>Ga0310697_10006547_pt1 | contig 11056 bp, 6 predicted proteins | sample 172DNAGHGlowgp2_FD_203883 | JGI IMG/M metagenome (GOLD analysis project Ga0310697, IMG submission 203883) | Sheep rumen microbial communities from Palmerston North, Manawatu-Wanganui, New Zealand - 1728 DNA GHGlow gp2 (v2) (version 2) | ecosystem: Host-associated > Mammals > Digestive system >...
GAAAATTGAAATTTTTTTGGGGGGGCGGGGGAAATTGAAAATTGAGAGTTGAGAATTGAAAATTTTGGGGTATGGGGGGTAGAGAGGGGGTAGAGGGGACCCAGAGAGGGGGTAGAGGGGGCCCAGAGAGGGGGTAGAGGGGACCCAGAGAGGGGGTAGAGGGGACCCAGAGAGGGGGTAGAGGGGGTGACTTTTTTGTGCTGGGGGTGAGAGGGAGGGCACAATAAAAGGGGAGGGAGTACGTTAAAGGTCCAATATGGGCATCATAGCACGACAGAGCATCAAGGGGGCGATGGCCAACTACCTTGGGGTGGCGATAGGGTTCGTCACCACGTTCTTTGTGGTCACGCGGATGCTGACCACCGAGGAGGTGGGGCTGACGCGGGTGATGGTGGACGCGGCGATGCTCTTCTCGGCCATAGCGCAGCTGGGCACCAATGCCTCGATAGTGCGGTTCTTTCCATGGTTCAAGAGTGGCGGCAACCACCACGGCTTCTTCGGTCTGGCGATGCTGCTGCCGCTGGCGGGATTTGCGCTGGTGGGGACGGTGCTGCTGCTGTTCCGCGGGAGGATAGAGGCGGTGTACAGTGTCAACTCGCCGTTGCTGACCGACTACTTCCACCTGCTGCCGATGCTCATCTTCTTCGTGCTCTACCTGACGGTGTTCGAGACCTGCTCGTCGGTGCTGATGCGCATCACGGTGCCCAAGATTGTGCGTGAGGTGGGCGTGAGGCTTTTCACGCTGACGGCCTACCTGCTGTACGGCTACCGCATGGTCACGTTAGACGCCTTCGTGTGGCTTTTCTGCGGCGGCTACGGGCTGGCTATGCTGCTGGGCCTCTTCTATCTGCTGAAGATAGAGCACTTCCGGCTGGGTATCTTCCGGGTGGACTGGCGCCACCTGCGGGGCACGGGCCTTGCGGGCGACATGGTGCGCTATACCCTCTTCATGACGGCCACGGTGCTGGCGGGCAACATACCGCTTTTCAACTCGCTCTTTCTCGGAGCCAAGGTGGGGCTGGCGCTGACGGGTGTGTACACCATAGCGTCGTATATCGCCAATGTGGTCGAGGTGCCCTACCGGTCGCTGGGCGCCATTTCGCGGCCGGTGATAGCCACGGCCGTGAAGGAGGGCGACTGGACCGAGGTGAAGCGGATGGGGCGGCAGGTGAGCCTGCACCAGATGATGTCGAGCCTCGTCATCCTGTATATCATCTATATCAACCTGGACACCCTCTTCGCCCTTATACCCAACGGCGAGGACTATGCGGGAGGCAAGATGGTGGTGGTGGTGCTGGGGCTGGCCAAGGTCATCAACACGTCGCTCTCTGTCTGCACGGACATCCTGAACTTCTCGAAGCACTATGCCTGGAGCCTGGTGTATATAGCCGTGTTGACCCTCACGGCCATAGGGCTCAACAATGTCCTCATCGACGACGGAGCCATAGAAGGGGCGGCCGGAGCCACGCTGCTGGCCTATGCGATATACTTCGCCCTGCTGGTGTGCCACCTGCAGATGCGGCTCGGTGGGGTGAATGTCTTCAGTCTGGGGCAGGCCAAGATGGCGGCCGTCATGGTCGTCATGACGGCGGCCTATATGGGCTGGACGGCGGTGGTGGAGCCCGCATTGGGGCTGGGCCTGATAGGCGGTGCCGTGGTGCGCACGGCGGTGCTCGGCGGGCTGCTGGCGGCGGCGGTGCTGGGATGGAGGGTGTCGCCGACGGTGAACGCCATGGCGGCGCGCATGCTGCCGCAAAGGAATAGCAAAGAAAACAAGAAATAAACCGATAGACGATAACATGTTAGAGAAACTCGAAGCGATATATGCCCGATACCAGGAGATAGAAGGGCAGATGAACGACCCGCAGGTCACGGCGGACATGAAGCGATATGTGAAGCTCAGCAAGGACTACAAGGACCTGCAGCCGGTGGTGAAAGCCTATCACGAGTACAAGGCGCTGCTGGACAGCATAGCGGAGTGCCGCGACCTGCTGGACAACGAGAAGGATGCCGAGCTGAGGGATATGGCGAAGGAGGAGCTTGCCGCCGCCACGGCGCGGCGTGAGAAGATGGAGGACGAGATCCGCATACTCCTCATTCCCGCCGACCCGCAGGATTCGAAGAATGCCGTGGTGGAGATACGCGGCGGCACGGGCGGCGACGAGGCGTGCCTCTTTGCCGGCGACCTGTTCCGCATGTACACCCGCTTCTGCGAGAAGAAACACTGGAAGATAGAGGTCAACGACTTCAACGAGGGCACTGCGGGCGGCTACAAGGACATCTCGTTCACGGTGAGCGGAGACGGGGTGTACGGGCTGCTGAAGTACGAGAGCGGCGTGCACCGCGTGCAGAGAGTGCCGGCCACCGAGACGCAGGGCCGCATCCACACGTCGGCGGCCGGAGTGGTGGTGCTGCCCGAGGCCGAGGAGTTCGACGTAGAGCTCAACCCCGCCGACATCAAGAAAGAGATATTCTGTGCCTCGGGTCCCGGCGGTCAGAGTGTGAACACCACCTACAGTGCCGTGCGCCTCACCCACGTGCCCACCGGCATCGTGGTCAGCATGCAGGACCAGAAGAGCCAGATCAAGAACATGGAGAAGGCAATGGCGCTGCTGCGCACGAGGCTCTACGAGCGCGAGTACAACAAGTACATGGAGGAGATGAGCAGCAAGCGCAAGACCATGGTGGCCACCGGCGACCGCAGCGAGAAGGTGCGCACCTACAACTACCCACAGAGCCGTGTGACGGACCACCGCATAGGGTGGAGCATGCACAACCTGCCGGCCTTCATGGACGGCGACATAGAGGACTGCATCGAGGCCCTGCAGCTCGCCGAGAACGCCGAGAAGCTGAAGGCGTCGGTGGGATGAGAGTTAAGAGTTAAGAGTTAAGAGTTAAGAGTTAAGAGTTAAGAGTTAAGAGTTAAGAGTTATGAGTTATGGGTTGAGAGTTATGAGTTAAGAGTTAAGAGTTATGAGTTAAGAGTTATGAGTTAAGAGTTATGAGTTAAGAGTTAAGAGTTAAGAGTTAAGAGTTAAGAGTTGAGAGTTAAGTGTTTAGTTGCTTATGAAGAGATATATCATAGTGCTGGTGGCGATGGTTTGTTTGTTGCCGCTGGCTGCGCAGGGACAGAAGGGCAAGACGGCCGTGGAGTTCGACGCGGCCACGTTGCCTGAACAGCTGGAGGCGTGGATGAACAAGAGCACCTCCGACAGCGACAAGCAGAAGGAGAACAGCCGCACGGTCAATGCCTTCAAGGCCTCGTACGGCGCCATGGACGCCGCCATGCAGCAACGCGTGACGGCGGTGATGGACTATGCCGTGGGGAGCAAGATGAAGGGAAACCCCGAGGTGTGTACGGTGGTGCGGGTGCTTACGGCCTATGCCACTGCCCCGGGCGGGGCGCAGAATCTGGACGCCTGGGTGTCGGCCATGGAGATGATGCGCCGCAAGGGTGCCAAGGCCAAGGCGGCGCTGGAGTTCGTGGACTTCAGCGATGCCCTGCTCGCGGAGAGGGTCCTCTACCGCTCGAACTCGTGCGAGTGGCGTCTGGACGCCGGAACCCCCTTCCGTCTTGTTCCCGAGGGGAACAAGACGATGGTGTATGTGGACTCGCCGACGGTGCTGCACTATGCGTCGAACAAGGACGCCGGAACCATCAGCGGCACCACGGGGCGCTACGACTACAAGGAGAACGAGTGGAGCGGGCGCGGCGGCCGGGTGGACTGGAGCCGCACGGGCCTCGGCGCTGAGAGCTGCTATGCCGACCTGGCGACCTACAAGGCGGAGACCAAGTTCCCCAAGTTCACGGCGGACAGCGTGAGCTTCGTCAACACGCACTACTTCTCGGAGCCGATATCGGGCCGCATAGAAGAGGCCCTCAGTGTTCCGGTAGAGCCTGAGAAATACAGCTATCCTCGCTTCCGCAGCTACCAGCGCGACTTCGTGATACCGAACATCGTGCCCGACGTGGACTACCACGGCAGCTTCATGATGAACGGGTCGAAGTTCATCACCGCCTCGAGCAAGCACCAGGCCTCGCTGGTGTTCCGGCGCAACGGGAAGAGGCAGCTCGCCGTCACGTCGACGAAGTTCGTCATCACGCCCGAGCGGGTGGTCAGCGACAACGCCACGGTGTCGCTCTATGTGGGCGAGGAGGACTCGATTACGAACACCGGCGTCACGGTGCGCTACCAGCTTGGCGAGCGACGCCTGCAGATAATCAACGACCCCAAGCGCAACTTCTACAGCCCGTATATCGACACCTACCACGAGATGGACATCTACAGCGACGTTATCACGTGGCGCACCGACGGCGACGGGGTGGAGTTCTCGACCCTCAACACGGGCACGACGGGCAACAACGTCACCTTCGAGAGCAGCAACTACTACTCCTACCGGAAGTACCGCGAGATACAGGGTATCGACGCCGTGAGCCCGGTGAGGAGGGTGTACGACTTTGTGGGGGACGGGAGCTACACCTTTTCGGCGGCCCGCTTCTCGGACTATATAGGGCTCGACATGAGCCAGACGCTGCTCATGATACACAACCTGGCCCACCACGGACTGGTGACGTACAACGAGCACAGCGGCCGTGTGACCATGAAGGAGAAGCTGGTGGACTACGTGAAGGCTTTCGCCAAAGCCAAGGGCTACGACTACGACGCCCTGTCGCTGGAGTCGTCGATCACGTCGCAGCAGAGGGGTGCCAACGCCACGCTCAGCCTGGACGACAGCAAGCTGGTGATGAGGGGAGTGGAGAGCTTTGTGGTGAGCGACAGCCAGAGGGTGGTGGTGTATCCGCGCGGCGGGAAGGTCACGGTGGGCCGCAACCGGTCGCTGGCCTTCGGCGGACGCCTGGACGTCAGCAAGTTCACCTTCTTCGTCACCGACGCCACGTTCGACTACGAGCACTACAAATTCGAGCTGCCGCAGGTGGACTCGATGTTCTTCTATGTGCCCATGTTCGACAATCCGGACACGGTGCACCTGGTCATGACACCGCTCTACGGCCTGGTGGGCGACCTGCTGGTGGACAAGCCTGACAACCACAGCGGCCTGAAGAGGAACAAACAGTACCCCATATTCAACAGCAAGGAGAACAGCTATGTCTACTACGACAAGCGCGAGATCCGCGAGGGCCGCTACGACCGCAACCGCTTCTACTATACGCTGCACCCGTTCACGGTGAAGAGCCTGGTGAGGTTCGAGATAGACAGCGTGCAGTTCAACGGGATGCTCAACTCCGGCGGCATCTTCCCGGACATCACATACCCCCTCACGGTGCAGAAGGACTACTACCTGGGCTTCCGGATAGAGACGCCGGCCGGCGGCTATCCCGCCTACGGCAACCGCGGCACCTACCGCCGCACCATATCGCTGGACCACGGTGGCCTGCAGGGCACCGGCGAGTTGGACTACCTGGCCTCGCACTCCACGTCGCAGAACTACCTCTTCCTGCTGGACTCGATGTCGTGTACGGCGGACACCTTCTATGTGAAGGAGGAGGGTGGCTTCCCGGAGGTGCACGGCGGGCGGGTCAACCAGCGCTGGCAGCCCTATGCCGACTCGATGTCGGTGGCCACGCTGGCCAAGGGACGACCGCTGAGCATGTATCGCGGCGAGGCGGAGCTGCGTGGTCGGTTCGACATCATGCCCGACCACGCTGGCGGCGCCGGCACGGTGAAGGTGGGCGACGCGACGCTGGTGTCGCGGTCCTTCGCCATGGCCTCGAGACAGATGGACGCTGCGGTGTCGGACTTCACGCTGCGGAGCCGGGTGTTTGACGAGGTGGCCTTCACGGCCAAGGACGTGCGGTCGCAGGTGGACTACGACGGCCGCACGGCGGAGCTGCGGATGCCCGACGGGCCGCAGCGCACCGAGCTGCAGCTGGTGCGGCAGGAGGCCTATGCCGACCTGTTCACGTGGCACATGGACCGCAAGACGCTGGAGCTGGCCAACTCGCAGCGCCCCTCGGACGAGGGGATGGCCGCCATGGACCTGAGGATGCGCCTGGCCAAGGGCGCCGACATGCCGGGAGTGCGCTATGTGAGCACAGACCCGGAGAAGCAGGGGTTGACGTTCCACTCGGTGCGCTCGACCTACCGCTACGAGAGCGGCGACCTCTCGGCCGACGGAGTGTACCGCGTCGACGTGGCCGACGCCGCCGTGGCTCCGGCCGCGGACACGTTGCACGTGGACAAGGGAGGCCAGATGCGGGCCCTGCGCGAGGCGCAGCTCGTCTTCGGGCGCGACAGCGCGTACCACCTCGTGAGCCGTGCCAACCTCGTGGTGGCGGGGGCGAACAGCCTCAGTGGCACGGGCCACATGGAATACACCGGCGACCCGGCGCAGACGCAGCACCTCTATATGGACAAGATATACGTCTCGCCCAGCGGGCACACCATAGCCGAGGGCACGATAGCCGACAGCGCGAGCTTCAGGCTGAGCCCCGCATTCGAGTTTGCGGGCAAGGTGAGCGCCGACGCTTCGAGCCGGTGGATGTACTTCGACGGCGGCATACGCCTCATACAGACATGCCTGCCGAGAGAGCAGCTGGGTCTGCTGGCCTACAAGGGCTATACGGACCCGGAGCACGTGTACATACCGGTGGCCGAGGTGGCCAGCGACAAGTACGGGCGCCGGATGGCGACGTCGCTGCTGATGGACAAGAACACGCTGCGGCCGCATCCCGCCTTCCTGACTGGCGAGAAGGTGGTGGACAACGAGCTGCTTTCGGCGCACGGAGTGCTGACCTGGCTTCCGGACAAGAGCCAATACATGATAGGGTCGGAGGACAAGGTGTCGAACCCGGACGCCGTGGTGGAGCCCTATCTGGCCATGAACACGGGCAGCTGCTCGGTGGAGGGCGAGGGACCGGTCACCTTTGCGATGCGGAAGACGCAGGCTTCGCTGTACGCCTACGGCATGGCGGAGCTGAGCATCAAGGACAACGACCCGGCTGACCACCTGGCGACGGTGTTCGGCATAGACTTCCCGATAGACCGCGAGGTGGTTTCGGCGATGGCGGACGCCCTGAAGGACGACCTGCGGACCTCGGAGTCGACGCCGTCGACGAGCGCCGTGATGCACCACGCGCTGGTGTACCACCTTGGGCTGGACCGCGGCACGTCGGCCTACGTGGAGTACAGCGCGACGGGTGTGCTGGCCTCGGTGCCGAAGGGAATGAGGAACATGCTGCTGTTCGACAACGTGCGGTGGCAGTACCACCCGGCCGTGGGCATCTACTACGACGGGCGAGCCAACCTTGTGGCGACGGACGACCGCAGCATGAGCCTCAACGTGAAGCTGCGCGCCCAGATTGTCAAACGCGGCCTGTCGCAGCAGATGACCTTCTATGTGGAGGCGGCGAAGGACCACTGGTACTTCTTCCGCTACGAGACGGCGTCTGGGCAGCTGACGATATACAGCTCGATGGGGACGTGGGTGGACCGCATCAAGGCCATCTCGGCGGATGCGCGGAGGGTGAAGAAGGACGGGCTGCCGGAGTTCAGCTACTTTGTGGGAACGAACAACAAGGAGGTGACCAACTGGCTGCAGTCGTTCTCGCGTTCGCTCTACAGCGAGGAAGATTTCTAAAAAAGAAGAAGAAACACAAAACGACAGAATATGGAGACAAGACCGTATCGTCACGAGGTGAAGTACTACGAGTGCGACCGGATGGGCATCACGCACCACAGCAACTATGTGCGCATCATGGAAGAGGCGCGGGTGGACTGGATGGACCAGATAGGCTACGGGTTCGACCGGATGGAGGCGGAGGGCGTGGTGTCGCCGGTGGTGGAGGTGGAGTGCCGCTACAAGCACCCCACCACCTTCAAGGACATGGTGGAGGTGGAGGTGAAGGTGGCGGAGACGACGCCGCTGAAGATAGTGTTCGCCTACACGATGACGTGCGGCGGGAAGACGGTGTGCACGGCGAGGAGCGTGCACTGCTTCCTGGAGCAGGGGCGGCCTGTGTCGCTCGAGAAGAGGTTTCCGGAGCTGTACAGGAGGGTGAGGGAAGTTGAGAATTGAGAATTGACAATTGAGAATTGAGAATTGAAAATTGAAAATTGGGAATTGAAAATTGGGGGTTGAGAATTTTGGTGGTGTTTTGGTGCATGGCGGGTAGAGTAGGGGTAGAGAGGGGGTAGAGAGGGTGCGGTGCGGGTGTGTTATGAAATTGTGTATAAAAAAAGTTTTGCGGTTCCGAAAAATGGGTGTATATTTGCATTCGTGGACCGTTGTCCGAGGTGCGGTTTAAGCGGCATGAGGACAGGGGTTTAAGTGTAGTATAACACGTAGAATAAAGAAAAAACAACGATATGGAACCCAAACGTATAAAATCAGCCCTCGTCTCCGTCTTCTACAAGGACGGGCTCGAGGACATCGTTCGCGCACTTGACGCACAGGGTGTCACGATCTATTCGACCGGCGGCACATACAAGTTCATCCACGACCTCGGCATAGAGCCCATAGCGGTGGAGAGCCTCACGGGCTATCCGTCGATACTGGGCGGGAGGGTGAAGACGCTTCACCCGAAGGTGTTCGGCGGCATACTTTCGCGCCGCGACATGTACAGCGACGGCGAGCAGCTGGCGGAGTACGAGATACCGGAGATCGACCTTGTCATCGTGGACCTATACCCCTTCGAGCAGACGGTGGCGAGCGGGGCCGCGGAGCAGGACATCATAGAGAAGATAGACATAGGAGGCATCAGCCTGATACGCGCCGCCGCGAAGAACTTCAACGACGTGGTGATAGTGCCGGCCGTGGACTACTACAAGGAGTTCCTGCAGATATACACGGAGCAGGAGGGCTGCACCACGCTGGAGCAGCGCCACAGGTTTGCGACGTACGCTTTCAACGTCAGCAGCCACTACGACACCGCCATCTTCAACCACTTCAACCAGAGCGAGCAACTGCCGGTGTTCAAGCAGAGCTGCCGCCACGGCGAGGTGTTGCGCTACGGCGAGAACCCGCACCAGAAGGGGGTGTTCTACGGCGACCTGGAGAGCTGCTTCGACAAGCTGAACGGCAAGGAAATCAGCTACAACAACCTGGGCGATATAGACGCTGCCTGCGCCCTGATAGACGACTTCGCGGGTCGGACGGCCTTCGCGATACTGAAGCACAACAATGCCTGCGGTATGGCCGTGCGGCCGACGCTGCTGGAGGCCTGGAAGGACGCCCTGGCGGGCGACCCGGTGAGCGCCTTCGGCGGAGTGCTCATCTGCAACCAGAAGGTGACCAAAGAGGTGGCCGAGGAGATGAACAAGATTTTCTTCGAGGTGTGCATAGCGCCCGACTACGACGAGGATGCGCTGGCGGTGCTGAAAGGCAAGAAGAACCGCATCATACTGCGCCGGAAGGCCTTCAAGATGGCGGACCCGATGTTCCGTTCGGTGCTGGACGGCGTGCTGGTGCAGGACCGCGACACGGTGGTGCCGACGGCGAAGGAGATGGCCAAGAGCGTCACCAGCACCAAGATCAGCAAGGAGCAGGCCGAGGACCTGGCCTTCGCCACCATCCTGGTGAAGCACACGAAGAGCAACGCCATAGTGCTGGCCAAGGGGCGCCAGCTGCTGGCCAGCGGCACGGGCCAGACGAGCCGTGTGGACGCGCTGCGCCAGGCCATAGCCAAGGCGAAGAGCTTCGGCTTCGACCTGAAGGGTGCCGTGATGGCCTCGGACGCTTTCTTCCCCTTCCCCGACTGTGTGGAGATAGCCCACGAGGCTGGTATAGCGGCCGTTGCGCATCCGGGAGGAAGCATCCACGACCAGGACAGCATCGACTACTGCGAGAAGAACGGCATGGGGATGGCCATCACGGGCAAGCGCCACTTCAAGCATTAGTAGTAAAGTAGTCAGTAGTAAAGTAGTCAAGTAGTTAAGTAGTTAAGTAGAAAGAAGTTATGGGATTGTTTTCATTCTTCAACCGCGAGGTGGCAATGGACCTTGGCACGGCCAACTCCATTGTGATATATAACGACCAGGTGGTCATTGACGAGCCGTCGATAGTGGCGTATGACCGCAACAACAACAAGGTGATAGCCGTCGGCAAGGAGGCGCAGCGCATGGACGGACGCACCGACAACAAGAATATCGAGACCGTGCGGCCGCTGCGCGGGGGTGTGATAGCCGACTTCGAGATGGCGCAGCACCTGATACGCGAGCTGATAGGCATGACGAGCGTCAACCGTTCGTTCCTGCCGCCGTCGCTGAGGATGGTGATCTGCATACCGAGCGGCATCACGAACGTCGAGGAGCGAGCGGTGCGCGAGAGCGCGGAGCAGGCCGGGGCGAAGGAGATACGCATGATTCACGAGCCTATGGCGGCAGCCATCGGTATCGGCATCGATGTGCTGCAGCCTGAGGGCCACATGGTGGTCGACATCGGAGGCGGCACGGCGGAGATTGCCGTGATCTCGCTGGGCGGAATTGTGTGCAACAACTCGATCCGCGTGGCCGGCGACGTGTTCAACGACAACGTGGTGGACTATATGAAGCGGCAGCACAACATGATTATCGGTGTGCGCATGGCCGAGAAGGTGAAGATAGCCGTGGGCGCCGCCGTCAGCGAGCTGGCCGACCCGCCCGAGGACTTCCGCACGCTGGGTCGCGACCTGCTCACCGGTCTGCCGAAGGAAATCAGCGTGAACTACAAGGAGATAGCGCATGCACTGGACCGTTCGATAGCGCAGATAGAGCAGGCGATACTGGACACGCTGGCCGCCACGCCTCCGGAGCTGGCCGCCGATATCTACAAGACCGGCATCTACCTGGCCGGCGGCGGCGCATTGCTGCGCGGACTGGACCAGCGAGTGAGCAGCAAGACCAAGCTGCAGGTGCACATCGCCGACGACCCGCTGCGCGCTGTGGCCCGCGGCACGGGCATTGCGCTGAAGAACTTCAACAAGTTCTCGTTCTTGATAAGATAGAGGCGCAGAGGCAGTTAAAGAGTGTTCCACGGGGCTTCGACGGGAGGCTGGTGGGACACTCTTTTTTTGGTGGTGGGAGGTTAAAAGGAAGGAGTGGGTGCGGGCCGGCAGCCT
>Ga0310697_10006548_pt1 | contig 11054 bp, 7 predicted proteins | sample 172DNAGHGlowgp2_FD_203883 | JGI IMG/M metagenome (GOLD analysis project Ga0310697, IMG submission 203883) | Sheep rumen microbial communities from Palmerston North, Manawatu-Wanganui, New Zealand - 1728 DNA GHGlow gp2 (v2) (version 2) | ecosystem: Host-associated > Mammals > Digestive system >...
TGTCCTTGTTGTCTCTGTTGTCGTTAAAAAAAACGACAGTCCCCGTTCACGTCCAATCTAACGACAACACAGACAACAGGAAAAACGCAACATGCGTTTTTCTTTTAAAGACCACGAAACGCCATGTTGGCGTTTCGCCGTTGTCCTTGTTGTCTCTGTTGTCGTTAAAAAAAACGACAGTCCCCGTTCACGTCCAATCTAACGACAACCCAGACAACAGGAAAAACGCAACACGCGTTTTTCTTTTAAACCTCACAAAACGCCATGTTGGCGTTTCGCCGTTGTCTTTGTTGTCTCTGTTGTCGTTAAAAAAAACGACAGTCCCCGTTCACGTCCAATCTAACGACAACACAGACAACAGGAAAAACGCAACATGCGTTTTTCTTTTAAACCTCACGAAACGCCATGTTGGCGTTTCACCGTTGTCTTTGTTGTCTCCGTTGTCGTAAAAAATTCTGTTGTCGAAAATAACTCTGTTGTCGTCCAATCAATGTTCCTCGACCTCCACTTCGGCGGCGCCGTTGACCGTATACTGGCGGCCCGACGTCAGCTCCAGGCACAGCCAGCGCGTGCGACGGCGCTCCTGGGCCTCGAAGAGCAGCGCGGGCTTGGAGCGCAGGCGGAAGCGCACGCCGGGCTGCAGCCGGTCGAGGGTCAAGGGCGCGGCCTCGGGCGTGTAGCCCGGCTCGAAGCGCCGCAGGGCCTCCTCGGCCTGGCGGCCGGCGGCACGTTCCATGGGCACCCGACGCGCAAAACGCGCCACCAGGGGCTGCACCTCCTCGGGGAAGAACGCAAGATGCTCGCGCAGCAGACGGCAGTACTCCCCCTGCCACTCGTGGCCGTGGGGCTGCACGGAGTGGCCGTGGCGCAGATGCGTCTCCAGGTGCGCCGCCTCGTGGAGGAAGACCCACAGGAAACGGTACGGTCCCAGGTCGCCGTTGACGGAAATCTCGTGGAACGGATGGTCGCGGCCGCCCGCCGACTGCGGCCAGCGGTAGTCGCCGAGCTTCGAGCGACGCTCTCGCGTGATATGGAAATGCACCTTGTGAAGGTTCAGATAGCCATACACCCAGTCCACCGCCCCGGCAGGCAGGTGGTTGGCCAAAATCCGTCTGTACCGTTCTTCCGTCGTCATTCGTCAAATTCGCTCAATTAGCAGACCCTAGTCACCCTATCCGTGCCACAAATTCGCCCAATTCGCATAATTCGCCGACAATAAAGATTTCGCCGCTAAAACGTCGGGCAGTCGCAGTGGCTGCGCGAGTGCTTGTGCATATTCACACTGCTGCCGCAGGCCGTGCAAGCCACGCTCGCCGCCAGCAGCAGCGCTATCAGTCCGATGATTCTTTTCTTCTTCATAATCCAACCCCAATAACGCCGCCCCACTCCAAATATTGTGTCCACGTCCATAAAAAACATTGTCAAAAAAAAGTTTTTTTATCATATCGAAAAAAAACGTATTTTTGCAATTTGATTAAACATAAAATTATATGAGAAATACACATTCAACCAATCTTTTACTCCCCCCCCAGCACTACCCTAAACATACAATTTCTCACCAATGTGTCGTTTACAGGCTGGAATCGTGGGTGGAAATTATCGGATAGTATGATAAGAAAAGCTATTCGTTTAGCACTGCTTGTGGTGATGCTCGGATCAGGTAGGGTTACCGCACAGGTAACCGAGGGCTTCTACCGCATCGTCACCAACTCGGACAATACCTTTTATTTATGCCCGGCACAAGACCCGGCCAACCCCTCGGTAGTCTACAGGGTCAACGACAACCTGATGCTCACCACCAAGAAAGATCTGCCGGAAGCCGATTATACAGTATGGCGCATCAAAGGCGGCTCTGGCGACAATGCCGATTACTATCAGATTGTACATCAGTCGAGTGGACAATACATCATCAACGACTGTGGCTGCCAAGATGAAACAGATGGGTATGCCCGTCGAGGCCATCGTGCAGGCTACGGGACTCACTGCCGATGAGCTGTCGCAATTATGAATATCAGACAAGGTTAAGTATGAAAAGAAAAGCATATAACAAAATGAAAAAAATGAGAACGATGAAGAATATAAGAAAACTGGTGATGTTGCTGGCGTTGATGGCGCCAGTGGCGGTGTGGGGACAGACGCATCCTTATGCCGGCATTTGGTATATAATCAACGGTACAAACAGTATAACTGGTTATTGGGTTCCTGCCGCTGACCCACAGGTGACCACGGCAGGACATGTCTACGAAGATGCGTATTTTTCCAGTGATTATAGCACACAGAATGGTGATCCAGAAAAGCCGTTCCTAACGACCTATCCAACAGGCGGTGATCTTAATTCCATCTGGATTTTCGTACCCGTATCTGGCGAGAACAATTATTACTACATCGTCCATGCGAGGACAGGGAAATACCTGAAATTCCAAACATACTATTCTGAAGCTCGAAGAAAATACGTACATTTGGAAACCATCACCACTCCAGGGGATACGGAAAAATTCTTAATAGAGGCCTATGATACTGGCGTGAAAATAAAACCCAAGAAGCATTCTTTTTATATGAACGTTGCCGGTGACAACCAGGGACGTTATAATGGGGGAACAGCGACAGGTTATTTTAGTGGTATGCTTGGTGGTTATAGTTCCACCAATGACGGCTCCAAATTCTTCCTTACCGATGCCTCTTCGGCCACCGACCTGACCCCTGTCATCAGCGATGTGGATCCGTCAACCAACACCTTCACCATCACCTCGCCCGCCGCAGCATTCTCCACCATCCGCTACACTATCGACGGCACCACCACGCCCGATGACAACACGGGAACCACCGCTACCAGCGGCGACGTCATCAACATGACAAACGATATAACAATACAAGCAATAGGTATCTTCGGCACCTATGTCACGCCAGTGGCCGGGCCCAAGCCCCTTCATCCTGCCCCCTGTGCCACGCCAGATATTAGTTTTGACTACTCCACTTCGACGGTGACTATCACCTGTGCCACGTCAAGTACCACCATCTATTACACCACCGACGGCAGCACCCCCACAACGGGGAGTACCGAATACGGTGGTGCCATCTCCGTCGCAAGCAATGTTACCATCAAAGCTATCGCCACCCGCGCCAACTGGAACAACTCTGAAGTAGGCACACTTACCATCTCCCAGGTGGCCACACCCACCATCCAGGGCGACGGTAACAACGCTATCTCCATCACTTGTGCCACACCGGGTGCCACCATCTACTACACCACTGACGGCACCACCCCTTCCACTTCGAGTACCGAATACACCGCTCCGTTGCACGAGAATGTCAGCGGTGCCACCATCAAGGCTATCGCCACAAAGGAGAACATGATTCCCTCCACCGAGGGCAGCGGCTCGGTTACGCTGCAGTGCGAGCCACCCATCATCACCCGCAACGGCAACAGCGGCTTCAGTCTCACATGCCCGTTCCCCGCCTCTGGTGCTACCATCTACTACACCACCGACGGCAGCACTCCCACCACTTCTAGCAGCAGTGTCGCCTCCGGCGGTACGGTGTCCTCCTCGTTTCCCGTAACCGTCAAGGCTTTCGCCGTGGCCACTAACTACAGCAACTCCACGGTGACAACCACCAATATGACCGAGGGCATGGGAGGCGCAGGCACCGCCGCCGACCCCTACACCATCGAATACCAGAGCGATGTGTCCGATTTCGTCAGCAGAGCCAACACCGCTGCCGATGCCTCGAAGCATTACAAAGTTATCGCCACGGCAACCCTCGACTTCAGCGGTGTCGCAGCCATCACACAGCCGTTCAGCGGCACCTTCGACGGCGGCACTTGCGTTCTCACAGGTCTCACTCATCCACTGTTCAACACCGTCGACGGCGGTGTGGTGAAGAACGTCACCCTCAAGGGGGTCAACATTGACAGCAACCTTGACACTGTGGGGGCAATCGCCAACATCGCCATGGGCTACAGTCGTATCTACAACTGCGGCATCCTGCCCAACACGGCCGATTTCCCCTCAGGTACTCACCCCTCCGTCACCACCTCCGGCAACTGCGCCGGTGGACTGGTGGGCAGCCTGCGCAACGACTCGCGTGTCATCAACTGCTATAGTTATGCCGACGTGCAGGCCGCCAACACCGCCTCGGGCATTGTGGGCAAGAACACCTACGCCAGCACAGCCGCAGTGACGAACAATACATACGCCGACCTCCGCACCGCCGTGGTTAACAATATGTTCTATGGTGACATCACAGGTGGCACCAACCAGTACGGTGTTTATGGCGGTGAACTGATTACCAATGCCACCTCCACTGGCATCAGCAGCTACAACTACTACCGCAGCGGCTCCTCTTTCACCACCTCTTCCGGCGAGCCCACGGCCTACAACTGCTCCTTCCCCGCCGAAGAGCGATACCTGACCCAGGTGGAGTTTCACCGCAGCCTCCTCAACAGCAACCGCGAGCTCTGCGGCTGGTGGGTGAAATCGGATGTGGCTCCCAGCACCTTGACGACAGCGCAGGTGCAGGCCATCGCCAAGGATGCCTCGATTATGTACAAGTGGGTCGTCGACCCCAGTTTGGCTCCCTACCCCATCCTGAAGCCTTTCGGCAAATATCCATCCGTTGTCAACGGCAACACCGGCACTCCTTGGTTCAACCATTCCACGGCCAACGCCTACGAAGGCAAGCAGCTCGGCACCCTGACGGTCACCATCAAGTCGGGCACCCACTCCACTGCCGCCGATGAGGAGCTTGACATTCCCATCACTGACATGGACACCTTGCACTACGACTTCGGCTACCGCAAGGTGCAGCTGCCCTACTTCAACACCGTTTTCGGCGACCCCGACGGAGCCACATGGGCGGCCAAATATGCCGGCAACTACACCGACAGCGTGGTGACAGGATGGAAGGTGACTGGAGTGAACCATACTGGCACTCATCCTTTTGTGGCCAATTGGCAGGACGGTTACAATTTCGCAGACCGTAACTGCACCGGCAAGGACATCTACGACACCTCTGGCCGCGTCTTTGCCCAGGGTGGCAACTACTATGTTCCCGACGGCGTCACCGCCATCACCATCGAAGCATACTGGGGCAAGGCCATATATGTTAGGAACCCTGAAGCCAGCTACGACCGTGTTGATATCACCATAGGCGCCAGCGGCGCCTACAACAACGGCTACCATTTTGCCCCTGCCGGTACCCGCGACAACAACGTCAACGGTGCCACCATCCAAACTGCCTCGACAAAGGGCAGCATAAGAGACGCATTGACAGCTGCCAACATCAATGCGAAGAAGACCGTCTACGACTACGCCCTTGTGCTGGTGGGCAACATCCAGGAATCGGTGGGCAAGAACGATGTCGTCCATGCCACAGAAAACACACGCGGATTTACCATTATGAGCGTCGACCTCGACTTCGACGAGGAGCCTGACTACTGCCTCGAATGGCAGCTGGGTAACGGCACCGACCGTCAAACCATCGCCCCCATACGTTATGATTTCCTCCCCGTTGTAGAAATAGGTATCGCAGGCAAGACAGACGGCTCCGACTATTTCATGTCTCTTGGATGCTACCGTTCCGAAGGCCACCTCGAAGTCACCGAGACCGCCTTTATCCATTTCGGCCAGTTTGAGTTCGAGTTGGCGTCACGCGACAACGGTCCCGTCATCCTCAACGGCGGTATCTATGACCAGTACACCAAGGGTACCAAGAACAACAACGATAACCATATCACCTACGTCCTCCTTGGTGGCCATATTGTCATGCCCTCGTTCACCCCTGGTGCCCACGTCAACAGTAATGCCAACTACACAACACGCCACTGTGCTGTCAACGCCCTCGGCGGCGACTTCACCTCTTTCTACCTCACCGGTGGCTACAATGAAAGTGTTACCCCCAATAGCGACAACCCCCATTGCTATATCGACGGTGGTCGCTTCGGCACTGTCGCCGCAGCCTACAAGGAGGGCATCTCCGGCGATGTCACTTGGCGTATCAATCACGCCCTTATCGGCGAATTCTACGGCGGCGGCATGATGTCACAAGCTACGGGCAATAACTATAAAATTGTGAAAGGCTGCATCGACGTGGTTATCGACAGCAGTATCGTGGGCAAATACTGCGGCGGTCCCAAGTTCGGCAATATGGAATCGGGCAAGACCGTCACCACCCGCGCCACGGGCACCACCTTCACCGAATACTACGGTGCCGGTAACGGCGGCACCAACTATGTGCAGTACGACAAAACCGACGTTTCCACTTCAGGGCCCTACAGTACCGCCACATGGAATACTACCGTCAACGGCAAATATCACCCTAGACAATACCGCAGCTCTGGCAATGCCCCCAATACATACGAAGCTGACTACGACTACGAGGTAATCAATATCTCCACAGGTACTTCGCATGGATTGGTGGTTAACCGCAGCTACTACTACTCCGCCCAGTTCGCCACCACAAATACCGGCAACGTAACCAATACGTTGAAGGGTTGCACTGTCGAGAATAATTTCTACGGTGCCGGATTCCTCGGCGGCGTCAACGGCACCGTCACCTCCACCCTCGACGACACCCGCGTCATGGGTTCCGCTTTCGGCGCTGGCTACTCGGCATCCATCCCAACCGTCAACATCTACAACATTGACAAGACACCCCCCGTGGCCAACATCTACACCGGCCTGATCAAGCCGCAGTCGGGCGGCACCTACACGGTTTATAAGTGGGACCACAACCACGGCACCACCTCCTCGCCCGTCACCGTCAACCCCAACAGCGATACCGCTTGGTTCTACACCGAATTACCCCTCGACAACCTTGGTACCGTCAGCAGCACTGCCACCCTTATCATCAAGGGCAACAGCGAGATAGGGACTATGCAGGGAGAGCCGGGTTCACAGACCCTCAAACCCGGCACCGGCAACGTCTACGGTGGCGGCGACGAGAGTGCCGTCGAAGGCGACACCCATGTCATCCTCGAAGAGGGCGCCCATGTCCTCGGCAACGTCTACGGCGGCGGCAACAAAGGCCCTGTGGGCGGCAACTCTTCGGTCACGCTCCAGTAGGCCTCGACCCCTCCTCCTCCAACCTCCCCGACGGAAGAAAAATAAGAGGTGCCAAACAGGGGCCGAATTATGTATCAGTTAGGAGTTATGAGTTATGAGTTAAGAGTTCATGTGGAGACGCGGCATGCCGCGTCTCCGGGTAGACGTTCCCGCTGGGTGTCGGATTTGTTCCTGTCTGGGTGTTGGATTTGTTCCGCCTGTAGAGACGCAGCGTGCTGCGTCTCCCGGTTGGCGTTGTTGCTAGGGAGACGCAGCATGCCGCGTCTCTACAGAGGGGTTGGTTGACAGGGAGACGCAGCACGCTGCGTCTCTACAGAGGGGGTGGTTGACAGGGAGACGCGGCATGCCGCGTCTCCACGGAAGGGGTTGGTTATCCGTTCCTGTCGTCGGGGGCGGGGCGTTTCGGGGGCGTTCGGGGCCGCATATTGAAAAAAATGTGTATATTTGCACGCTAATTGGAATAAGGATATGAAAGCACTGAGGACTTTTTCGATACTGATACTTACGCTGTTAGGCAGCGGTGCCGTGCATGCGCAAACGATGGATTCGGTCGACGCCGTGGACTACGACGTGACCGTGGACCTGAGCAGCGGCAACTCGCTGCAGGGCTATGCCGACGTGACGCTGCGGCTGCTGCGCCCGTGTACGGCCGTGGGGCTGGACATGATCTGCATCGTCGACTCCGTGAGGGTGCAGGGCGTGCCCGTGAGCGCCACCAGCCTTGCGGCGCTGCCCACGGCGGGCATCGCCGCGGGACAGGACTTCCACGTGGAGGTGTGGTACCACAGCCCGGGCTACGTGGAGAGCGGCGGCTGGGGCGGCATGCACTTCGAGAACAACCAAAGCTACAACCTCGGCGTGGGCTTCAACGCCAACCCCCACGTGATGGGGCGCGCCCTCTTCCCCTGCCGCGACAACTTCACCGACAAGGCCACCTACACGCTGCGCGTCACCACCAAGGCGGGTTGGACGGCGGAGTGCGGCGGCATGCGCCAGAGCGTGGCGACCGACACGCTGGGGCGCGAGCACTCGGTGTGGCGCATCAGCCAGCCCACACCGACCTACCTGGTCTCCGTGGGCCAAGCCGCCTGGGAGCGCATCGAGGACACCGTCGCCTCGCTCTACGGCGACTACCCGCTGACCATCGGCTACCGCCAGCGCAACGAGCAGAATGTGCGCGCGGCCTTCGCCCAGCTGGACACGGTGGTGCCCATGTACGAACACTGCTTCGGCCCCTACCGCTGGGGACGCATAGGATACATAGCCACCTCCAAGGGCTCGATGGAGCATGTGAACAACATAGCCCTCGACCAGGACTTTGTGGCTTCGACCTCCGAGCGGGCACAGACCACCATAGCCCATGAGCTGGGCCATGCCTGGTTCGGCAACCTAGTCACCTGCGCCACGGAGGGCGACATGTGGATCAACGAGGGCGGCGCCTCGTTCTGCAGCGAGGTGGCCATGGAGGCCGCCCTGGGGCGCGAGGCCAGCGACGACTACTACCAGCGGTGGCTGGAGTCGGTGCTGCGCACCACCCACATCACCGACGGCGGCTACCGCCCCCTGCACGGCATGCCGCACCAGTACACCTACGGCTCCACCACCTACGACAAGGGCTGGATGGTGTGGCACTCGCTGCGCGGATACCTCGGAGAGGAGCGTTTCTACAGCGCCCTGAACCGCCTGATGGCCAGCTGCGCCTTCGGCAACATCGACGCCGCGGGGCTGCGCGACTCGCTGAGCCTCTACACCGGTGTGGACCTGACGGCCTTCTTCGACTTCCACGTCTTCGGGCCGGGCTTTGTGGACTACCACGTGGAGATGGACCGCCCCGAAGAGGGATGCCTGGAGAACGAGGTGGAGGTGCACATACGCCAGCAGGGCGTGGGTACCGCGAACGTGATGCAGCAGAACCGCGTGCCGCTGACCTTCTACGCCCGGCCGGGCTTCGACTCGACGTCGTGCAAGCGCGTGGCCGTCTTCGACGGCGCTGAGACCCGCCAGGTCTTCTCCCTGCCCTTCGTGCCGGCCTTCTGCGTCCTCGACGCCGACTGCGAAATCTCCGACGCCGCCACCGTGGCCCTCCAGACGCTGGAAGGCTACGGCATCGTATACACCCTGCCCACGGTATTTGCACGCCTGAAGACCATGCACGACGGCCGCTGCGCCGTGGAGCACCACTGGGGCCGCCCGGTGGGGGCGATGCCCGGAGGCGTGGTGCGCACGACGGGGCGCTACTGGGTGGTGCGCGGCGACTGGCAGACGGACAGCACCGACCAGGGGATGTTCCGCTTCGTGCGCACAGGCTCCCAGACCACCTACGACGGTCTGGACCGCGGCTTCCTCAGCCAGCGGGCGAGTGTGGACTCGCTGGCGCTGATGTACCGTCCCGAAGGGGGATGGATGTGGCAGGCCGTCTCCTTCAGCCGCAACGGCGACAAGAACAGCGGCTACCTGGTGGTGGACAGCCTGGTGCCGGGCGAGTACACCCTGGCCATCGTGGACACCGCCACCCTGGGCATCGCACGTCCCGCCCTCACGGAGGTGCAGCTCTTCCCCAACCCCCTGCAGCCGGGACAGCCGCTGACGGTGGAGGTGGCGAGCGAGGAGGCCTTCGAGGTGGCCATTTTCGACCTCGGAGGACGCCAAGTGTGGCACCAAACGGGCTGCCGCAGCGGCCAGAAACTCAGTCCAGCACTGGCAAAAGGAACTTATTTTGTTCGAATTGAAAATAATTTCATATCTTTGCAGTCGAAATTGATACAGTTATGATGAAGATAAAAGCAATCGTTTTGGCCGTACTGGTGGGCGTTTCGCTCACTTCGGCGGCACAGTATTCGCAGCTGGGAAAAAAGAATGAATTCATGCTCAAGGTGGAAGGCGGCTACGGCTTCTTCATGGGCAATGTGGGCACCGCCGACAAGGAGACGGGGCGCTACAACCTGGACAAGTTCCACTCGCTGGCCAACGTCAACGTCATGGCGGGCGTCAACATCAGCCAGGACTGGTTCCTGGGCGGCGGCGCAGGGTTCTGCTACTACCTCAGCCCCAACCAGGAGACGGCCGAGTCGATGATGGGTGCCAACGTGTTTGTGGACTTCGACTTCCGCCCCATCTGGAAGGCCATCATGGGGTTGGACTACCAGCCCACCTCCATCAAGTTCGCCCCCCTGCTGGGAGCCCGTCTGGGCGGCAGCATGCTCTTTGCCGACGACATGCTGTTCACCCCCATGGCCGAGTTCTACGGCGGCCTGAACTGGTACTACTGGTACCACCTCAACGGCATGCGCAATATGAGCCGCAACTGGCACAGCTTCTACGCCACCATCGGCATCGCCTACATGCAGCAGACCGTCTTCCTGCCCATCCGCCTGGGCTGGCGATGGTAGGGATTAGTGTTTAGTGTTTAGTGTTTAGTGTTTAGTGGGTTCTACGCCAACACGGACAACAGGCAAACCTTGCGTTGGAGGAGATTCGAGTAATTCGCTTTCCATTAACCCGCGTAGCTTTCGCAAAATTCGAGTAATTCGCCGTTATTAAAGATTCGAGTAATTCGCTTTCCATTAACCCGCGTAGCTTTCGCAAAATTCGAGAAATTCGCCGTTATTAAAATTTGTTATGCAGTCTACACGTCAAAATAAAATCTGCCGGCTGATACAGCAGGACATGGGCGACATCTTCCTGCGCGAGATGAAGGCGGTCTTCGGGCCGTCGCTCATCACGGTGACGCAGGTGCGCATCACGCCGGACCTCTCCATCGCCCGCATCTATGTGTCGCTGATGATCATCGGCGAGGGCACCAAGGAGGGCCTGCTGGCCCTGATACGCGAGAACACCTCCGACCTGCGCCGCCGTCTGGGCATGCGCGAAGGCAAGCAGCTGCGCATCATCCCCCACCTGGAGTTCTACCTGGACGACTCGCTCGACTACATCGAGAACATCGAGCGGTTGCTGAAACAATGAAGAGTGAAGAATGAAGAATGAAGAATTGGG
>Ga0310697_10006549_pt1 | contig 11053 bp, 7 predicted proteins | sample 172DNAGHGlowgp2_FD_203883 | JGI IMG/M metagenome (GOLD analysis project Ga0310697, IMG submission 203883) | Sheep rumen microbial communities from Palmerston North, Manawatu-Wanganui, New Zealand - 1728 DNA GHGlow gp2 (v2) (version 2) | ecosystem: Host-associated > Mammals > Digestive system >...
GCGATAGATGCTACTACAACGCCAGCCCGGAGACGCAAAATTTTGCGTCTCTACATGGTGTAGATGGTAACTGACTGAAGGACAGAGTGTGATTTCGTCGAACTCACGTTAATTTTAAAAGCAGAATTTTGGCTGAAATTTTGAAATGCCTGTAAAGCCAGTATTCATCGGCTCTACAGGCATGTCTTATCCTGCAAAATGACCCATAGGTCAAAAAAATGGGGTCAACTTCAGATTGCGGTATATTGGGAAGGTGGGATTTCTTATTGGTAGAGGAAGCGTTTGATGGTTCTCTTCGGGGTTTTTTCGAAGGGTTCTTCCATGAATTCCACTTTGAAGATTTTGCTGTAGGTGGGAAGGGATTTGTTGGCTTCGTCGCGGATCTTTCCTGGGAGGGTGGACTTTGTCTCATCGTCCATATCTTCGGGCAGTTCGGGATATACCAGAGCCGTGATTTTGCCTTCACGGTCCACTACAAGGCATTCTTCCACATACTGGCAGTTGGCCAGAACGGCTTCGACCTCTTCGGGATAGATGTTTTGACCCGAGGAGTTCAGAATCATCGATTTGATGCGTCCACGGATAAAGATATTGCCCTTCTCGTCGATCACGCCCAGGTCTCCCGTGCGGAACCAACCGTCCTCGGTGAAAGCGGCCTCGGTAGCTTCGGGATTCTTGTAATAACCTATTGTCAAATTGGGTCCCTTGGCTTGAATCTCGCCAGGAATGTGCTTGGGATCCTCTGAGTCGATGCGCAGTTCATGGACGGGTTTTCCACAAGACCCGGGAACAAACTTGGTCCACCACTCATATCCCAGCAACGGGCAGGCTTCGGTCATTCCATAGCCCACGGTATAGGGCAAGCGAATCTTCTTGAAGCATTGCTCCGCCGCAGGATTAAGCGCCGCTCCTCCCATGATGAAGCACCGCACTCCACCGCCAAATGATTCTATCAGTTTTTTACGCGCTGTCCTGTAAACCAGTCTGTTCAATCCAGGGATAGCCAAAACAGTCTTTGCCTTCTCCAGAGCGGGTTTAAGGGCGTTGGCATAGATCTTTTCCATGACCAGAGGCACCGTGACGACCATATAAGGCTTGATGGCCTTCATCGCTTTAAGCAGCGTGGTGGGTGATGGGGTCTTGCCAAGGAAATACACAATCACGCCATCGACGTTGGGATGGATAAACTCAATGGCCAGGCCATACATGTGGGCCAAAGGCAACATCGATACAATGGTCTCGCCGGGAGTGTTCGGGAAATGGGAATTGGCGAAATTGTCGGTATCCGAAATGGCCTTGTAGGTCAGCATTACACCCTTGGGGTTGCCCGTGGTTCCAGATGTATAATTGATGATGGCCAGGTCGTCAAAATTGTTGTCGGGATAAGACACTTGCTCTGGGTACATTCCATTGGGATATTGCTTTGCAAAGGCATTCTTGCGATTCTGCCAAGCATCGGCCACCGCCTTATCCCTGTGCCACAGTAGGTTGCCGTCCTTTACATTGATGGCAGCCCTGAGGTTAGGCATTTCCTCGGGATTCAGTTTTGACCAGATATCATCGTCAACAAAGAGCAGGACGCTATCCGAATGGTGCGTGAGTAGAGAAACTGTGTTGGGGTGGAAGTCTGCCAGCAGAGGGACCGCGACACAACCATTCACATTGATTCCCCAGAATGTCATGGCCCATCGGGCGCAATTGCGAGCGCAAATCGCGATTTTATCACCCTTGCTTATTCCAGTAGTTTCAAAGAAGATACGGAAGCGCTCTACGTTGATGGCCAGTTGGGCATAGGTAAAGGAGTCTCCATTATAGTCACACAGGGCTTTTTGGGTCCAGTGTTGGCGGACAGTGTCCTCCAGATTCTTCAGATAGTGCCTCATATTATTCTTGTTTTTTTAAGTTTCTTTTCTTGCTGGAAAGCATTCAAAACGAAACCAGATCAAGTCTATTCATTAGTTAATCAATTACAAAGATACAACATTTCATCTAAATGATCACCTATTACTGCCTAAAACTGTTTTTTAACGCTATGGTTTTATCTATTGCGACCTGTTGTCGGGTATCAAAAAAAACACTCCCGGGGCGGTATGCCAGCGGGAGTGGTGTAGAAGAAAAAATATATATCGGAAGTTGTGTCGTCATTTCGTTGGTAGCTTTTAATCGGACTAACGGCCGAGAAATAAACAAAATAAACTGTTATTAATAACTTTGTTTAATCTCTCGAGCGAAGCTCGATCAAAGGTTCCAGAAGCCAATTATGACACAGCCCCAGCCAAAGGCTGAAGGCAATCTTCATCAAGTGTCGATAGTGGCGTAGGTGGCGTTCTCCTCGATGAACTTGCGGCGGGGATCAACGTCCTCGCCCATGAGCATCGAGAAGATGCGGTCGGCCTCGGCAGCATCGCTGATGTTGACACGCTTGAGCAGACGGTGCTCGGGATCCATGGTGGTTTCCCACAGCTGCTCGGGGTTCATCTCACCCAGACCTTTGAAACGCTGCACGGTCACGCCGTCCTCGTTACCACCGGCATAGGTGTCGATAAACTTGCGCAGCTGCACCTCATCCCAGCAGTATTCCTCGCGCTGCCCCTTCTTGGTGCGGGCACGGTACAAGGGCGGTGTGGCGATGTAGAGGTAGCCGTTCTCGATAATGGGCCTCATGCGGCGGAAGAAGAACGTCATCAGCAGCGTGTCGATGTGTGCGCCATCGACATCGGCATCGGTCATGATGATGATGCGGTGATAGCGCAGCTTGCTCAGGTTGGCCTCCTTGGGGTCCTCCTCGGTGCCGATGGTCACGCCTAAAGCACGGAAGATGGTAACGATCGAATCGCTCTCAAACACCTTGTGGTCCATCGCCTTCTCGACGTTGAGGATCTTACCGCGCAGCGGCAGGATGGCCTGGAACTTGCGGTCACGGCCCTGCTTGGCGCTACCACCTGCCGAGTCACCCTCGACCAGGAAGAGCTCGCTCTCGGCGGGATCCTTCGACGAGCAGTCGGCCAACTTGCCGGGCAGACCACCGCCAGCGAGCGGCGACTTGCGTTGCACCTTCAGGCGGGCATTCTGTGCGGCATGGCGTGCCTGTGCAGCCAGGATAACCTTCTCGATGACGGTCTTGGCCTGAGTGGGATGCTCCTCAAGGTAGTTGTTCAGGGCATCGCGCACGGCGGTCTCGACGGCGCCGATGACCTCGGTGTTACCCAGCTTGGTTTTGGTCTGGCCTTCGAACTGGGGCTCCAGCACCTTGACCGAGATGATGGCCGTCAGGCCCTCGCGGAAGTCTTCGGGCTTGATCTCGACCTTAGCCTTCTCAAGCATCTTGTTGTCCTCGGCATATTTCTTCAGGGTTGAGCCCAAGCCACGACGGAAGCCCGTCAAGTGGGTACCGCCCTCGATGGTGTTGATGTTGTTGACAAACGAGTAGATGTTCTCGTTGAACGACGTGTTATAGGTCATGGCGACCTCTACGGGGATGTCGCCCTTCTTGCTCTTGATGTGGATAACGTCCTGAATGAGAGCCTCCTTATTGCCGTCGATGTAGCGCACAAACTCGTCAAGGCCCGTCTCGCTGTAGTAGGTCTCGCTGCGGGGATTGCCGTTCTCGTCCTTGTTGCGCAGGTCGGTGATCGACAGTGTCACGCCGGCGTTCAGGTAGGCCAAGTCGCGCAGGCGGTTCGACAGAATGTCAAACTCATAGACCGTGGTCGAGAAGATGTTGCCGTCGGGGTGGAAGATAATGGTTGTGCCATGTTCCTCCTCGCGGCAGTCACCGATGACCGTGACCTCGTTGGTCGGCTTGCCCAGGCTATATTCCTGCATATACACCTTGCCGCCGCGGCGAACCTCGGCGCGCAGGTAGTCGCTCAATGCGTTCACGCAGCTCACACCCACGCCATGCAAGCCGCCCGACACCTTGTAGGAGCCCTTGTCAAACTTACCACCGGCATGCAACACGGTCATCACGACCTCAAGGGCCGACTTGTGCAGTTTCTCGTGCTCGTCAACGGGGATACCGCGGCCATTGTCGCGCACGGTAATGCTGTTGTCCTCGCCGATGAACACATCAATGCGGTTACAGAATCCTGCCAGAGCCTCGTCGATAGAGTTATCCACGACCTCACTCACCAGGTGGTGAAGACCCTTCACGTGGGTGTCACCGATGTACATCGCTGGGCGCTTGCGAACAGCCTCTAGACCCTCAAGCACCTGGATGTTAGACGCTGAGTAATTCTTCTCTTCTTGTTCTTCGATATATTTTTCTTCTTCTGACATAAAAATGTAGTTTTTTACGCATTTATTCCACCCAAAATCGGGGGTGTATAAAAACGTACAAAATTACAAAAAAACGCCCATTGAACAACGCTCGAAATCCTTAAAAAACTATAATTTCCACCACCCATTTCCCCGCTTGTTATGCGACCTGTGTCAATTGTACCGCAATGAAGTTCCGATGATTGATTTTTGTCCAAAAGTGGGGTAAAAATCATAGATTTGGACAAAAACTGAACGATTTTTGTCCAAAAGTGGGTCAAAAACCATAGATTTGGACAAAAATCATAATATTGAGGATAGTCATACAGCTGCGAATAGGTCTTGGGCTGTGAGTTGGCTGTGGACAATTGATGAATGCGCCCCTCTGGTAACACCCATTGGAGTGATAAATGTGATGACAGGGCCTCTCATGATACCTGTCACTTCCATGAAAAGCTCCTTGCGTTCACGCAACCGTTTTTCATAATCCTTGGTAATTGTATAGGGTTTCTCTGAGAATTTCATCTCAATGAGGTGTATGATTTTGTCTGCGCGTTTAATAACAAGGTCGATTTGGGCGCCTTTTTGAGTGTCTCCCTTGCGAGGAACATATCTCCATGATGATGCCTCGGTGGCCATCCCTGCAATACTCAATCCCCGCTTGATGTGGGGCAAGTGTCTAAGGCACACCTCTTCAAAGGTAAATCCTTCCCATGATTCCACACTACGGTCGGTGAAGTGGTGTTGCCAGTACTGTTCATCACGCGTTCGGTTATTCTCCACATAGCGGAAATAGAAAAGCGTGTAGAAGTCGGCAAGCCTAAAGAGCGTCTGTTTGTTTTTATTGCCGAACTGGGCATAGGATATGATGAAATCACAGCGTTCGAGATTATTGAGCATCTTGCTTAGGCCTCCGCCACTGTATCCTGTCTTTTGCTCTATCTCGCCACGGGTGAAACCCTCACGCTTGGTTGCAAGCAACTTGACGATGTTGATATAACGGTCGGCTTTATTGAATAGGGCATGGTATAGTTCGTTGATCTCGTTGCTCAAGTCGCCCCCTCGACCAAAAATCAAGGAATCCACATTTTCGGGAAGACTCAGCTCGGGCTTCAGCAGACTCAAGTAGTAAGGTACTCCGCCCAACACCATATAACATTGCAGAATTGTGTAATCATCCCATTCAAAGCCGTGTTCGATTAGGTAGCTTTTACACTCGCTCAGGTAGAATGGACGCAGGTAGATGCTATGGGTAATGCGGTTGTGCAGTCCGCCCTGGTTGTCTTCCAGTTTCTCTTTCATCCAACTTGTGGCACTGCCACAGGCAATGAAAACAATGTCATCACGATTTTGCACCCAACTGGACCAAAAGTATTCAAGTTCATTGACAAACTCACTACCCTGAGTGTCTATCCACGGCATTTCATCGAAAAAGACGACCTTGCGCCTGTCCGGACATTGCTCAAGTAATGCTTGTAAAGCCAGAAATGCTTCGTGCCAATTATCAAACTGGGGGATGTCATTACCGTCAGAGTAACGCTGAAGGGCTTCCCTGAAGTTCTGTAACTGGACTGCTTTTTTCTGACGATGTGCCCCCACATAGTGGAAACTGTATTTGTCATTGAAGAACCTGCGCACAAGGAAGGTTTTACCGATGCGGCGGCGGCCATATAAGATGATCAACTCTGAGCGCTTGGACTCCATTGCCCACTTCAGTTCTTCACATTCTTGTTTACGTCCGATTAGTCTTTCCATTGCAATCCTTATATTTTGTCGGCAAAGATAAAACTGAAAAAGGATAAAAACAACGATTTTTGTCCAAAAGTGGGGTAAAAACCATAGATTTGGACAAAAACTGAACGATTTTTGTCCAAAAGTGGGGTAGAAACCATAGATTTGGACAAAAACTGATTTATTGTACTGGTTTTGTACCCTGTTTGCGGCTTTTCGACTAACTTTGCAGCGATGAATCTGCCACAGGAGTTTATAGAGCAATTGCGGGACTTGCTGCCCGATGAATGGGAGGCATTGGCCGAGGCGATAACCTCGAGCGAGCCCAGTGTGGCCGTGCGTGTCAATGCGGCCCGTGGGGTGACTGTGCCCGAGGGTGTCCGTCGTGTGCCCTGGAATGATAGTGGCTTTTATCTCACTGGCCGCCCAGCGTTCACCTTCGACACCAACTGGCACGCGGGGCACTACTATGTGCAGGATGCCTCGTCGATGTTCATTGCCCATGTGATAGGTCAATTTGTCCATAAGCCAGTGCGCTATCTGGACTTGTGTGCGGCTCCAGGCGGCAAGACCACTGCGGCCCTCCAGTCCCTGCCACAAGGCTCGCTGGTGGTCGCCAACGAGATTGTGCCGCCCCGTGCCCGTGTGCTGGCCGACAATGTCATTCGCTGGGGTGATCCTCGATGCGTGGTGACCAGCAATGCGCCGGCCCAGGTGGGAAAACTCAATAGCTTCTTTGACGTCATCGCCGCCGACGTGCCATGCAGTGGCGAGGGCATGATGCGCAAGGACGACGAGGCCGTCAGCCAGTGGACACCGCAGCTGGTCGAGCAGTGTGCCCAGCGTCAGCGCGAGATCCTCTGCGATGTGTGGCCGGCCCTGCGCCCAGGTGGCCTACTCATCTACAGCACATGCACTTATAACCGCCAGGAGAACGAGTTGATGGCCGAGTACATCGTCCATGAATTGGGTGCCACCTCGCTCGAGGTGCCTGTCGAGCCGGCATGGAACATCCATCCTGCCATCGGCAGCGATTGCCACTGCTACCGCTTCATGCCTCACCGCGTGGACGGTGAGGGACTGTTTATGGCCGTTTTCCGCAAGGATGGCGATGCCCCCAGACAGATTCCCAAAGTGAAAACTAAAAATGCAAAAAACGCCGTTGAAGTCGGCAATGGTTGGCTCAACTCGCCCGATGATTATGTGATAGACCAGCAGGGTGACTTGTGCATTGCCGTGCCCCAGGACAACCGCCTTGAGGTAGCAGCCCTGCGCTCCGCATTAAGTGTCCTGCATGCTGGTGTGGAACTCGCCACCGTGATGGGCCGCAAGACCGTGCCCCATCATGCCCTGGCCATGTCACTGGCAAGGTCGGCACAGGCCTTCCCCACCTGTGAGGTCGATTACCCCACAGCCCTGCGCTACCTGCGCGGCGAGTCGATCACTGTGGATGCTCCCCGTGGCTACGTTCTCATTTCCCATCAGGGAGCCTTGCTGGGCATGGCCAACAACCTGGGCAACCGTGCCAACAACCTCTACCCTAAGTCACAACGCATCCTCAGTACCCACCTTCCCGATACTCAACCAGTGGTTGTGGAGTCTCATCTGGCACGATAAGATGATATTCATGTCATAATGCACAAAAAATGGGAGAAAAGGTAGATTTTCAAGCATTTTGGGTAGCTGTGGAACCCAGGTTTTATTATACCTTTGCATCAACGACATTAATTATAATTAGGAAGATGATGAGTTTTTTTAATTTTAAATCATTGGCACTGAGTGCTTTGTTGCTGATTGGCCTGCTCTCGGCCTGCAACAGCGAGAAAGGAAACAATCTAAAGGATAAAAATATGGATACGACATTAAATCTTACTAAGGAATGGGATAAGACTTTCCCATTGAGTGACAAGGTGGATCACAAGAAAGTGACCTTCAAGAACCGTTATGGCATCGAACTTGCTGCCGACATGTACATCCCCAAGGGCGCCGAGGGCAAACTGCCAGCTATTGCTGTCTCGGGACCGTTTGGCGCCGTGAAGGAGCAGTCCAGCGGCCTCTATGCCCAGCACATGGCCGAGCGCGGCTTCCTGACCATCGCCTTTGACCCCTCATACACTGGCGAGAGTGGTGGCGAACCCCGTCGCATGGCATCGCCCGACATCAATACCGAGGACTTCCTGGCTGCTGTCGATTTCCTCTCGGTGCAAGACAATGTTGATGCCGAGCGCATCGGCATCATCGGCATCTGCGGTTGGGGTGGTATGGCTGTCAATGCTGCCGCCATCGATCCACGCATCAAAGCTACCGTCGCATCAACGATGTATGACATGACCAAGATCACCAGGGAGGGTTATTTTGGCAGCGAGGACACCCCCGCACAGCGCATGGAGAAACGCCGTGCCATGGCAGCACAACGCACCGAGGACTACCGCAACGGTACCTATAAGCGTGGCGGTGGTGTCGTTGACCCCCTGCCCGACGATGCTCCGCAGTTTGTCAAGGACTATCATGCCTATTATAAGACCAAGCGTGGTTATCATGAGCGCAGTGGCAACTCTACCGATGGCTGGAACGTCACCGGTTGCCAGTCGTTCCTCAACCAGCCTATTTTGGCCTTTGCCTCCGAGATCGAGAACCCTGTACTGCTCATCCATGGTGAGAAGGCCCACTCGCGCTACTTCTCGGAGTATGCCTTTGAGATGATGACCGGCAAGCACGTGGAGGGCGTGAGTGCCAAGCAGGGCAACAAGGAACTGATGATCATCCCTGGTGCATCCCATGTGGACCTCTACGATGACGTGGCTGGGGTTATCCCTTACGACAAGATAGAAACCTTCTTTAAAGAGAATCTGAAGTGAATATCCTGAAACACTGGATGCTGGCTATACTGTTGCTGCCCACATTCTTTTCAATCAATGCACAACCGGTTATGGAACTGACAAACAGACAACAAGCTCTCGTGGCTATAGCAGCCAACGAGGCCAGAGGTAACATCGAGGAATTGAAACAAGCCCTCAACGATGGCTTTGAATCGGGATTAACCATCAGCGAGGCCAAGGAGGCCCTATCGCAGCTGTATGCCTACACGGGCTTCCCCCGCAGCTTGAATGCCCTGGGTGCATTGCAGCAGGTCATCAAGGACCGCGAGGCACAGGGCAGACACACCGAGCCTGGCCGTGAAGCCGACCCGCTGCCCAAGGATTATGATGCGCTTAAACAAGGAACGGCAGTGCAAACGCGACTCTCGGGGCAACCGTTTGACTATGCCTTTGCGCCGCAGACCGATTATTACCTCAAAGCGCACCTCTTCGGTGATATTTTTGCCCGCAATAATCTCACCTTTGCCGATCGTGAGATTGTTACCGTGTCGGCCATCTCGGCCTTGCAGGGGTGTGAGCCGCAATTGAAGGCTCACGTCAGTGGCGCCAGGAATATGGGTGTGAGCGACGGCCAGTTGCACGAGATTCCCGCCGTGCTGCGCAGCAAGGTAGGTGAGGCCGAGGCGGTTCGTTGTGAACGCGCTGTAGCAGAGGTCTTCGGCGAACCTTCACAGGCAATCAGCACGGTTGATTTTACGGTATGGCCCAAGGGCGAGCTGAATCCTTACGGACAATTCTTCACGGGCAACAGTTATCTTGCCGATATGGGCAATGGCCTGTTTAATGTCACCTTCGAGCCGCGTTGCCGCAACAACTGGCACGTGCACCACAATCAGGTGCAGATGCTCATTTGTGTCGCTGGCCGTGGATGGTACCAGGAGTGGGGCAAACCTGCTGTTGAAATGACGCCTGGCACCGTCATTGCTGTGCCTGCCGAGGTGAAGCACTGGCATGGTGCCGCAAGGGACTCGTGGTTCCAGCATTTGACCTACCATACCCAAGTGGGTGAGGGCGCCAGCAATGAGTGGCTGGAACCCGTGACCGACGAGATATACAACCAACTTAAATAACGTGAGTTCGATGAAATCACACTCTGTCCTTCAGTCAGTTACCATCTACACCATGTAGAGACGCAAAATTTTGCGTCTCCGGGCTGGCGGTGTAGTAGCATCTATCGCTGGGAGACGCAAAATTTTGCGTCTCTACAAAGCGGACTAATTGAGTATCAATACTTTATTTTCATCGAACTCACGTTAAATAATAATCATTTATCAACAACTACTGTCAAGAGAAGGATAAGAGCGCCGCCCCGTTTGGGGTAAGCGCTCTTATCTCACTAGAGTACCCACCATGCTATTACAGGTTCAGGTAACTCTTCAGGGCTTCGACATATTGCTCGAAGGCCTTGCGGCCCTGCTCGGTGACCTGGCACGTGGTGCGCGTCTTCTTGCCGACAAACCCCTTGGTGACGGTGATGTAACCGGCATTGGAGAGTTTGTCGAGTTGCACGCTCAGGTTGCCCGCCGTCGATTCGGTCTTCTCCTTGAGATAGACAAAGTCGGCCTCATCGACGTTCATCAGGATGGACATCACCGCCAGCCGCAACTGGGAGTGAAGGATGGGATCCAGCTCTTTCATCGCTGTTGACGGGCTTTATGGTTAATCACATGGCCCGGGATGATCATCATGCAGGCAAAGGCGATCATATACATCGGCAGGAACCAGTTGGCACCCAATGGCATATCTGCAGCAATGCAACAAACGGCGAAGATGCCTGTGCACAGGCCAACTGCACCGCCAAAGATGAAGGATTTCTCCTTCACGACGATGCCCTGGGCCATCTCGGCCATCGGCACGATGATGAGTGCAAAGGCAAACATCATCCGCCAGACATTATGCATTCCCATAAATGAGAAAACAAAACAGAATAGCGTTGCCACAAAGGCTGAAATGCCGACCACTGTCCAAATCTGTGACGTGATTTTGTCGGAATAACTTTTCGCTCCGCTCTTCAGTTCACTCTTCTTTGACATGATGGGGGTGGCAATGCCTCCAACAACGCCTATTGCGAACCACAACCAGTTCCAGACAGGATTGTGGGTCTTCACAAGCATGATCCACACCAGTGCGGCTACTACCACCGACAGGTAGCCCCACATGAGCATGATGTTGCCGTCGCCGATGTA
>Ga0310697_10006551_pt1 | contig 11053 bp, 6 predicted proteins | sample 172DNAGHGlowgp2_FD_203883 | JGI IMG/M metagenome (GOLD analysis project Ga0310697, IMG submission 203883) | Sheep rumen microbial communities from Palmerston North, Manawatu-Wanganui, New Zealand - 1728 DNA GHGlow gp2 (v2) (version 2) | ecosystem: Host-associated > Mammals > Digestive system >...
TGACGTCGAGGTTGTGTTCTATTATGATGACAGTGTTCCCGCGGTCTACAAGACGGCGGAGCACCTGCATCAGTATGCGTATGTCCTCGAAGTGCAGCCCCGTGGTCGGCTCGTCCAGTATGTAGAGAGTCTTGCCGGTATCCTTCTTCGACAGCTCTGTGGCAAGCTTCACACGCTGGCTCTCACCGCCGGAGAGTGTCGTCGACGGCTGGCCCAGCTTTATGTATCCCAGTCCCACCTCCTGTATGGTTTTTATCTTGCGAAGGATGTCGGGGACGTTTTCGAAGAACTCCACTGCCTGGTTTATGGTCATGTCCAACACGTCGGCAATCGACTTCCCCTTGTAGCGCACCTCTAACGTCTCGCGGTTGTAGCGGCGGCCGTGACATTCCTCACAGGGCACCTGTATGTCGGGCAGGAAGTTCATCTCGATGGTCTTGTATCCGTTGCCGCCGCAGGCCTCGCAGCGTCCTCCCTTGACGTTGAACGAAAAGCGTCCGGGCTTATAGCCGCGTATCTGAGCCTCCGGCAGTCCGACGAACAGCGAGCGAATGTCGCTGAACACGCCGGTATAGGTGGCGGGGTTCGAGCGCGGCGTGCGTCCAAGCGGCGACTGGTCGACGTTCACTACCTTGTCTATAAGTGTCAGACCCTCTATCGACTCATAGGGCATCGGCTTCTTCAGCGAGCGGTAGAAGTGCTGCGACAGTATTGGCTGCAGCGTCTCGTTAATGAGTGTCGACTTGCCTGACCCCGACACTCCAGTCACCAGTATGAGCTTTCCCAGTGGGAACTCCACGGTGACGTTCTTGAGGTTGTTGCCAGTGCAGCCGCGAAGGGTGATTTTCTTGTTTTGCGAGTCGTCTTGGCTCTCGGTGGCTTGTTCGTCGGCGGAGTCTTCGCTGTCATCACATTTCGCCGGAGACCCTTCACGGAGATACCGTGCCGTCAGCGTGTCGGCCTTCAGCATCTCGTGCGGCGTCCCCTGGAACACCACTTCGCCCCCCTTGCGCCCTGCGCGAGGACCGATGTCGACGATGTAGTCGGCAGCGAGCATCATGTCCTTGTCGTGCTCGACGACTATGACCGTGTTTCCCAGGTCGCGTAGCTCCTTGAGCGAGTTTATCAGACGCTCATTGTCGCGCTGGTGCAGTCCGATGCTTGGTTCGTCGAGTATGTATAGTACGTTCACCAGCTGCGAACCAATCTGTGTGGCAAGCCTTATGCGCTGGCTCTCGCCTCCGGATAGCGATGCCGACGGTCGGTTCAGGGCCAGGTAGTCGAGTCCCACCTCGAGCAGGAAGTCCAGCCGTGTGCGTATCTCCTTGAGTATCTCGGCTGCAATCTGTCGCTGTTGGCTGTCGAGCTTCTCTTCGCCATTGCCTTGCTCCTCTAAGCCGTCGAGCCAGTGGCGTAGCTCCGAGATGTCCATCTCTGCCAGCTCCGAGATGTTCTTGTCGCCGATACGGTAGCTTAGTGCCTCGCGGTTCAGGCGTTGTCCGCCGCACTCAGGACACTTGACCTCGGCCAGGAACTGGTCGGCCCATTTCTGTCCCGATGCCGACTCGTCGTTGTCCATTACCTGCCGCAGGTATTTGATTATTCCGTCGAAAGCCACGAAATAGTCGCTCGTAGTGTGTACGAGCTCCTTGTCTATGCGGACGTTCTCGAACGAGCCGTAGAGAATCTCCTGGAGCGCCTCCTCGGGAATCTCCTCGACGGCAGTCTTCAGCGTGCAGTCGTATTTCTTCAGTATGGCATCTATCTGCCAGAATATCATCTGGTTTTTGTACTTCCCAAGCGGTGCGATAGCCCCGTCGTGAATGCTGTGCTTGCGGTTCGGAATAACCTTCTTCAGGTCTATCTCGTTGATTATCCCTAAGCCCTTACAGTGCGGACATGCCCCTTGGGGTGAGTTGAACGAAAAGTTGTTTGGTGCTGGATCACTGTAGCTTATGCCCGTCGTGGGACACATCAGCCGTTTTGAGAAATGCTTCACCTCGCCGCTCTCCTTGTCGAGTATCATTATCAGACCATCGCCCTGTTTCATAGCTATCTCGACCGACTTTCTCAGACGCTCGCTGCTCTGTTCCGGCCTCTCGGCTCTGAACTCCATTTTGTCTATGACAACCTCTATGTTGTGGTTTTTGTAGCGGTCGACCTTCATGCCCCGGACAATCTCCGTCACTTCACCGTCGACGCGCACGTTCAGGTAGCCTTTGCGGCGCAGCTGCTCGAACAGCTCGCGGTAGTGGCCCTTTCGGCTGCGCACCACTGGAGCAAGGATCAGGAATTTTCGACCCGTGTAGTCGCTCTTTATCATGTCGAGGACTTTCTCCTCGGTGTACTTCACCATCGGCTCGCCGGTCATGTAGCTGTATGCTTTGCCTGCACGTGCGAAGAGAAGTCGCAGGTAGTCGTAGACCTCTGTCGTGGTGCCCACCGTTGAGCGTGGGTTCTTGTTGGTTGTCTTCTGCTCTATGCTGATGACCGGCGACAGACCGGTTATCTTGTCAACGTCAGGTCGCTCCATGCCTCCGAGGAAGTTGCGTGCGTAGGCCGAGAACGTCTCAATGTACCTCCGCTGCCCTTCGGCGAAGATTGTGTCGAAGGCCAGCGATGACTTGCCGCTGCCGCTTAGTCCGGTTATTACTGTCAGCGAGTCGCGTGGTATCTCGACGTCGATGTTCTTCAGGTTGTGTACCCGTGCGCCGTAGACCCTTATCTTTTCACCTTTACCGTTCATTCCGTAGTAGTTGTAGAGTTACCTGTCGACTCGCTGGTGTAGCCTCTCAGCAGATTGATGTCCTTGCGTATGTTGTATTCCCGGCCGTCGGCACCCTTTGCTTTTACAAGCACGTAGTAGACACCGTCTTTCACGTCACGCCCGTTGTATTTCCCGTCCCAGCCCTTGCTTACGTCAGTCCACTCGAAGAGCTTCTGTCCCCAGCGGTTGAAGATGTATCCATGGAAACTGACGATACTCTTGTAGTGGCCGCTGGCGTTGCTGTCGTTCACTCCCTTGGCACCGTAGATGTCGTTGAAGCCGTCGTCGTTCGGCGAGAAGGCGTTGGGCATCTCCAGGTGACTCTCGCTTATGGCAACGACAATGGTTGTCGAGTCTTCAATGCCGAGGTCGCTGATCTGGTACTTCAGCGTTATGTCGAACGACCCCGACTCGGTGAAACGATAGGTCGTCTCTTCCTCGTAGCGCACGAGGAAGTCGCCCTCCTCGCCCTGTTTGCGGAAGTGCCATACGTAGGCTACGTCGTGACCATCCATGTTCTGAGGGTTTGCCCTGAAGGTCACCTCCAGCGGAGCCTCGCCGTCGTCTATGCTTGTCGTCTCCTGCCAGGTGTTCTCTGCATCGAGGTAGTTTGCCGTCGGCGAGACCTTCGGCGTGTTGTCCTCTGCCGTGGCTGCAAGTGGAAGAAAAATGGTCATAACGAGACCAAATATCAGTTTTTTCATCATTTTCTTCTGTTTTGAAGTGCAAAATTAACTAATAATGTTGATTTAGCCGCGCTTTTTTTGTAATTTTGTGGCGTGAAATACGAAAAATTAGGATATATGAACTTTTTATCACGATATTTCCGTCGAAGTGCTGCATCCCTTCTGCTCCTTCTGGCAGTACAGGTGTCTGCACTGACCGCCTTGGCGCAGGCTCAGCCGTTGCGGCTCGGAGTGATGTTACCCCTGCACGATGAGAACGGCGACGGGCGGCGCATGGTCGAGTACTACCGTGGTGTGCTCATGGCGTGCGACAGCCTGAAGTCTACGGGACTCTCTGTCGACATTCATGCCTGGAACACCCCCGAGGACAGTGACCTCAAGGATGTGCTCCGCGACCCGGCAGCGGCACGCTGCGACCTCATCATCGGTCCGCTCTACTCACGTCAGGTGCGTGCTCTGTCTGACTTTGTAGCGCAGCACGGCATAAAGCTGCTCATACCGTTTTCCATCACGGCACCGGCGCTCTATACCAACCCGAACATCTATCAGGTCTACCAGAACAACAACGATTTCAATAACGCCTCGGTAGCGCACTATCTCAAGCGTTTCAGCGACTGCCATCCGGTCATCATCGACTGTAACGACTCGACAAGCAAGAAAGGCTCCTTCACCTTCACATTGCGCCGTAAGCTCGACGAGCGTGGCATCAGCTACAATCTGACTAACCTCAAGTCGTCTGAGGAAGCCTTCTCAAAGGCTTTCAGCAGCGAGCAGCGCAACGTCGTGATACTCAATACCGGACGTCATCAGGAGTTGGGCGTGGCACTCGCCAAACTCGACGGGCTGCGTACCAGCCGTCCCGACCTTCAGGTCTCGATGTTCGGCTATACCGAGTGGCTGGGCTACACCAGCCGCTATCTCGAGAAGTTCTACCGTTACGATGTCTATATCCCGTCGGCGTTCTACACCAACGTGTTCTCCTCGCAGACACAGCGCATGCAGCAGAAGTACCGTGCGAACTTCCGTCAGGACATGCAGCAGATGCTGCCGCGTCTCGCCATCACGGGTTTCGACCAGGCCATGTTCTTCCTTCGTGGTCTGCGGCAGTACGGCAAGGCGTTTAATGGCGAGGCCTCGCAGCCAACGTCCGTCAAGCCCGTACAGACACCTCTGCTTTTCGAGCGCGTTGCCGACGGCGGATGGCGTAACCGCACCCACATACTGGTGCACTACCGTACCGACCAGCGCGTAGAGACAATACAATGAACCACCGTACACTCCTCATAATGATGAATTCGCGCCTCGTTCTGCTGCTAATGCTGCTTGTTACCCTTTCCGTCAGGGCTCAGGTGGGCGAGTATCGTAACGACTTTGCCGTCGGTGTCAATGGCGGACTGTCGCTCTCGCAGGTCAACTATCTGCCGAAGGTGCCCCAGGACCAGTTTGTCGGTAAGACGGCGGGTGTGACGCTGCGCTATACCGGCGAGAAATACTTCAACAGCATCTGTGCCATCGTTGCCGAGGTCAACTTCACCGAGATGGGGTGGAAGGAGCGTATCTGGGATGCCGATGACAACCCCGTCATCAATGAGACCACCGGTCTTGCCGAGCAGTACTCGCGTCAGGTGAACTACGTCCAGGTGCCGCTCTTCGCACGCTTAGGGTGGGGACGTGAGCGTCGCGGTTTCCAGTTCTTCTTTCAGATAGGTCCCCAGGTGGGCTTCTACCTCAGCGAGTCCACAACGGCCAACTTCGACCTCGACGCCCCGAATGTCAAGGACCGCATCTCCCACACCTCGGGGCCGGACATTGTCAATGGCAAGACCGTCTATCCCTATTCCAACATGTACCACATGCCTGTCGAGAACAAACTCGACTACGGCATCGCCGGTGGTGCGGGCCTTGAGTTCTCGCATCCCAAGGTCGGACATTTCATGCTCGAAGGGCGCTACTACTACGGCCTGGGCAATGTCTACGGCAACACCAAGCGCGACTATTTCGCCATCTCCAACTACCAGAACATCCTGGTCAAGTTGTCTTACCTTGTGAACATCACCAAGACCAAAAACTCTAAAATTAAATAACCATGTTTGAAAATCAACCTAAAGGACTCTATGCGTTGGCTCTCGCCAACACTGGCGAGCGTTTCGGCTACTACACGATGCTCGCCGTCTTCGCGCTTTTCCTGCGTGCTAACTATGGTCTCGATGCCGGATGGGCAGGCGAGATCTACAGTGACTTCCTCATGCTCGTCTACTTCCTGCCCATCGTCGGCGGCTGGCTTGCCGACCGTTTCGGCTTCGGACGCATGGTAACCATCGGCATACTCATCATGTTCGCCGGATACGTGCTGCTGTCCATACCCTTGGGCGGCGACACCTTGGCACTTGTGGTGATGCTCGCTGCCCTGGTGCTCATAGGTCTCGGAACGGGACTCTTCAAGGGCAACCTCCAGGTTATGGTCGGCGACCTCTATAACGACCCGCGCTACTCTGCTCAGCGCGACTCAGGCTTCTCCATCTTCTACATGGCCATCAACATCGGTGCGCTCTTTGCACCTACCACTGCCGTGAAAATCATGGAGTGGGCGCAGCAGAACCTCGGGACATCTGTCAACGACTCCTATCACTTCGCTTTCGCCGTAGCCTGCGCCTCGCTCATACTGTCCATCGCCATCTACTACGTTTTCCGTCCCACGTTCCGGCATGTCGAGGGAGGCACGAAGAAGGAGGGCGAGCAGGCACCAGTCGAGGAACTGCCGAAGGGGGAGACCAGCGCACGCATTATCGCACTGTTGCTGGTATTCGCCGTCGTCATCTTCTTCTGGATGGCGTTCCATCAGAACGGTCTGTCGCTGACATACTTCGCCGATGAGTTCACGGCAAAGACATCGACGGGCATCGAGGGCATGGCCTTCGACGTGTGGAACCTTGTGGCACTGATCTTCATCGTCTATGCCGGCTTCTCACTCTTCCAGAGTAAGACCTCCAAGGGAAAAGCCGTCTCGGCAGTCGTCATCGCCGTGGCACTGGCGTTCCTCTTCCTGCAGTACGATCACAACTCTGGCGAGATCGTCGCCGTTTCGGCACCTATCTTCCAGCAGTTCAACCCGTTCTATGTCGTTGCGCTGACTCCCGTCTCGTTGGCCATCTTCGGAGCTCTCTCGAAGCGTGGCAAGGAACCCTCGCCGCCGCGTAAGATAGCCTACGGTATGGTTGTTGCAGCCATCGCCTACTGCGTCATGGCGGCAGCGTCAGTCGGACTGCCCATGCCTCAGACCGCCGTCGGCCCCGACGGCGAGCCCGTTGCCGTGCATGTTGCCGACGTCTCGCCTCAGCTTCTCATCTACACCTATCTTATCCTTACCTTCGCCGAGCTGCTGCTCTCGCCGATGGGCATCTCGTTCGTCTCGAAGGTTGCTCCTCCGAAGTACAAGGGACTCATGATGGGCGGGTGGTTCGTTGCCACGGCCATCGGCAACAAGCTCGTCGGCGTGGGCGGATACCTCTGGGGTAGCATACCCCTCTGGGCCGTCTGGAGCGTCTTCATTGCACTGTGTATTATCTCCGCAGTCTTCATGTTCTCAGTCATGAAGCACCTGGAGAAAGTCTGCTGACAGGAAACGTTTATAGTCAGATAAACCAGTATAATCACACGAACCCTTGTCATTCCTGCCGTTCATACTGCTGATAGTGCTTATCACGTGTTGCGTTGCCGTCTTTGGCAACGCAACACTTGACGGTGCCTCGCAGGTGTCGCTCCTTGTGGCCTCGGCGGCGAGCGTGGTGATAGGGCATTTCTCGAAGCGTCTCGAGTGGGAGAACCTTGAGCGTGAGATAACCTCCAAGGTGGCCAGCTGTACGCCGGCCATCATTATACTGCTGCTCATCGGAGCTATCGGCGGCACGTGGATGGTGTCGGGCATCGTGCCCACGATGATCTACTACGGCATGCAGATCATCCGCCCCGAGATATTCCTCGTCAGCAGCAGCCTGCTCTGTGCGCTGGTGAGCCTGATGATTGGCTCCTCGTGGACCACGGTGGCCACCATCGGTGTCGCACTGATGGGCATCGGCAAGGCCCACGGCTTCGCCGACGGTTGGATAGCCGGCAGCATCATCACGGGTGCATACTTCGGCGACAAGCTCTCGCCGCTGTCCGACACTACCGTACTGGCATCGAGCGTCGCCGGCACTCCGCTGTTCACGCATATACGTTATATGATGTTCACCACCGTGCCTACGTTCATCGTCTCGCTGCTGATATTTCTTACGGCAGGCCTTACCATGAACGTCTCAGGAAATGGCAACGTTGCCGACTTCATCGACGGTTTGCAGTCGACGTTCGTCATTTCGCCCTGGCTGCTCACCGTTCCCGTGCTCACAGGAGTGATGATAGCACGCCGGTGGCCGCCGATGGTGGTGCTGTTCCTCGCCATACTCTTAGCAGTGGTCGTGGCCTTGTGCGTACAGACCACGCTGGTGCACACAATCTCGGGAAGCGAGGGTGGGGGACTGCTGTCGGCCTATAAAGGCATGATGCAGGTGTGCTACGGCAGCACAGCCATCGAGACCGGCGTCCCCATGCTCAACGAGCTTGTCCACACCAGCGGTATGGCGGGCATGATGCCCACCATCTGGCTTATCATCTGTGCACAGACCTTCGGCGGGACTCTGACGGCCACCGGTCATCTGCAGGACCTCATGCGGCTGGTATTGCGCTTTGTCCGCGGCACGGCATCGCTCGTTGCCTCCACCGTCGGCACGGCGTTCTTCTGCAATGTTGCCATGGCCGACCAGTACCTCTCCATCATGCTCAGCAGTTCGATGTTCAAGGATACTTACCGCGAGCGCGGCTACGAGGCCCGTCTGCTGAGCCGTTCCTGCGAGGATGGTGCCACCGTCACCTCCGTGCTGGTGCCTTGGAACACCTGCGGCCTGACCCAGAGCACCGTTCTCGGCGTTGCCACGCTCACCTACCTTCCCTTCTGTTTCTTCAACTACCTCTCGCCTTTCACCAGCATCATCGTGGCGGCGACGGGGTGGAAGATCCGTCGGAATAATTAGCTTGTTGTCATGTTCGCGCTGCTGCTTACCTCACTGCTGACGCTTGTCGAGCTGAACTGCGAGAATCTGTTCGACTGCGTTCACGACTCCCTGAAGCAGGACACCGAGTACCTGCCCGGATCGGTGCGCCGGTGGACTACTAAGCGCTACTGGCGCAAGCTCAACAATATTGCCCAGGCTCTGCTCTCGACGAGCGAGCGCGAGGTGCCCGACCTCATTGCCTTGTGCGAGGTAGAGAACGACTCCGTCATGCGCGACCTCACGCGCCGCTCGCTGCTGCGTAACGCCCGCTATGAGTACGTGATGACACAGTCGCCCGACCTGCGCGGCATCGACGTGGCACTGGCCTACCAGCCTGCCACCTTCGCGCTGGTCAGCAGCCGCTCGCTGAGGGTCAGCCCCGTTGCCGGCATGCGTCCCACACGCGACATCCTCTATGTCGCCGGACGAGTCAGGAACGGCGACACCCTGCACGTCTTTGTAGTCCATGCCCCCAGCCGCTATGGCGGCGAGCGGCACAGCCGTCCCTTCCGTCAGGCCGTTGCCGAGCGGCTGTGCCAGTCGTTGGACTCCCTCCGTCGGCTGTCGCCCAGTGCTTCGATACTTGTCGTCGGCGACTTCAACGACTATGCCGACGGCCGTCTGCTGAGTACCGTCTGCCGTCACGGCGTTGTCAGCCTGACATCTGATGCCAGCGGACAGAACGGTGTCCGTGGCACATACCGCTACCAGGGCGACTGGGGCAGCATAGACCACGTGCTCGCCTCGCCGCCGATGGCCGCTCGCCGCGACACGGCGTTCGTCCATTCGCCGCGCTTCCTCCTCGAACCGGAGCGGCAGTACGGCGGTCTGCGTCCCCGGCGCACCTACAACGGCATCAGGTATCAGCCGGGCTACAGCGACCATCTGCCGCTTGTCGTCCGTTTCCGTATCGACTGAGACAGTATTGTTCCATGAAGTCTGGTATTGACTGAAAAAAACATCTAACTTGTAACCTAAATAACAGAAGCACTATGAGACTACTTTCTATCTGCTTTGCACTCTTTCTCTCCGTACTTCATGCCGCTGCCGGGCCGGTATCGCTCGATGCAGCACGCCGGAAGGCACAGCTGTTCCTCGGTGAGAACGGCGCGAGCGTCAGCCTGACCGACGTGTCCGATGCTAAGGCACGCTCCTCCGTACGGCGTGCCCCCGGCAGCAGCGTGCCGGAGTATTATGTCTTTAATAAAGGTACGCGCGACGGTTTCGTCATCGTTTCCGGTGACGACCGCACGGAGCCTATCCTGGGCTACAGCGACAGTGGCACGTTCGACTACGCCACGCTGCCGCCCGCCATGCAGCAGCTGCTCGAGAACTACGCCACGCAGATTGCTGCGCTGCGACCCGGCGACCTGCCTGCTGCCGCTGCTGCCGTCGTTCCCACACATCCTAAAGTGGCGCAGCTGATGACCTGCACCTGGAGCCAGGGCTATCCCTATAATCTCTCCTGTCCGCTGGACAACGACGGCAACAGGTCTGTCACGGGCTGTGTGGCTACGGCGATGGCACAGATCATGTACTACAACCGCGAGAAGATGGTCACCGAGACGCAGGTCACGATACCGGCCTTTGAGAGCTGGTCGCACAAGTTGCGTGTCGCCGCCGTCCCCGAGGGGGCGCCCATCGACTGGGATAACATGCGCGACAACGGAGGCTCGTCAGAGCTCCAGCGCAAGGCCGTCGCCGACCTGATGTTCTACTGCGGAGCGTCAGTGAAGATGGACTATACCAGTTCCTCGTCGGGAGCACAGGTGTGGGATGCCTACCTCGCCTTCGTCAATTACTTCGGCTTCGGCTCCTCCGTCACCTATCACTCCGGCGACAAGACCGACCAGGAGTGGGACCAGATTGTCTACACCGACATTGCCGCCGGCCGCGCCGTCTACGTCAGCGGCTATAACGAGAGTGGCGGTCATGCCTTCGTCGCCGACGGCTACGACGGCAACCGCCGTTACCACATCAACTGGGGCTGGGGCGGCATGAGCGACGGCTACTATCTGCTGACGAACCTCACTCCCGGCCAGCAGGGCACCGGTGGCACCGACAAGGGCTACAGCAACGGCTTCCAGATAATAACTGGCCTTGAACCAGTCAACTATGCCACGCGCCCGATGTCGTTCAGCGATGGCGTGGTGAAACGCTTGTGCCTGTCGGCCTTCGACAGCGATGGCGATGGCAGGTTGACCTACGGGGAGGCCGCCACGGTGACGAGCCTCGGTGACGTCTTCAAGGGTCAGCGCATACAGACCTTCGACGAGCTGCGTTACTTCACAGCCCTGACAGCCCTCGACGATGATGTCTTCAACGGGTGTCAGCAGCTCACGTCGCTGCGTCTGCCGAAGACGCTGAAGCAGTTAGGCCGACGGGCGTTCGCAGGCTGCCGCCGGCTCACGTCACTGGAGCTGCCGACGGGACTCACCGCCATTGGCGAGGAGACCTTCAGCGGCTGCGAGGCCCTGACGGCACTGACACTCCCGTTAGGCCTGCGTACTCTC
>Ga0310697_10006555_pt1 | contig 11047 bp, 7 predicted proteins | sample 172DNAGHGlowgp2_FD_203883 | JGI IMG/M metagenome (GOLD analysis project Ga0310697, IMG submission 203883) | Sheep rumen microbial communities from Palmerston North, Manawatu-Wanganui, New Zealand - 1728 DNA GHGlow gp2 (v2) (version 2) | ecosystem: Host-associated > Mammals > Digestive system >...
GTAAGATGATAGAAATGGAACGCGACCAATAAAAAAACACTATAGATTATGATGATCAAGAAGATATACATACTAGCCATTATCAGTCTGCTGGCACTGTGCCACACACACAGCGCCAAGGCTGAATATCTGCGTGAATACACCAAGGAGAAACCACTTGTGATAGTGGCCGACTGGGAGTTTCCTCCATACGAGTACAGAAACGACGCGGGCGAACCTGACGGCTACAATGTTGAGGTGCTGGATGCCATACTCGGCAAGATGAAGATACCACACATATACGTGATGAAAGAGTGGTATCTGGCCACACAGGCATTCGACAACCGCGAGGCCGACCTGATACACGTGCTGAAGTATAAGTATGACAGGGCCCCCTACTACTACACCCACAACATGATAACATATTATAATGTAAGGGCTGTAAGACTGAGGAGCACACGACCACTGAAGCGCATAAGCCAACTGGGCGAAGGCGACACACTGACACTGAAGAAGAACGACTACGTAGACCTGAAGGTATCAGAACTACGCGACAAGAGTTTCGCTGTAGAGTATCACTCGCCACGCGAGGCGCTGATGGGTATACGCAGCGGCAAGTACAAGTACTACATGTGGGGCGAGCAACCGCTGAAACAGAAGGCAAAGGAGCTTGGCTTGGACGGCATAGAGTTTGACGAGACTGACATGCCATCAGGCGAGTTGCGCATTGTAGGATACGACAAGGACCTGATAGAGGCCATCGACGATATGTATGCACGAATGGAACAGGATGGCGACATACAGAAGATACGCGACAAGTGGTTCCATCCAGAGCGTGTACACAATGATGCATCGCCCATGGCACTCATACTGCTGATAGCCATCGTTATGGCAGCCATAGTGATACTGCTGTTCAGCCACATGATGCGCGTAAGAGTAAAGAAGGCTGTAGAGCAATCGCTCGACATAAACCAGATGATGACACAGGCACTGCGCTCAGGCAACTTCTATGTGATAGAGAACGACCTGGAGACCAACCACATACGCAACGCCTATGGCGACATGCTGCCTAAGGACGGGTTGAGTATAGACGAATTTCTGGCCCGTCTGCCACAAGAGGAGAGAAACAACTACAAGGATGCCATGGAGATGATGGCAAAGGGCGAAAAGAACCTGGGATCCCTGAGACGCCGTTACAACAAAGGTACAGAAAAGAAACCTGACTGGCGCTGGATAGAGGGACACGCTGTGGTGGAGTATCAGGACGGCAAGCCACGCTACGTCATCACATCGTTCAGAGACTACACCCATGAGATACTGGAGGAGCGCATGAATGAGGAGATAGCCAGTAAGTATCAGAATATGTTCGACAACGGTCTTATCGCCATGTCGTTCTACGATAAGAGTGGAACACTCATCAACGTCAACCGTCGTATGAGCGAACTGTGCGAGTTTGACAAGGAGGGTGAGAAGTTCTTCCGCCAGATGAACCTGTTCGATGTGCCACTGATCAAGGGCCAGTACACCAAGAACGACGAGGAGCCGTTCCACGTTTGTCAGCGCATGTTCTATCCAGAGATTGGCATCTACAAGTATATCGAGATAAAGGTGCACCCAACATTCGACGATGAGGGAAAACTGCAATTCTATGTAGTAACAGCACGCGACATGACTGCAGAGCGCAGCCTGTATCTGGAGCAGGCCAAGCACGACAGAGAGTTGAGCAAGGCCACCAGCGATATCAAGTTCTATGAGGAGCAGCTGGGATATCTGCTGGAAAACAGCAGTATGTTTGTATGGACATTCCATCCTGACAAAGACCTTATCAGCTTCAGCCGCAGTGGGCGCCATTCTGACTATCTGGAGTCGTTTGCCGACTTCTTTGGCGGCGTGGTAGACGAGATGCGCGAGCAAGCATTTAATGGAGCCAGGGAAGCTATCGAACAGGCCAAGCCATACAATGCCATACTGCACTTCAACCACACCCCAACAGAGCCTCAGCCTGTGTGGTACAGCATCAGTGGTATACCTAAGGTTGACAACAATGGCAAGACAGTAAGTTTCTTTGGCGTGGCACGTAACATCAACAACCTGATGGAGGCCCAGGATCGACTCAGAACAGAGACCCAGCGCGCTGAAGAGAGTGGTAAGATGAAGGCTGCCTTCCTGGCCAACATGACGCACGAGATACGCACGCCACTGAATGCCATCGTGGGATTCAGCGATCTGTTGCCTATGGTCGACAGTCATGATGAACGTATGGAGTTCATACGCATCATTCGCAACAACTGCGACATGCTGATGCGACTGATCAATGATATCCTTGAGGCATCTAACGTAGGACAATCGCTGGCCATAAAGCCTGAGACGGTCGACTTTGCCAAGGTGTTCGACGATATCTGTCAGACACTACAGCAGCGTGTAGACGAGGCTGGCGTGATGTTTATCAAGGACAATCCTTACGACACTTTCACAGCCACACTCGACAAGGGCCGCATACAGCAGGTGCTGACCAACTTCACCACCAACGCTATCAAGTACACCCACGAGGGCCACATCAAGGTGGGCTATCGTGAGCAGGACGGTGGCATATACTTCTACTGCGAAGACACTGGCGCTGGTATACCAAAGGACAAGCAGGCAGCAGTGTTCGAGCGTTTTGTAAAGCTGAACGACTTTGTACAGGGCACAGGTCTTGGTCTTAGCATCTGTAAGGCCATAGCCGAGCGCTGCGAAGGTAAGATAGGTGTAACGTCAGAAGGCGAAGGTCATGGATCAACCTTCTGGCTATGGATACCAAAGGTATAGAAACAAAAAGCCCTCGCAAGTCTGCGAGGGTTTTCTGTTTATTTAAATCATTTAGAACAGCAACGCTCTTTCTAACCAGTAGGCCAGAATACCTGCGAGATAACCTAAAAAGGCTACCCAGGTAATCTTCTTCATATACCATCCAAAGGTAATCTTCTCCAGTCCCATTACTACTACACCAGCAGCAGAGCCGATGATGAGCATTGAGCCGCCCACGCCAGCACAGTAGGCCAGCAGCTGCCAGAAGATGCCGTCGATGGCCATATCGCCTGCAGCAGCCACAGGATACATACCCATGCAGCCAGCTACCAGAGGCACATTGTCAACGATCGACGACAGCACACCAATGATACCAGTTACAAGGAAGTGGTTGCCCTCGAATGTGGTGTCGAGCACGCCACCCAGCATGGTCAGCACGCCTACCTCCTGCAGCACTGCCACAGCCATCAGGATGCCCAGGAAGAACATTATGGTAGAGAGGTCGATCTTCGACAGCAGGTCGCTTACGCGCTTTGCCATTGTATCGTCGTCGGATGCATTGTAGTGGAATATCTCAGTAACGGTCCACAGCAGGCCCAGCACCAGCAGAATGCCCATGAATGGAGGCAGATGGGTGATGGTCTTGAATATGGGCACAAAGCACAGACCGCCTACACCAAGCCAGAAGATGATGTCGCGCTGCGACTTAGTGAATGTGCTTACATCGGCCTTAGGCAGATTCTGCTCCTTATCAAACTTGCCCTTGAGCTGATACTGCAGTATGAATGCAGGCACAAACATAGAGATGAGCGATGGGATAAAGATTTCTGTAAGCACGCCCTGAGTGGTGATTACGCCCTTGATCCAAAGCATGATGGTGGTAACATCGCCAATGGGCGAGAAAGCGCCTCCTGAGTTGGCTGATATCACAACCAGCGCAGCATAGATGAGACGGTCCTGACGACTCTGCACCAGCTTGCGCAGCACCATAATCATTACGATACTGGTGGTGAGGTTGTCGAGGATGGCCGACAGGAAGAAGGTCATAAAGGCCATTCGCCACATAAGCTTGCGCTTAGAGCGAGTCTTCAGCGTGTCGCGCACAAAGTTGAAACCACCATTAGAGTCCACGATTTCTACGATGGTCATGGCACCCATCAGGAAGAAGAGTGTACCTGCGGCATCGCCCAGATGGTGCTCGATAACCTCAGAGATGTGATGCATCACATCGCCACCCAGAATGCCAGGGTAATACGAAAATGGATCGAGCATGAGCAGTGTCCAGCACAGCACACACATCAGCAGCGCAATAGCTGCCTTATTCACTTTCGTCAGGCTCTCAAGCGCTATACAGAGATAGCCTAAACAGAACACTGTGACAATAAGAATTGTTAATGTAGACATTTGAATTTGATACTTTATTTTATTAATTATTTTGAATTTGGCTGCAAAGGTACGAATAAGTGAGAAGAAAACCAAATATAATCAGGGATAAATCCAAATAAAACACGAAAAGTTTGCGACTTACCAAAAAAGTTTGTATATTTGCAGTCCGATATGAACAATGAACTTAATAAAGAAGTAAAATGGAGCGCAAACGTGGTCCTGGCTGATGCCGACTACGTTGATACCGTTGCGTTCAACCTCATCGTGAACTTCGAGAGGATGATAGGACGCCGCATACCACAGGCCGACATAGCCAAGTGGCTGGACTGCATAGCACTGGATGGCGGCATAAGAGATGGCGAGAACGAGATACAGGTGATACTGATACACAATAAGGACAAGCAGCAGATGGACAACTTCGTGCCAGGCAACTATGCCAGCGACCTGACAGGCAAGGCATTCAAGGACCATCTGGGCGAGTTCACCATCAATGCCTACCACACTGAGGGACTGGCCAAGAGCAGCGATTTCTTTGGCGAGGTGCTGGAGCTGGTACTGGCACAGAAGGACGTGAAGCGCCTTATGGTAATACCAAACGCAGAAGACGCCTCTATATATAATAATGTACGCGAGGCTCTGCGCAAGGCCGACGATGATGAAAAGCGTGTGACAGTGTTCACCATGCAACCCACAGCAGGCGGCAACTATCGTCAGGAAATCCTTGGCTACTCGCTCATGGCTGCCCTGGGCATCAAGGCCGATGAGATTAAAGATTAAAGGCCTCGATTAAGTGAGAGCAGAGCCAAGCTTGCTTGAGCTATGCCGAACGTGAGAGGGCTCAATACGAAGTATTAACATTAAATATTATAGACTATGGCAAAAGTATTAATGATTGGCGCAGGTGGCGTGGCTACCGTTGCAGCATTTAAGATCGCTCAGAACGCTGACGTGTTTACAGAGTTTATGATTGCTAGTCGCCGCAAGGCTAAGTGCGATAAGATTGTGGAGGACATCCACAAGGCAGGATATAACATGGACATCAAGACAGCACAGGTAGATGCTGACGATGTAGAGCAGCTGAAGGCTCTGTTCAACGACTTCAAGCCTGAGTTGGTCATCAACCTGGCCCTGCCCTATCAGGACCTGACCATCATGGACGCTTGTCTGGCATGTGGCTGCTCATATCTTGACACAGCCAACTACGAGCCAAAGGACGAGGCTCACTTTGAGTACTCATGGCAGTGGGCTTATCGCGACCGCTTCGAGAAGGCAGGACTCACAGCCATCCTTGGTTGTGGTTTCGACCCAGGCGTAACCAGCATCTATACTGCATACGCTGCAAAGCACCACTTCAAGGAGATACAGTATCTGGATATCGTTGACTGTAACGCTGGCGACCACCACAAGGCTTTCGCCACCAACTTCAACCCTGAGATCAACATTCGTGAGATAACTCAGAAGGGACTGTACTGGGAAGATGGCAAGTGGGTAGAGACAGAGCCACTGGAGATACACAAGGATCTGAACTATCCAAACATCGGCCCACGCGACAGCTATCTGCTGCACCACGAGGAGATCGAGAGTCTGGTTATCAACTACCCCACCATCAAGCGTGCCCGTTTCTGGATGACATTTGGTCAGCAGTACCTTAAGCACCTTGAGGTAATTCAGAACATCGGCATGAGCCGCATCGACGAGGTAGAATATGAGGCTCCACTGGCCGACGGCACTGGCACAGTTAAGGTAAAGATTGTGCCTCTGCAGTTCCTCAAGGCAGTTCTGCCTAACCCACAGGATCTGGGCGAGAACTATGAGGGCGAGACATCTATCGGATGTCGCATTCGTGGTATTGGCAATGATGGCAAAGAGCACACCTATTACGTATACAACAACTGCAGCCATCGCGCAGCTTATGAGGAGACTGGCATGCAGGGCGTAAGCTACACCACTGGTGTACCTGCCATGATTGGTGCCATGATGTTCTGCAAGGGTCTCTGGAAGAAACCAGGCGTACACAACGTAGAGGAGTTTGATCCAGATCCATTCATGGAGCAGCTCAACAAGCAGGGTCTGCCTTGGCACGAGATTCACGACGGCGATTTAGAACTTTAACCCTATAACACATTTTAAACAATGGCAAAAGAAAAAGAAAAAGAAGAGGCATTGAACCCTCAGCAGGAAAAATTAAAAGCGCTGCAGGCCGCTATGTCTAAGATCGAGAAGGACTATGGCAAGGGCTCAATCATGCGCATGGGCGACGAACATGTAGAGAACGTGGACGTTATACCTACAGGTTCTATTGGACTTAACGCTGCTCTGGGCGTAGGTGGTTACCCCAAGGGACGTATCATCGAGATCTATGGTCCTGAGTCATCAGGTAAGACCACACTGGCCATCCACGCTATCGCAGAGTGTCAGAAGGCAGGTGGTATAGCAGCATTCATCGATGCAGAGCACGCTTTCGACCGTTTCTATGCAGCAAACCTGGGTGTAGACGTTGACAATCTATATATATCACAGCCTGACAATGGTGAGCAGGCACTCGAGATAGCCGACCAGCTTATCCGCTCAAGCGCCATCGACATCATCGTAATCGACTCTGTAGCTGCTCTTACTCCTAAGAAGGAGATCGAGGGCGACATGGGCGATTCTGCAGTAGGTCTGCAGGCACGACTGATGAGCCAGGCACTGCGCAAGCTCACATCTACCATATCAAAGACCAACACCACATGTATCTTCATCAACCAGCTGCGTGAGAAGATTGGTGTGATGTTTGGTAATCCTGAGACCACCACTGGTGGTAACGCACTGAAGTTCTACGCATCAGTACGTCTTGACATTCGCAAGGTCACAGCCATTAAGGATGGCGACGAGATCGTTGGTAACCAGGTACGTGTTAAGGTAATCAAGAACAAGGTAGCTCCCCCATTCCGCAAGACAGAGTTTGAAATCACCTTTGGCGAGGGTATCTCGAAGATTGGCGAGATAGTCGACCTGGGTGTAGAGTACAACGTTATCAAGAAGAGTGGTTCATGGTTCAGCTATGGCGACTCAAAGCTTGCCCAGGGACGCGACGCAGTAAAGGCTCTGTTGAAGGACAATCCAGAGCTGTGCGAGGAACTGGAAGCTAAGATAATGGAAGCAATCGCAAACAAAGATTAAATAAAAACCCCAGCCTTCCGGCTGGGATTTTTATTTTATTCCAGTGGCGTACCCTTGCCACTCAGCCATCCTTTATCAGGCTTAACAGCACCGCGCGACTTTCTGGCAGCTTTCTTGCCATTACCAGTCTTCTTGTTCTTTGTCTCAGGATTAACACCAGGACCATAAGGGCCATCAGCTACAGATGTTTTCTTAACTATACCTGTTCCATCAAACTGCACATACAGAAGCTTGTTGTTAGAACGCTTATATACCCAGTAGAACACGCCACCATCAGAATACTCTACATAGTCAGCCTCGCCGGCTGCCATCTCAACCTCGTCGCCATTCATACCAATACCAACGTGTCCCTGACGAATCATAGCACGGCTTGCCTCGCTGGTAACAACCTTCTTACCAGGACCAGGTGCAAATATGGCTCCAAAGAACTCATTCTCCTTACCCATGGTTTGAGCCTGAGTGTGATCGAGCAAAGCCTCAACATAGAAGAAGTTACCTGTTGTGGTATTTCTAAGCTTTACAGTACAAAACTCATCGTTTTTATGTGGACTGATCGATACCACATTGTACTCAGCCAGTCTTGGGATTGCCTGCTGCTTGCTGCTCACCTCGTTCAGCATCTTAACAGGTATCTTGGTATGAACCACCTTGCCGATAAACTGCTTGTAGTTTCTAGGACTGATTGACATTATGTCATCCATCAACTCAAACGAGTTGTTGAACAGATACCTTGCTTCATCTGCCACAAACTCATCATCGCGCATGCCACAGTTGGTCTTACTCATCGTGACGTTCTGGTAGAACTGGTTGCCATCCTTGTCCTCTACAATAATCTTGACTGGGTAACGACGCGAGCCTACGCCCACTGCCACAACCTTTACCTCCATATCCTTGTCGACCTCTACATTCTGAAATCCCTCGCCATCATACTCAGTGTCTATACGATAGTACTTGGTCTTGGTAAACAGTTTCTTGTCGAGCAGTTTCTCCTTAGCAATGTCTACATCACCCAGATATGCCAGTGTGGGCACACCTGTCTTCTGAAAACAATAATCCTCGAACGAGCCGTAACCTATCTCATAATAGTAAGGTTTCTGATCTTCCTGACATATAAAATCCACGCGCGCGTGACCATCCTTGCTCTCGCTGTGCCCCTTATATATCATAGTCTTGTACTTCAGTGTCATGTTGCTCACCTCCTTGCCAGTGGTAGCATCAGTAAATGTTCGCACCACCAGGTCTATTTTCTCAGGCATCACCATAAACTTCATACCATCCTCCCAGTCGCACAGACTGTGGAACTTGAAGTTCTGGCTGATAAAGTCCTGCGATTCGTCCTCTTCTTCCTCTTTAGCTTCGGCTATTTCGTCTTGCATAGCCGTCATGGCACTCTTCTTTACGCCCTTAGTCTTTACGATATAAGGGTTGCTCTGTGCCGATGCTGTCAAAAAGGCAAACGACAGGCAGGCCGTAAAAATCATCTTTTTCATGACTATTGATAGTTTATAACGTTATTCTGCCTGCAAAGATAGGTTATTTCAGATGAATATCCAAATATTTTATGCCAAAATGACGTAATAAAAACCATTTTTTGCTTAAATCGCCACTTTGGCACATGCTTTGCATACCCGATTGTAACAAAATGAGTATAAACAAATAAAAAATATAGAATTATGGGAAAGATTATTGGAATCGATTTAGGAACTACCAACAGCTGTGTTGCCGTATTCGAGGGTAACGAGCCAGTAGTTATCGCCAACAGCGAGGGTAAGCGTACTACACCTTCAGTAGTTGGTTTTGTTGACAACGGTGAGCGTAAGATCGGCGATCCTGCCAAGCGTCAGGCCATCACCAATCCTAAGAACACTGTATACTCTATCAAGCGTTTCATGGGTGAGAACTGGCAGCAGACTGAGAAGGAGATTTCTCGCGTACCATATACAGTAGTAAACGAGGGTGGTTACCCACGTGTAGATATCGATGGTCGCAAGTACACTCCACAGGAGATCAGCGCTATGATTCTGCAGAAGATGAAGAAGACCGCTGAGGACTATCTTGGTCAGGAGGTTACTGAGGCTGTTATCACAGTACCTGCTTACTTCTCTGACTCACAGCGTCAGGCCACTAAGGAGGCTGGTCAGATTGCAGGTCTCGAGGTTAAGCGTATCGTAAACGAGCCTACAGCTGCAGCTCTGGCTTATGGTGTAGATAAGGCTAATAAGGATATGAAGATCGCAGTATTCGACCTTGGTGGTGGTACATTCGATATCTCAATCCTTGAGTTTGGTGGTGGTGTGTTCGAGGTACTCTCTACCAATGGTGATACTCACCTGGGTGGTGACGACTTCGACCAGGTTATCATCGACTGGCTGGTTCAGGAGTTCAAGAACGACGAGGGTGCCGACCTGAAGAGCGATCCTATGGCTATGCAGCGCCTGAAGGAGGCTGCTGAGAAGGCTAAGATTGAGCTTTCTTCTAGCACATCTACAGAGATTAACCTGCCTTACATCATGCCTGTAGGCGGTGTACCTAAGCACTTGGTTAAGACTTTGACTCGTGCTAAGTTCGAGCAGTTGGCTCACGACCTCATCCAGGCTTGTCTGGCTCCATGTCAGAAGGCTATCGCTGATGCACATTTGTCAACAGCCGACATCGATGAGGTGATCCTCGTAGGTGGTTCAAGCCGTATCCCAGCTGTTCAGACACTGGTTAAGAACTACTTTGGCAAGGAGCCTTCAAAGGGTGTAAATCCTGACGAGGTTGTAGCCGTAGGTGCTTCTATCCAGGGTGCTATCCTGAACAAGGAAGGTGGCGTAGGCGACATCGTACTGCTCGACGTTACTCCTCTTACACTGGGTATCGAGACTATGGGTGGCGTAATGACCAAGCTCATCGAGGCTAACACCACTATCCCTTGCAAGAAGAGCGAGACATTCTCTACTGCAGCTGACAATCAGACAGAGGTAACCATCCACGTACTGCAGGGTGAGCGCCCAATGGCTTCACAGAACAAGTCAATCGGCCAGTTCAACCTGACAGGTATTGCTCCAGCACGCCGTGGTATCCCTCAGATCGAGGTAACATTCGATATCGATGCTAACGGTATCCTGAAGGTATCTGCAAAGGATAAGGCTACAGGTAAGGAGCAGGCTATCCGCATCGAGGCATCTAGCGGTCTGTCACAGGACGAGATCAACCGCATGAAGGCAGAGGCTGAGCAGAATGCTGAGAACGATAAGAAGGAGCGCGAGCGCATTGACAAGCTGAACCAGGCCGACTCAATGATCTTCCAGACTGAGAACCAGTTGAAGGAGCTTGGCGATAAGATCCCCGCACAGCACAAGCCAGCTATCGAGCAGGCTCTGCAGCAGCTTAAGGATGCCCACAAGGCAGGCGATGTTGCAGCTATCGACACAGCTATCGCAGCCCTGAACACTGCTTGGCAGACTGCTTCACAGCAGATGTACCAGCAGAGCGGTGCAGCCGGTCAGCCTGGCGGCGATCAGTTCCAGGGCGGTCAGCAGCAGGCCCAGCAGGAGGGTCCAAAGGCAGAGGACATCCAGGACGCCGACTTTGAGGAGGTGAAGTAATTCGCCGACTGGCAAAGACATAACGAAATAGCGTGTAGCTCTAGTGAGTTACACGCTATTTATATTTTATGGACATATCACTCCTTTCCGTCTTGCTTTTTGTTATCAAGAAGTAGTTTCAACTGCTTATCAAAGTCGCTCAT
>Ga0310697_10006559_pt1 | contig 11045 bp, 7 predicted proteins | sample 172DNAGHGlowgp2_FD_203883 | JGI IMG/M metagenome (GOLD analysis project Ga0310697, IMG submission 203883) | Sheep rumen microbial communities from Palmerston North, Manawatu-Wanganui, New Zealand - 1728 DNA GHGlow gp2 (v2) (version 2) | ecosystem: Host-associated > Mammals > Digestive system >...
TGCCCGTGAGAATGAAGGGCATCCGCTTGCCGATGCGCGTGTGGGTCCGGTCGGAGAGGTTGCCGAAGATGGGCAGCAAAATCAGCGCCGCCAGGTTGTCGCAGGCCATGACAATGCCCACGATCCACTGGACGTTCAGGATCTTCTCCGCCTCCCCGGAGGCCAGCAGCGCCGCGGACGAGAGATCGTACATCCGCCGGGCGAAGATGTCTGTCAGAAAAGTGGGACACCAGGAGTCATAGACCTGCCACAGCAGCAGAATGCCGAAAAAGGCAAAGCCGATCAGGAAGGTGCGGCGGTAATTGAGCTTCAGCGGCATGGCTTCGGATTGGGATGGGTTCATGGGGTTCCCTCCTTCTTAGGATGTTTCGTCTTCCAGCGCGGACAAAATCTCCCCCGCGTCGGGCAGGACCAAGTCGGGCTGCACCGGGCTTTTCGCCAGCATCTCCGGCGTGGTTTCCCCACTCAGGACCAGAATGCTGCGCGCTCCGGCGTTTTTTCCGCATTTTATGTCCGTATACAGCCGGTCTCCCACCACTCCGCACTGTTCCGGAGCCACACCGCAGCGGGCCATGGCCAGACGAGGCATCCGGGCTTCCGGCTTGCCGATCACCAGGGGACGGCGGCCAGAGACGGTCTCCAGCATGGCGCAGACGCTGCCGCAGTCGGGGACGGAGCCGAACTCCGTGGGGCAGACCAGGTCCGGGTGGGTGGCGATGTAGGGGATGAACGGCCTCTGGCACAGCAGGCGGGAGAGGTCTGTCAGCTTCCGGTATGTCAGTTCCGTGTCATAGCCCATGACGATCCCCTCCGCCGCGTCCGGGTCCTCGGTCACGGAAATGCCCGCCCGGGCAAACTCCGCTTTCAGGGAGGCGGTGCCGCAGACGTAGAGGGTCCGGCCCGGCAGGGCTTCCCGCAGATACTCCATCGTGGCCTCGGCGGAGGTGATGAAATCCTCCGGCACGGCGGGGACGCCCATCTTTGTCAGCCTGGCGGCGTAGTCGGCGGCGGAGCGGGAGGAATTGTTGGTCAGGAAGCGGTAGTCCCGCCCACTCTCCCGCAGCCGCGCCAGAAGTGAGCGCGTGAAGGGGAACAGCCGCTCCCCCAGATAGAGCGTGCCGTCCAGGTCGAAGAGGAACAGCCGCAGCTTCCGCAGCGCTTCCCGGTCCATGGCAGTCCCTCCTTTCCCTGTGGGGTTTCCCCTATCTTATCCCTTTTTTGCACAAATGTAAAGGCAAAATCGCCGCCGGTCTTGACAATTTTCGCCGAATTTGCTATTGCTATAGGGAGAAGCATCTTTTACCCAAGGAGGAAACAATATGGAAACCAGACCCTATGTGTCCTGGGACCTGATGAACGCCTTTATGATCGACGTGTTCCAGCGCTACGGCGTGCCGGCGGAGGACGCGGCCATCTGTGCCGACGTGCTGCTGGAGAGCGACCGCCGGGGCATTGAAAGCCACGGCTGCAACCGCTTCAAGCCCATCTATCTGGACCGCATCGAAAACGGCACCCTGATGCCCGTCACCAAGCTGGACATCGTGAAGGAGACCCCCACCACCCTGGTGATGGACGCCAACAACGGCATGGGCATGGTGGCCTCCTACCGGATGATGGAAAAGCTGATCGAAAAGGCGCGCCGGTACGGCATGGCCGGGGGCGCGCTCCGCAACTCCACCCACTACGGCATTGCGGGTTACTGGACCGGCATGGCCGAGCGGGCCGGGATGATCGGCATCACCGGCACCAACGCCCGGCCCAGCGTGGCCCCCACCTTCGGCGTGGAGCCGATGATGGGCACCAACCCCCTCACCTTCACCATGCCCACGGACGAGGTCTTCCCCTTCAACTTCGACTGCGCCACCAGCATCGTCCAGAACGGCAAGATTGAATATTACCAGCGCTCCGGCAAGCCCACCCCGGCGGGCCTGGTGGTCACCCGGGACGGGGGCACCATGACCGACTCCGGCGAAATCCTGCGGGAGATGCGGGCTGGGAACTGCGCCCTGCTGCCCCTGGGCGGCCTGGGGGAGGACACCGGCGGCTACAAGGGCTACGGCTTCACCACCATCGTGGAGATCCTCTCCGCCGCCCTGTCCGGGGGGCCGTACATGAAGGATCTGAGCGGCAAGAACCCCGACGGCTCGAACAGACTGTTCCGCCTGGGGCACTTCTTCTTCGTCATCAACCCGGACTTTTTCATGGGCCTGGACAGCTTCCGCCGCACGGCGGGGGGCATCCTGCGCGGCCTGCGGGCGGCGGAAAAGGCCCCCGGGGCCGAGCGCATCTACACCGCAGGGGAGAAGGAATATCTGGCCTGGCAGGAGCGGAAAGACAAGGGCGTACCGGTGGGCGAGAGCATCCAGAAGGAGCTGATCGCCCTGCGGGACCGCTTTGAGCTGCCCTACCGCTTCCCCTTTGAGGACTGAGCCATGAAGCAATACGTCGCCGCCCTGGACCAGGGCACCACCAGTTCCCGCTGCATCCTCTTCGACCGGGAGCAGAACATCGTGGGCCTGAGCCAGAAGGAGTTCGCCCAGCACTACCCCCGGCCCGGCTGGGTGGAACACGACCCCATGGAGATCTACTCCAGTCAGTACGCCGTGTTCAGCGAGGTGCTGGCCAAGGCCGGCATCGACCCCGCCGACATCGCGGGCATCGGCATCACCAACCAGCGGGAGACCACGATTTTGTGGGACCGGACCACGGGCCGCCCGGTCTACAACGCCATCGTCTGGCAGTGCCGCCGCACCGCCGCGCTGTGCGAGGAACTGAAACAGGACGCGGCTTTCGTGGACTATGTGCGGGAGCACACGGGTCTGCTGGTGGACGCCTATTTTTCCGCCACCAAAATCAAATGGGTGCTGGACAACGTGCCCGGCGTGCGGGAACTGGCCGACCAGGGCAAACTGCTCTTCGGCACCGTGGACACCTGGCTGATCTGGAAGCTCACCGGCGGGCGCGTCCACGTCACGGACTACACCAACGCCAGCCGCACCATGCTCTATGACATCGGGGCGCTGCGCTGGGATGAAGTCATCTGCCGGCGTCTGGGCATCCCCATGCACATCCTGCCGGAGGTCTGCTCCTGCAGCGAGGTCTACGGCACACTCAACCTGCACGGGGTGGAGGTGCCCATCTCCGGCATCGCCGGGGACCAGCAGGCGGCCCTCTTCGGCCAGACCTGCTTCAAAGCCGGGGACGCCAAGAACACCTACGGCACCGGCTGTTTCCTCCTGATGAACACCGGCAGTCAGCGCTTCCAGAGCCGGAACGGGCTGCTGACTACCATCGCCGTGGGCCTGGGCGGGGAGGTCCAGTACGCCCTGGAGGGCAGCGTCTTCATCGGCGGCGCGGTGATCCAGTGGCTCCGGGACGAGCTGCACCTGATCCACGACGCGGCCGACACGGAGTACTTCGCCCGGAAAGCCAAGGACAACGGCGGGGTCTATGTGGTGCCCGCCTTCACCGGCCTGGGGGCACCCCACTGGGACATGTACGCCCGGGGCGCGATCCTGGGCCTGACCCGGGGCGCGGGGCGCAACCACATCATCCGCGCCGCCCTGGAGAGCATCGCCTACCAGAGCGCGGACGTGCTGCGGGCCATGGAGGAGGACACGGGCATGTGCCTGAGCGTCCTCCGGGCCGACGGCGGGGCCAGCGCCAACAGCTTCCTGATGCAGTTCCAGGCGGACATCATGGGCCGCACCATCGTGCGCCCCATGATCCGGGAGACCACCGCCCTGGGGGCGGCCTATCTGGCGGGCCTGGCCACCGGCCTCTGGCGGGACCGGGACGACATCCGCAGCCAGTGGACCCTGGACCGCCGCTACGAGCCCGCCATGGACCCGGCGGAGCGGGAGCGCCTGCTGCAAGGCTGGGGCCGCGCCGTGGAACGGGCAAAGCACTGGGCCGACTGAGACAAAAGACAAACAAAGGCGGGGGCTGTCCGTTCCTCACGGACAGCCCCCGCCGCGCCGCACGCTTCCGCCCCGGTCCTGCGCACGGGGCGGAAAAATTTTACGTTTTTTCAAAATCGTCGTGGATTTACAAATTTAGGCAGATTCATCCAGTGGAAATGCGCGAAAAAAGTTTATATAATGTATTAGAGAGAAGAGGAAGCGTGGAGCCATACACATCAATCCCCCTGCGCTGGCGAAGCCGCCGGCGCCCTTCGCGTCGCCGCTGCGGCGGAGCGCGAAACCGGCAGAAGGAGGAATCGAGATGATTCGAGCCCTGATCGTAGATCCCGACGCGGCGGCGCGGCAGGAGACTGTCCGTCTGCTGTCCCATTGTACTGTCCCCTGTACGGTCGTCGGCCAGGCGGAGCGCGGCGACGCGGCGCTGGAGCTGCTGCGCAGCAGCCGGCCCCAGCTGGTGATCTCCGAGCTGGAGCTGCCCGACCGCCCCGGCCTGGCACTCCTGGAGCAGCTTCAGGAGCGCGACGCGCCGCTCCAATTCCTGTTTCTGAGCGAACGGCAGGACTTTTTTGCCCTGCGGGAGGCCATGCGCCTGGGCGCGGCGGATTATCTGCTCAAGCCCCTCAGCCGGGAGGAACTGGAGGGAGCGCTGCACCGCATCCTGCGGCGGCGGGGCAGCCCCGCCAGCGCCCATCTGTTCCAGAGCCAGGACTGGCAGGAGAACCGCTATGTGGCCGAGGCGGTCCACTACATCGCCTCCCATTACAGTGACCCCACCCTCACGGTCCGCAGCATCTCCCGGGTGCTGGACCTGAGCGAAGGGCACTTAAGCCGCCTGTTCAAGGAGAAGACCGGCTACACCATGAAAAACTACCTGACCCGCTACCGCATCGGCGTGGCCGAGGACCTGCTCCGGGATTCCCGCAGCCGGGTCTACGAGGCGGCCAAGCTGGTGGGCTATCAGGACGTGGCCTATTTCTCCAACACCTTCAAACGCATCGTCGGCGTCTCCCCCACGGAGTACCGGAACGAAAAGCCTTGAAACAAGCCGAACATACTCCATTGCGCCCCATTCCACGCCATGTGTGGAATGGGGCGCAATGTCTTTGTCGGAACCGCGTCATGGGATCGGCGCTCGATGGCAGCTTTGGCAGCAGCTTTCCCACATGAAAGTGTTTGGGCGAATCCGTGGCAGTTCACCGTAGGGCGCGCCGGGGTCGGCGCGCCCTACAACGTGGATGACGCGAATTCGCCGAACGTAGTACATGGAGTTGGCGGCTGCTGCACGGAACGCCGAGGACGGCGTTCCCTACCGGGCTTGTGCGGATTCGCCGAAGGTAAAAGCAAGTTGTTTCGATGCGCTGCGGGGGCCGTCGGGACGCCGGCCCCTACATGATCTGCTGCTTGCTTTTCGTCCTGTTTGCTTCACCGTCCCTGATGACGCATGAAAGCGGCGCTTTGTAGGGAACGTCGCCCAGACCGTGGCCGGTTCCGCAGCAGCAGCAAAGCCAAGCTGCCGCGTCCAGAGAATCTGCGGCATTTCATTGTAGGGGGCGGCGTCCCGACGCCCCGGCAGCTACACCAAAGACAAGCTCCCACGTTCGGCGAATTCGCAGCCCCCCTTCCTTCCCCCAGCGGGGGAAGGTGGCATCCGCCGATCCCCCGCGAGGCGGATGACGGAAGAGGGAGAACCTGACCGCTTGCAGACGATTAAATCGTTGCATACCCCCACGGTTGCGGTCATTTTCACATCGCGGTCCCGTCACGTTCTCCCTCTCCTGCCGCCCTTGTGGGCGGCACCCTCCCCCGCTGGGGGAGGGAATGGGTGAGTGCGCCTTGGATGACCGAAAAAGCCCGGGGAATCCGCAACGCTCCCCTTGTAGAGCGCGCCGCGCAGCTGCACCAAAGGCAAGCCGACATGTCCGGCGAATCCGCAGCCGTCTCATTGCAGGGAAAGGGCTTGCCCTTTCCGCGCAGCACACGGTCCGACATGGGATAGCCCGGGCGAATGCGCTACACGGTTTGCGGATTCGCCCAAGGTGAAAGCCAGTCGTTCCCATATGCTGCGCGGCGCGCCGGGGTTGGCGCGCCGCGCTTGATGCATGAAAATCCTGAAAAAGCTTCGATGGGGACAATTTAGCGTCTCGCCTGCGCCAGGGGGGTCAGCGTCTCCGCGTCGCACAGGAAGCGGGCGAAACGGCCCTCCCCCGGCGCTGCCACCGTCGTGCTGCCATAGGGCCGCAGGTGAAGGGACTCCGTTTTCAGGTCCAGAAGGACCCCGTCCTCCCTGTACTCCGCCAGCAGGCAGAGGCAGTCCAGGTCCTCCCCTGTACGGTTGAAGATGCGGGTGCTGCCGCTCCGGCTTTCGGCGATGTAGCAGTCCCCGCCCGCGAACAGGGCCTGGATGCTCCCGCCGACGCTGAGAATGCCGTAGCCGTAGGCTTTATCGTAGCCCGGTTCGCCCCTGTCCACCGCGCTTTGGGACAAAATCTCCCGGATCTGGGCTGGCGTCAGGGAGGCGTCCATGCCCAGCAGCACGGCCACGGCGCCGCTCACCAGGGGCGTGGCGAAGCTGGTGCCGGTCTTCTGGCAGTAGCCGCCCGTATGACTGAGGCCCCACACCTCCGCCCCCGGCGCGGTGAGAAAGACCCCGTCGCTGCGGTTGGAGCGGGCGTAGACCTCCCCCAGGTCCGTCACGGAGCCCACGCCTACCACCGTGCCGTACGCGGCGGGATAATAGTGGGTGTCATTCCCGCTGTTGCCCGCGGCGGCCACCAGGCTCACGCCATGTTTCTCCGCATAGGCCGCCGCCTCCCGCAGCGAATCCATGTCCCGCTCCGTGCCCAGACTCAGGTTCAGCACCTGGCAGTGGAAGCGGTCTACGCCCTCATAGATGGCTTTCACGATGTCGCTGACGTAGAGACTCTGTCCGTCGGCCACCTTCAGCGGCACGACAATGGCCTCCGGCGCGGCGCCGATCATGCCCTCCAGTTCACTGTATCCGGCGATCAGGCCCGCCACGAAGGTGCCGTGGCCCAGGCTGTCCCCCGTCTCGTCCGTGGCGTCCCGGTAGTTCCAGCCCGCAACCAGCCGCCCGGACAGGTCGCTGTGGGGGGCTACGCCGGAGTCGATGACGCCGACGCGCACGCCCCGGCCGGTGCAGTCCATGCGGAAAGCCGCATCCGCGTCGATCATGGCCAGGTCCCACTTCCGCGGCTCATAATAGGGGGACAAGTCCGCATCGGCGGGCGGCGCGTCCAGCAGAAAGGCCGGGGCGTCTTCCTCATACCATTCCAGCGCGTCGACCCGCAGCAGCAATTCCAGCTGGGCCGCGTCCACCACCTCGAAGGGCATGGCGCTGTCCCGGTCCTGCAAAAACGCAAAGCTGTCCCGGTATTTGACGATGTATCGGGTCTCTCCCCCGCCCTCCGCCTCCGGCAGCGCCCCGGCGGACAGGGCCAGGGCCAGCGCCGCCAGACACAGCAGCGCCAGGGCCCGGATGATGCTTCTCGCTTTGACAGTCCTCACGTCCTTTCCCCGGCCCGCACCGGAGGGGGCGGGGCTCAGAAGGATTTGGTATACAGCTCGTAGCCGATCTCTTTCAGGTACATCGGCACGGAGCGCATGGATTTGCGGATGTACTCTCTGGTGTTCTCGTCCAGTTCCTCGTAGGGCAGCAGCTCCGGGTTGAACTTCAGCTCCCGGTCATATTTGCCCAGCCGCCAGCCGTCGGCCATCTTGTCGCGCATCCAGCGCTCGTGCTCGATCTCGCTCAGCACCTCCAGGGCCGGGCCGTAGAGCTCGGAGATGGCGTCGGCGGTGTTGGGCAGCACCGGGCGCAGGCCGATGCTCATGTCGTAAGCCTCCAGGCGCTCCCCCAGGAAGCGGATCTGGGAGCGGTGGCCCTCCTTGTAGAACTCGTCCAGCTCGTCCCAGGGGGCCATCTCCGGGGTGTCCAGTTCTCGCTGCTGCTCCTCCTCGCTCCGTCCGCTGAGGCGGATCTCCTCGGCGTGCTTCTCCCGGTAGTGCTCGTGGGCGATCTCGGCGTATTTTTCCACCACGCCGCCCATGATCTGCTCGAACTCCAGCTTCTGCTTGAAGTCCTTGGCGTTCAGGTGGAGGTTCAGCTGCTCGTCCATGGGCAGGCAGGAGGGGGTGAAGCGCTTCACGTCCGACAGGCGGCTCATGGCCAGGATCAGCTCCAGGGAGCGGGTGCCGTGGCGGTAGGCCGAGACGCTGAGCATGGCCGACAGGAGGCTCCGGGAGATGTTCACCGTGCCCTCGCTGCAAATGCCCGGCAGCTTCCGGGTGATCTGCTCCCGCAGGAGCATCCCCCGGCGGATGACGGCGCTGCGGTCCGTGACGCGGGTGGGGTTGGGCCCCTTGACGTTCAGGAAGCCTTTCAGGCGGCTGACGAAGTCCGGCCCCTTCACCAGGCGGAAGGCCTCCTGCTCCTCCTCCGTGTGGGGCAGGAACTGGGAGAAGGTGGCGGCGGTGCCCCCGGCGAAGACCAGCACGGCGGCGCTCATCTCGCAGCGCTTGCCGTTCAGCGTGAACTCGCCGTCCTGCATGGGGGCCAGGAAGCAGCGCAGCCAGCCCCGGGGTGTGCCGTTCAGCTCGGAGTCGAACTCGTCGATGAACACCAGGGGGATCTGGTTGCTCTTGAACTGCAATGCCTCCCGCAGCGCCTCAAAGAAAGCGGTCGTATCATTGTACTGGGAGATATTCAGAGAGGTGACGGAGAAGCGGCCGCTGCTCTTGGCGATCTGCTTGACGCCGAAGCTCTTGCCGCAGCCCGGCGCGCCGAACACCGCCACGGACAGGGGCTGGAGCTGCTCGTCCGGCTCCATGTGGTCGAACTGGAAGATGTAGTCGTCCAGCAGGGCCTTGATGGTGTGATAGTTCTCGATCTCCTCCTTGTCGGCGGAGACCAGCTGCCCGTAGCGGCAGACCGGCACGTGCCGCGCCAGCACGTCCAGGCCCTCATAGACGATGCGCTCGGCCACGGCCAGATAGCGCCCCGGCTGGGTCTTGCAGTACTCGTCCAGGATGGAGAAGGGCGCGATGCCCGACACCAGCGCCTTGAGGCTCCGGTCCGGGACCCGGACGGAGCAGACGGTCTGGGCCGCCTCCGCGTCCCGCAGGGCACGCAGCACCCCCGGCAGGTCGTCGGCCTCCGTCAGCGTCTGGCCCTCGATGGTGTCCGGGGAGAACAGCAGCTCCCATTTCCCTTCGTGACGCAGCAAGGCCCCTTCCTCGTTCAGCAAAATCGCCGCCTCCGGGCAGTCCCGCAGCGGGCGCAGAGAGTCGTTGGTGGCCAATTGCAGCAGGAACTCGTCCACCGTCCGCTCGTAGGAGATCCCCCGGCTGATGGGGTAGTCCAGCATCCGCAGCTGCTCCATCAGCAGCAGCGGCGGTTTGGTCCCGGAGAAGTTCGCCTCCAGGGATTTGGACGGGTCGAAGATCTTGTAACTGGTTTCAGGCTTCATGTAACACCTCCTGTTTCCGAAAAAGCCGTCCCCACGCGCCGGGCGCACCCTCCGCCCGCGCACAAACGTGGAACCACGAAAAGTATAACGCTTTCCGCAGATAATTACAAGCGGAAAGCGCGGCCAAATCGCAAACTTGCGCGGCGGCGCGCTGGATGGAAGGGCAGTATCTCGAATGCCCCGTTGACACCCCTCGACAAATCCACTATACTGTGGAAGGATTCTCCAGGCCGCTTTCGGCAAATACGATAGAAGGACGGTTTCGCCATGTCAGACTATATCATCGCCACTACCTCCACCTCCGACCTGCCCCGGACCTGGCTGGACGCGCATCGGGTGCCCTTCCTGCCCTACAGCTACACCGTCAACGACAAGCTGTTTGAGGACGACTGCCGGGAGGAGCGCCGGGCGGCGATCTACGCCGGGATGCGCCGGGGGGACCGGCTCAAGACCTCCATGATCAACCAGTTCACCTATGAAGACTTCTTCCGTGGACTGCTGGGCGGCGGGAAAGATGTAATTTTTCTTGATATGTCCAAAGAGATGTCCGCCTCCTACCAGAACTGCGCTGCGGCGGCGGAGCGCATCCGGGCGGAGTTCCCGGACCGGCGGCTGTACGTCATGGACACACGCTGCATCTCCGGCGGGCTGGGGACGCTGGTGGTGAACATGGTGGAGCGCATGGAAGCGGGCGCGGACTTCGACAGCGTCGTCGCCTGGGGCGAGGAACACAAGCTGCGCATCGCCCACCGCTTCACCGTGGACGACCTGAACTATCTGAAAGCGGGGGGACGGGTCTCCAACGCCTCGGCCCTGGTGGGCTCCATCCTGAACATCAAGCCCGTGTTGTATGTGCCCGACCGGGGCACACTGGACGTGGTGAAAAAGGCCCGGGGCCGCAAAATGGCCCTGAACAGCATCCGGGACGGCGTGCTCCACGACCTGGCCGACATCGACCCCACGGGGCTGACGCTGCACATCCTCCACGCCGACTGCCAGGCCGACGCGGAGTACCTCCGGGACGCGGTGAAGCAGGCCTATCCCCAGGTGGGCGACATCACGATCACGCAGCTGGGCGTGGTCATCGGCGCGCACTGCGGGCCGGGGCTGCTGACCGTGTTCTATCTCTGCAAGAGCCGCAGGCCGGAATGAGGGCGGGGACATGAAGCATTTGAAGCTCATCGAGCGCCTGAACCGGGGGCACCGCAGCTATCTGGAGGGCGGCGAGACCGGGGACGTGTCCGCCGAAGTGCGCAGAAAGACGGCGGAGGAAGGCCAGCGGCCCCATACGGTGGTGCTGAGCTGCTCGGACTCCCGGGCCATCCCGGAGCGCATCTTCTCCGCCGGCATCGGGGAGCTGTTCGTCGTCCGGGTGGCGGGCAACGTGCTGGGCCCCCAGCAGCTGGGCAGCGTGGAATACGCGGTGGAGCATCTGGGCTGCGACCTGGTGCTGGTGCTGGGCCACCGGGGCTGCGGCGCGGTGGAGGCGGCCCTGGCCGGGGACGGCCACGGGGCGGTCCGCAGCATCACCGACGCCATCCACGCCGCCATCGGCGGGGAGCGGGACCCGGCCCGGGCCGAGCGCCGCAACGTCCGCCATACGGTGGAGCTGCTGCGCCGCAAGCTGGGGGAACAC
>Ga0310697_10006560_pt1 | contig 11044 bp, 7 predicted proteins | sample 172DNAGHGlowgp2_FD_203883 | JGI IMG/M metagenome (GOLD analysis project Ga0310697, IMG submission 203883) | Sheep rumen microbial communities from Palmerston North, Manawatu-Wanganui, New Zealand - 1728 DNA GHGlow gp2 (v2) (version 2) | ecosystem: Host-associated > Mammals > Digestive system >...
GAAGAGGATGTCGCAGACGGCGCGGCCTCCTTCCTGTCCCGGATACCACGCCTGAAGGATGGCATCGCAGGTCTCCTGTTCGGGTTCGAGTGCGATGGCGGAACCCGAGAAGTTGACAAGGATGACTGTCTTGCCGGCATCATGGAGCTGCTTCAGGATGTTTCGTTGTACCTCGGGCAACTCGATGCCGGTACGGTCGCCGCCGTGGAAGCCCGGTATGTTCACATCCATCTCTTCGCCTTCAAGTTCGGGCGAGATACCTCCGGCAAAGATTACGGTACCAATGTCTTCAAGGCGTTTCAGAATGGCGCCCTCCATACCGTCGGTATAGTTGCAGGCTTTGAAGGAGACAAGGTTCGGTACTCGTTCGCGAAGGGCTTCTGCAAAGGTCAGGGTGCTGTCGGGAATACTGTTGTAGTTTCCCCACATCATCTCCTTATTGTCTGCGTTGGGGCCGATGAGGGCGAGCCTCTCCCCACCCCTCTCCAAAGGGAGAGGGAGTTTGGCAGTCTCTGAGTTCCCCTTCCCCTTGGAGGGGGATAGGGGGAGGCTTCCGTTTTTCAGCAACACCATGGTCTCTTGAGCCATCTTACGGGCCAGGGCACGATGGTCGGCACCTTCGACGATGCCGTCGGCAAGGTGGTTCCAGGGTGTGGTGTCGTGGGTAAGCTCACCCAGACGGATACGGGCTGCCAACAGGCGGACGACGGAACGGTCGACGTCAGCTTCGTCGAGCAGTCCTTGCCCTACAGCTTCAGGAATGTGCCGGTAGACGTCGCCACAGTTCAGGTCGGTACCGGTATGGACGGCGGCTGCCACGGCATGAGCTGCATCGGCACTATAGTCATGGCATCCTGGTTCGAAGAAGTTGGCGATGGCGCCGCAGTCGGACACTACCAATCCCTTATAGCCCCATTCACCGCGAAGGATGTCGCCGACGAGGTAGTCGCTGGCTCCGCAGGGCTTCGAACGGAAACGGTTGTAGGCTATCATCACCTCTTGCACGTCGGCCTTGGTGACAAGGTCTTTGAAGGCTGGCAGATAGGTTTCGCGGAGGTCACGCTCGGAGACTTCTGCATTGAAGGTATGACGTAAGGACTCCGGACCGGAGTGCACGGCATAAAGCTTGGCACAGGCATGGGCCTTCAGCATGGGGGCATCGGAGGGTCCCTGGAGTCCTCGTACCACGGCACATCCTAACTGACCCGTCAGGAAGGGGTCTTCGCCATAGGTCTCCATGCCTCGGCCCCACCGCGGGTCGCGGAAGATATTGATATTCGGAGTCCAAAAGGTCAGACCGGCATATTGCCCTACTTCACCGCTTCTGACTGCCTGACGGTTTTTTACGCGCGCCTCGTCGCTGACGGCAGTAAAGACTTCTTCAAGGAGTGGTTCGTCGAACGATGCCGCCATGCCGATAGGCATCGGGAAGGAGGTTGCCTTGCCGTTGCGGGCTACGCCGTGCAGTGCCTCGTTCCACCAGTTATACGACGGGATACCCAGTTCGTCGATGGCTTCCGATTCAAACAACATCAGTTTGGCCTTCTGTTCGATGTTCAACTGTGCGACAAGGTCGCTTGCTTGTTTCTCCGGTGTTTGCTGCGTGCAAGCCGTGGCCAACAGACAGAGGGCTGCAAATGCCACCAAGGTCTGATGTTTGGTAGATTGGTGGTTTGGCAGATGGGTAGATTGGGAATTTTTCATAAGCTTTCGGTTTAATCGGTTTTTTTGAATGCCAAAGGTACAAATTAAAAATGAGAAATGAGAAATGAAAAATGTTAATTTTAGTTGACAAGTCAGTCGTTGGGTCCTACCAAGATATATCCCCAATCTACCAAACCACTAATCTGCCAAACGACTAATCAACTGAATATAGAGGGGTATGGCTTCTGCTATCTCGCTTTCTTTGATGTATTCATCGGTGGTGTGCGAGCGGGCTGAGTCACCAGGGCCTATTTTCAGCGAAGGGAAAGGCATCTGCGACATATCGCTCGTGGTGGGCGAGATGAAAAGTCGACATCCGCAAGCCTTCGCAGCCAGCGCCAGGGGATGACGCTCGTCCAATACGGAGGCGCGGATATGGGTGGAACGCGCTGTCAGGTCGGACGTGACAAGGGCTTGCAACTGAGCCAGTGTCTCTTCGTTGGAATAAGCATCGGTGGTACGCACATCACAGACGAAACGGCAGGTGTCGGGCACTACATTATGCTGGCTGCCGGCATCGATTTGCGTGACGCTGACCTTGATGGGGCCCAATACGTCGGAAACTCTTTCGGGTTGGAAGGTCCGCAGCTTCTCTATGTCACCGATGGCTTTGTAGAGCGCATTGACGCCCTCGTTGCGTGCCGCATGGCCTGCCTTGCCGTGGGTCGTACCGTCGATGACCATCAATCCGCGTTCGGCGATGGCACCCTGCATCTGGGTGGGTTCGCCGACGATAGCCATGTCTATTGGGGGCAGTTGGGGCAACAGGGCACGGATGCCGTTGGCTCCCGTCACCTCTTCTTCTGCCGTGATGGCCAGCAAGAGGTTCACGGGCAAGCGCTCACGGTAGAGTTCGACGAACGTGTCGATAAGGCTGACCACAGAGGCTCCGGCATCGTTGCTGCCACGACCGTAGATGCGTCCGTCGGCAACGGTTGGCGTATAGGGGTCGTACTGTCCGTCGGTCCACGGCTTGACCGTGTCGTGATGGCTGTTCAGCAAGAGTGTCGGTTTCCGGTCGTCCCATTGTGCCGCCCGTGCCCATACATTATTATAATAGCGGTGCACATCGGTGATGCCGTTGGCCACAAGATAGTTGTAGATGATGTCTGCCGTTGCATCTTCCTGGCGGGAGAGAGACGGGGTGGCAATCATCCGTTCCAATAACTGAAGGGGTGACCGGGGAATGACGGCATCGTCGGTCGCTGCACAGCTGATTATGGTTTCTGATATCCTCACCTTCCTCACACCTTTCTTCAAGGCTTCAAAGGCATTATGGAGTTTGGGCAGCATCCCTTTCGACACGATGCCGTCGGCTTTCAGTTGTTCAAAGAGGTCGGGCGTGATGACGGGGATGACACTCGAGGGGTCGCCATCATTGCGCAAAACACCTGGCTGCCCAAAACAATAGGTAAGGGTAACCTCCGCCTTTGCCGCCAAGGCAACGGCCACGGTGCTGGCAATGGTGTCGGCATTGGTGTTAAGGAGATGTCCCTGCCCGTCGTGTGTCAGGGCACAGAAGACGGGCGTGATGCCCTGCTGCAAGATACTCATCAGCAACGACACGTTAACATGGGAACTATCGGGTTCGCCGACCCATCCGTAGTCAACAGGGTCTTTTTTCCTCAGTGTGGCAGGCATCACGTTGCCATCAGCACCGGAGAGGCCAATGGCAGGACAGCCGAGGGCATTGAGGCGAGCGACGAGTTGCTTGTTGGTCAGTCCGCCATAGACCATTGTCACCAAGTCGAGGGTCTGGTCGTCGGTGATGCGCCGTCCGTCAATCATCTTGGTCTCAACACCTAACCGTGAGGCCAGCCGCGTGGCCAGCTTGCCGCCGCCATGAACAAGCACCTTCGGACCTTTCTTCACGGCAAAACTCTTCAGAAAGTCACCCAGGGCTTCTTCATCGTCAATGACGTTGCCGCCAATCTTTATCACATCTATCATCATAGGCTTTCGAGCATTCGTTTCAATACGACAGTGGCTGAGACCTCACGGTTGGCAGCCTCGGGGATGACGAGCGAACGGGGTCCTTCGATGACGTCGTCAGTGACTATCATGCCCCGACGCACCGGCAGGCAATGCATAAAGTAAGCATCGTTCGTCCACGACATGTGCTCGGCGTCAATCGTCCACGACATGTCTTTCGAGAGATTCTTTCCATAGTCCTCTGGCCGGGTCACGCCAGGACAGCTCCAGTTCTTTGCATAGACGAAGTCGGCTCCTTCAAGGGCTTTGCGCTGATCATATTCCACATGGGCTCCCTTGACAAACCGCGGATCAAGTTCATAGCCCTCGGGATGGGTGATGACAAGGTCGGCACCGGCTGCCAACATCCATTCTGCAAAAGAGTTGGAAACAGCCTGAGGCAGTGCCTTCGGATGGGGAGCCCATGTGAGGACGACACGAGGCGTAGGCTTGGGGGAAGTCTCCTTAATGGTTATCAGGTCGGCGAAGGCCTGGAGAGGATGTACCGTAGCCGTCTCCATCGCCATGACTGGTCGGCCGCTGTATTGAATGAACTGCCGGACAATGGTCTCGGCATAGTCGTAGTCGCGGTCAGTGAGTCCTGCAAAAGAGCGGACGGCGATGATGTCACAATAACAGCCGATAACGGGGATGGCTTCCAAGAGGTGTTCGCTCTTGTCGCTGTCCATGATGACACCGCGCTCGGTCTCCAGTTTCCACGCACCTTGGTTCACGTCGAGGACGATGACGTTCATGCCAAGGTTCATGGCAGCCTTTTGCGTGGAGAGGCGTGTGCGCAGGGAGTTGTTGAAGAACACCATCAACAGCGTTTTGTTCTTCCCTAAGTGCTGGAAGGCAAAGCGGTCTTGCCGGATGAGTCGCGCTTCCTGCAGAGCCTGCTGCAGGTTGCCGAGGTCGTTATGGAACAGGAATTGATTCATAGGTTCATTTCTTTTGTTTTAAACCCGTCGGCGGGACCGATGGGCACACTTCTTGGGTGATGGCGGTGAGGAAGCGGTCGGCCTCAGCCTTCGACAGACAGAGGGGCGGCAACAGGCGAACGGTATTGGCTCCGGCACCGCCTGTGAAGATATGGTCATCGAAGATAAGGCGGCGACGCAAGTCGGCAGCGGGCCGGGCAACATCGAAACCAATCATCAGACCTCGACCACGGACATCGTGTAGCTGGGGAACGGCCTTCAGTTGCTTTAAGAGGTAGTCGCCGACGGTGGCAGCATTCTCGATGAGACGTTCGTCTTCTATGACGTCGAGGACGGCCAGGGCGGCAGCGCAAGCGAGATGGTTTCCGCCGAAGGTCGTTCCGAGCTGTCCATTGATGGCTTCGAAGTCGGGCGAGATGAGAACGGCTCCCATGGGCAGCCCGTTGGCAATGCCTTTGGCACAGGTGATGAGGTTGGGACGGATGCCGAGCCACTGATGGGCAAAGAAACGGCCGGTACGGCCATAGCCACACTGGATCTCGTCACAAATGAGAACGGTTCCGTATTGCTTGCAGGCTTTGGCAAGTCCTTGGGCAAAAGTCTCTGTAGCCATACGGATGCCTCCGACACCTTGTATACATTCAATGATGACGGCGGCAACGTCGCCCTTCCGCAGTTCGGCCTCCCAGGCGGGCAGGTCGTTGAGGGGAAGGTAGGTGACGTGTCCGTTTTGGTTGACGGGGGCAATGATTTTCGGATTGTCAGTAGCTTCTACGGCCAAAGAGGTGCGACCATGGAAGGCTTTCTGTGCGGCGAGAACGCGGGTGCGGCCCGTCTTGAAAGAGGCGAGTTTCAAGGCATTCTCATTGGCTTCGGCACCACTGTTGATGAGGAACAGCTGGTAGTCGGCGTAGCCGCAGGCCCGTCCGAGCCGGAAGGCCAGCTCTTCCTGCAGTTTGTTGATGACGGAATTGGAATAGAAGCCTAACTGCGCCACTTGTTCCGACACCTTTTTTATATAATGTGCGTGCGCGTGACCGATGGAGATGACGGCATGGCCACCGTAGAGGTCAAGATACTCCTGGTCTTTGTCGTCCCAGACATGACAGCCTTTGCCGCGCACGATGTTGACATCGAAGAGGGGGTATACTGGAAATAAGTTCATAGTTCTTACTTTAGGGGGGCGACTAAGTCTCAACATACGGTGAAGGTCAGAAGGCGAGGGGCTTCAGACGGAGGGCTGTGGTTTCGCCGAGGCCAAACATGAGGTTCATGTTCTCTATGGCCTGACCGCTGGCACCTTTCAAAAGGTTGTCGATGCAGGCGGTGATGAGGAGTCGTCCCTCATGCCAGTCGCAATGGACAAGGCACTTGTTGGTATTGACCACCTGCTTGAGGTCGATGGCCCGTTCACAATAATGGGTAAAAGGCTCCTTGGCGTAAGCCTCACGATAGAGGTCGGTGGGGTCGTGGTCGATGTCGACGACGGCCGTCACGAAGATGCCTCGCGCAAAGTCACCCCGCAAGGGGATGAAGGTGAGCGTGGGTGTCTCCTCCCTACCCTCTTCCCGGAAGGAGGTTTCTTGAACGGAAGTAAGCGTCTGGTCGATTTCTGCCAGATGCTGATGAGTGAAGGGCTTGTAGACGCTGATGTTGTCGGCGCGCCAGGCATAATGGGTCGGGGCGGCGGGCTTTTGTCCGGCACCAGTGGCTCCGGTGATGCCGTTGATGACGACATTCCCTTTCAGCAAGCCTTTCCGAGCCAAAGGCAACAAGGCCAGTTGGATGCAGGTGGCAAAACACCCGGGATTGGCGACGTGCCAGGCCTTTCTGATGTCTTCGCGACAGGCTTCCGGCAGTCCATAGACAAAGTCATGAGTGCCGTCGGCAATGCGGAAGTCCTGTGCCAAGTCGATGACCCTGACATGCGAGGGCACAGGATGTTCCGACAGAAACTGGCGACTCTTTCCGTGGCCGAAACAGAGGAACAGCACATCAATCATGTCGAAAGGCATGTCGGCGGAGAACCTCAGCTCGGTGTCGCCATAGAGTCCTTCGTGAACGTCGGCCACAAGGTTGCCGGCATTGCTCTCGCTATGGGCAAAGACAATGTGAGCCTCCGGATGATGGATGAGCAGGCGGATGAGTTCACCACCCGTATAGCCTGCCGCGCCTACGATTCCTACTTTAATCATTTCTATCTTTTTTCTTCGGGGTGTATACCGTAGTACATGCGGAGGGGTGTGGAGAGAATCTTGATGAAGCCTTTGGCATCGGCTGCCGTCCAGCCATGCTGCATCTCACCGTATTCGCCGAGTTTCGACTTCTGAAGGTCATCGGGCGAGTCGACTCCGACGGTCTCGAAGCCATAGGGGCGCAGCTTCAGGATGGCGGTGCCGTTGACATTGCGCTGCGAGGAGGTGAGCATCGCTTCGATGTCGGGCATGACAGGCTCAAGGAACTGGCTCTCGTGCAGGAACATACCATACCATTGGCTGACCTGGTCCTTCCAATACTGCTGCCACTTTGAAAGTGTCGACTTCTCCAGCAGCCGATGGGCTTCGATGATGAGTTTCGGAGCGGCAGCCTCGAAGCCCACACGCCCTTTGATGCCGATGATGGTATCGCCGACGTTGCAGTCGCGGCCGATGGCATAGGCAGCCCCTATCTCCTCTATCTTCTGGATGGCGGCAATCTTATCGTCGAACGTTTCACCGTTGACGGCGGCTATCTCCCCTTTCTCGAAGGTGATACGAAGTTCTGCTTCCGGAGCCGTTGCGGTGACATGCTTCAGGAAAGCCTCTTCGGGCAGCCCTTTAGAAGGGTCGAGCAGTTCGCCGCCACAGATGCTCGTTCCCCATATGCCGATGTTGTAAGAGTATTTCAGTTTGGCAAAGTCAGCATAGAAGCCATGCGCATTGAGATAGTCGATTTCTTCCTGTCGCGAGAGGGCTTCGTCGCGGGTGAGGGTAATGGTTTCGATGCCTGGCGCAAGTACCAGGAAGGTCATGTCGAAACGAATCTGGTCGTTGCCCGCACCGGTAGAGCCATGGGCGATGGCATCGGCCTTTACCTCGTTGGCATAGCGGGCGATGGCGACGGCTTGGAAGATGCGCTCAGAAGAGACTGATATAGGATAACAGTTGTTGCGCATGACATTGCCGAAAACCATGTATTTCAGCGAACGCTCATAATATTCCTGCGTGACGTCGAGCGTCACATACGTCTTGGCGCCCAGCCTGTAGGCATTCTCCTCGTTCTTCTTTAATTGTCCGGCACTGAAACCGCCCGTGTTGGCACATACGGCATGTACCTCGTTGCCCTCCTGGGCCAGTCGCATCACGGTATACGACGTGTCTAATCCGCCTGAAAAGGCTACAACTATCTTTTTCATTCTTAGCTTACTTGATTCTGAAGACTTTATTGAATGCATTCTTGAACGACATCATATAGGGTGCCCAGCGCGAAGGCTTCTTCTGTTCAGCCTGCTTCGGGTCGTAGAGCATACCGTAGCAGAGGCACACACGACGGTTGTTGCGCTGCAGGATGTCGTAGTTGACACAGCCCTCGCAACCTTTCCAGAACTCGTCGTCCTGCGTGAGGTTGTCGAGCGTGACAGGCTGATAGCCCATCCGCGTGTTGAGTTTCATCACCGCCAGCGAGGTGGTGATACTGAACAGCTTGGCATAGGGGAAGCGTTCGCGAGCCAGCTGGAAGGTTTTCTCTTTGATGCGTGCGGCGAGTCCCATGCGCCGATATTCAGGGTCGACGATGAGTCCGCTGGTGGCCACAAAATCGCCGTGTTCCCAACACTCGATGTAGCTGAAACCCACCAGACGGTCGCCGTCGAGGGCCACGACCGCCTTTCCCGACGTCATCTTTTGGGCGATATACGACGGTTCGCGCTTGGCTATACCCGTATTGCGAGCCTTTGCCGACTCAAAAATCATCCGACAGATGTGCTCGGCATATTTCACATCCTCATCGGTGGCATAGCGGACAGTAATGTTCTTTTCGTTTTGCATATTTATTCCTTAAAACTAAGTTTTTGTGGGGCAAAGTTCGTAAAAATATTCGGAATATGCAAATATTTTCACATAAATATGTCGTTTTGACCTGATAAAGGCTGCTTTTTGCATAAATATTAACTTTTTATAGCCAACGAACATCAAAAGTATCGCGTTTGTGACCAAAGGCTGGTCTCAATGAGACCAAAGGCTGGTCACGACGAGACCAAAGGCTGGTCACAATGAGACCAAAGGCTGGTCTCATTTTCGGTCATGCAAATTGGATGGGCCGAAACCGCCTGACGTATTAGTATACATGAAGAAAGAATCATTCGCTTTTGAAATTAGTGAAAGTCGTCGTCCTGAGATGCATCCGAGACTTCAGTTAAAAAAACAAGAATCGATGAAAGTTTCCGCGAAAAAGTTTTGTTATTCGACAACTTATTAGTACTTTTGCAGCGAAATAATTGTAACAATAAGAAGGTCGCGGTTGCGACTGGATGGAGCCGGCCGATAAGGCCGGTGACTTAGGTGTTCTTTTATATTATTGTTACAATGAGAAAACGAAGTTTTTATCGGGTGTGCCGCTGCACACCGAACGGACGCATTGAGCAGTTGGAGACAAGGCTGCTGATGCAGTTGGTGAATCGTGACGTGCACGCCATCAGGTGTGCCCGCTATGGCGGACAGAAGGCGCAGATAGCCCTGCGCATCGGAAGCCTCTGCGAAGAAACAGGTCATGACTGGTGGGCCGTCAGACTGTGGATGTTTGCCATTCGCGAGATTCATGCCAAAGATTACGACGAGTGGTCGGACGTGTGGTTCAACGACCGTTATGTCTCTTTCCACGAAGTCATCTCGGATGGTGTCTGCGAAATGCTGGGCCGACGCATCGACGAGGTGGAACGGCGCCGAGGCTGGAGCCAGCCCAAGGGAATGGAGAGCAAGGAGTACTGGGCTGGCGACGGATGGTATGACGGTTTCCGCTATGAAAAGTTCGACAACGACTGGTTCTGCTGGCGCAATCACTATATCGGGCTACGCACGGAAGCCATCAACCGGCAAACCACCTTGCGACTCTTTCGCGAGGCACAAGGCGACCTGCCGCCTCAAGCGCAGGAGTTCTTCCACTATTGGAATGAGGACAAAGACGGCCTGGAGCAGGACCTCTATTTCAAAATCGACGACTGGGACTAAACACACACAGCCCCATCGCAACAACTCCCCCCGGTCCCCTCTGGCGGGGTTCGGGTGGGGCTTTTAATAAAAAAAAAGAAAAACATGGCGTATTATCAAAAAAATCATTACCTTTGCAGGTGTATTTAACCTGTTTAGTATGAAGACGCCAGAGATTTTCGATGAGATACGGCCCTATGAGGCTGAGGAGATGCGGCAGGCTTTCGAGGCCCTACTCGACGACCGACAGTTCAACCTCGTCTTGAAAGGATTCCTTCCGTGGATGCCCAAGGCTCTCCGAAAGGGTCTTCTGCGACTGGCGTTCCTGGGAGTGAAGACACCGTTAGACTTCCAGAAACGATTCATGAAACCTGTGGTGAAGTATATTATCAGGAAACATACCGACGGGCTGACCGCTGACACCCCGACCCCAAACCTCAAACCTCGCTACACCTTCATCTCCAACCATCGCGACATCGTGCTCGACTCGGCATTCCTCGACGTGCTGCTAGTCGACAACCATTTCCCCACGACCGTTGAGATCGGCATTGGCGACAACCTGCTCATCTATCCTTGGATCAAGCGACTGGTGAGAATGAACAAAGCCTTCATCGTGCGACGGGCGTTGTCGATGCACGAGATGATGCGGTCGAGCCAACTCATGAGCCAATATATCCACTATGCCGTCACCACAAAGAAGGAAAACATCTGGATTGCCCAACGCGAAGGCCGAGCCAAAGACTCTGACGACCGCACGCAAGAGTCGGTGCTGAAGATGCTGGCGATGGGGGGCGACCTGAAGGAACTGAACATCGTGCCGCTGACCATCAGCTACGAATATGACCCATGCGACTACCTCAAAGCCAAGGAGTTCCAACAGAAACGCGACAACCCTCATCACAAGAAGAGTAAGCAGGATGACCTCGACAACATGCGCACGGGCATCTTTGGCTACAAAGGACGTGTGCACTACCATTGGGGAGCAACCGTCAACGACTTCATAGAACAGCTGCAGGCACAGCAACTGCCAAAGAACGACTTCTTCAAGGCGCTTGCCGAACACATCGACCGGCAGATACACAGCCAATACCACCTCTACCCCTGCAACTATATCGCACTCGACCTGCTCAACGGACGGAGCAGCGAGGGCAGACCATGCTTGCATGAAGTAGGCCGAGTCGTGACGGACGAAGACGAAGTCAACGGACGGAGCAGCGAGGGCAGACCATGCCTGCATGAAGTATG
>Ga0310697_10006562_pt1 | contig 11043 bp, 10 predicted proteins | sample 172DNAGHGlowgp2_FD_203883 | JGI IMG/M metagenome (GOLD analysis project Ga0310697, IMG submission 203883) | Sheep rumen microbial communities from Palmerston North, Manawatu-Wanganui, New Zealand - 1728 DNA GHGlow gp2 (v2) (version 2) | ecosystem: Host-associated > Mammals > Digestive system >...
TGCCGTCGTTCAGGAAGTTGATGAACGCGTGCGCCGCCTCGACGTTCTTTGCGGTCTTCGGGATAATCACGTTGTCGAACCAGACGTTGCTTCCCTCTTCGGGAACCGCGTACGCAAGGTCCTCACAGGCGTCAATGCTGCAGAACGCGTCGCCCGAATAGATCACGCACATCGCCGCCTTGCCGTTCTCCATGGTGGCTCTGAGATCATCGGTGCCCCAGCCCTTGCGGATCGGCGCCTGCTCGATCAGCTTGTCGGCCGCCTGCTGCACTTCCGCCTCGTTGCGGGTGTTGAGATCGTAACCGAGATATTTCAGCGTGATGCCGATGGAGTCGCGCAGGCTGTCGTACATGTACACCTGTCCGGCGTATTTCTCATCCCACAGAATGCCCCAGCTCGTCACGGGTTCCTCGACCATGGTCGTGTTGTAGAGAATGCCGACCGTGCCCCACATATAGGGAACCGAATACTTGTTGCCCGGATCAAAGACGTTCGTGATCTCGGTCATTTTCGGATCGATGTTCTTTGCGTTCGGGATCTTGCTCATGTCCAAAGGCTGGAGCATGTCTTCGCGGATCATCTGCTCGATGATGTAGTCCGACGGGAAGCAGAGATCATAGATGCTGTCAGCGGAACGCAGCCGGATCAGCATCTCTTCGTTGCTGGTCATTTCGATATAATTGACCTTCACGCCCGTTTCCTGTTCAAACAGGTCGATCAGTTCGGGATCGATATACTCGCCCCAGTTCAGGACGTTCAGTTCTCCGCCGATCTGTTCATACTGATCGCCGTCCGCGTAGGTCTCGTCGTCGACCGCGACGTCCGATTTACATGCCGCAAATGCGAACAGCATCAGGGCGGCAAGCGCAAAGCAAATCCATTTTTTCATTCGTGTTTCCCCTTTCGTTTTCCCTTGTTATTTCTTCATTTTGACTTTTTTATTCTGAATCTCATATTCGCGCTCCTTACTAAGCCGCCGGAGATTGACACCCAGAAGCATTGCCACGAGCGGAATAAAGATGATCGTCGCAAGCGCCGGATTGACGCCTTTGGCGCCGTGCGCCGTGTTCGAATAGATATAGACCGAAAGCGGCTGAATACGGTCCGCGACAAAGTAGCTGACCACGAAGTCGTCGAGCGACATGGTGAGCGCCATGATGAATCCGGAGCTGATGCCCGGCATGATGTCCGGTATGACCGCTTTCCACAGTGCCTGGAACGGCGAGCACCCGAGGTCGAGCGCCGCTTCGTAGAGCATGTCGGAGCTCTGCTTCAAGCGCGGCAGCACCGAGAAGATCACGTACGGGATGCTGAACGAGATGTGCGCGATCAAAAGCTTGACAAAGTCATTGATCTGCGAAAGCCCCGCCTTTACAAGCAGTCCGTTGACGAACGCGAACAGCATCATAAAGGTGATACCGGTCACAAGGTCGGGATTGACCATCGGCAGCTGTGAAACGCTGACCACGACGTTGCGCGAGCGCTTGCGCATGACGTTGATGCCGATCGCCGCCGCCGTTCCGATGACCGTCGCGATCATGCTCGACGCGAACGCGACCTCCATCGTTAAAAGAAGCGCTTTGCCCGCGTCGCCCGAGAACACGGTGCCGTAGTTTGCGAACGTGAACCCGTTCCAGCGTCCGAGGTTCGAGTAGGACACGCGCCGTCCCGCGCCGGCCGCGAAGTTGTTGAACGAGAACACGATCAGATACAGGATCGGCAGATACAGGAACAGCAGCATCAGTCCGAGATAGACGTATTTTAACGAACGCGTAAACCGTTTCACAGGATGCTGCCTCCTTCCTTATCCTTGTCGAAGTGATTCATGATCGCGGTGCTGACCAGCACGCACACCAGAAGGATAATCGACAGCGTCGAGCCGACGGAATAATCGCCCCTGCCGGCTAAAAGCTTGAACGCCTGCTCGATCTCGTTGCCGTAGAGGTTATAGTTGCCGTTTCCGATCAGCGCCGGAACGGTGAACGCCGTGATCGCCGGAACGAACACCATCGTGATCCCGGAAACGATGCCCGGCACCGACAGCGGCAGCACCACGCGGAAGAACGTCGTTTTGCCGTCCGCGCCGAGATCGCGCGATGCCTCCAGAAGGCTCTTGTCGAGCTTCGAAAGCGTATTGTAGAGCGGCATGACCATAAACGGCAGGAAGTCGTAGACCAGCACCATCAACACGGCGCCGAGGGTTCCGGTCAGCGACGGAATGCCGAAAAGATCCGGAAGCGCGTATTCGAGGATCGCGCGCCACGCATAGGTGCGCAGCACGAAGTTCATCCACATCGGCACGAAGAACAGCGCCGAAATGAATCCCGCAACCGATTTCTTCATGTTCGACAGAATGTACGCGATCGGGTATCCCACGAGCAGGCAGATCGCCGTCGTGGCGAGCGCGATCTCCACGCTGACCCACAGCACGCGCCATTTCTGAAGATCGGTCAGCGTTTCCCAGCATTTGCGGAACGTCCATACGCCGTCCACGTTGACCGCATAGTAGAAGATGAACAGCATCGGCGCGGCGATGAACAGGATCATCCATACGATATACGGATAAGCAAAGTATTTTCGCTTCATGCCACTGTCCCCTTACTGTTCGGACTCGTCCGTGTCTTTTTCCTTCTTGGTAAGCTCCATCTTGTCGGGATCGACTAAGATCCCCACCTCTTCGCCGTCCTCCATGAAGTCCGCCGTATGCGCGATCCAGTCGTTTTCCTCACAGGAAACGGTGATCTCATAGTGCGTACCGAGGAACATGCATGCCTTGACCGTTCCGGTCAGCTTCGCGTCCTGCGGCGCAACGATCTGCACGCTTTCGGGCGCGATGCGCACGATCGCGATCTCCTTGTTCTCATAGGTCTCAAGGCCCTCGCACGGGAACGCCACGTCGTCGATATAGATCGCGCCGTCGCTCGGCCAGACCTCCGCGTCGAAGATATTGTTCGAGCGCGTTTTCTTCATGATATGGATCGCATCCGGCGGAATCGAAATGCCGACCTTTTGTCCGACCGCCGCGTAATCGGTCGTATGCACGACCCACTCATAGCCGCCGCAGTCCACGCAGATCTCATAGTGCACGCCCATGAACACAACCGACGCGACCGTACCGAAAACGCGCGCGTTCTCGGCGGGAACGAGGTCGATGTCCTCCGGACGCACCACCGCGTCGACCTCGACGTTCTTGCCGAAGCCCGCGTCCACGCAGCGGTATACGACGCCGTTCATGCGGACCTTGTAGTCCTCGAGCATCAGTCCCGGGACGATATTGCTTTCGCCGATAAAGTCCGCCACAAACGGATTCTTCGGCTCGTTGTAGATGTCGGTCGGCTTGCCGATCTGCTGAATGACGCCGTCCTTCATGACCACGATCGTATCGCTCATCGTCAGCGCTTCCTCCTGGTCGTGCGTGACGTAGATGAACGTGATGCCGAGCTGCCGCTGCATACGCTTCAATTCCACCTGCATCTCCTGCCGGAGCTTCAGATCCAGCGCGCCGAGCGGTTCGTCCAAAAGCAGGACCTTCGGCTCGTTGACAAGCGCCCTGGCGATCGCCACGCGCTGCTGCTGTCCGCCGGACAGCTGATCGATCCAGCGTTTGCCGTAGCCTTCCAGGTTGACGAGCTTCAGCATCTTCTCGACCTTTTCTTCGATCACGGGCTTCGGCGTCCTTTTGATCTTCAGTCCGAACGCGATGTTGTCGTGCACGTTGAGATGCGGGAACAGCGCGTATTTCTGGAACACCGTGTTGATCTCACGCTTGTGCGGCGGGACCTTCGCGATGTCCACGCCGTTCATTTTGATCATGCCGGACGACGGCGTAATGAACCCCGCGATGCATCTGAGAAGCGTCGTCTTGCCGCAGCCGGACGGGCCTAAAAGCGTTAAAAACTCGCCATCCTTGATATACAGATTGATGTGCTCGAGCGCCACGTCGCCGTTGTAATCCTTGCTGACGTCGACCAATTCGATCAGATGTTTGCTCTCCATATGTCCCCCTCTTAAAATGACGGCGGCGTGCTGATCCAAAGCACTTTCGCCGGTGTTTTTCCCTGATTGATCAGATAATGCACGCCCTGCGGTCTTAAATAAAAGCTGTCGCCTTTTCTGACGCGGTGCTTCGCGTCGCCGTCGACGAGCGTGACTGCGCCCGACAAAACCAGTCCGAACTCCTCGCCCTCGTGCGGGTCAAGCTCCTCCGTTTTGCCGCCGGGACGGATCGTGACAAGGATCGGCTCCAAAGCGTTCTTCTGCGCGTTCGGCACAAGCCAGCGGATCAGCGTGCCCGCTTCCGCATCCTCTTTTTCAAACGTATCCTTTTCCGTGAACACCACGCGCGCGTCCGAACGATCGTTGAAAAACGCCGAGATATCCGTGCCGAGCGCTTCTAAAATGTCCATCAGCGTGGCGATCGAGGGCGACGTGATGTCGTTCTCGAGCTGCGAGATAAACCCCTTGGTCAGCTCGGTCCGCGCGGCAAGCTCCTCCTGCGTGAGCCCGAGCTTTAGGCGGAGGCGCTTGAGTTTGCGTCCGATCTCCGGTTTGCCGGTTTCCATCATGTCAATCCTTTCTAAACTTGAAGTTTACATTCACTAAACTTACCACGCAATATAGTGCCATATTCCGCTTGCTTTGTCAACAGGTTTTTCCCATTTTTCGAGTGATTTTCCGTACAAATAAAAAACGCCGGAGCAAACGCTCCGGCAAAGACTGTTCGTTCGGTTGTCAGCCGATCGACTCGTAAAACGCGCCGAGCGCGGCGTTGAACGCGTCGGGCGACTCCTCCGCCACGGCGTGCGTTCCCGGCAAAAAAACGAGCGATGCGTTCGGAATGCTCTTTGCGATCAGGCGTGTATGCGCTTCGGGAATCAGATCGTGATCGCCCGCGATCACCAGGGTCGGAACGCGGATCGCGGCAAGCTCCTCCGGCTTGATCTGCGGTTCCAGGAGCATCAGTTTCAGCAGCGCCGCTTCGCGCCGCTGCTGCGCCGTCTGCGCGTTTCGGACGATGGCATAGCGCGCGTTGAGCTCTTCGATCAGTGCCGGAACCAGTCCGTCCGGATCGAGATTGCCGCTGTTCAGAACGAGCGAGAAAAGCCGTTCCGGATACCGCAGGGCAAACAGCATTGCGATATTCGCGCCGTCCGAAAAGCCGAGCACATGCGCTTTCCGTATGCCGTGTTCGTCCAGAAAGTCCTTGAGATCGTCGGCAAACTGCGAAAGCGTGAACGGCTTTTCGCCAAGCGGACTTCTGCCGTGCCCGCGCGTGTCGACGGCGTACACCGTAAACCGCTTCGCAAGGTACGGAATCTGCCCGCGAAAATAGGTACGGTCCTCGCCGTTTCCGTGCAGCAGAACGAGCGGCTCGCCGCTGCCGCAGATCTCGGAATACAGTTGAATATCCGTCATGGTTCCTCCGAAAAAAAGGGAGCGGCATCGATTGCCGCTCTGCTTGGTTTTTACCGGTTCTTTTCGATCGTCTTCAGCGCGGCTTTGGCAACCGCTTCGGGCGTAAAGCCGAACTGTTCAAAGAGCGTGCCGCCCGGCGCGGACGCGCCGAACCCGAGCATTGCGACGATCTCGCCGTCGAGACCGACGTACTTCTGCCAGCCGAACGGACTCGCCGCTTCGACCGCAACGCGCGCGCGGATGCCGTCGGACAGAACGCTCTCGCGGTACGCCGCGTCCTGCTGATCAAACAGCTCCATGCTCGGCATCGAAACGATGCGCGCGGTGTACCCGCGTACCGAAAGCAGGTCAGCCGCCTTATACAGCAGCTCGACCTCCGAGCCGCTCGCCATCAGGATCACGTCCGGCGTTCCCTTCGGCTCGCGCAGCACGTAACCGCCCTTTAGCGCGCCCTTGCCGGTGGTATCGAGCAGCGGCAGTCCCTGGCGCGAAAGCACCAGCGCCGTCGGGCAGCGATGCGTCAGCGCCGCAAGGTATCCCGCCGCGACCTCTTTGGCGTCCGCGGGACGGAACGTGAGAACGTTCGGGATCGAGCGAAGCATCGCAAGCTGTTCGATCGGTTCGTGCGTCGGACCGTCCTCGCCGACGCCGATGCTGTCGTGCGTGAGGATGTACAGCACAGGAAGGTTCATCAGCGCGGACAGGCGCATCGCAGGTTTCAGATAATCGGAGAACACGAAGAACGTCGCGCAGAACGGACGCAGTCCGCCGTACAGCGCCATGCCGTTCGCCGCCGCCGCCATCGCGAACTCGCGCACGCCGAAGTGGATGTTGCGTCCCTCGCGGCACTGTGCGGAGAAGTCGGGCGCGTCCTTCAGCGCGGAGCAGTTGCTCGGCGCAAGGTCCGCGCTGCCGCCCATCAGATTCGGCAGAAGCTTCGAAAGCCGGTTCAACACCTCTCCGCTCGACGCGCGCGTCGCGGCCTTGCCCTCGAACGTCCAGAACGCTTCGTCATTGAGCAGGTCGACCGGCAGCGCGTCGGAATGATCCGCGTCCCACTGCGTCTTGAGTTCCGGGTACTGCTCTGCCCATGCCGCAAACGTTGCGTCCCACGCCGTTTTCGGCTTCGCGCAGGCGTCCGCAAGCGCTGCAAAGTGCGCGTACACATCCTCGGGGATTTCAAACGGCCCGTATTCCCAGCCGTAGTTCTTCCGCATGATCGCGATATTTTCCTCGCCGAGCGGCGCGCCGTGCACCTTTGCCGTTCCGGCGTTGGGCGTCCCGCGTCCGATGATCGTTTTGACGATGATCAGCGACGGTTTCTCCGTCTCCGCTTTTGCGGCTTCGATCGCGGCTTCGATCGCCTTTACGTCCTCGCCGTCTTCGACGCAAAGCACCTGCCAGCCGTACGCTTCGTAGCGTGCCTGCACGTTTTCGGTGAACGCAAGGTCCGTGCTGCCTTCGATCTGAATCTTGTTGCTGTCGTAGAGCGCGATCAGCTTGCCGAGCTTCAGCGTGCCGGCCAGCGACGCCGCCTCCGCCTGCACGCCTTCCTGCATGCAGCCGTCGCCCATGAGCACGAACGTGTAGTTATCCACGATCGGGAAGCCATCGCGGTTATAGACCGCGGCTTCATGCGCTTCGGCGATCGCCATGCCGACCGCCGTGGCAAAGCCCTGCCCCAAGGGTCCGGTCGTCGCTTCGACGCCCGCGGTATGTCCGAACTCGGGATGCCCCGGGGTCTTCGATCCCCACTGGCGGAACGTCTTTATGTCGTCCATCGAAAGACCATACCCGTACAGATGCAGCAGTGCGTACTCGAGCATCGAGCCGTGTCCCGCGGACAGAACGAACCGGTCGCGTCCCGGCCAGTCCGGGTGCTTCGGGTCATGCTTCATCTGCTTCCAGAGCGCGTACGCCATCGGCGCGCTGCCGATCGCAAGGCCCGGGTGTCCGCTCTTCGCTTTCTGAATGGCGTCCGCAGCAAGAATGCGGATCGCGGTGATCGCTTTACGTTCCATAAAAACCTCCGCCGTCGTATTTCGAACCCATTATACCACATTCCGTTCGGAAAGCAACCGAAAAAGAGGGCGGCTGTCAATCCGCCCGCGCCGTGTTCATCACCCAGGAAAACGCGTTTGCCGTTCTCAGGTCGGCGTCCTTGAAATGGTTTCCGGGATTCCACTCCAGCGTGCAGACTGCGCCCTGTACGCGCAGAACGTCATACATCTGCCGCAGCCGTGTCCCGACGGTCGCCATAACGGGATTGCGTGTCTTTTCCTCCCGGTCGCCGAGGCTGAGATACACGATGCCGCTCCTGATCGGATGTGCGTTCAGATCGCTCAAAAAGCCCGGAAACCAGGCCGACGGCGATGCCGCGGCAATGCCTTTGAACCGGTCCGTTCTGCATCCTGCCCACAGCGCGAACAGCCCCGCCAGGGAATACCCGCCGAGATAATACGTCTTGTCAGGATCCGCGCACAGCTCCAAAATCTTTGCAAGCGTATGCTGTGCGCCGTCGCCGAAGTTCTCGTTCCCGAACACGGCAGGCGCTTTCCACGGCGACAGATCCCGGTTCCAGTCTTTGACCTTGACGGCGAGCAGCATAAACGGCTCCGTCACGCGTTCGCGGATCGCTGCGACCTCTTTTTCGACAAACGCGAGGTCGTGCTCGTCCACCGGCTGCACAAGGACAACGTCTGCCGACGGATTCCCATATACGCTCACTTCCATTCGATTTCCTCCCGCCCCGTAACGCTGCGATAAACCTGTCAGAAAACAGGGACGGGTGTTGCCCCGTCCCCGTAAAACGCTCAGTCCTCCTGATGCTCCGCTTCGGCATCCTCAACAGGATGCGGCGCATGCGTTTCCTTTTCGAACCGCTCCGCCAGGACCTTCGTGGTCAGGTATGCCGAGATGCAGTCGATCGCCATCTTGTTCTTGCCGCCGCGCATGATCGCGAAGTCGGCTTCGGTGATGTAGTTTGCGATATACTTCTCGTACATCGGCTTGACCGTCTCGACGTACTGCTCGGCGATGTTGTCGATCGTTCTGCCGCGGCTCTTGATGTCGCGCTTGATGCGGCGCAGAAGGCAGATATCGATGTCGACGTGCATGTAGACCTTCAGCACCATGCGTTCGACCAGACGCGGGTCGTGGAACATATGAATGCCTTCCATGATCAGCACTTCGGGCGGCTCGATCAGCTCGTCCGAATCCGCGCGCAGATGGTTTGCGTAGTCGTAGCCCTTCCTGGTGATCGGCCTGCCGCTCTCGAGCGTATCGAGATCGCGGATCATCTCGTCGTAATCGAAGATGGTCGGCTCATCGTAATTGATGTGCACGCGTTCCTCGAACGGCAGTTCCGGAAAGCTCTTATAATAACAATCCTGTCCGATGATGACGCAGCTGCACGAAAGGCTGTCCTGGATGCGCTTGGCGAGCGTACTCTTGCCGCTGCCAGAAGCGCCGCAGATTCCAACGATGATCATACTCTGTCCCCCTGAATGTTTCTGTTTGTTATTGTAGCGCAATCGGCTGCGCGGCGCAAGTCTCTTTGCGCAAACGGCGTCGCTTTTTGGCGGCGCGATTGACATTTTCCGAAATCTGTACTATATTTTTCATATACGATCCGTGCGTATAAAACGCTGCGCGAAAGGAGTTTGACATGCGAATCATCACGATCAGCCGCGAATTCGGTTCCGGCGGCAGAGAGCTCGGCAAGCGTCTTGCCGACCTTTTGGGATTTGACTATTACGACAGCGAGATCATCGCCGCCGTTTCAAAAAGCAGCGGGCTCGACCCCAACTATGTGCAGTCCGCGCTCGACAATCACGGCTGGCAGGAGTTCCCGGTGACGTTCGGCGGCACCATGCATTCGGTGGCGTACGTGCAGGCGAGCCGGATCGAGCTTCTGGTGCAGCAGAAAAAGGTGATCGAGCAGATCGCCGAGATCGGCAAAAACTGCGTGATCATCGGACGGAACGCCGACGTGATCTTAAAGGAGTACAAGCCGTTCCGGCTGTTCGTCTGCGCTGAGACCGAAGCGAAGCTTTCGCGCTGCCGCGCGCGTGCGCGTGAGGATGAGAATTTAAGCGACAAGCAGCTGATCCGCAAGATGAAGGAGATCGACAAGGCCCGCGCCCGTACGCGCGACTTTTTGTCCGGCACCGCCTGGGGACAGCGCGACGCGTATCAGCTGACCGTCAATACCAGCGGCTGGGACATCAAAAAACTCGTACCGGTCGTCGCGGCGTTTGCAAACAGTTGGTTTGAATTGAACGAATGACCATTCAGCTGTCGGATCACTTTTCGTACCGGAAGCTCTTCCGCTTTACCCTGCCGTCCATCGCCATGATGATCTTTACCTCGATCTACGGCGTGGTCGACGGGTATTTTGTTTCCAATTTTGCAGGAAAAGAGCCGTTTTCCGCGGTCAATCTGATCATGCCGTTCATCATGATCGTCTCCACCGTCGGCTTTATGCTCGGCACCGGCGGAACCGCGATCGTGTCCAAAACGTTCGGGGAGGGCGACCCGGCGCGCGCGAACCGGTATTTCTCGCTGTTTGTGTACGTCGCGTTCGGGCTCGGCATTCTGTTTTCGATCCTCGGAATCGTGTTTCTGCGCCCGATCGCGCAGCTTCTGGGCGCGACGGGGACCCTGCTCGACAACTGTGTCGTCTACGGACGGATCGTCATTGCGGCGATGCCGTTCTTTATCCTGCAGCTGCTGTTCCAAAGCTTTTTTGTCGCAGCGCAGAAGCCGAACCTCGGGTTCTGGGTCATCGTTGCCGGCGGCGTGACCAATATGATCGGCGACGCGCTGCTCGTTACCCTGCTCCCGCAGGAATGGAAGCTCAAGGGCGCGGCAATCGCGACGGCGCTCGGACAGTTGGTCGGCGGCGGTGTTCCGCTGTTCTATTTCTTCCGGAAAAACAGCAGTATTTTGCGGCTCGGCAAAACGCGGTTTGACGGAAAAGCGCTTCTGAAGGCGATGAGCAACGGCGTGTCCGAACTGGTGGGAAGCGCCGCCATGAGCATCGTCGGCATGGTTTTGAACGTGCAGCTGCTGCGCTATGCCGGCGAGGACGGTGTCGCGGCGTACGGCGTCATGATGTACGTCAGCATGATCTTCTCGTCCGTGTTCATCGGCTATTCGATCGGTACCGCGCCGGTGGTCGGGTTCCATTTCGGCGCGCAGAATCGCGGCGAGCTGCACAGTCTGCTCCGAAAAAGCCTGCTGATTCTCCTGTTCGGCGGCATCTCGATGGTCGGTGCGGCGGAAGCGCTCGCAAGACCGCTTGCGCTGCTGTTTGTGGGCTACGACGAGGCGTTGATGCGGCTCACCGAATCCGGGTTCCGCATCTTTGCGATCTCGTTCTTCTTTATGGGGTTCGCCATCTTCGGTTCCGGGTTCTTCACCGCGCTGAACGACGGCGTGACCTCGGCGATCATTTCCTTTTTGCGCACGCTCGTGTTCGAGCTCGGCGCGGTGCTTCTGCTGCCGCTGCTGTTCGGCGTTTCCGGGATCTGGTTCTCGGTCGTCATCGCCGAACTGATGGCCGCCGCCCTGTCCGCGGTCTTTTTGATCGTCAAGCGAAAGCGGTTCGGATACTGAACCAAAATA
>Ga0310697_10006564_pt1 | contig 11041 bp, 15 predicted proteins | sample 172DNAGHGlowgp2_FD_203883 | JGI IMG/M metagenome (GOLD analysis project Ga0310697, IMG submission 203883) | Sheep rumen microbial communities from Palmerston North, Manawatu-Wanganui, New Zealand - 1728 DNA GHGlow gp2 (v2) (version 2) | ecosystem: Host-associated > Mammals > Digestive system >...
GTGAAGTGATGTTGAATGATGGTCAGAAATATTATTGCAAGACCGCTCATTTCAAACTGAAGAACTATTATAAAACTCATAAAACTTGGACTGTTATGAAGGAAGAAATTAAAAGATATACTAAAGGTTGTGAATCTTTAATGACGAATCTTCCTAAAGGAGTAGACCCTTATAAAGTAACATATCCGTTCAAGATTTATGATAGTCTTAATGGTAGTGGAAAAAACATGAGTAAATGGATAAATCGTTCTCTTATTTCGGCTAGATATTTAGGAAAGGATTATGTAAATAAACCACATAAAATAATCGTTGTTGAATCTGATTTGGATAGAAAAGGATTGGTTGATAATCTGAATGAATTGGTGAACAAGAACCATTATTACAATGAGGTTATTTGCGGTAGTACAAGAAATGAAGATGAGTTGTGTCATGCTTGTCATGATGTAGGTGTACAAAGTTATCCGTTCGAATATAAAAATAATTTGCATGTTCATAATATCTTAAATGGAAAGTTTGATGGAATGAATAATGATACGGAAATTGTTTATATTTATGATGATAAACATAAATCTTTCTTGAATGAATTTGAAAAGATTAATGCGAAAATCATAAAGATAAATGATGATGAAACGAAAAAAGATTTGTTTGATTTGTAGTAGGAGCGATAATGAGTGCGGAAGTAGGAAAATGTTTTGGAAGTATTCAAGATTTAATTGATTTGCTTGAAAAAGTGAAGTATAAATATGGCAACGATACACCGATTAAAATTATAAATCCTATCGACCATAACTATGTAGGAAATGCAAAACTTGAAGGTATGGGTAAAAATGGAAGTTTGATTTTGAGCGGATTGTATCTTTTCGGATTAGATGATAAAGATATAGATGAAAGAGTTCGCAAGTTTGTGGAAGAAAATAAAAAGCATATTGGTATTTTTGATTATGTTTTTATTGATGATAAAGAGGCTGACCTTGAAAGAGAATGTATGATTTCTTATAATCAAGGTCTTAAAGATGGATATTTAGGTTGTCTTTTAGAAATTTTGAAAAATATAAATGTTAAAAACAAGGAGTAGCATATGGGAATCATTTCAATTTTATTTTTAGTTTTTGGATGGATTTTCAGTATCAAAGGCTTAATTATAACCGCATTATGTCTATCTTCATTTTTTGCGTTATGTTTGAGCATATGTTTATTTTCTAATACTTCAAAAATAAAGAAAGATTCTTGTATGTTTGAAAATATTATTCAATTTGTAGTTTTAATTTTATCTATTGTGAAATTAGTAAAGGGATTCTAAATGACTGATTTTGAGTTTTATAACACAACATATAAAGATTTAATGAAATCAAACAAGTCGTTTCATTTTGAAGTTCAGCAGAATTATTTCAATAAATCTAATGTATTTAAGTTTATTTCCAAAATTTATGATTTTTCTTGTAATTGTGACGGATATAAAGAATGGGTTAATTTGAAATTAAGTTTAGCAACCACAGAAATATTAACACTCACTAAAACATGTAACTCTGCTCAAGAACCTTATTTTAGTCATACGGATGAAAGACTTGTTGAATTTTTGATTGATTTTAATAAATTAAATTGTATAAAGTTTCCACATTATTGGTGGAATGTGGTTTATGATATTGCTGAAATTAAAGATGGTGAGTTTATAAATATGGTGGTTTGTGGATGAAAAATGTTGAAACTTGTATTCCAATTTTATTATTGGAAAATGCAGAAAATTATGCAAGAGAAAGAACGAATTATGAATTAAGTTATTTAAGTTCATATCTAAAAGATTACGAGAATGAAGATGAAATACAAGAAATAACTGATTGGGTAAAAGACCACTTGTATAAATCTTGTTTGAGAGCCTATGAAAAAGGTGTATTGGATTACATGTCTTATGCGAAAGGTGAAAAAATTCCATTAAGAGATGTTGCAAATTTAAATGTTAAAGGATTGTAATTATGGGAAAAGCATATGCTAACCGAAAGAAAGCGGAAGAAAGACATGTTAATGACAAATACGAAACACCTTACTCTTTAACTTGGGAATTACAGAAATTAAATATCGTAAAACCAAACACAACAATGCTCGACCCTTGTTGTGGTAATCATGCTATTTCCAAATGGTTTAGAGAAAGTAATATTATTACAGAAAAATCTTTGGAATATGGAAATGATTTCTTTCAAGATGAATATGAAGAGAATCAATTTGATTACATAATTCTTAATCCGCCATTTGACTTATTTGATAAGTTTATTGAAAAAGCAAAGAGAATTGGTAAGACTGTAATTTCGATAGGAAAGACAGATTATTTTTCATGTTATCAACGATTGGAAAATGGTTTATGGAAAGGTCTTTCAGATATTTATGTATTTAATAGAAAAGTTGATTATCAATTTCCTATTTTCGAAGATGGTACTTTTGGTGTAGGTAGTTTGACTAGTGGTTGGTTTGTGTGGAATAAAGATTATGATGATAAACCAAAATTAGATTTCATTGATGTTCAAAAATATGCTACTAGAGGAAGTTATGAGAATTGGTTGAAGAAGGGTGGAATTATTGATTTAAAACAAGATTTTGATATGTTTGAGTGATTACTATTTTATTAATTGCAATTTTTTGACGATTATGAACGAGGAGTATGAAGCCTAAAGAAAGTGTGAATCAGACCTCCGCTTTCGAGTTCATAATCGTTTTTTATTAACTATTTATCTTGTGTTATTCATACTAGCATAAAAATTAAAATTATTGAGAGGTCTGATTATGAAAAATTATGTATTTACTGAATCTTATTTAAATTTGTTATATGAAGTATATGATAAAGATTCTGAATATTTTAAAAAATTATTAAATTTTATTTTACAAAAAGAGCATTTGGAATTTTCAAAGCGTACTACTGGTAGAGGTGGTCATAGACATCACATCATTCCACAATTTTATTATAAAAGTAGAAATATAAAAGTTGATAATTCAGAACAAAATATAATAATGTTAAGTTTTTACGAGCATATATTAATTCATTATTATTCATTGTGTTGTTGTAAAATATATAAACCTAAATTTGCATCATCGTTAAATCTTATATGTAAAAATTTCATTAAAGATTTTAATAAATCTATTATTATAAATGAAAATTGGATTATGAAAAATAAATCTGAAATCGAAGACATAGAGTCTTATATGAATTCGGATGAATTTAGTAAACTGCGAGGGTCAAATGCAAAAGGACATGTTGTTTCAGATAAATTGAGAAAACAATATAGTGAATTTTTTAAAGGTAAATCATTTGCAACAGAAGAAGGTAGAAGAAAAATGTCGGAAGCGTCAAAAAATAGAATCATTACTGATGAAGCGAGATTGCATTATTCACAGTCTGCCAAAGGCAGAGTAATGTCTGAACATACTAGAAAATTGATAAGCGAACATAGCAGAAAATATACAAATGAGCAAGTTGTTATTATTAAAAATTGTATGAGAAATGGAATGAAAAGAATGGACATAGTGAGAAATATTCTAGAAGTAAAAAATTTAAGTAAGAATACAATATATAGAATTATGAAAAAAATCGAAAATAATGAATTATAATTGATTATCAAATTAGTATTGACGATTTTGAAACTATTTATTATGAATAAATTATTAAATTTTTTATATGGAGGAATTTTTATGAAATTCAATTTTAATTGGAAGACAATTTTGGCTACAGTCCTCATGGTTGTAGGAGTTGCAGTTGCTTTGAGTGTTGACGTTGGAATTGTAACAATTAGTGCTATCGTGAGCATCGTTATCGGCGCTTCGGTTGGTATTAGTGAAGCAATGAAAAAGACTTCTCTTACAGGTTGGAAGAAGTATGTTTTCTTAATTTCCATTGTCGCATCTTCTGTATTGTTTGCTATGAGTTCTTATACTGAACAGACCGTTTTGAGCATTGTTTCAGCAATTGTTCTTCTCCTTTCAGTAATTTTCGGTATTGCGGTAGATAAGGTAAAGAAAGATTAGTTTTTAATTAAACTGTTTCTTGAAAAGGCTTGATTTTATATCAAGTCTTTTTTTTTATTTATAAAAGTGATAATTTTCCTTGACAAACAAAAATGATTAATTATATATTATGTTTGTAACAAACTTCTAAACGAAAAGACCTAGAGATTAAATCTAAGTTTTAACTATTTATAGCATATTTAATTCTAGTGAGGATTTTATGAATACTAAAAATATTTCTTGGGATAAAATAAGTTTTAAGATGGCTGATAACTATGAAGAATTCGGCGTATCTTTAATAAATCTTAATTATTCATACGAAGATGATGATTTTATTGCATTGACTGAACTTCATGGTGATTTGAATGTTGTAGGATATGCTATTATTTGGGGCAGTAACAATGAAGCAAAAGATATTACTGCCACATATGATGAATCACAATTTAATATTGCAAAGAAAGAATATGTCGAAACTATTAAAGATTTATTTTAATTAGGAGAATAAATTATGAATTTTAATATCGATAGAGATGACAACATTTTCTTTGAATTAAAGAAATGGTACAACATTGAAAAGTATGAAGAATATAAAAATTCTTTGACTTACAACGGTATGGATTTAGTTGTGTTTATCAATACAGTAAACGCATTAAATAAATATGAAAATTGTAATTTAGATATTTCTTTAGTAAATGGATTAACTCTTCGTTTGTTTGATAAAGAAACCGATGAAAGTGTAGCAGAATATGAAATTGTGTTTGATTTATATGAGTCGTTAATAAACTATCTTTTTAAAGAAATAAAATAGGAGAGAATTTATGACAAATAAAATAATTTTTGGTGCAGATTTAATCGATGTTTTAGAACATAAATATAACATGAATAAACTCGGTGAAGTTCCTACAAAATATAAGAATGGTATTGCAACGATTGACTTTATTTATGGGAAAGAAAAAGACATTGACGATTTGAAATATGATAAACCTTATGTTGAATTTACTGTTGATGATGAAACTGACGGATTTATCAGTGGTACAATGTATCCGAATGGTGGAATCGAAGGTATTCAATTCGACAGTTATGATGATATAAAATATTTTATGAAAAATGCAAAATGGACGGAATGGAGAAAAAGTTTAAAAGAATCTAATCAAATAACTGCAAATATTTGGGAATGGCAGAGATTATTAAATGGGGTATGTAATTTTACAAATTGGATTACTAGAACATTTGTAAAAGGAGAAACTTTACATAAAGTATTGGAAAAAATTTATAGAAATGAAGAAATTACTCTTGATGAATTTGTAAACGCTTGTATTGATTATATTGGAGATTATCAGTTTGAAGAAAAGATAAATGAATATGTGAAGCAGTATCTTTCTACAAATGATAAAATTAAAAATGCTTTTAAAACAAAGGGAATTAAAGTAGTAGAATCAAAGAAATCTGTTAGTGGAAAATCATTGAAAGAAGGAATTGATATTAAAATTGTATATGCTGATGATACACCGTCAGAATATATTGATGATGTTACACATAACGATATTCTTGATATTATTGAAGAATCACCAGAAGTTTATAAAATTTTTGATGTTAGCGGAAGTAAAAAGAAGTTGGTGTGGAGTGATGAATACGGATTTGAACGTGCTTATGAATCAAAGAAATCGACAAGAAAAGGTTTGAAAGAATCATTAAATTCTGATATTAAACTTATGGTGAATCGAATTGTTGATGACCTTATCGCTGAATATACGCCTAGAGAATGGGATTCTCTTTCTGATAATGAAAAGTTTAATATTATCAGAATAAAATATTTTATGTATGAAGGAAAATCAAAATATTTATCAGAAGTAAGAGATTTGGTTATTGAAAATATGAATCATCCATTTGATGTTGTCTTTGAATCAAAGAAATCTATGAAAGAATCTAAAGCATCATTACATGAAGATAATGTTGAATATGGTGTAGAAAGAATCAGAAACAAAGTAAAAGGGTCAGATGTGACATATTATTTTGATGATGAAGATTGCTTTATTGATGTTACAGAAAAGAATGGAAATTTGTGGGCATTCACAATTGATTTTGGAAGTGGTTATGTTTACATGCTTGAGCCTAAAGAAGATAGAGGTTCATTTGGTGCAGATAACGAAGCGTTTGATGTAATCATTTCTATGTTGCAAGGAAAAAGATTTAATGAAAAGAAATCATTGAAAGAACAGTTTGTCGGAAAAGGTGAAGGTGGGTATAAAAAACCAAGAGCAAATAAAAGCAATAGCGGTATTTGTGAAGATTCAAATGGTATAAATCATAAGGTAATTTTTGATACTCATGTTGAAGATTTTATCGTTTGGGTGGATAATGATAATTATTTGATGTGGAATATTTATAGTGCTAAAGGATTAAAACGAAATCTTCTTAAATCGGATTTAGATGAAAAATTGATTGATGAAATTGCTGAACTTGGCAAACAATTAATTCATGGATTTGATACAGATTTTTAAGATTTGAATTTTGATTAATTATAAAAGCGGAACATATTTCAGTTCCGCTTTCTTTTTATTTTTCGTTTCTTTCTTTAATTTCTTTCAGTTTCTTCAACTGTTTAGCGGAAAGATTCTTTTTATAATATCCATTTTCCACCATTTTAGAAATCACTTCCTTGCAGATTTCGACCAATAATTTTGAATTGTTTTTCATATGTTTGTTCTCCTTATATTTTAATTATCGGTGGAGTGATAAAAAAACTTTACAAAAATTTTAGATTATTTCACTAAAAATCAAGGAAGATACATATTTTAGGATAGAATAGGAATTGCTTGTTATAAATATATTACAAAAAAAACTAAATTTGCTAATGTTATTTTGCAAAAAATATTAAAATTTAAAACTTGCTCCAAAAGAATTTTAACTATATAATAAGAAAGGGATTCGTATGAATCCCTAACATCAAAACAATAAGTTCGAGTTATTGTATGACAGATAAGATAGTTAATAGAGCGTTGAAAGTCAAACTATATCCTTCTCAAGAACAAAAGACTTTTCTCGATAAAAGTTTAGGATGTTCTCGCTTTTTCTATAATCATCTCTTAAATGAAAGAATTGAATTTTATAAGAATGAAATAGAACCGATAAAAAACAACATTGAACTTAAAAATCAAAAATATAAATCTTTCAAACCAACTTCGAGAAAACAATTTAAAGAAAAATTTGAATTTGCAAAAGAATGTTCAGATGATTGTCTTTGTTCATCAGAAAGAAATTTAAAATTATCATTTGATAATTTTTTCAAAAGTCTGAATAAAACTAGAAAAGGAAAAATGGGATTTCCGAAGTTCCGTTCCAAGAAAGAACATAAAGATTCATATACTGATTTTCATTTTCCTAAAAATTCCTTTGATTTTCATCATAGATTGATTTCAATATCAAAATGCAAAAATATAAAATTTAAACATCGTGAGAAATTACCAAAATGGTATAATGAAGAAATTTGTACATTAAAATCAATAACGATATCTAAAAATTCATGTGGAGAATACTATGCTAGTTTGTTATTTGAACTGCCTAGTTTTTATGCTGATTCAAAACTGATTGACGAAAATCAAGCAATCGGTTTGGATTGGTCTCCTAGCGAATTTTATATAGATTCCGAGTGTCACTCGGCAAAAGATTATGGCTATGAACCACAAAAACAGAAACATCACAGACAACTTACGAAGTTGCAACGAAGATTGACAAAGAAAACAAAAGGTTCTAAAAATTACGAGAAAGCAAGAATCAAAGTGGCAAGATTAGAAAAACACATTGCCGATTCTCGTAAGTGGTGGATTGAGAACGAATCTTTAAGACTTACTAAAAATTATTCCACAATCGGAATTGAAGACTTGAACTTACAAGGAATTGCAAAATTCCTAAGAAACGCAAAGAACGTCAATGATTGCGGATATGGTAATTTTGTTAATCGTCTAATTCAGAAAGGTGAAGAATTAGGAACTTCTGTAATTAAAGTAGACCGATATTTTCCAAGTTCCCAATTGTGTCATTGTTGTGGTCATCAGAATCATAATCTGAAACTTTCAGATAGAGAATGGACTTGTCCTTCTTGTGGTGAACACCATATAAGGGATTACAATGCGAGCATCAATCTGAAAAATGAAGCATTGAACATACGCATGAGACGTGCGGAATTTAAGCCTATGGAGAGTGAGGAAGGTATTCATCTGCTTGTTATGCAAGTGTTGAACATTGGAGCATTTGATGAAGTAGGAAGTGGAGTTTGTGAAAACCTACAGAAAGCCTACGGTCTTTAGACTATAGGTAGTTTACATTGTTGCAAAGGTGCGTTGAAAAACAAACTTCCTCATAAATTAAAGAGGGTTTTGTTTTTCACATCATCTCAGCGTAAAGAAAATAATTCTTTCAAAGTGGAGGATTAAACTATGCTTATTAGAGATTTGACTTGTAATAATTGTGGTTGTGATTATGAAGTTGATGATTTTGGAACTTCGTTTACTTCACATCTTTTAGATTCTGTTCATCATTGTGTGGAATCCAAAGATAGTGATGAAATCAAATGTCCTTGTTGTGGTTCTGTTTCATATTCAGAAAGACATCTTGATGACCCTTGGGATGAGGAGGGATGAAAGAAAATTAAGAAATTTATGATAAAATTGAATTTAATCCGCTCAAAAAATGGGCGGATTATTTTTTTTATATAAAAAGTATTGATTTTGTTTTTATAATTTGTTAGCATTTTCACATAAAATATTTATTGTGGAGAAGTGAAAGGTGGCTGATACAAAAATCGATTGGATTAAAAACCGTTTAAGGGAAAATAATTATTCAAAATCAGAAGTTTATGATATGTTTCCGCAGTTTCAAGCAGAAACGGACTCATTTAATTGGAGAGAAGGTTCATACACAAGAGCAGTAAGACAGTGTTATTCTGAAATGGTTGCTGATGATGAAATTGAAGGTGAAGAACTTGAAGATGAAGTCATCAAACTTGAAGCGAACAAACAGAGAATAACCGACAAAAACAATTATTTAAGAAAAGTTAATCGAGAGAATTACAGACAGTATAATTTGCTTGAAGAAATGTGCGCTACTCTTGATGAAAATCTAAAAAATTACAGTGATAAATATTTTAGTAATCTTTCTTCTGTAAAAGAAATCAAAACAAAGAATACAGATAAAAAAGGTATTCTGTGTCTTTCAGATTTACATATCAATGAAATTATTACACCGTCTTATGCTAATGGCAACGCTTGGGATTTGAATGTTCTTTGTTGTCGTATGCGAAAGTATATTAGTCGTGCCACAAAGATATTCAAGAACGAAGGAGTCAAGGAACTTTATGTGTTCTGTTTGGGTGATTTTGTTGGAGAATGTAGACGTATCGATAAAAAGATGGCTTTAATGACTTCTAGTGTAAACGCCTCTATGATTTTAGTGAGCCTTTTGAGTAAGGTTTTTGTTGAACTTAGCAAATCATTTAAACTTAATATCACTTTTGTAGCAGGAAATGAATCAAGAATTTCTAGCATAGCAGATATGGGTGGCAATTCGATGAGTTCTCTTCCAGTAATTGCGTCTGAAAATTGGGATTGGATGATTTGGAATACACTTAAAATGCTCTTTGGTGATAAAAATAAAAATATCAAGTTTATAATGCCGAATAATATTATTCAGAGTGTTGTTGAAATTCCGATTGGTAAAGATAAAACATTTAATGCTTTGATTACACATGGACATATTTTGAAAGGTATTCCGAACGATAAGACTGTAGGAAACATTCTTCAAGATTATGCTCACAGAAATATCAGAATTGATGCGATGTTTATTGGTCATTATCATACAAGTCGATTAAGTTCATTCTTGCAAATATGTGGTACTATGAAAGGTGGTGACGCTTGGACTTCTAATGATTGTGGATTTGTTACAAGAGCAGTTCAGAATATTTTCTTGATTAATGATGACGGAAGTTTAGAAGGAATTGGTATAGATTTGCAGAATTACAATCCTAATGAGAAATATGTTTTGGATAAGGAACTCGAAATTTATAATGATTTTATTATTCAACCATATACGAGTGTGGTTACTATAAAAAATTTGGTGTAAATTTTTCAAAATCTATTGATTTATATCGATTTAATAAAGTAAAATATAGTTAAATATGGAGGAAAAATATGCGAGAAAAACAGTTGATTGTGATTCCTACGGATTCTAAATATAAGGCAAAGAATATTCTTTGGTCAGAAGCATTGAAATGGGCAAAGACTGATGATGATGGTCTTGTAAAAATTATCGATGAAGGAATTGAAGTTAATGGTTGCTACCTAGATGAAGCATTGGTCTATGACAATCGATTAGGTTAATCATAAAAATTCAAGGTATTGAAAAGTCCTCTACAAAAATATAGAATTATCCTATATTTTTGCGGAGGATGTTTTTATTTATGAGTAAGATAAAAAATTGTTGGAATTGTGGACACGAAGTACCTTATCAGATTTATAGTAGTATTAATTTTGTACCTAAATGTCCTAAATGCGGAAGTTTATATCCTGAAAAACCAAAAGATGAAGCAATGTTGTCTATAGCGCAAGATGAATATTTGGCTGATAGAAATGAAAAAAATTTTAATAAATTGTTTAAATTGTTAAATCAAATGACATTTAATGTTATTTGTCACAAACTTAAAATAAAATCGTCTCATGAACAATGGGATGATATCTGGGATAAAGTTCAGTGGACACTTGAAAAATTAGCAAAATATTATAAAGAAAAGGCTGATTTTAAAGTTACAACATCTTTTAATAAATACATCGGTCAGTTAGTTTTATTTCCTCTTTATAATAAAGATGAACAAGAAAGACAAAAAACAGAAATATCTATTCATATTCCAAAATTTGGTAATACCGATGATAAAAACGCAAAAGAATTAAATGATTATTTGAGTAAAACGGATGATGGTGAAATTAGCGAAGTTGAAAAAAACATTGATTATGAAGTAAATCAAAATTATCTGACAACTAAATCGTTAGAGTTTATAAATCAA
>Ga0310697_10006565_pt1 | contig 11041 bp, 10 predicted proteins | sample 172DNAGHGlowgp2_FD_203883 | JGI IMG/M metagenome (GOLD analysis project Ga0310697, IMG submission 203883) | Sheep rumen microbial communities from Palmerston North, Manawatu-Wanganui, New Zealand - 1728 DNA GHGlow gp2 (v2) (version 2) | ecosystem: Host-associated > Mammals > Digestive system >...
CGCATAGAGCAGGGGTTTCCAGCTGGAGCCCAACTGACGCACCGCCTTGAAGCTACGGTCATAACCCGTGTTGTGGAAACCGCCCTGGCTTGCAAGCACCATGCCGTTCTGGATAGCCACGAGACCGCCCTGCAGCACGGGTTCTGTTTCGATCTTGCAGGGGGCGTAGCCCTCGATCATTTTTTCGTCCAGCACACTCACCAGAAGGATTGCTCCCGGTTTCAGCTGGGAGGCGAGAATCTTGTTCACATCGCCGCCTACCTGGGCTGCAAATTCCTTGACCGCGGCCTCCGTGACGACACCCTTCAGCTGACCAAAGTCCAGCTTCAGGGATTTCAGCTTGCCCTTGTCGTCGTAGAAAACGCTATCTACGGCACCGTAAAGGTAATCGCCCTTGCGAGCACTCTGGGCCCGGTTTGCAAACTGGGCCTTGGGGAGCACGAATCCGCCCAACTGCATCTGGAGGTTGCTGATATTGTTTTGCAGGGCACGCTTGGCGGCATCCTGACTTTTGGCGTCTAGGGTCGTGACGATTTCCAGCTGGGCCTTGCGCCAGTCGTCGATTCCTTCGCCCTCGAAAAGCTCCTTGAAATATTCGCTGTCCAGGCGTTCTTCCAGCCGCTCCAGCGTGGTGCTCATGCTGAAGCGGAAATTCCCGTGGTTGAATTCCAGCGGGCTTGCGAGGGCCTTGTCCATGTCCTCTTGCTCGATGTAGCCTTCTTCTACCATGCGAGAAAGCACATACTGCAGGCGTTCTGCACCCCGGGCGATAGCCCGGTCACGGCGTTCCTTGTTGCGCTGGATAAAGGGGTCGTAGTTGAAGGGGCCCTTCACAGAACCTGCGATAAAGGCGCATTCGGCCAGGGTCAGGTCCTTCAGTTCCTTGTTGAAGAAATACTGGGCGGCAATAGCCACACCCTTGCCCGTGCCCGAAACGTGGAACTGGTTCAGGTAGAACTCCAGGATTTCTTCCTTGGAAAAATGCTTTTCCATGCGGAGCGCGTTGATCAGCTCCTTGCCCTTTTCCTTGACAGAACGTTCCTCGCGGCCAAAGATGTTCTTGACCGCCTGCTGGGTGAGGGTGGAGCCGCCCTGCCGCATGTGTCCGCTTTTCAGGTTCGAAACCATAGCGCGGGTAAAGCCGTACAGGCTGAACCCGTCGTGGTTCCAGTAGCCCGCGTCTTCGGCGGCCACCAGGGCGTTCACGATGTTCACGGGAATGTCGCCGTAGGGCACATACACGCGGTGATTGGCATCGAAAAATGCACCCAGGAGATTGTCACCGTCGCGGTAGAATACGCGGGTCTCGCCGGAGAGCACCTGCAGGATAGTCTTGCGGTTGAACTGGTTGTCGGGGTCCTTTTCGGGCAGAATCTTGAAAACGACAATGTAGAGGGGGATGCAGCAGATGAGGCCCACCAGGGCAAATGCCGCCATAATCTTGAGTAATTTTATTAGAAGCCGCATCATTATAGCCGCAATTTAGCTTTTTTGGCGGGCTTTTTTGGGCAATTTTGAGCATTCACCCTTGAAAAACTGCGGATTTTTATGTAAAATTGGAGTCCCCAAGATGGGAAGGTGGCCGAGCTGGCCGAAGGCGCGTCCCTGCTAAGGACGTATAGGACTTAATCCTATCGCGAGTTCGAATCTCGCCCTTCCCGCTGAAAGCCCCGGACTTGAGAAATCAGGTCCGGGGTTTTCTTTTTGAGAGCGAATGCGCTGGTTTTTTCGCGAACTTTCCTATATTTTGGGCATGAGTCTAAAGCAAATTATCGCTCCCAGCGTATTGAACGCGAACTTTTTGGAACTGGGCAAGGGCCTGAACGCCATCGAGAACGGCGGCGCGGGCCTTGTGCACCTGGACATCATGGACGGACACTTTGTGCCCAACATCAGCTTTGGTCCGGGCATTTCGGCCTGCGTGGGTAAGGGTACCAAGCTCCCGCTGGATTGCCACCTGATGATCGAGAATCCCGAAAAGTACGTGGGCGAATTTGCGAAGGCGGGGGCAAGCATCATCAGCGTGCACGCCGAGACCACCAACCACCTGGACCGTCTGCTGCACCAGATAAAGGAACTTGGCGTAAAGCCCGCCGTGGCCATCAACCCGGCAACTCCCCTGGAAAACATCAAATGGGTGCTGGACATCGTGGATATGGTGCTCATCATGTCGGTGAACCCCGGCTTTGGCGGCCAGAGCCTGATTCCCTATTGCCTGGACAAGATCCGCGAACTTCGCCAGCTGAAACCCGAACTGGATATCCAGATTGACGGCGGCGTGAAGCTGGACAACATTCTCGCCTGCAAGGAAGCGGGCGCCAACGTGTTCGTGGTGGGTAGCGCCATCTTCGGCACCGCCGACCCCGAGGCCACCTGCCGGGAATTCGTGAAGAAAGTTTCTGTGTAAGAGCAACCCACTGCCCTTAAAAAGCATCTAAAGGTCATGAATATCACGAAAGCCTCCTTGTTTGGGATTCTAGCGGCAGCGACATTTTTGCATGCCGGTACGTCTTGGACTTTGGAAGCCTGCCTCAAGCAGGCGGCCGAAAAGAGCCTTTCGCTGGAGACTGCCAAGCTTCGGGAGCAGCAGGCTCAGGTAAATGTCAAGCAGGCAAAAATCGGGCATTACCCCACGGTTTCGGCCAGTATCCAGAATACCCTTTACGACCACCCCTTTGTAGATCAAGAAGACCATTACCGCCTGAACCTGGGCCTGAACGGCTCCGTGACCCTGTGGGACGGCGGCGCTACCAGCCTGAACGTAGAGGCCAAGGAATTGAGCCGGGAGGCGGCGGAACTTTCTACCCTGCAGACCAAACGCACCGTACAAGAAAACGTGCTGAACGCCTACATGAGCCTGCTTCTGGCCAAGGAAAACCTGCATACGGCGGATTACGCGGTAGAAGTGGCCCAGGCGGAATTCGAATACTTTACGAACCTCTACGGGGTAGGTTCCGTGACCAAGAAGGACCTGACCCAGTCTGAGGCCAGTGTGCTCCAGAAACAGGCGGCAAAGATTACGGCCGAACTGAAGGTCTCTACCGCAAGGACCACGCTCCGGCAGCTGCTGGAACTGCCCGAGACCGAAGAGTTCGACGTGACCGCTCCCGAAATCAACATGAATAATCCGGATTCCTTGTCGCCCCTGCCGGAATACGGCGAGCTGCAGGCCCGCATCAGGGCTGCACATCCGGGACTCAAGTCCGACAGCATTTCTGTGAAAGCCGCCCAGAAGAACACCAAGGTGGCAGGCAAGAACAGCTCTATCTCCGTGACCCTGGGGGCAAATTCCAGCACAGGCTTGCAGGCCTGGGAATCCAAGGGCTACAAGGACCAGCTCAAGTACGGCTGGCAGAACTCCTTGACTCTCGGGATCAGCATTCCCATCATCGATGCGGGCGCTACCGCCAACAAGGTGCTGCTGGCCCAGGTGAACGAGGCGGAGACCCAGGTGGGCCTGCAGGAGACGGCAAAGAATTTGGAAAACAGCATCGAGAAGCTCTACCTGAATGCCCTCAGTGCCGATTTGCAGTGGAAGGCTGCCGTCTTGCAGGTGGCCGCCGAGCAGGAGGCCCTGAAGGTGGCCGAAGAGCAGCGCAGGCTGGGGGCGCTGACCTACACCGATTACCTGAACCAGAAAAACAGCCTGGAATCGGCTCAGGTCGCCCTGAACAACGCCAAGTACACGAGCCTCCTTTCCCGCAAGCTTCTGGACCTGTACCAGGGCCTGCTGGACTAATACAACGCTTAAAAACAAAACGTCCCCCTGTTTCTTACCTGAAACAGGGGCGTTTCTTATTGAAAGAGATGTCCGCTTTGTCGTCCCCGCGAAGGCGGGGATCTCCCATTTTTACCCCAAAAACGCCATTTTTTTGCCGTTTCATGGCCATTTTTTCCGAATGGGTGCCGTCCTCTACAAAAATTGGCACGGCCTTTGCATATAGGAGTGTGAAAACAAAAAAACGGGTCCCCGGCCAAGGCAAACCGCCAAGGCCAGGGACCCACAACCAGTGAGGTTAAAATTATGCTCAATACTCAGATTCTTCCTTCTGCTTTCTATGGTCTCCAGAACTTCCTCGACAACTTTAACGCCTGCAACGCTCAGGGCGAATGTGCCTACACCCCCAAGGCCGACTACTACGAAGTAGACAACGGCTTTGTGCTAGAGGTGGAGCTGCCGGGCGTCAAGAAAGAAGACCTGGACGTGCAGGTAGAAAAGAACATCATCACCGTCAAGGCCACCCGCGCCCGCAAGGATAGCAAGTACACCTACGAACGGAGCTTCCGCCTGGCCGACGATATTGACCCCGAGAACATCAAGGTCTCGTTGGAAAACGGCGTGTTGACCTTCTCGCTAGCCAAGAAGCAGCAGGCCTCCGCACGCAAGTTGACCGTGGGCTAACTCGGCGATTGTAACGATTCTTCATTGTGCTCCTTAAACACCAGGGACATCCGCAAGGGTGTCCCTTCTTTTTTTTGTTGAAGAAGGGCGGGGCTCTTTGGTGGAATTTTTATCGGCGTTGCTATAGGTTAATCCTATCACCAACCATAATTAAATAGTATGCATTTATGCCTTGACGAAGGGAAATTCTTATTCTATTTTATTTCCTACAAGATTGATAGGGATAGCAAAATGGTTTGTGATTCCCAATGCATTCGAAGGAGCGCCTATGAGTACTGAATGTCGAATGCCGAGAGGCATTCTGAAAACGAACTAACCGGAAGCCTTTTGTCCTTGAGGCTTTGCAGGTTAGAAAAATCAAGCCTAAGGATATTTCAAAAAAAATTTAGCGAGCGAAGGGTCCTCATGGGACCCGGTTGCCCGCTGCAACCTAAAAGGAATTTTTACCATGACAACACAGAACAAGCTCCATTTTGAAACTCTTCAGCTCCACGTTGGCCAGGAACACGCAGACCCCGCAACCGATTCCCGCGCGGTGCCTATTTACCAGACCACCTCCTACGTTTTCCACAACGCCCAGCATGCTGCGGACCGTTTTGTACTGAAGGCAGGCGGTAACGTCTATGGACGCATCACCAACAGCACCCAGGGCGTACTCGAAGAACGCGTTGCCGCTCTCGAAGGTGGCGTTGCCGCTCTGGCTGTAGCTTCCGGTGCTGCAGCCATCACTTACGCCATCACGGCTCTTGCCCGCAAGGGAGACCATGTGGTGGCCCAGCGCACGGTTTACGGCGGTACTTTCAACCTGCTGCAGCACACGCTCCGCACTTTCGGTATCGAGACCACATTTGTGGATACCCACGATCTCAAGAGCGTCGAGTCCGCCGTCAAGGAAAACACGAAACTCATCTTTATCGAGACTCTCGGCAATCCCCATTCCGACATCCCGGATATCGACACCATTGCCCAGATTGCCCACAAGAACAAGATCCCGCTGGTCATCGACAACACCTTTGGTACGCCCTACCTGATTCGCCCCATCGAACACGGCGCCGACGTGGTTGTGCATTCTGCCACCAAGTTTATCGGCGGCCATGGAACGACCCTCGGCGGCATTATCGTAGATAGTGGCAAGTTCGACTGGGCGGCCAGTGGCAAGTTCCCGCAGTTTACCGAAAAGAACCCGAGCTACGGCATTCCTTTCGTGGCCACGGGCGCTGCGGCATATGCCATCTACATTCGCACGATTCTCTTGCGTGACGAAGGCGCTGCCATTTCTCCGTTCAACGCATTCTTGCTGCTGCAGGGCGTAGAAACCCTTTCGCTCCGCCTTGACCGCCATGTAGAAAACACCAAAAAGGTGATCGAGTACCTGGTGAAGCACCCGAAGGTTACCCGCGTGAGCCATCCGAGCCTGCCGAACCATCCGGATCACGAACTTTACCAGAAGTATTTCCCCAACGGAGGCGGTTCCATTTTCACCTTCGACATCAAGGGCGGCCAGGCCGAAGCCTTCAAGTTCATCGACAGCCTGAAGATCTTCAGCCTGCTTGCAAACGTTGCCGATGTGAAGAGCCTCGTGATCCACCCCTACACCACCACGCATTCGGAGCTCACTCCGGAGGAACTGGCCGCAGCCGAAATCACTCCGGCAACCATCCGCGTGTCTATCGGTACGGAACACTACGAAGACATCATCGCCGACCTGGAAAACGGCTTCGCGGCAATCTAAATGAGTTGTGAGTTTTGAGTGGTCAGTTTTGAGTAACGTCATGCTGACGGGCGTAGGCCAGGAAGCATCCAATCTAGCGGTAATTTTCATCATTAGGAAATAAATGCGGGTCTGGATCCTTCGACTGCCCTATCGCGCTTTGCGCTCCAGGGTCCGCTCAGGATGACACTTTTTTGTACGGAGAATACAATGATTGATTTTGAATACTACAACCCTGCAAAAATCATTTTCGGCGAACACAGCGAACAGAAACTGAAATCGCTTTTGGCCGCACACGGCGTAAAGTCGCTCCAGCTCGTTTACAGCGGCGACTTTATCAAGGCCCTCGGCATTTACGATGTCATCAAGGACGCCATCGCCGAACTGGGCATCCATTTTTCCGAAAACGGGAACGTGGTGCCGAACCCGTCAATCGATTTGGTGCGCGAGCTGGTAAAGCAAGGCAAACAAAACCAGGTGGACTTCGTTCTGGCCGTAGGCGGCGGAAGTTCCATAGATACCGCAAAGGCAGTGGCGCTTGGAATACCTTACGAAGGGGACGTGTGGGATTTCTTCGAGAGGGGAATTTCACCCGAAAAGGTATTACCGATAGGCGTCATCGCCACTACGGCATCCAGCGGTTCCGAAACATCCAACGCGGCCATCCTTTCTAGCGGGCAGTGGAAGCTGGGTTTCGAAGATGACCGCATCATTCCGAAGTTCGCCATCATGAATCCGAAATACACGGTGGGCCTGCCGGCGTACCAGACCTTCGTGGGCATCGCGGACGTGCTTTCGCACCTGTTGGAGCGCTATTTCTCCGACGAGAAATTTTCCGACACCACGGACTACCTGATTGAAGGCGCCATCCGCGCCCTGCTCGTGAACGCCGACAAGCTCATCGCAAATCAAAAAGACGTCAACGCTCGCGGAGAAATCCAGTGGCTCGCCAGCGTGGCCCATGGAGGCTTCCTAGATGCGGGGCGACGCGCCGACTGGGGTTCGCACCGAATCGAGCACGAACTTTCGGCCCTGTACAACATCACCCACGGCGAAGGCATGGCGGTGGTGACGGTCGCTTGGACCAAGTACATGGCAAAGAAAAAGCCCTGGAGACTCGCCCTTCTCGCAAGCCGCCTGTTCGGTGTGGATACCTTCAACTACAGCGAAACAGAACGGGCCTACATATTGTCCGAAAAACTGGCGGCGTTCTTCAAGAAACTGCACCTGGCCACAAACCTTGCAGAACTGAAAATCGACGATCGGGATTTCGACTCCATGGCCGCCCGCGCTACACGCAACGGCAAGGTCGGCCACTACGTGCCGCTGGACGCCGCCGCCATCAAGGACATCTTGAAAATTGCGCTGTAAAGCGCTAAGAAAGTTTGGCTTGTGCTCTAGAGCTAAAGAAAACGTGATATTTGCAAAAAAGAGGTGGTTTTCTAAAGAGAAGTTAGGTCGGTTATCTGTTTTTTTTAAATTAGTTAGTGATTAACCATGGCTTTGGCCTAAACACTAACCAATTTATTATGAAATTCAAACGCATTCTTCTCAAACTCAGTGGCGAAGCCCTCGCAGGCGAAAAGGGCCACGGTATCGACAACCAGATTCTCTCCGACATGGCGGGGGAAATTGCCTCCATCGTCAAGCAGGGCGTGCAGGTTGCCCTCGTGATTGGCGGTGGCAATCTCGTCCGCGGCATTTCTGCGTCTGCAGGTGGCATGAACCGCGCCCAGGGCGACGCTATGGGCATGCTCGGCACCGTGATGAACGGCCTTGCCATGCAGGACGCCCTCGACAAGCAGGGAATCGACTCCGTGGTGATGTCTGCCATCCGCATGGAACCGGTCTGCGAATTCTTCGACCGCCGCAAGGCTCTCAAGCTCCTCTCCGCGGGCTCCGTTGTGATTTTCTCCGCCGGTACGGGCAACCCGTTCTTCACCACAGACAGCTGCGCCGCTCTTCGCGCTATCGAAAGCGAATGCGACGTGATTATGAAGGCTACCAAGGTCGACGGCATCTACACCGCAGATCCTGTGAAGGACCCGACTGCCTCCCGCTTCGACGACATCAGCTACAAGGAAGTCATTTCCCGCGGCCTCAAGGTCATGGATACCGCAGCCGTCGCCCTCTGCATGGAAAACAACATGCCCATCTTCGTGTTCAAGATGGAAAAGGGCAATTTGACCCGCGCGGCTATCGAAGGCGACCTCGGCACCCTGGTCCACTGCTAACCCTCTTCGTCATCCCCGGTTGTTTATTTATATTTTTTGCTAGAAAGAAGGGGTCTAACTTGAGATCCTAAAACCTATAACCTGTAACCTAAAACCTATTATGGCAGACTACACCGAAAAAATGGACAAGGCCATCGAGGCCACCGAACGTGAATTTTCCAAGATCCGCGCAGGCCAGGCTAGCCCCGCGATTCTGAACGATGTGCGCATCGACTACTATGGCACGCCCACCCCGATTTCTCAGGTGGCAAAGATTTCCGTGCCCGAACCCCGCATGCTGCTGGTGACCCCCTGGGAAAAGCAGCTGGTCGATACCATCGACAAGGCGATCCTCGCCGCAAACATCGGCGTGACCCCCATGAAGGACGGCAACTGCATCCGCGTGACGCTCCCCATCCTTACCTCCGAGCGCCGTCAGGAACTGGCCAAGGTGGCCCGCAAGCACGCCGAAGAAGGCCGTGTGGCTATCCGCAACATCCGTCGCGACGCCAACGATGCCATCAAGAAGAACAAGGAACTGCCCGAAGACGAAGTCAAGAAACAGCAGGACGAAATCCAGAAGGCCACCGACAAGTATATCGCAAAGATTGACGCTCTCCTTGCCGAAAAGGAAGCGGACCTCCTGAAGGTGTAGTCCGGAGCGGCAGTGGCTAACCAGCTGAGACATGTGGCCATCATCATGGACGGCAACGGGCGTTGGGCCCGCAGCCGCGGTTTGGAACGTTTTCTGGGGCACCGCAAGGGGACCCAGGCCACCATCAATGCCGTTGAAGTAGGCGTGAACCTCAAGCTGGAACACATGACGCTTTACGTGTTCAGTTCCGAGAACTGGGGCCGACCCAGCAAGGAAGTGGATTACCTGATGAACCTCCTCATCGAGATGGTGGTAAAGGAAATCCCCGACCTCATGGAAAAGAACGTGAAGCTCACGGTCATCGGGAACATGGAGCGCCTGCCCGAAAAACCGCGCGCGAGCCTGCAGTCCGCCATCGACAAGACGGCGAACAACACGGGCATGCAGTTGAACCTGGCCATCTCGTACGGTGGACGGCTCGAAATCGTGGATGCGGCGAAGGCCATTGCCGCGCAGGTGCAGGCGGGTAAGCTCAAGGTCGAGGATATCGACGAGACCGTATTTGCAAAGAATTTGTACTTAAAGGGCGCTCCCGATCCGGATCTGGTCATCCGCACCGGCGGTGAATTTAGGCTTTCGAACTACCTGCTCTGGCAGGCGGCCTACAGCGAGTTCTATGTGACGGACACGCTCTGGCCCGACTTTACCAAAGAGGAGTTCCTGAAGGCTGTGGAGTTTTTCAAAACCCGCGAAAGAAGGTTTGGGAAGGTGTTGCATGAGTAATCTGGCTCAGCGTTTGATAACGGCGTTTATCGCCATTCCGATAGTGTTCTTTTTGTTGTGGTTCAGCGACTACAGTCGTATCGGGCTTATGTGCTTCTTGGCTGGCGTGGGCGCCTGGGAATGGGCGGGCATGGCCTCCAAGATGTACAAGGGGCCGGACACCCGCTATCTTTCTTTTGCGTCGTCCTTGGCTTTGACCCTGGCATGGACGCTCTCCAAGGGCGGCTATTTCGGGCTTCCTGCCGTACCATACGTGGTGGGCATGACCTTCTTGGTGATTTTTGCCATCTACATCGGCGTGGCCTACGCCAAGGTAGAAATTGACCATCTGTTCCCCTGGCTGGTAATGCAGTTGGGAGCTCCGCTATACGTGGGCCTCTGGGGCGGCATGAACGTGCTTATGATGGGCAACGGTCAGGGCTTCGAGCATTGCTATGCCTTTATCTTGGTGATGACTTCTGTGTGGATGTGCGACACGGTGGCCTATTTCTTCGGGAAATTCGCCGCTGGCAAGGGCCCCTTCGGGCGTCACCCCTTTGCACCCAGCATCAGCCCCAAGAAAACTTGGGAAGGAAGCGTCGCTGGTTCTATTGCCACCATTGCCTGGGTGGCCTACTGGGCCAAGTGCAGCGCCGCCCTCGGCTGCTTTAGTGTAGAAATTGACTGGACCCGGGCCGTTATTCTCGGCGTGCTCGTCACAGTGGCGGGCCAGGCCGGCGACCTCTTGATGAGTGCCCTCAAGCGCTGGAGCGGAACCAAGGATTCCGGCAACTTGTTCGTGGGTCATGGCGGAGTGCTTGACCGCTGCGATTCGTTCTACCTCGCGGCCCCTGCCCTTTATCTGCTCATGGACTTTTTCAAGAATATTGCATAATAGGTGGACTTTATGAAATCCAAGTTTCTTGTCGGGGCGTGCGCTTTGGTGATGGCCCTTGGTTTTATCGCGTGTGACGACAGCAGCTCTGCGGACGACAATTCGGGAACGCAGACTCCTACACAACCGGGGAATGGCGGGAATGGCGGCAACGGCGGGAATGCCGACAAGCCGGGCGACATCTGCGGAGCCAAGCCCGAAGCTGGGTGCAACTTCAAAAAAGAAGACAAGGTCTGGAAGTTCATATACAAGGACTGGAATTACATTGACATTTACACATGGACCGATGATTCCACTGTTGAATTCAAGGAATGCATGAACGCCTACCACATGGACAGGAACGATTCGACCTACACGAATGTGACTCGTGACGAAATGTTCGAGAAGGTGATGGCTGATTGTGAGTCCTTCGCTGATACCGAAGGCGGAAACTAAGGAATTGTGATTATGAAAAATGTTGTTC
>Ga0310697_10006566_pt1 | contig 11040 bp, 10 predicted proteins | sample 172DNAGHGlowgp2_FD_203883 | JGI IMG/M metagenome (GOLD analysis project Ga0310697, IMG submission 203883) | Sheep rumen microbial communities from Palmerston North, Manawatu-Wanganui, New Zealand - 1728 DNA GHGlow gp2 (v2) (version 2) | ecosystem: Host-associated > Mammals > Digestive system >...
ATAGACTCCTCTGTGAAGACTACAAGCTTGGTGTTTCCACGAAGGCGGTCTATTGTTCTTAAGCCATATTTGATATGAATCTCGTCGAGAGTCAGGTTTGCGGACCATACACATCATCTATAGACACAGTGTCCAACCTTGCCAAGGTGTTCTTCTACTTAATGGATGGTATCCAAAAGGGAGGTGCAGAAGCTTGGGTGCGTATCAAACAACCAAACGATACAGTGATTGTCTATCAAACACTCGAGCGCATGGGACTCCGCCACGACCATCTGCGTTTTCTTCACGGAGAAGGAAGTTCTATATGGTATCGTGATTGCGGTCCCATTTGCTTTTATTATGGCGACGAGGACAATCTTGCCATGCTCGACTTCTTTTACAGGCGCTATAGCCGTGCACTCGACGATCAGATTCCGTCGTTGATTCATAAGCAGATGGATATTCCTAATTACATCACAGATTTCGTATGGGAAGGTGGAAACTGTTTGGTTGACGGTGCCGGTTCTCTCGTCTCTTCCGATGCCGTTTATGTCATCAATAGCGATGAAAGCGGTCCAATTGAATGGGACGGAAAAGACTACAATTCCATCCACCATAGATACAAATCTGCATTATCTAAGGATGAAGTGTATCAGGCTCTAAATGAGATGTTGGGGCAGAGTGCCACCCACATAGTTCCACGCTTTTTGTACGATGGGGGTACAGGTCATGTGGATCTCTATGCAGACGCATGGAATGAGAACGGTTTTGCTTTCTCTATGATGCCGGAACTGTATAGTGATTGGGATGACTGTATAACAGAAAAGAAGAATATCGCGTATCTCAACGAACAGAAAAGTATATTTGGACGCAACTATTACACGATGTCTCGGCTACCATTTCCTTCAAACAATGATGGTGAGCCTTTTCTTGATCAAAAGAAGTATAGCACAGAATACTCACGTACTTATGCCAACCACACTTTTGTAAACAACGTTATCCTTCAGCCATGTTTCTCCGAGGTGGGAAACGACGGAATGCCAACAGCGGATTGGGACCGTGCTAATATTGAGGCTATCAAACAAGCCTACCCTGGTTATACCATCTATTGTGTCGATGTACGTGAGTTTGATGGCAGTGGTGGTGCCATACATTGTGTCACTAAACAAATACCTGCAGACAATCCAATTCGCATCTTGCACAAGAATATCCATGGAAACGTCAATCTGGGAGAGCTGACCTCAGTACCTTTTAGTGCCATCATCACCAATAAGAGTGGCATTGCTCATGCAGAGTTGATGTTTCGCACAAATGGCGGCGAGTAGCAACTTATAGACCTCACAGCCAACGGCAACCGCTGGTATGGTAGTGTTCCTGCAAGTACCTTTCATGTAGGTGAGACTGTAGATTATTATTTCGTGGCAACTTCAACTAACGGGAAAAACATTACTAAACCTTTCACAGCAAATCAAGGGGGGTACTTTACCTTCACAACAACTGCCGATACCCCTTATGATGCTGACATGTTCGATTTCGATACGCAGCCCATGCCAAAAGAAAATATCACCTTCACTTTTGGCAAAAACTGGGTAACAGAAGATACAGGTGAAGATGTACCAACTGATATTACGATGGCAAAGAGCTTTGATAACAGTCAAGAAGTTTCGAAAACCGGATGGTTTAATCTAAGCGGTTCAAAACTCAATTCCAAACCTACAAGAAAGGACATCTATATACAATGGAAAGAAGTACGTAGTAGTGAGTGGTAAGTAGTGAGGAATGAGTAGTGAGGAGTGAGGAATGAATGCCATCCGTATGAAATAACTGCTCACTCATCACTGCTCACTCCTCACTACATATTTAAAGCACTATCGGGTCGAAGAGGAGTCCATAGACATCTGCAACGGCACGATAAGTGACTCGTCCCTCTACGATGTTCAAGCCACGATAAAGTGCCAAATCGTCCTTGCATGCCTGCTGCCAACCTTTATCGGCGAGTGCCAGTGCATAACGCAACGTGGCATTCGTCAAGGCTATCGTTGAGGTGTTAGGCACTGCACCCGGAATGTTCGCCACGGCATAGTGGAGGATGCCATCCAGTTCATAAACAGGATCACTGTGAGTGGTAGGGTGACTCGTTTCGAAGCATCCGCCTTGGTCGATAGCCACATCTACGAGCACGGTGCCAGGCTCCATGAGTTTGAGCATATCGCGGGTGATGAGCCGCGGAGCCTTATCGCCCGGAATCAAAACGCTACCTACCACAATATCTACATCATGGAGTTGCTGCACGATGTTGTGGTGGGAAGAATAGAGGGTGCTGACATTCGAAGGTAATTCCATGTCCAACTGGCGAAGACGAGGAAGCGACACATCGGCAATCACCACGTTGGCTCCCATGCCAGCAGCCACTCGCGCTGCTGCTTCACCTACGATTCCACCACCTAACACAAGTACCTTGGCAGGAGAAACGCCTGGCACTCCACAGATGAGCTTGCCCTTTCCGCCTTTCGTCTTCTGCAAGTAGTAGGAACCATTGACAATTGCCATGCGTCCTGCCACTTCGCTCATTGGAGTGAGCAGAGGCAATGCACCGTTGTTGAGCTGCACTGTTTCGTATGCCAAGCAAATGCCCTTGCTCTTTATCATAGCCTCGGTGAGTTCGCGATCGCAAGCAAAATGGAAATATGTGAAAACCAACTGCCCTGGCTTCACCAAAGGATATTCAAGAGCGATGGGCTCCTTCACCTTGATAATCATGTCGGCAAGTTCGTAGGTTGCTTCTATAGTAGGAACGATGGTAGCACCCACAGCCAGATATTGCTCATCGTTGAAGCCACTACCCTCGCCTGCCGTGTGCTGCACAAATACTTCGTGCCCGTGCTTCACCAATTCACTCACACCCGCTGGAGTCATACCCACACGGTTCTCATTGTTCTTGATTTCTTTTGGAATTCCGATTTTCATAGTGCATCATGGTTAAATCGTTAAACATTTTTGATTTCGCTTTAAATATACGTAAATAATAAGAATGTGCCATCTCCACTCGCCGAAAATCATACTATTCAGTTTCATTTTATCTTCTTTCACCCGTGAATTGTAATGAATAGTTTGCAAAAGAACAGCAATAGACAGGTTTCTTTATGTCTTTGGCATGCAACCAAAAACGAAGCGGTGCTTTATGAAAACAAAACAAGGATGCACAAAACAATGAGCATCATCACAATTTCTGTGAAGAGATTGATGCGACAAGCACGTTCCATATCGGAACTGTTGAGAGGACGGTCGTTATAGCCAATGGTGGGCTTTTCGATAACCTCGCCAAAATAGCTGTGGGTTCCACCGAATTGGCAATTGAGAATACCAGCCAAAGCACTTTCGGGATAGCCACTATTGGGTGATGCATGATGATTGCCGTATTTGCTGACGAAACGAAGCAAATGCGGACGACCCGCTACCATCACCATGAGGAAGGCGGTGAGACGTGCAGGAAGATAGTTCGCCACATCGTCGATACGCGCGGCAACGGTTCCAAACTCACGATAGCGTTCCGTGCGATAGGCTATCATGGAATCGAGAGTGTTAATCATTTTGTAGGTCATCATACCAGGAACTCCCAAAAGGATGAACCAGAAAAGCGGTGCCACTACCCCATCGCTCAAATTCTCAGCAAGCGTTTCGAGTGCTGCCTTCCGTATTTCCTGTGCTGAGAGCTGGGAGGTGTCGCGTCCCACGATACGTGCAACTTGTCGGCGTCCTTCAGCAAGGGAATGGTCCAAGGCAATAAATGTAGCTCGCACTTCACGGATGAGTGTAGTTCCTGCCAATCCGAAAAAGACTCCCAATACAACCATCAGATAAAAGGCAAGGGGATGGAGGGAGAAAAGGAAACGCATCAACCAATGAGTGAGAAGAAAGGTGAGAAGGATGAGCACAACAGCAAGGATTCCCCCTTTCAAGCGCCGATGTGTGCCCCGATTGAGATACTTTTCTCCTAATGCAATGGTTTTGCCAAAAAGCACGACAGGATGAGGTAGCCAAACGGGATCACCAAACAACTTATCTAAAAGCCAAGCGATAAAAACGGAAAGAGGATACATGGGGTAACTTTATTAAACGTTAAACTTGTTGCAAACAATCCACAAGAAAATTGTTTTCCTCCTGAGACTGGGTGGCAAGACGAATGTAAGAGTTATCAAGTCCTTGGAAATTGTGGCAGGAACGAATGAGAATTCCATATTTCTGAAGAAGAAGGGATTTCAGTTCGAGACTATCCCAATGCAGAAATTTCACTAAAAAGAAATGCGTCTGTGTGGGGAGTGCTTCGAATCCCTCGATGGCATTGATTGCGGAACGAAATCGCTGAGTTTCATCAAGAAAAGCCTGCATGTCGAAAGATGATGCATTGAAAAGCAACCATCTACATGCTTCGAGAGCGAGTGCATTCACTGACCATGGCATTTTAATGGAGCGTAATCCTCGGATAATACTGGAAGAAGCCACAATATAACCCAAACGCAATCCTGGAATAGCAAAGCGTTTCGTCATGGAATGCAATTGGATGATGTTCGATGAGCGTACTGCATCGAAAGGATTAAGCTTGGGAGTCAGGCAGAAATCCTCGTATGACTGGTCGATAATGAGATATGCGTTCGGATGTCGCTGAGCCCAAGCAGTGAGTGTTGCCACGGGAATATAACTACCCGTTGGATTATTGGGATTGCAAAGCCAAAGCGCAGACACATCATCGGGTACGTCATTTAGTGAGGAGACACACTGTACCTCGTGCCCTGCCAAACGACAAGCATCTTCATACTCACTAAATGTGGGGATAAGAATGATTGAACGGCAACGGCACGAGAACTTCTTCTGGAGCCAAGTAGCAACGAGATAGATGGCTTCCGTGGCTCCATTCGTGAGGAGGATTGTGTCGTTGGGTACTTGCAAATACTTTGCCAAAATGGATTGTTCCTCCACCGGTTCTGCAGGGGGATAATGGTCAATACAATCCAATCGCATTTGCAAATAGGACTTAAGCCCAACGGGTTGCAACGCCTGATAGACATTGGAACTGAAATTCATCCTAACCCTTGTGGATTGTTGTATGTCGTCGCCATGACCGAAAAGCATAATATATTACTTATACTAAGTTTTTTTAAGGTGGCAAATTTACAAAAAACTACTGAAAAGTCAATATTCCAGACCGAAATATCCTCCATCTGACATCGTATAAGGTTGAAAAACTATTTGCGATGTTGGAATGCAATACGCTGCGACAGGAGAAATGTCGAATCGAATTATTGGATTGATAAGAGCGAAATAACGATTTGATGACTAAAACGAGCCTGCGTTTTGGGTAGAACGAGCTTGCGTTTTAGTTAAAACGAGCCTGCGTTCTATTAGTTTGTCCCCAATAAAGGTTTTGCAAAACCCCTATAGCGTAGTTGCGATGACCCAATAGAATAAGTGTGATGACCCAATGGAATAAATGCAATGACCCAATGGAATAAAACGTCACAAAGAACACAGAATGCTTTCGAGGCACTACCTCTCAACAATAGCGATAAAAACAAAAATATCAGTTTGAAAATCATCAACTCCAAAAAATTATTTATCTTTGCAAATTAAAAGCATAAAAACAACCATCTTCTACTTATTTCTAAAGCATTTATGAAGAATTATCTGGTTCTCACATATATCTTTTTATGTTCTCTGACCTCCCAAGCACAGGACGTATTCCCCGCTTTGCCTATCGATTCCACCGAAGTGGGCAAATGCATCAGCCATCTTAACTTTGCTCAAGCTGAAACGCTCCTCAAAAAGGAAATTACACTCGCAAAGCGTCAGAAGAAAGCTACTGCCAACTTGGAGCAACAACAAAAGAACTGCACATTCGCAAAAACCGCACTGCGAAACACCGATAAATTGGTGATTGTCGATTCAGTTGTTGTGCCAAAATCAGAATTGCTTTCCGCCTATCTCTATAGTCCAGAAGTAGGTAGTATCGAAATGGAGAATGGAGGAAAAACCACCTCTTACACCACAGAGCGCAAGAACCGAACCATAAAAGTAGGTCTATCTCCCGACTCCATCCTCACTTTGCAAATGCTTTACAACGATGTAGAAAACTCTAATGCTACACGTCCTCAAAACCTCAAAGGATTAAACATCTCTGGTGATGTCAATTATCCCTTCCTCATGATGGATGGTATCACGCTATATTTTGCTGGAATCAATAACGAAGGACTCGGCAACTATGACTTATATGTCACACGTTTCAACTCAGAAACTAACACCTTCTATCCTGCAGAAAACCTCGGATTCCCTTACAATTCCTATGCAAATGACTACCTGCTCGTTATTGACGAAATCAACAATATCGGTTGGTTTGCCTCCGACCGCTACCAACCCTCTGGCTACGTCTGCATCTATACTTTCATCCCCAACGCAAGTCGTCATCCCGTCGATTTTGAAAACACCGCCCCAGCTACCATACATCAATGGGCAACACTCCTACCCATCCGCTCCACTTGGACTGCAGAAAACGAAGCTCAACGGATTTCCGCACGCCAACATCTCTCACTGCAATCCGTGAATAATAGCCAAGCAAAAAAACGTGAATTTGAACTCGTTATCAACGACATTTACACCTATACGAATCTCTCTGATTTCCAAAATCCACAAGCGAAAGAACTTTGTAAGGAATGGATCCAGAAAAAGAAAAATTTCGACACCCTCTCCTACCAACTTGAAACTCTCCGCACCACTTTTGCCAATTCTAATCGAACCAAGCAAAACAATATGCGTCAGCAAATTCTTGATTTAGAAAAGCGTGTCGAACAAATCAATCTCGAAATCTCCCAAGCAGAAAAGAAGATTCGAGCAGCAGAATTACAATAACCCTTTAAATAATATACCTTATGAAAAAAACATTTCCTGCCTCAGAGCTTATCATCAACGCAGATGGTTCTGTATTCCATCTCCACGTGCGCCCTGAACAGCTCGCCGACAAAGTAATCCTTTGTGGAGATCCAGGTCGCGTCAATACCATTGCCTCACATTTCGACTCCCAAGAATGCAACATCGAAAGTCGTGAGTTCCACACTATCACAGGAACTTACAAAGGTAAGCGTATTTCTGTTATTTCTACAGGAATCGGTTGCGACAACTGTGACATTGTTATCAACGAAATCGACGCACTCAAGAATATTGACTTTGAGACCCGCACAGAAAAGGAACAACTCACTTCACTTGAAATCGTGAGAATCGGAACCTGCGGAGGTCTCCAACCATACACCCCTGTCGGCACTTTTATTATTACAGAGAAATCCATCGGTTTCGATGGGCTCCTCAATTTCTATGCAGGGCGAGACAGTGTCTGCGACCTTGAATTTGAAAAAGCCTTCACAGAACACATGCACTGGAATCATCGCCTCCTCCATGCCCCATACGTCATCGACAATTCCAAGGAACTCATCGACCGCATCTACGACCCATCGAAAGGCATGGTCAAAGGAGTTACCATCGCATGTGGTGGTTTCTTCGGACCACAAGGACGCCAACTTCGCATTCCATTAGCTGACCCTCAGCAGAACGAAAAGGTTGAGTCTTTTGAATACAACGGCTATCGCATCACCAACTTCGAGATGGAATCTTCTGCTATAGCAGGTCTTTCCGCCTTACTTGGACATCGCGCCATGACTGTCTGCATGGTAATAGCCAATCGCCGCACCCTCCAAGCCAACACAGGCTATAAAAATCAAATTGACGATCTTATTCGCATCGTCCTTGATAAAATATAGTTGTCTCTGTTGCAAATTATAAAGTGGTGGCATTTTTTCATTCTTCATTCTATATTCTTCATTCTTCATTTTAACTCTCGTGACTTTCACAATTTGTGCCCCTTCCACTCCATCTGGTGGAGCCCTCGGTATCATTCGCGTCAGCGGTCCCCAATCTATCCCTATCGCTGATGTCCTCTTCACATCTCCATCTCATCAGCCCCTTGCATCTGCTAAAGGACAAACCCTCCATTTCGGTACTATCACAGACTCTTCTGGCGCCATTATTGACGAAGTCCTCCTTAGCCTTTTTCGAGCCCCCCACAGCTACACAGGTGAAGATTCCATCGAAATCTCCTGCCATGGCTCCCGTTTCATAATGAACGCTATCATCGAGCGTCTCATTCAACTTGGATGCCAACAAGCACAACCTGGTGAATTTACCCAACGTGCCTTTCTTAACGGAAAGCTCGACCTCAGTCAGGCCGAAGCCGTAGCCGATCTCATTGCTTCCAATAGTCGAGCTACCCACCACATGGCATTCTCCCAACTTCGTGGACATTTCTCTTCTGAACTTTCCCAACTCCGTGAGCAACTTTTAAAACTCACCTCCCTCCTCGAACTTGAACTTGATTTCTCCGACCATGAGGATCTCGAATTTGCAGATCGCCCAGAACTCCTTCAACTCACTGAAAATATCAACATCCACATCACTCGTCTCATCCGCTCTTTCCGCACTGGACAAGCCATCAAGCAAGGCATTCCTGTTGCAATCATTGGCAAAACCAACGTTGGTAAAAGCACTCTCCTCAATCAACTTCTTCACGACGAGCGAGCCATCGTTTCCAATATTCATGGCACCACTCGCGATGTCATAGAAGATACCATCGACATCAACGGTGTCACCTTCCGTTTTATTGATACCGCAGGCATACGTAAAACCTCAGACGCTATAGAAACTCTCGGCATAGAACGTACATATAAGAAAATCTCTGAAGCCACCATTATTCTTTGGGTCATCGATCAACAACCCACACCAGAAGAATTTGAAGAAATACAGCGGCTTACTACCGATAAGTCACTTATCATCATCCGTAATAAAATCGACCAACTCACCCCTTCTTCATCACCTGCGACTTTGAACCATTCAGAATGCTGCGATGCCGCAGAATCATCTCCTTCGCTTCTGCCCCCTTTCTCCCAAACTAATTATCAATCAATCTCAATCTCAGCAAAACACGGCACAGGCATCTCCCAACTTGAAGAAGTTATCTATGATGCAGCACATCTCGACGACTGGCAAGAAAACAGTACCATTGTTACTCATTCCCGTCATTACGAAGCCCTTCTCCGTGCTCAGGAATCTCTCACCCGTGTTCAAGAAGGTCTTCACCTCCAGCTTAGTGGCGACCTCCTTGCCGAGGACCTTCGCATCGCCCTCTCCCATCTTGGCGACATCACAGGTGGCACCATCACTCCTGATGAAACCCTTCAAAACATTTTTAAGCACTTCTGCGTGGGAAAGTGAACCCGCTGCAAAGAAAAATATAAAATCTGCAAATAAACCGCTGTAAATCACATATAATAAAATAAAGAATGAGAATATTTGTGTGACCATATTTATACCTTCTCCAACAAGGTCGTATTCATGTATGAAGGAGGTGTATTGGGACCAGAATGAGTCTCGGTTTGAAATGAATTTGTAATTGAAAATGACAATCGATAAATATATGTAAAATGAAAAGAAAGACTTTTATCAATTTAGCCATAGTATTCTTTGCTATGGATATGATGATGGCAGGGTGCAAGTCTGCCAGTGTTAATAAGAAGCCGTTGACTGGCACAATGGAAGAGCCTATGCCATCGGACATGATGCCCGACAATGTTCAGCAGGCATTAGAAAAGGCGATTAAGTACCACTGCCATGATCTGTTGAACGACACAGTGAACGCTATTTACGTATCGAGCATCGACGAGGTTGACCAGACATCTACGGAGGGTTATGGCATACATTTGACGAAAGCGGCAATAACAACCACCTTTCCAAATATCCGTCATACTCGTGAGCCTCAGGCAAGGTACAATGCCAAGACGGGCGACCTCTGGCTAACCAGCTCGGCAATGGAAGGTACGGGAGTCAGAGTTGAATGGCTCCATCAGATTCGCTTTGGCGATAACGAATTGGCATATGTGAAGACAGAGGTTAATCCCTATGGTGTTCAGCAAGAACTGCTTGAACGCATGAGTTATGCCATCGAGGGTGAAACCATCTCGCTCTATGATGGAGACAAGTTGTTGGCGACTGTCACTAATTCCGTCAAGGACATGGGTGGCTTCGATGACGAACAGCCTTTGTGGATTGGTGAACAGCTGTACTACGATATTAGCGGTGATGAGCCCAAGGTCATATTCACTCCTGGCGTGAAGTTCACCACAGGACTTGTGCTGACATACGACGATATGCCAGAGTTGTCGGCTCCTATTACCATTGATGAAAACGGACTGTTTACCATTCATGAAATCGAAGTGGTAGCCAAGTGATAAAAGGCGAATGATTCAGAAAAAGAAATAAGGAACCTTTAACCTGTTTGACCACATAGAGAAGAACTGATGGACTATCTACCGAAAGACCCTGCAATACTGGTTTCAAGCATCAACATGCTTCTGAGGGATGAAGAGTTTGAAACGCTGGAATCCTTGTGCTATAACTTCGGGACAGAACCAAAAGATATAAAGAGCTACCTATACGGATACGGATTTGTGTTCAGCGATAAGCAAAAACAGTTCCGTCCTATAGGATATGACAAGAAAGAAACGAATGAACAGCGAGAGCAATCATGCTTGCATTAATTGCCGAGTCGTGAGTGAGTAAGACGAAGTCAATGATAACAAAGGACAGTATCGAGACAGCCTATAGTTTCTTGCATCAGAAGCAGAGGATCTATGTTTATTCAACGCTTGACTGGCAGAAGGATGACATTGAAATCGCCATAGCTTCGTATGTAGATGAGATGAGCCAGGAACTACTTGAAACTATTTCTGGTGGCAGGGGTGACTTCCTAAGAGACCATAAAAGGTTTCAGGAGGACATCACCAAGGCTGTTGAGAAATTGGAAAAGATGCTATAACAATGATAGAAAGATTTGAAGAACAACTAAACCAGGACTTGCACCAGTTTCTTCTGTCAAAGAAAGAGACAGACGCTCGTCTGCCTGAGTGTCCCGATGTTGAAGAGAAGTGGGAGCAGATAGCAAAAGCCTATATTCCCGATGGCATCAAG
>Ga0310697_10006568_pt1 | contig 11039 bp, 6 predicted proteins | sample 172DNAGHGlowgp2_FD_203883 | JGI IMG/M metagenome (GOLD analysis project Ga0310697, IMG submission 203883) | Sheep rumen microbial communities from Palmerston North, Manawatu-Wanganui, New Zealand - 1728 DNA GHGlow gp2 (v2) (version 2) | ecosystem: Host-associated > Mammals > Digestive system >...
GTATTATTACCAATGTGGGTGTAAAACGTGTGGACTTCTGCGTCGGCTATTTTAATCTGCGGGGGTGGAATCTCGTAGTAGAACAGATAGATACCCTTACGGGCGATTATGTCTATGAAAACGACAAGCGTATCTTTCGCAAATGTCGTTTGTTGATTGGTATGCATCGGCCTGCAGAAGAATTGATTCGACAACTCTATACTGAACAGGTCTTACCTGATGCCAACTATGTCAGTCAGTGCAAACTGGAGATAGCCCGCGACTTCAAGCGTCAACTCCAATTGGGTCTGCCCACCAAGCAAGACGAGTTTACCCTTCGTCGCCTCTCGGCACAGATGAAAGACGAGAAGGTTTGTGTGAAGCTGTATCTACGCGAACCACTTCACGCCAAGTTATACCTTGCCCATCGTCCTGATGACAACTTCAATAAGATTCAGGCTATTATGGGTAGCAGCAATCTTACTTATTCGGGATTGACCAAGCAAGGAGAACTGAATGCCGAATTTGGCGATAGCGACAGTGCCGAGAAACTGTCCCGTTGGTTCGATGACCGTTGGGAAGACAAGTTCTGCCTTGACATCACCAAAGAACTGATAGAGATTATTGACAACAGCTGGGCAGGAGAAAAGGAAATACCACCTTATTACATATATTTGAAGACAGCCTACCATCTGAGTGAGGAAGCCCGTACTGGCATCAAGGAGTTTACCATCCCACCAGAATTCAAGAGCAGCCTTTTCGATTTCCAACAGACGGCAGTCAAGATTGCTGCTCGTCATCTGAACAACGAGAAGCGTGGTGGTGCCATGATTGGTGACGTGGTGGGATTAGGAAAGACTATCACTGCCTGTGCCATTGCCAAGATGTATGAAAATACCTTTGGCAGCAATACACTGATTATCTGTCCTGCCAATCTGCAAGACATGTGGGCAAAATATCGCAGACAATACGACTTGAAGGCCGACATCATGTCGATGGCAAAGCCTATTGACGTGGATAATGCACGATATTACAAACTGATTATCGTTGACGAAAGCCACAATCTTCGTAACAGTCAGGGCACACGCTATCGCAATATCCGCGACCTTATTCAGAAGCAGGACTGTAAGGTGCTGCTGCTGACGGCAACGCCCTATAATAAGCAATACAAGGATTTGAGCAGCCAACTGCGCCTGTTCGTAGATGATGACACCGATTTAGGCATTCGCCCCGAAGCCTACATCCGCGAGATTGGCGGTGAGCGTAAGTTTGCCGAGAAGCACGAAGACTTCATCAGGAGTATCAAGGCTTTTGAGCGCAGTGAGTGTCAGGAGGATTGGCAGGAACTGATGAAACTTTTCCTGGTTCGCCGTACCCGTACCTTCATCAAAGACAACTATGCCAAGACCGACCCCAAGAACGGGCGTAAGTACTTGGAGTTTAAGGACGGACACAAATCCTATTTCCCTGACCGCGTTCCCAAAGCAATAAAGTTCAAAACCGTCAGTGGCGACCAGTATAGCAGGCTCTATTCTGTGGAGATGATAGGCCTGATGGAAAGTCTGAAACTACCCCGCTATGGTCTGATCCATTATTTGGACGAGAAGAAGGCTGAAGATGCTTCCAAATACGAAAGCGACTTGATTGCCAATCTCTCCCGTGCCGGCGAGCGTATGATGGGCTTCTGCAAAAGCACTTTCTTTAAGCGTATTGACAGCAGCGGCTTTTCTTTCCTGCTGACGCTGTACCGTCACATTTTGCGCAATGCCGTGTTTATCTATGCTATTGACAACAAACTCAAACTGCCTATCAGCGACGAGAACACCTTTCCCGAAGACTTCATTGACGATGCCGACATCAACGACATTTTTTCTAATGATGACGAACAGGAGGAAGAGGCATCCGGCGACAATCTCATACAGGTTCCCAACGACATGGCCGTCTATATGAAGAAAGCCGAGGAGTATTACAATGGTTTGATAAGCAAGAACAATGTGCAGTGGATAGATGCCAAATATTTTAAGCGCACACTGAAGCAGCAGTTGAAGAAGGACTGTGAGCAGTTGATAGCCATGATCAACCTCTGCGAAGCCTGGAATCCGCAGACTGACCAGAAACTCAACGAACTGCAAGAACTGCTCTGTGCGAAGCACCAAGGCGACAAAGTCATTGTGTTCACCCAGTACTCAGATACCGCCAACTACATATATCACCAGTTGAAAAAGCGAGGCATACAGCATATAGATAAGGCAACGGGCGGCAGCAAGAATCCGACGGCCATAGTAGAACGCTTCTCGCCACTGAGCAATCAGGCGGATGTCTCTGCAGACAATGAACTGCGGGTGCTCATTGCAACCGATGTACTCAGTGAAGGTCAGAACTTGCAGGATGCGCATGTCATCGTGAACTACGACCTGCCTTGGGCCATCATCCGCCTTATTCAGCGTGCCGGACGTGTGGACCGTATCGACCAAAGTTCAGAGCAAATCTATTGCTATTCGTTCTTCCCTGCCAATAAAGTGGAAGAGATAATACATTTGCGTACCCGTCTGAATGCCCGTATCAACGAGAATGCTGGCATTGTGGGCAGCGACGAAGTGTTCTTTGAGGGCAACGAGCAGAACCTCCGCGATATGTATAACGAGAAAAGCGGCAGTTTGGATGAAGATGAGGACGATGTGGACGTGGACCTCGGCTCGCAGGCTTTCCAGATTTGGAAGAACGCCACCGATGCCAACCCTGAGTTGAAACGCATCATCCCTGAAATACCCAATATCGCTTATTCCACCAAACAGGCTCATAGTGCCATCGAGGATGGTGTCATTACTTATGCCCGAACCTATAATGACTTTGACGTGCTGACATGGTTCAACTCTAAAGGTGAGATTGTCAGCCAGTCGCAGAAGCGCATCCTTCAGGCTATGGCCTGCTCGCTCAACGAGCCGAGACTGGAGCCACAGGACAACCACTTAGCGTTAGTTGAGAAAGCCATCAAGGGCATCAAAAACGAGAATACCAATGTTGGGGGTATTCTAGGTAGCCGTTTCAGCACAAAGCGTAAGATTTACGACCTGCTGAATCACTACTACGAGCAGCCCCTGAACCTCTTCTATACGCAGGAAAAGAAAGCGTTGTTGAAATTTGCCATCGACCAGATTTACAACTATCCGCTGTTGGAAAACTCCAAGTTTATCCTGGGGCGCATGATGCGCACTGGCAGCACCCACGACGACATTGTGGATACTGTCATCGAGATGTACGAGAATGCCAATCTTTGCCGCATCGATGAAGACCGGACAAAACATAAAGACCCCACCATCATTTGCTCGATGGGACTAAAAGCTTAAAACAAGATGAAAAGAAACGTATTTAATCAATATCTGTCAGAGAGTAATTTCCGTGAATTGTTTATCACGGAGATGGGATGGAACAATCCTTCGGGTGCGACCTTGCTGCCCGAATATACCATCGATGAACGAACTTTCCAAATAGAGCAGATAGCCGAGCGTAGCGGTTTCCAGATTCTTCAATGCAAGGTTGACGAGATACCTGTCTCGTCCGTCTGCAAGAAACTGGATACCAAACTCCGCAAAAATGCCGAAAACTATATCTGTATCTTCGTGGTACCAGGCACGATGCACCATCTCTGGGTAGCTCCTGTCAAGAAAGTGGAAAAGCGCGATTTGGTATTGGTGGAATACGACACGGTGGATAAGGCCAGCTTCCTGTTTGAGAAGATGGAAGGACTCTCCTTCTCGCTCGACGACGAGACACCCACCATTCTTGACATCATCGAGAAGGTGCAGGCGGCTTTCCTCATCAACTCCGAAAGAATCACCAAGGACTTCTATGCAGGCTTCAAGAAGGAGCACACCAATTTCGCCAAGTTTATTACGGGTATTGACGACCATTTGGCCGACAAGGACAACAAGAACAAGCAGTGGTACACCAGTGTCATGCTCAACCGACTTATGTTCTGCTACTTCATTCAGAAGAAAGGCTTTCTTGATGGCGATGTCGACTACTTGCGCCATAAGTTGGAGTGGACACAGGAGAACGAGGGCGAGGACCGCTTCTTCAACAAGTTCTACAAAGGTTTCCTCGTCAGCCTGTTCCACGACGGGCTGAACGCGCCCCACCACGACCAGGCGTTTGAATCCGTCTATGGGCGCATCCCCTATCTGAACGGCGGCATGTTCGATGTTCACCAGATAGAGCAGGACTATGATGGCCTTGATATAGCCGACGAAGCTTTCCGCAGTCTCTTCGATTTCTTCGACAAGTGGCACTGGCATCTCGACGACCGCATGACAGCCACAGGTCGTGACATCAACCCCGACGTGCTGGGCTATATCTTCGAGCAGTACATCAACGACCGTGCCCAGATGGGAGCCTACTACACCAAGGAGGACATTACGGAGTACATAGGTCGCAACACCATCATCCCCTATCTGATGGATGCGGTGAAGCAGAAGGACGAAAAACTCTTCAAGGCCAACGGCGAACTGTGGCAGTTCCTCCGCGACAGTGGAGACCGGTACATCTTTGATGCTGTAAAGAAGGGGCACGATCAGCCTATCCCAGAGGAAATAGCCGTTGGCATTGATACCACGCAGCCCAATCTCTTGGAGCGTCGCAGTCATTGGAACGAGCGTACGTCCGATGCCATGGCACTGCCTACTGAGATTTGGCGAGAGACCATCGAGCGGCTGCAGCGATACCGCAGCATCAAGGCGAAGATAGAGAATGGTGAGATTACCGCTATCAACGATTTCATCACCTTCAATCTTGACATCCGGCAGTTTGCCTACGACTATCTGTCGCATACGCAGAACCACCTGTTTGTGGAGTATTTCTACGATGCCTTACAGCGTGTCACCGTTCTCGACCCCACTTGCGGCTCTGGTGCCTTCCTCTTTGCAGCCCTCAACATCCTTGAACCGCTTTACGAGGTGTGCATCTCCCGTATGCAGGAGTTCCACGAGAAGAACCAGCACCTTTTCACCCGTCAGTTGCAGGAGATACAAAACAAATACCGCTCCAATATCCAGTACTTCATCTACAAGAGCATCATCTTACGCAACCTCTATGGTGTTGACATCATGGTCGAGGCCACCGAGATTGCCAAACTCCGCCTGTTCCTGAAGATGGTGGCAGTAGTGGATGTCGATAAGCGCGACCCCAACTTAGGTCTTGACCCGCTGCCCGACATCGACTTCAACATCCGCTGTGGCAATACCCTCGTGGGCTATGCCACGCAGAAGGAGTTAGAGGCTGGCATTGCCTATTCCGATTTCTTCACGGCAGAAGAATTCCGCAATAAGGTGACGGAGGAAATGGAGAAGGTGTCACTGACATACGATGTGTTCAAGACCGTCCAACTGACGCAAGCCGAAGATATGGCAGCCTTCAAACGCGCCAAGCACGATTTGAAAGTCCGGCTCGCCGCCCTCAACGACCTGCTGAACCGTCAGATGTATGGCTCCGTATCTTCCACTATTAATTACGATGCCTGGCTCAGTTCCCACCAGCCTTTCCACTGGCTGGCAGAATTCTACGAAATCATCAATGACCACGGTGGTTTTGATGTGATTATTGGTAATCCGCCGTATGTAGAAATAAGTAAAACGACAAAACAATATAAGTTGAGTGGATATTCTACAATTAATTGTGGTAACTTATATGCTTGTGTTTATGAAAGAAGCGAAAATGTAAGTAGATATAATTCATTTGTCGGAATGATTGTGCAGTTGCCAATTGCTTGTACCGACAGAATGTCTCAAGCCCAAAAGCTATTGTTACAAAGGAACAGTTGGTGTCTAACTTTCGATGACAGGCCTGGTAAATTATTCGATGACCTGCAGCATATCAGGGCAACAGTATTCATCACCACAGGAAAACAGTCAAAAGTGTACACAACAAAATATATTAGATGGTATTCTGAGTGTAGATCTAATGTTTTTAAAAATATTACGATGGTACCACTTATTATGGTTAATGGCATAAACTCAATACCTAAGATTGGTAATGAATTGTCGAGAATTGTATTAGAAAAAATCGCGCCATTAAAACCTCTTTCTGTAAATTATGGTTCTTTAAATGAAAATGCTGTTTATACCCACAATGCTCCTCAATACTTCACAAGAGCTACAAATTTTGCACCTTATTTCTGGAATGAGGTAGATGGCAATAAATTGTCCGTATCTCTTAAGGCATATTGTTTCAAATCTTCTCAATCTTCAAAAATTGCTTGTTGTGCATTGAATAGTTCTGTTTTTTACTTGTGGTTTATTGTACTTTCTGATTGCAGGCATTTAAATGCAAGAGAAGTAGACAATTTCCCAATAGGCATAGAAGGAATACCAAGCAATATTATCACTGAGTTATGTGCTTCTGAAAAGAGATTGATGGACGATTATGAAAAGAATAAGAACCGAAAAGAATCTTATTATAAAAGTACTGGGAAAGTCATCTATGATGAGTATTTCCCTAAGAAGTCCAAACCTATCATTGACGAGATAGACAAACTCCTCGCCTCTCATTACGGTTTCACCGAAGAAGAATTAGACTTCATCATCAACTACGACATCAAATATCGTATGGGTGATGAATTAAACGAAGAATAACGATTAAGTTTATGGCAGATAATAATTTTTTTGAAAAACAAACTCTTTCATCAAGAGTAAAAGCAAGTATTGTATCGGAATATTTTCCCAAATACTGCAAAATTATTGTCAAAAGACACATGCCCGAACGTATAGGCTATTTTGACTTGTTTGCAGGACCTGGAAGATATGAAGATGGAAATGTGTCAACACCATTGTTGATTGCAAAAAAATGCTATAATGACAATATGCTCAAGCAAAAAGTATGGATGGTCTTTAATGATAAAGAGTATTCAGAACAATTGAAAGAGAACTTTTTAAAACTATATCCAGAAGGGACGTTTTACTATAAACCCCATTTTGGACATAGTGCAGTAGGAGAATGCGAAGCGATAAATGAATTTATCACTCATAATCCCATGAGAAATGGTAAGAATGAATGCCCGTCGGTATTATTTATTGATCCATTTGGATATAAAGGAATTGATACGAATATTTTGTCTCAATTCTTAAATTATTGGGGGAACGAACTATTCATTTTCATAAATACCAAAAGGATAAACCCTGCGTTAGAAAATGAAAAGTTTGAGCCTCTGATGCGTTGTCTGTTTCCGCATAGTTTTGATAGCCTTAAGGTTCTTGTAAGAAATAAAACTAGGGTTGCTGAAAGATTGCAATTTATTATTGACAATCTTGGTAAAGAGTACGATAAAATACTTGGAGGTAACGTCTATTACACAGCATTTAAGTTTCAAGAAGAAGACGTAGAAACGACAAGTCATTTTATCCTTCATTTGACAAAATCAAAAAGAGGGTTTGATCTAATCAAACAAATTTACAATGACTTTGCTAATGTAGGAACTATTTTTGACGGTGTAAACACCTATACTTTTGATGTAAAGAAAATACTCAACCCTGTTGAAGATTTGTTTGATATCGCATCTGAGAACATTGATGCGCTTAAAGACAAATTGTTTGCTGCTTATAGAGGGAGAAGAATATCTGCATTAGATGTTTTCGAAGATCATCAAAAGAAAGAACTTTATTGTCGTAGTCATTATACAGAAGCATTAAGAAGACTACATAGTGAAGGCAGATTGTCTTCTGTTTATCAGGACAATAAACAACACACGGTTAGTGTTTTGTTAATAAAGGAATGTATATTAAGTTTTAAGTGATGGCAGAAACAAAAATAGAGTGGACGGATAAAACATGGAATCCTGTAACCGGCTGTACTAAACAATCAGATGGTTGTGCTCACTGCTATGCGGAAGTGATGGCAAGGCGATTAAAAGCAATGGGGCAAGAAAAATATAGTAATGGATTTCAACTAACAATACATGAAGACGATTTGGATGAACCATATAAATGGAAGGGAAGCCATAATGTGTTTGTGTGTTCTATGGCTGACATCTTTCATAAAGAAGTACCTTTTGAGTTCATAGACAAAGTTATGGATGTAATAAGGGATACTCCACAACATCGTTATCAGATACTAACTAAAAGAGCTGAGCGAATGGAAGAGTATTTTAAAAACAGAAAGGTTCCAAATAATGCATGGTTAGGTGTTACTGTCGAGAATAAAAAAACGAAATATCGTGTAAATCATTTGTCCATGATAGATACAAGAATTCATTTTTTATCCTGTGAGCCTTTATTAGAAGACATCGGGGAATTAGAACTTGAAAATATCCAATGGATTATTGTAGGTGGTGAAAGCGGCTTTCAGGCTAGACCTATGAAAGAGGAATGGGTGCTAAATATTAGAGAGCAAGCTCGTGTAAACAATATCCCCTTTTTTTTCAAGCAATGGGGTACTTGGGGGCAAGATGGAATTAAACGGAATAAAAAATTGAATGGAAAATTACTTCAAGGGAACATAATACAAGAACTACCTAATATATAATAATATGAAATCAATAGCCGTATTTAACAACAAAGGAGGAGTAGGCAAAACAACTCTACTCTGTAATGTTGCCTCTTTCTTGAGTGTAAAGAAGGGAATGAGAGTCTTGGTCGTTGATGCAGACCCTCAATGCAATGCATCATTATATATGCTCAATGATAACGAGTGGGCTGATGTACTTTATGACTATGACAATACTTCTATCTACAAAATCTTTGAACCAGTTCAGGATGGAGAAGGTTATATTAGGAAAGAAGACATTCCTCATTACCCTTCAAATGGTTTTGGCGTTGACCTGATAGTTGGAGATACAAAATTATCATTAATGGAGGATTTCCTTAGTGGTGATTGGATGTCAGGAAAAACAGGCGATTCTCGTGGTTTGAGAACAACATTTTTAGTATATGATTTTTTGCACAAAATTCAGGATAAATATGATTTTGTATTTTTTGACATAGGACCTTCTTTGGGCGCAATTAATCGAGTTGTTCTTCTTGCTTGTGATTTCTTTATATTACCAATGTCTTCAGATATTTTCAGCATCCAAGCTTTGAGTAATATCTCTACAGCATTGAAGACATGGGGAAGTGGCATAAATAGAGGGCTGCAAGAATATTGTGAGAGAGAAGGATATCCACTCCGTCTGAGCGGCACTGAAGTTTCAACAAATTTGAAGTTGTTAGGTTATATTTACCAACAATATACCGCAAAGAGTGTTGGTGGAGTAACACGACCTGTTATAGCATATGAACGTATTCTCCAAGAAGTTCCTTCAACAATAGAAAGAGAATTATCGAATATGGTAATTCCAAATATATCTATAGATGACTTATGTTTAGGAAGTATTCCGAATTTTAATAGTTTAATTCCAATGTCTCAAACTGCTAATAAGCCTGTTTTCTTATTGACTAGTTCTGATGGAATTGTTGGCGCACATTTCAGTAAAGTAAGAGAATATGAGAATGTGATGGAAAATATCGTTTCTAACCTTTTACACAATATTGAAAGATATGATTAATTGGCCAGATTATTTGGTAAAAGATATTGCTCGCAGACGTTGTGTTATTTATTTAGGGTCTGGAGTGTCGCATAATTCAGAGAATGCAGAAGGAGGCCATCCAATGACTTGGCGGGCATTCTTGGAAGATTCTGTAGGGAAATCAAATTTGTCAACAGAACAAAAAGAAGAAGTAAAAAAGAAAATTGATGGATTTGATTATTTAATGGCATGTGAGTTGTTCAGGCGATATGTTGGTAGAGATGTGTTTAATGATATTGTTAAAGATGCTTTTCAAAAGCCCAAATTCAGAGAAGCTGAGATACATCATCATATCTTTGAATTGGACTCCCGTATTGTTGTAACGCCCAATTTTGATAAAATTTATGACACGTATTCCGCATCAGCTTCAAGTTCAACAATTGATATTAAACACTATTATGATCCAGATGTTGCGAGTTGTATTCGTAAGCCAGATAGAATTGTGCTTAAAATGCATGGATGTATTAGTAATCCAGATAAAATGATCTTCTCTCACGTTGATTATGCAAAAGCAAGAAACGAAAATAGAGGATTTTACCAAATTTTAAATGCACTCATTATAACTCAGACTTTTATATTTTTAGGAGCAGGGCTTAATGACCCTGACATTCGTTTGCTTTTAGAAAACTATTCTTTTCAATTCCAATGGTCTAGAAAACATTTTTTTGTTATTCCTAATAATCAGTTAACTGAATATGAGCGTAAAATATACGAAGAATCATTGAATATTAGTTTTATACTTTATGACCCTTCGGATAATCATAAAGAACTAACAGAGTCATTAGGAGAACTTGTGAAATTGGTAGAAGAGTGTAGAACAGAGATCGCTACAAAACAAGATTGGTAGTATGTTGAATCATGAGAATGTAAAAATCTCAATCCACTTAGTAAATTTGGGATTTTGGTTAACCCCTATAGAGTTAGTTGGTAACTACAATACACTTCTTGGACGAGCCAAGCGACCTTAGGTCGAGCGAGTGGGTAACTCGAAAAGAGATGTTTTTTATAAAGCAAGAATTATGGCAGGAGTAAACATATTTATAAGTTCTACATGCTATGACTTGTCGCAAGTCAGGCAAGATTTGCGTGACTTCATATCTGGCTTAGGGTATAACCCGATGATGTCGGAACAAAATGATTTCGCAATAATCACGTTATAAGGAAGAAGACACTTTCGTATATGGATAGAAAAATAAAGATAATGGTTGGTTCAACTGTATATGGTTTTGAAAATGAACTATATCAGATTGTGGCTCTGTTGCATTCTATGGGTTATGAAGTACTAAATTCACACGTGGGGACAATCAAGGTGAATCCCAATTTGTCTAATTTGGAGAACTGCCTGAATGCTGTTGACGAATGTGATATATTCTTGGGCATCATTAGGACTCATTATGGTACAGGGATTATTGGTGATAAAAACATTGCATTTGAAGAAATTAAAAGAGCTATGGAGCAGCGTAAACCTTATTGGTTTATGGTGCATCGGGATGTTGTCTTTGCCAGGAAA
>Ga0310697_10006571_pt1 | contig 11034 bp, 6 predicted proteins | sample 172DNAGHGlowgp2_FD_203883 | JGI IMG/M metagenome (GOLD analysis project Ga0310697, IMG submission 203883) | Sheep rumen microbial communities from Palmerston North, Manawatu-Wanganui, New Zealand - 1728 DNA GHGlow gp2 (v2) (version 2) | ecosystem: Host-associated > Mammals > Digestive system >...
ACAATGAAAAAGTTATTTACTTTGGTATTCGCTTTGATCGCTGCTCTCAGCATCAATGCAGACGAGCTCTATCTTGTGGGTGACGGCACTCCCATCGGTTGGGAAGGCGACGGCAACATGCGTCAGACCTGCAGAATGACAGAAACCAGCGAGGGTGTCTATGAATGGACAGGCCTGCTGAAGAATGGTGGCGAAGGGTTCAAGATTTGTAACTCCTTTGGTGGATGGGACGGCTATCATCCCTCGAGCGAGAACTTCGCAATCGGCGAAAGCGGCTCTGACACCTACACCACCTCTGGAAACGACTGGAAGTGGAACCCCACAAACACCGATTGGCAGTACTATACCATCACTCTCGACCAGAATGCCGGTACACTCTCTTGGAAGACAGTAACTCCCACTCTGCTCGAAGCCGTTGACGGCGTTTACAACATTGGCACAGCAGAAGAGCTGAACACACTCGCCTTCATGCTTCGCAACAATGTCAACAACGAAAACTTTAAGGTTAAGCTGACCAACGACATCGACTACACAGCCTACAAGAACGGCAGCATGTCAGCCATCGGCGTTACCGAGAAACTGCCCTTCCGCGGTGAATTCGACGGACAGAACCACACGGTTACTGTTGACCTGGAGTCTTACAGCACACGTTTCGGCTTCTTCGGAACAATCGTGGGTAAGGTACACAACCTGAAGCTTGCCGGCAAGATCACTGCCACCAACCGGAATCAAATAGGCAGCTTCTGCGGTCTGCTGAAGGGAAATGACAATCAGATCTACAATTGCATCAGTGCCGTTGAGATTGTTGACGCTCAGAGCGGCGACGGCACCATCGGTGGCATCGCAGCCGTAACATACGATGCAACTACTATCAAAAACTGCGCATTCTATGGCAAGATTAATGCTCCTAGTCGTGACGGCAATGGAGGTATCGTCGGATGGTGCGACAGCGGTGCAAGCACAACCATCGAGAACTGCCTCATTGTTGCTGACATCAGCTGGAATGGCGGTAATGACTTCGGTCGCAACAACCCCTCTGTCGTCAACAGCTATAAGACTACAGCCAGCGACGAAACTCTTGCCAACGGCAAGATGACTTACGAGTTGAACAACAAAGTATCTGGCGGCGAAGACTGGTTCCAGACTCTCGGCACAGATGCAATGCCCACTCCCCTCTCTTCCAGCCAGAAACTCTATGCCAACGGAAGCTTCAAATGTGATGGCGTAACTCCTAAGGAAGGCAGCGAATTAGTATTAAGCAACACCAATGAATCTATTATAGACGAGCATGTAATCAGCGAAGTAGATGGAATCTGCACTGGCTGCCATGCTGTAGGTCAGGAAGCAGAAGAAGCTGACGGCGTATTCCTACTCAACAAAGCAGGCAACCTGCTGTGGTGGGCACAGTATGTGAACGCTGGCAATCCTGCATCTAACGCAGTTCTCACAACGGATGTGGACCTTTCTAAGGCTATATATACTCCTGCTGGCACATCAGCCAACAGGTATGTCGGCACCTTCGATGGACAAGGACATTCTGTTAAGTTGAACCTGTCTGGTGGAAACTATCAGGGCCTCTTTGGTGTTGCTACCGATGGTGCGACTATTAAGAACGTTATAGTTAAGGGTTCTGTTTCTGGCGCCAGCTATGTAGCAGGTATCGTTGGTGGTTCTAATGGTGGCGAGGACGGCAAGAAGCTCAGCATCATCAACTGCGGAAATGAAGCTACTATCACTGCTGGCGGAGCCAATGGCGCTGGCATCATCGGTGTAAACATGAGCGGTTCTGCTCACTTCTACATCCTCAACTGCTACAATGTAGGTAATGTCTCCTCTGGCAAAGAGTCAGGTGCCATCACAGGCTGGACAGGCGGTGACAAGACCACTATCGAGAACACCTACAACATCGGTACAGTTGTTAACGGAGAAGGCGACGGCTTCATTCGCGGTGGCGGCAACCTCGTCAACACTTACAACCTGTCTGCAACAGATGCTCAGGTAACAAGTGGTGAACTTTGCTACAAGTTGGGTGCTGCTTTCGGTCAGCTCCTCGGCACAGATGCTTATCCTGTTTTAAGTGACAACAACGTTTACTATGTAGGCGATGCTGGTTATGCAACTCTTTACGACACCACAACTGGTTACGAGTTGAACGGCGACATAGAAGCCTTTGTTGCTACCAGTCATACCACATGGCTCGATCTCACGAAGATTGAAAATGTTCCCGCAGGCACTCCCGTCATCCTGAAGGGCGGTTACTACAACAAGACTGCTGCTGAACTTCCTGCCATCAATGTTGCCAACGAACTCAAGGGCACAGATGCTGCAACAGAGGCAGACGGCACAATGTACGTTCTTGCAAAAGTTGACGGCGTCGTTGGCTTCTACATTGCTGACGGCACAATTGCAGCAGGCAAGGCATACTATCAGAGCACAAGCGGTGCGAAGGCATTCTTCTTCAACGGCGACGATGCAACTGGCATCAGTAATGTCGAAGTTAACGATAACTTTAACGGCGCTATCTATAACATCGCAGGTCAACGCCTCCAGAAGATGCAGAAGGGCATTAACATCATTAACGGCAAAAAAGTTCTTAAATAATGAAGTATATCAAGCCATCTATCGAGTTGCACGAGGCTCAGGCAGCTAAAATACTTGCCGAAAGCCTGATGATTATCAATGACGTCCATGTTGATGGAAGCAACGCCCTCACAAAAGAGAATAACAGTTGGAACATATGGGAAACTGAATAAATAGCATCCCTAAACTACGAAAGAAATCCCCAAAGCACAAAATGTGTTCTTGGGGATTTCTTATTATGCAAGTTCTTTTTAGGAATAGGAGGAAAACATCTTTTATTAATATGTCAAGTATAGAATACTTTTTTATCAGAAATGGCTTTCGGCAATAAGAATTTCGTTAAAAAGTTTTGAAGGAACCTGAAAAAAAGCTAAATTTGGATGCAGAAATATAAAATTAACTTTTTTATTAACCTTATCATTATCTTCAAACATTATCATGAGAAAGAATCTACTGAATCTGTGTTTGACAGCACTGATGTGTGTTGTTAGCACAACTGCATGGGCACTTTCCGAAGTGAACGGCGTTTACCAGATTGGTACGGCAGAAGACCTGGAAGAGTTCACTGCCCTTGTGAATAAGGGAAACCGCTTTGCCAATGCCCTGCTGACGGCAGACATCGTCAAGTCCTCTCCCTCGACGATGATTGGCACCGATGCCATTGAGTACGAAGGTATCTTCGACGGTGCCGGCCACTCCATCACCATCGACCTCAAAACGGAGTCGAGAGGCATTGCTCTCTTCCGCTGGGTAGGCCGAAAGGGTATCATCAAGGACCTGAAGGTGCAGGGCGAGATTACCACCAGCAGCGACTGGGCAGCAGCCATCGCCGTAGAGACGAGGGGCATTGTCCGCGGCTGCTATGTTGACGTGAAGATCAACAGCACCAGGAATGGCGATGCCACAGACGGCGCCATCGCCTTTAGGACATCGACGGGCACCATCGTCGAGGACTGTCTGGCAAAGCTCAACATCCAGGGCGCAAGCACGCAGAACTGCGGCGGCGTGGTTGGCTGGGCCAACGGCAAGACCAGCATCGTGAACTGTCTGGCCATCAACAGCGACAGCAACTTCGACATCTCCAACGGTGCCAGCAATAGCCTTGCCCGCAATCCGGGCAACGTGAAGTTCGTCAACGTGGAGAGCTACAATGCAGACAACTACGCCAACCGTCCCGATGGCGGATCGTACAACAACTACGTCACCGACCTGTGGGGAGCTGCTGCTCACGGCACCGTAACCCAGGTGAACGTAGAGGACCTGGCCGATGGACGCATCTGCTATCAGCTGAACAACGACCAGAGCCGCATCGCCTGGGTACAGAACATCGGCACCGATCCCTTCCCCGTTCCCGCAGCATTCGGCACAGGTCAGGTCTATGCCTCCGTTCCCACTGACTGCGCAGGCAAGGCTGAAGGCGACGTGACGTATTCCAACAACGGCACCGATCAGGCCACGAAGCACACGCTCGACGCGATGGGCATCTGCACCACCTGCGGCTACTTCGACTTCCACGCCTTCGACTACTGCTATGAGTTCGGTTCCGACAGATACGTCAAGCTTGCCAATACAACCGACATCGACCGCTGCGAAGTCTGGAACAAGGCCATCGGCGGCTTCAAGCTCAACATGAAGATGGTGGACGACATCGAGTACAAGGCTGAACCCGGTCGCTTCATCTTCAACGCAACGGACTGTGTGGATGGCGACTTCAACGGACAAGGTCACACGCTGACCATCGAGATGACAAATGTAGGCGAACATGCAGCCTTCATTCCCGAAATGACCGGTAACTTCGAGAACGTCATCATGCACGGCTCGATTTCAACAAATGGTTCACGCGCCGGATCCATCTCCGCAAACGGACGCATGGCTTTGATTCGCAACGTCTACTCCGACATCAACATCACTTCCTCTCTCGTAGGCGACAACACCTCTGGCGGTTTCTGCGGCTGGATGGGCGAGAAGGAAAAGAAAGTCGAGAACTGTATCTATGCAGGTACATTCACCTTGCCAGGTGCAGAAGGCGGTGCAAGATGTGCACGTGTCGGCGGCTTCAGCGGCTGGGCTGCTACCAAGACTTACTTCACCAATTGCGCAGTCCTCGGTAACTTCGTCGGTGCAGGTAACCAGACGTTGGACAACGATACCGAGAACTCAGGCAACATCTCTCGTAACTACGGCAATGTTGTTTCCGAGAATGTATATGTTCTAAATCCCATCACTGGTAACTCTATTACTGACAGTGACAAATACATTCACTACACGAACACCGAAGGCATTGCCAATGGCGAACTTGCTTTCCTGCTGAACGGCAATCAGAATGGCCTCGACCGTTTCTATCAGTTGATTGGCACAGACCCAGAGCCTATGCCTGTTGCAAAGGAAGGTGCACTTGTTTATTCTAATGCATCTGAAGGATATCGTTGCGATGGCACACCTCTGGGTGATGTAACATATTCCAACACACCATCTACTGCCGAGATTCCAGGCCACACGAATGCGGATGGTTGGTGTTCTGTCTGCGGAAATCTGATTGAGGACTACATGACTCCTGTCAATGGCTGGTATGAAATCAGCAATGCCACACAACTCGCATGGTGGAGTAACTACGCAACGAAGTATCCTACCGTCAAGGCACGTCTGACTGCTGACATCAACATGGACGGCAAGATGACTCGCTTCGCTCCCATCGGTTCACAAGCTAACATCTTTGTTGGCGAATTCGACGGCCAAGGTCACAGACTCAGCAACTTCAAATATTCCGGCGGCGACTATAGTGGCCTGTTTGGTGTTATCGGCGGCGGTGCAGTCATCAAGAACTTTGTTCTCGACAACACATGCTCCATCTCCGGTGGTTATTACTGTGGTATCATCGGTGGTACAAATGGCGGCGGTAACGTTTACCTCACGAACTTAGGTAACGAAGGCCCAGTAACAGGTGGTAGGAACACATCAGGTATCATCGGTGTTGACATGGGTGGCGCTGCTACTTTATACATCACAAACTGTTATGTAACTGGTGCCATCAAGGGCAACAATGAGTCTGCTGTTATCTGCTCTTGGTCCAACGAAAATTCTGTTGTCAAGAACTGCTGGAGCACTGCTACACTGGTAGGTAAGTACGGTGACTACAACTCCTTCACTCGCGGTAGCACATCTGTTGTCAACTGCTACGAGATTGAAGGCGTTGGCACACAGAACACAGAAAATAATAAAAAAGACAGAACTAACCTCATCACAGCTGCTGAAGTCGCAAGTGGTTCACTTTGTGCTAAGCTGGCTGAAGGCTGGTATCAGGCTATTGGCACAGACGCTCATCCCGTATGGGATAAGTCTCACGGCATCGTGAAGGAGATTACTGAAGCTGGTTATGCCACTATGTACATTGACGAAGCAGTGAATGCTCCTGCTGGTGTTGCCGCTTACACAGGCACCATTGGTGGCAGCTGGTTGACTCTCAATCCAATTGAGGGCACTATCCCCGCTTGGGAACCCGTTGTACTGAAGGGCGCTGCTGGCTTCTACAGCTTCAAGCCCATAGAAGCTGCTGTTCAAGGAGACGTACTGACTTGGGAAGGATTGGGACTTGTTGGAACCAACAGCAGTTACAATGACTTCTCCGGTAAGTCCTTCACATCACCTGCTGAATATGCAGGTAGGGCTTCTTCTGGTGGAGGCAAGTACATTCAGCTCCGCACCAGAGATAGCAACGAAGGTATCGTAACCACTACATCTGGTGGTAAGCTGAAGTCTGTAACCATTGCCTTCAACGCACAAACTACAGACCGCTCCATCAAGATCTATGGCAAGAACGAACCTTATACAGACGCTACCGACCTGTACAATCTAGAAAAGCAAGGTACTCTGCTTGGTGTAATCGCTGCTAACGGGGAGACATTCACTGTCACTCCTACAGAAGACTTCAAGTATGTTGGAATGGCATCAAGCAATGCTGCTATCTACATTGACAAGATTACTGTGAAATGGGAAGGAAGTCTTCCCAACATCGAAGGCAACGACCTGAAGGGTACTGCTGAGGACATCGATGCTGCTGGCAAGTACGTTCTGACTCAGCCCGAAGGTAAAGTCATTGGCTTCTACCTTGCTGATCAGGGTACCATCAAGGCTGGCAAGGCTTACCTCGAAGGTGCTTCCGGCATTAAGGCATTCCTCTTCAACGACGAAGCAACTGGCATCAGCAACGTCAACGTCATTGAGAACGGTGCTATCTACAACCTCGCAGGTCAGCGTCTGCAGAAGATGCAGAAGGGTATCAACATTATTAACGGTAAAAAAGTTCTTAAATAATGAAGTACATTAAGCCATCAATCAAATTGAACGAGGCACAAGCAGCTAAGATGCTTGCTGAGAGCCTGATCATCAGTGACGACACTGTTGACGGTGGCAACGCCCTCGCAAAGGAAGACAACAGTTGGGATATTTGGAACGAGGAATAAGACATCATTCCTTATTGACCAATCTATAGAAAAAAGGCAGCCCCCACGAAGGGAGCTGCCTTTTTAGTTGCTGCAATGAGGGCTGTCATGTTAAGTAACACGCAACGTGAAAATTTCTTTCTCGGACAGACATATAATTCAAGTTTTTTATGTATCTTTGCAAGGCAATTGAATGAAATAAGACAACACAACGATATGGCAGATACGACAGGAAGAAGGCGCTCGAGCACGACAAAGATTGTAGAGGTGCCTCAGGTTGACCAATATGGACACAAGCAACCACAAAGCTTAGATATGGAGGTTGCCGTTCTGGGCGCACTTATGGTGGAACAAGACTCGTATGGTTTGGTGGCAGAGCTGCTCAAACCAGAGAGTTTCTACGATCATCGCCACCAACTTATATATCAGGCAATACAGACGCTCAACGCCGAGCAGAAGCCTGTCGACATCATGACCGTCATCAACCAGCTCGAGAGCACAGACAACCTGGAAGCTGCAGGTGGCGAAGTCTATCTGATGCAAATCAATGCCCAAGTCGCAAGTTCTGCCCATATCGAATACCACGCTAAGATAATTGCCCAGAAGTCCCTGCAACGCCAACTCATCACCTTTGCCAGCGTTGTTCAGACGAAAGCTTTCGATGCCACGATTGATGTGGCCGACCTGATGCAAGAAGCAGAAAGCACGCTCTACGCCATCGCGCAGAAGAACATGAAGAAGGACTTCACACAGATCGATCCGGTTATCAGTCAGGTCTACGAACTCATTCAAAAGGCACAGACAAAGGATGGAGGATTGAGCGGACTGCCGACAGGTTTCTACGAACTTGACAAGATAACGAATGGCTGGCAGAACAGCGACCTCGTCATCATCGCTGCCCGTCCCTCAATGGGTAAGACGGCCTTCGCGCTCTCCATGATAAAGAGGATGGCTGTCGACTACAAGGTCCCTTGTGCGATGTTCAGCCTCGAGATGAGCAACCAGCAACTCGTACAGCGTCTGATGGTTAACGTCAGCGAACTGAGCGGCGAGAAGCTTCGCAGCGGGCAATTGGCTCCCTACGAATGGGGACAACTCGACAAGCGCGTTCGTCAGCTCTATAATGCTCCCATCTACATCGACGACACACCTTCGCTTAGCGTCTTCGAACTGCAGACAAAGGCACGACGCTTGGTAAACGACCTTGGTGTGAAAGCCATTGTGATTGACTATCTGCAATTGATGCGAGCTAACAACTTGAACTACAACGCCAACCGTCAGGAAGAGGTAAGCATGGTGAGCCGAGCCTTAAAAGGTCTGGCGAAGGAACTCAACATTCCCATCATTGCATTGAGCCAGTTGAATCGTGGTGTAGAAAGTCGTGAGGGATTCGAAGGCAAGCAACCTGTGTTGAGCGACCTTCGCGAATCGGGTGCCATCGAGCAGGATGCCGACATCGTTTGCTTCATCCATCGTCCTGAGTACTACAAGCTGTTCCAAGACGACAAAGGCTACGACTGGCACGGAAAAGCTATGTTCATCATCGCCAAGCACAGAAACGGTTCTGTTGGAGACATCAAGCTTGCATTCCGCAGCGAGTTTGCCCGTTTCTCCGACCTCGACACTTCTGTTCCTCTGCCGAACTCGCAGGAAAGCGATATGGGAGGACGTTTCGTTTCGCCCAAAATGACGGCAGAGGAGATGGCTGAGAGCGACAAGATTGCCAACGCTCTCGGAACTGGCGACTCTTTCTCTGGCCTGCAAAGCGCACAGCAGGAAGACGAGTTCTAAGAGAGTAAGCATCATAATATACGAAAAGCCCCACCTAGATATTCAAGGCGGGGCTTCTTGTGTATGAGATATTCGGTTCTACGCTCGCTTATTCAGGTTTCATATTTGTATAGACGGTCTGAACGTCGTCGAACTCCTCGAGCTTCTCCACCATCTTGTTGATGGTCTCGCGCTGTTCGGGTGTAACGTCCTTGACGTCATTGGGGATGTAGGTGAACTCACCGCCAACTTCCTCGAAACCATCGGCTTCGAGCTTCTTCTGAATCACGTTGAAGCTTGTCGGCTCACCATAAATGGTGATGGTGGTTACATCCTTTTCCTCGTCATATTCTTCGTCGTATTCTTCCTCGACGCCACAGTCAATCATATCCAGGATGAATTCATCCATATCCATACCGTCCTTCTTCTTGAAGCTGAAGACGCACTTGTGGTCGAACAGGAAGGAAAGAGAACCCGTTGTGCCCATGTTGCCGCTGAACTTGTTGAAGACGCTGCGAACGTCAGCGACGGTACGAGTCGTGTTGTCGGTCAGTGTGTCTACGAAGACAGCGATTCCGTGAGGGCCGTATCCTTCGTAAGTAACAGACTTGTAATCACTCTGGTCCTTACCCATCGCATTCTTGATGGCGCGCTCGATGTTGTCCTTCGGCATGTTCTCACGCTTGCAGACAGCAATGACGCTACGAAGTGCGGGATTGTTTTCTGGTTCTGGACCGGCAGCTTTCACAGCGATGGCAATCTGCTTGCCCAGACGCGTGAATGTCTTGGCCATGTGGCCCCATCTCTTCAGTTTAGTCGCTTTGCGATATTCAAATGCTCTTCCCATTGTATTTAGTGTTTAATGTTGATTCTATCGTAGTTCTGCTCCAAGCTGCTGCTTGAGGTTATTAATGAGTTTCTGCATGATGGCGTCGATTTGCTTGTCGCCCATTGTCTTCTCGTTGTCCTGCAGGATGAAGTTCACTGCATAGCTCTTCTTGCCTTCGGGCAGGTTCTTGCCTTCGTAGACGTCGAAGAGTTTGACTGCCTTGAGCAGTTTCTTCTCCGTTTGGTAGCTGATGCGTTCCACTTCTGCGAAAGGTACGCTGCTGTCGAGCAGCAGAGCGAGGTCGCGGCTTACTGCAGGGAACTTGCTTATCTCGGTGTAGGTGACGTTCTGATTCTTGATGATGCGCAAGATCTGGTTCCAGCGGATGTCGGCAAAATAGACGGGAGCATCGATGCTGAAAGCCTTTGTGAGCTTGCTCGATACGATGCCCATTTCTGCCAATACCTTACCTCCGCGGTTCTCGATGCAAAGGCTCTGGCTGTAGATGTCGCTCTTGCCCTCAGCAAAGACGAGCATTCCGAAGGGAACGCCCAGACGGGTGAAGATGTTCATCACATAAGCCTTGAGCTGAGCGAAGGAGCTGTCCTCGTCGGGATGAGCCCAGCTGCCACGAACACGCTTGCCTGTCAGCCAAAGTCCGAGGTGATAGTCCTCGCTGTAAGCGTCGAGCACATGCTTGATGACCTCAGGGTCGCGACTGCTGCTCACGCCGGGAATGATGTCCGGGCACTTCTTCTCTGCCTGGAAACGATAGCAGTTGCCATACTCGAAGAAACGCAGGTCTGTGTTACGATAGCTGATGTTGCGGGCTATGCTTTCCAAACCTCCGAAGAGAAGTGTCTGGCGAAGGGCGTTGAGGTCTTGGCTGAGCGGATTGAGAAGTTTCACGAGTTCCTCGCTCTTGTAAGACTCCAAACCGTCGTAGTAAGCGCCTCGCTGCAAGCTGTTGTTCAGTATTTCGCGGAAACCGCCACCAACGAGCTGCTCGGCGATGATGTTCTGCAGCTTGTGGCTCGTATCGTGAATCGTCTTGACGGTCAGACTGTTCTTGAGCGTCGTGGGTATCTCCACATTATTATATCCGTAGATGCGAAGGATATCTTCTACCACATCGCAAGGACGCTGCACATCCACTCTGTATGCGGGAACCGTGAGTTCCAGGCCTTCGCTCGTCTCGCTGTCAATCTTCATCTCGAGGCTCGTCACAATGCTCTTGATGGTTTCCTGAGGAATGTGCTTGCCGATGAGGGTATCTACGTAGTCGTATTTGAGTGATACCTTGAAGTCAGGCAGCTCTTTTGGATGCACATCCACAATCTGCATGCTGACCTTCGCTCCGGCCAATTCCTTGGCGAGGATGGCTGCCTGCTTGATGGCATACACCTGCCCGTTGGG
>Ga0310697_10006572_pt1 | contig 11034 bp, 9 predicted proteins | sample 172DNAGHGlowgp2_FD_203883 | JGI IMG/M metagenome (GOLD analysis project Ga0310697, IMG submission 203883) | Sheep rumen microbial communities from Palmerston North, Manawatu-Wanganui, New Zealand - 1728 DNA GHGlow gp2 (v2) (version 2) | ecosystem: Host-associated > Mammals > Digestive system >...
TAGAGCAGCAGCACCACCGCCAGCGCGAACAAAGCGGCGATGATGACGATGACCACAAATCCCGCCGTGGGCATGGTTCGGATTGCGCCCATGTGTTTTGTCTCCTTTCAAAAACAGGGATGATACTTCTTTTTACAACGAAGTTCCATCATTTTTCCCAACGAAAGACAGGAGCAAGACAAGGGGACGGTTCTTTTGTCTCGCATCTTCCGAGACAAAAGAACCGTCCCCTTGTCTTCATTCCTGGCGCAGCTGCTCGATGTACATGGCGCAGTCCACCCAGCTGCCGTGGGGGAAGGCGGCGATGTCCAGCCCCTCCGGGTTGTGCAGCCGGTCCGTCACCAGAAAGACCCGCATCCCCAGCGCGGCCGCCGCCATGTCCTCCCGGGCGTCGTTGCCCACCATCAGGCAGGTCTCCGGGTCCAGGCCCAGCGCGTCCGCGATGGCCCGGTAATAGGCGATGTTGGGCTTGCAGAAGTTGGAGTTCTCATAGGCGGTGACCAGGTCAAAGTCCGCCGGGTCCAGTCCCGCCCAGCGCATCCGCAGCTGCTGCACAGCCATGGGGAAGAGGGGATTGCTGGCCAGGACCGTCTTCAGCCCCCGGGCGCGCAGCCCCTTCACCAGCGCCCCCAGCGCCGGGTTGAAGCCGGTGATGGCCCGCAGCTCTTTGAAAGCCGTGTCGTAAAAGCGGTCGAACTGCGCCCGCAGGGTCTCCGGGTCCCCCGGCGTCTCCGCGGCGAAGCGCGTCCAGAAGACCGCCTCGTTGGACCGGGCGCCGTCGTTTTCCACCATCGCCCCCGTGGCCCGCCAGACCCCGGCGCACAGGGCCTCCGGCTCATAGCCCAGGGCGGCGAAGAAGGCCCCCAGCTTTTCCATATAGCGTTTCGTAAACTCCGCCTGGTCCAGCGGCAGCAGCGTGCCGTCCAGGTCGAACAAGATCGCGTTCAACATCCAAAATCACTCCGTTTTTCCTGGTGTATGATGGTTATATCATGCGAAAAGCCCCGCGTCAAGCTGAAAAACGCGGCGGAGGGCGCGGGAAAGCGATTTTTCTCCCTTGACACATCCACCCCCATTCCTTATAATATAGTTTCAGACTTTTCATGTATGACGGAAAAGACCGGAAGGAAACGACGCGCCGCGTCGGGGCGGTCATGGGCCGCTGCGCGGCAGAAGGGATGGAGCTTATGGGTACGGAAAACCGATACAAAATGAGCCAGGAGCGCCTGGCGGAGCTGAAACAGGAGCTGGAATATCTCCAGACCGTCCGGGAGAAGGAAGTTGCCGAGCAGATCCGCGAGGCCCGCTCCTTCGGCGACCTGAGCGAGAACAGCGAATATGACGAGGCCAAGACCGAGCAGGGCAAGCTCTATTCCAAGATCGCGGAGCTGCAGGACCTGATCGAAAACGCGGAGATCGTGGAGATGACCGCCACGGTGGGCAAGGTGGGCCACGGCAGCCTGGTCCGGGTCCGTTCCGACAGCGGAGCGGTTTTGCAGTATTCCGTGGTGGGCTCCCAGGAGGCCAACCCCATGGAGGGCCTGATCTCCAGCGACAGCCCCTTCGGGCGCTGCCTGATGGGCCACGGCGTGGGCGAGACCGTCACGGTGGAGGCCCCCGCCGGGCAATTCCGCTACGAGATTATCGAGATCGAGAACTGAGAGAGGAGCGAGGGCATGGCAGACGAGACGAGAACCCCCCAGGAGCAGACCGAGCAGGAGCTGTCCGAGATCCTCCAGGTGCGCCGGGACAAGCTCAGGGCCCTGCAGGAGGCCGGGCGCGACCCCTTTCAGATCACCCGCTTTGACCGCAGCGCCTGGTCGGCGGAGATCTTGGCCGACTACGAGGGCTTTGAAGAAAAGCCCGTCCGCGTGGCCGGGCGCATCATGTCCAAGCGCGGCATGGGCAAGGCCATCTTTTGCCACATCAAGGACGACCGGGGGCAGATCCAGATCTATCTCCGGGCCGACGAGCTGAGCGCCCAGGAGTTCGCCGACTTCCGCAAATACGACATCGGCGACATCATCGGCGTGGAGGGCACGGTCTTCCGCACCAAGACCGGGGAGACCACGGTCCGGGCCGGCAAGGCCACGCTGCTGAGCAAGTCCCTCCGCCCCCTGCCGGAGAAGTTCCACGGCATGACCAACACGGAGCTGAAATACCGCCAGCGCTATGTGGACCTGATCATGAGCGAGGAGTCCCGCCGGGTCTTTGAAGTGCGCAGCCGCTTCATCAGCTATGTGCGCCGCTATCTGGACGCCCAGGGCTTCCTGGAGGTGGAGACCCCCATCCTGAACACCATCTCCGGCGGCGCGGCGGCCCGGCCCTTCGTCACCCACCACAACACCCTGGACCTGGATATGTACCTGCGCATCGCCACGGAGCTGCATCTGAAGCGCCTGGTGGTGGGCGGCATGGAGCGGGTCTACGAAATCGGCCGCTGCTTCCGCAACGAGGGCATGGACACCAAGCACAACCCGGAGTACACCTCCATCGAGTGGTACATGGCCTACGCCGACTTCAACGATATGCGCCGCATGACCGAGGAACTGGTGTCCGGCGCGGCCCAGGAGATTTTGGGCACATACCATGTCACCTGGCTGGGACAGGAGATCGACCTGACGCCCCCCTGGCGCTGCATGACCATGGCCGAGGCGGTGCAGGAGTACCTGGGCGTGGACTTCATGGCCATCGACGACGACGATAAGGCCGTGGCCGCCGCCCGGTCCGTGGGCGTGGACATGGACGGCGTGGAGCCCACCTGGGGCCACGCGCTGTTTGAGTGCTTCGACCAGAAGGTGGAGGAGTACATGATCCAGCCCACCTTCATCACCATGCATCCTGTGGACGTGTCCCCCCTGGCCAAGCGCAGCCCCACGGACCCCCGGCTCACCGAGCGTTTCGAGTGCTTCGTCTGCCGCAGCGAGATTTGCAACGCCTTCTCCGAGCTGAACGACCCCATCGACCAGCGCGAGCGCTTCCTCAAGCAGGCGGAGCTGCGCGCCAAGGGCGACGAGGAGGCCAGCATGATGGACACGGACTTCCTGAACGCCCTGGAGTACGGCCTGCCCCCCACAGGCGGCATCGGCTTCGGCATCGACCGCTGCGTCATGCTGTTGACCGGCTGTGATTCGATTCGGGATGTGATCCTGTTCCCGACCATGAAGCCGCTGGAGTGACGCAACATCAGAAAAGAGCCTGCCGCTTTCCCGGCAGGCTCGCATTCTGTGGGTTTTCAGATGACAAGGAGCCTTTCGATATGATGAACAAGCTGGAAGCGCTGTTTTTGCGCACAAAGATGACATGGAAAACCGTGCTGCTCCTGGCCCTGGGCTGCGGGGTGGCGGTGGGGCTGCTGATGGTGCCCCAGGCGCTGGCGTTCACGTCCCTGCAGCAGCCGGGCATCAGCTTTGAGTTCTGGATCTTTATGGCCCTGCTCATCATCCTGAACTGCGAAAAGCCCTGGGAGGCGGGGGTGAAGACCTTCGTGTTCTTCCTGATCAGCCAGCCGCTGATCTATCTGGTGCAGGTGCCCTTCAGCCCCTGGCACTGGGACCTGCTTCGCTATTATCCCCGCTGGGGCCTCATCACGCTGCTGACCCTGCCCGGCGCGGCCCTGGGCTGGTATGTCAGGAAAGAGAAATGGTACAGCGTCCTGCTGCTGGCCGCGCTGAACGTGATTTTGTGCCTGGAGCTTCCGTCCTCCGTCCGCGCACTGGCGGAGGGATTCCCGCGCTATCTCCTGTCCACGGCTTTCATCGTCTTTGAACTGGTGTTCTTCACCCTGCTGCTGTTCAAAAACAAAAAGCTGCGCGCCCTCTCCTTCGCCCTGACCCTGGTCCTGTTGGCCGGTTCCGTCTGGGAGACGGTCTGGTTTGAACGCAACGCCACCTTCATCACGGCCGCGCAGATCGAAACCGGAACGGCCCCGTATGAACTGCTGACAGCGCCCGAGGGGGTGCAGATCAGCGTGGAAAACAGCTTTGTCCGGGTGGAGCTGAAACAGCACGACTACCGCACGGTGGAGATCCAGCTTCGGGACGCGGCGGGGGAGATCGTTGAGATGACCCTGGACTACAGCGAGGAGGGGACGCACTGGCGCTGAGAGGCGCATATGCGTGAGCTTTTCCCGCTGTATCTATTCTTCCGTATCACCTTTTTGAAAACGCTGCGGCAGCCATCAATGAGTCATTGCTTTATCTGGTGAACTATGCTATCATGGTCACCATCTGGAGTATCAAGACGGTGGGGGCGAAAGAATGGAAAAAGCATATGTAGTATTTAAAGTGTTTCGTTCTCCTGTAGGTGCTGAGTAGGATGGTTTTTTTGCATCTACGAAACCAGAAAATCGTTTTTTGGGTATGAGATTGGAAAAGAATAGTAGATGGCAAAGCTTACGAAATGAAGAATTATGGTTCTGTTAGTGCAAAACAACGTCAGAACAGGAGAAACCCTGAGTATCATCAAAAGCTACAAAATGCTCGTCTTCTTCAGGAACTTGCTATTATGCAAAATAACAGAAATAAAGCGGAAGATTATGCTAAAATTGTAGATGAACTAAACCATAAACTTGGATACCGCGATAGGGCGACTCATGGAAAGTATAAAATCCAATTAAAGGATACAGTAACGAATCCAAAGCCGTTTAGAGGCGGTTCTTGCATTCCAAAATAATTCATTTATCCGTTTTTATGCGTAGATAAAAGAGCTGTGCTCGCGCAAATCTGCAATTTTATTAGTACCGGAAGGATGTGACAGGCTGTGACACCGGAAACGATCCAAGCGGTGGTCTCCCGCTTTGCCGCAGAGGCCAGACAGGTCTACGGGCCGAGCTTGCAGGAGGTCATCCTGTATGGCTCCTGCGCCCGTGGGGACTTTACGCCGGACAGCGACATCGACATTCTGGTGCTGCTGGACGTGCCCCAGCAGCACATCAACGCGGAGCGCAAGAAGATCGTGGACGTTTCGGACCGGCTGGATCTGGACTACGACGTGGTGCTGGCCCCGGTCTTTCAGAGCAAGCAGACCTTCGACCGCTATCTCCCCGCGTCCCGCTTCTACCAGAACGTGCGAGCGGAGGGCGTGCGCTATGCCTGACGAGAGCCTGCTGAAAGATTACGCCCGCTACCGCCTGGAACGGGCGCGAGAGGATCTGGATGCCGCGCAGCTTCTCTTTTCTCACGAGCGCTACCGGATCGCCAACAACCGGGCATATTACTCCATCTTCCACGCCCTGCGCGCCGTGCTGGCCTTTGACCAATTCGACTCCAGCAAGCACAGCGGCGTGATTTCGGAGTTCCGCCGCCGCTACATCAAAGAAGGCGTGTTCCCGGCAGAACTGTCGAAGATGATCGGCGCGGCCTTCATGCTGCGCAACGCCTCGGACTATGACGATCTGTTCCTGGTGAGCCGGTCGGACACCGAGGAACAGCTTGCCAACGCGGCCTGTGTTTACGAGGCCGTGCGGCAATACCTTGAAAAGAAACTGACAGAATAAGCTGCAAATGACTCCGGGGCCCAGCGCCCCTTGAAAGAAGGAACAACACCAAATGCGCATCCTGCTTGCCACTGCCTTTGCCCTGTTTGCCGGGCTGATGATGACCCGTGTGTTCAAATATCTGCACCTCCGCTTTCCCGACGTGACCGCCTTTCTGATCGCCGGGGTGCTGGTGGGACCCTTCTGCCTGGGGGCTTTGGGCCTGCCGGGGCTGGGCTTTGCCTCTATGGAGGAGCTGGGACAGGTGGCGGTGCTGTCCAACGTGGCCCTGGGCTTTATCGCCTTTGACATCGGCAACGAGTTCCGCCTGGCCCAGCTGCGCAGCACGGGCCGGACCGCCACCGTAATCGGCATTGCCCAGGCGCTGTTCACCAGCCTGCTGGTGGACGCGGCGCTGATCGGCCTGTACTTCCTGGTGGGGCCGGAGACGCTGCCCCTGCCCGTGGCCGTCACCCTGGGGGCCATTGCCGCCGCCACGGCCCCGGCGGCCACGCTGATGGTGGTGCGCCAGTACAAGGCCAAGGGCCCGGTCACCAGTCTGCTGCTGCCCATCGTCGCCCTGGACGACGCGGTGGGCCTGGTGATTTTCGCCGTTTCCATCGGCGTGGCGGGGGCCATCGAGGGCGGCAGCCTGAACGCCGTCAGCGTGGTGCTGAACCCCCTGCTGGAGATCCTCTGCTCCCTGCTGCTGGGGGCCGGGATGGGCGCGCTTTTGACCTGGCTGGAGAAGATCTTCTTCTCCAACTCCAACCGCCTGTCCCTGACCATCGCCTTTGTGGTGATGACCATCGCCCTGAGTTCCGTGCGCATCCCCCTGGGGGGCGGGGTGGAGATCGCCTTTTCCTCCCTGCTGGTGTGCATGATGCTGGGGACCATGTTCTGCAACCTGAGCGAATATTCCGCCGACATCATGAACCGCTCGTCCAAGTGGACGGCCCCGCTGTACGCGGTGTTCTTCGTCCTGTCCGGCGCGCAGCTGGATCTGGGCGTGTTCCGCTATCCGCTGGTCATCCTGATCGGCGTGGTGTACATCCTGGTCCGCTGCCTGGGCAAATACTTCGGCGCACGGGCCAGCAGCGCCCTGAGCGGGTGCAGCGAGACGGTACGGAAATACCTGGGAATCACCCTGTTCCCCCAGGCCGGCGTGGCCCTGGGCATGGTGGTCAGCGCCCAGGCGCTGGGGCCGGCCTACGGCGGCGTCATCCGCAACATCGTTTTGTTCAGCGTGCTGATCTATGAGCTGGTGGGCCCGCTGCTGACCAAGCTGGCCCTGGAGCGGGCGGGGGAGATCACCTCCGGCGCCACGGACGCCCAGAACCGCGCCCGCTTCCAGAAGAAAGAGCACAGACGGGCCGTCCAAGCCCGCTAAGAACGTTGAAAGAGGGGACAGACGATGAATCTGAAAGAAGCTTTCCGCTATCAGAACCGGCTCCAAGCCCTCCTGGACGAGGCCCAGGGCATCCTGGACCAGGACGCCAACGTGACGCGGGTGGAGAACACCTACCTGCGGCGCAAGGTCATGGCCGAGGCCCAGGACGAGACCGTGCTGGTCGCGCCCGAGACCGAGTACTATGAGCAGATCACCGACGTGGCCCGCTTCCTGCTGTATCTGCTGGAGGAGAAGGGCAAGCTCTTCGCCGCCATCCGCAAGGCCAAGGACAGCCTGGACCTGGACATGGACAGCGAGGTCAGCCTGAACGCCGCCCGCCAGAGCATTGCCCGCACCTTCAAACGCATGAACGATCTGCGCAATTCCGAGCAGATCCTGTCCAACGGCGGCACCGGCTACCGCTTCAACGCCGAGGGCAACCAGGTCACCTACCGCTGCGACGTGAAGCGCGTGACGACCATCAACTATGACCGCAAGGTCATCCGCGCCGCTCTGAGCGCTCTGAACCGCAAGGCCGACGAGACCTCCACCCGCCTGGACCTCTGTCTCGTCACCTCCACGGTGGACTACGCGCCCCCCTTCGACGTGAACGCCAGCTTCGCCGAGGCCTTTGAGACCTTTCTGAACGCCTGAGGCAAGCCCCCCCCCCGGCTGTTTTGGGTGCGGCAAGACAAGAGAACGCGGAAACCGGTTCAGGTGCAGATGAACGATAAGGCTGCACACGGTCCGAAAGGACAAAAACGGTCTGGCTCACCCCACGAGCCATTTGTGCTTTGGACGTTCAGGGCCTCCGACGTCGCCCGCCCGTCAGCCCGCCCGCCCCGCTGTTTCGCCCGATCGCCCGCCCGTTCTTTCACTCTCACGTCTCCATCCCATGATTTAGCCCCCGCCCCAGGGCGGAGGCGGAAGCATCTTTCCGTCTGCGCCCTCCGTTTCTGGGGCCTTTCCCGGCGGCGGGCGGCGCGGACGGAGCAAATGGTGGAAGCTGCATCGGCTGCTTGCCGTATCCAAAACAGCCGGATTCCTTCGCCGGACGCGCAGAGCGCGTCCGGCGTTTTTTGGTAAAACAGGGCGTGTGCCGAACCGATGTTCCCTGCGGCTTTTTGCCGCGCAATGCCGCCTGAAACGCTTTACATCAGGTGAAAAAGGGCGTATGCTGTGGTCATCCGATGATGGATCGGGAGGCGACGAAATGAGCAGGATCGAGATCAAAAAGATCGACATCACCGAGCTGGAGACGGACGCCATCGTCAACGCGGCCAACGAGCGGCTGTGGGCGGGGGGCGGCGTCTGCGGGGCGATCTTCCGGGCGGCGGGCCGCGCACAGCTGGCAGCGGCCTGCGCGCGGATCGGGTACTGCGACACGGGCTCGGCTGTCCTGACGCCGGGTTTCCGCTTGAAGGCGAAGTACATCCTCCACGCCGTCGGCCCCCGCTGGCGGGACGGCGGGCATGACGAGCCGCAGCTTTTGTACGCGGCCTATCGACGCGCCCTGGAGCTGGCCGTGCAGCACGGCTGCCGCTCCATCGGCTTCCCGCTGATCTCTGCGGGCATCTTCGGCTACCCGGTGGACCGGGCCTGGGAGGTGGCGCTGCGGGCCTGCAGAGACTTTCTCGCCGGGGGCGCACAGATCGACGTCGTGTTTGCCGTGCTCAGCGACGAGGTGCTTGCGGTCGGGCGGGGCCTTCTGGACGAGGCAGCCCCGGCGGGCATCTCGGATGCGGACGAGCGGCTCCGGCGCATCTCAGAGATGGAAGCCCGCCTGAACCGGCTTAGGGCGTGGCTGGAGCAGCCCGCCGGGGACGTGCGGGAGGACGTCCGGCTGCTGGACGCATATTACCGCAGCCCGCTGTGGCGTGCCGACTTCGAGGCGGACGAGGCGGGCGCGCTGCCCGCCGACCTTCCCCGTGGGGTGCTGTCCGAGGACGCGGTGTACAACGCGCTGACGGCTTACGAGGAACAGAAGGCCTGAGGCTCGACCGGAGCGGGCGCGCCTGCTTATGCGATGCGGATGCTGCGATCCGGCGTTCCGGGCCGCCGTCTGCCCTGCAGATATGCCGCTTCCGTCCGTGGTCTGCGCCCCGCCCAAACCCTTGCATTCTCTTTCACACGATGCTAAAGTGTATCCAGAACCCCGCAAACACAGCGCAACGCCCCAAAATCTGACAGGAGGTGCTTTCCATGAAAAAACGATTGTACGGCCTGGCGCTGGTCCTGGTCCTGGCAGCGCTGCTGCTCCCCGGCGCGGTCCGGGCGGAGGGGGGCCTTTGCCTGGAAGTCCGCAGCGAGGCGGAGCTGCAAAGCGCCCTGAACCGCAGCGAACCGGTGGCGGAGATCCATGTGGTGGACAGCTTTTCCATCGCATCGGACTGCTCCGTGCTGCTGGACCCGGCGCATTTCGACAACTACCGGAACGTGGCCCTCACGGTGGAGGAGGGCATGACCCTGACCATAGAGGCCGGGGGCGTCCTGGGCGTGGCCTGGTACAGCTTTGAAGGGGACTGGGAGAACGGCCCCGACGCCCGCATCGTCAACGACGGCACGGTGATCGTGGCCGAGGGCGGCTGCACCGAGGGCGATTTTTCGCAAAACAACGGCCTCCTGCGGGTCCAGTCCGGCGGCGAGGCGGTCTGCGTGGGCGAAAATCGCGGTACCGTGACGGTGGAGTCCGGCGGGGCCTACCGCACGACCCAGGGCGGCGACGCGAAGAACTATGGCAGGGTGGAGATCCGGCAGGGCGCGGTGCTGGAGAGCCGCATGGGGTCCACCTTTTTCAACGTCCCCGGCGGCGAACTGGTCCTGGACGGGGACTTCCTCTGCGGCTGCGTGGGCGAGACCATGTGGTTTGAAAACCAGGGCGTTGTCCGCAGCAGCGCCGACGAGAACCAGGACGGCAGCGGCTGGGTCTACGTCTACCAGGCCGCACCGGACTTTATGCCCTCCGACCTGGACGCCATGCGCGAGAACATGCTGCGCGCCCTGGGCATCACGGACGAGTCCTTCCCCTTCCGCGTCTTTGCGCTGTACGAGGTCGGCGACGAGAGCGCGCTGGCGGCGCTGCTGAACGACGACGAGGGCAATGACCGGACGGCGGCCCGGATCACCGGCAAGCTGGAGCTGACCGCGCCGCTGCGCAGCATGGGCGTGGTGCTGCTGGATGCACCGGAGGCCAGCCTGACCGTGGCCCCCGGCGCTTCCCTGATCTGCGCCCTGCGCAACCAGGGCGGCGTGCGCGTGGAGCCGGGGGCGAAGCTCGGCACCACCATGGGCGGGCCCTACGCCCTCTTGAACGCCGGGACCCTGGAGGTGGCGGCGGGGGCGGAGCTTTGGAGCCAATATGGCGGCTCCGTGGTGAACACCCAGAGCGGCACGCTGAGCCTGGACGGCTGCTTCTACTGCGGCGGTTTTTTCGGCCCCTGGTTCGGCAACGCGGGCACGGTCCGGGGCAGCGGCTGGGCGGCCCTGCGGATGTTCAGCGGCCTGGAGCACATGGTCATGAGCTGCCGGGCGCTGGAGCAGGCGCTGGGAGACGCCCCGATCCCGGTCTACGCCCAGGCCACCACGGCGGAGGACTTCTGCGCGCTGGCAGCGCTGGAGGGAGTGCCCGGTATCTACGTCTCCGGGCAGACCGAGCTGGGCCCGGGGGAGGAATATGAACACCGCGTCCGCCTGGACGGGGCCGTGGCGCTGACGAAAGCCCTCTGGATCGGCGACGGCATGGACCTGGTGCCGGACCCCGGCGCGACCCTGCGCTTGCCGGGCTATGCAGAGGATGAAAGCGGCCACGGGAATCTGGTCTTCGGGCGCACGGGCCGCATCCTGGCGGAGCCGGGAGACGGCGGGACCCTGATTCTGGGCGGAGTGAAGCTGCTCAGCGGCAGCGATGAGTCGGCGGTCTGTCGGCCCACGGAGCGCGTCGCCTGGCTCAGCGCTCCCTCCTATTACCCGGACGCGGACTACCCCGCCGGGCCGGAGTGGCTCTACGTCTGCGACGGCGGCGCGGCGGAGCTGGGCGGCAGTTTCCCCACGGACGGAGCGGGGCAGCATTACCCCAGCCTGATCCTGGGCGAGGGCAGCGCCGCCACGGTCACTGCGCCCCTGGAGCTGGGCTATCTGGAGGTCCGCAGCGCCCTGGACATCGCCCCCG
>Ga0310697_10006573_pt1 | contig 11034 bp, 7 predicted proteins | sample 172DNAGHGlowgp2_FD_203883 | JGI IMG/M metagenome (GOLD analysis project Ga0310697, IMG submission 203883) | Sheep rumen microbial communities from Palmerston North, Manawatu-Wanganui, New Zealand - 1728 DNA GHGlow gp2 (v2) (version 2) | ecosystem: Host-associated > Mammals > Digestive system >...
AATCAGATTGCCATAAAGGCAGAAGCAGACAACATCGTTCCCAACGGAGAGATTGTTGATTTGGGCAATTATTCTGTTCATGTTTATTCTGAAGGCGACGCCAATGCCGCCCCGACGTTGGTCTTTATGTCGGGCTCTGCTACAGTTGCTCCCGTTTACGATTTCAAGGCGCTATACAGTCTCTTGTCTGATGACTATCGAATTGCCGTTGTCGAAAAAGCCGGGTATGGATATTCTAACATCGTCGAGATTGACCGCGATGTAGCGACGATGGTAGAAGAAGTCAGAAATGCTCTGAACGGCGTGGGGATCAATAAACCGTATGTGCTTCTGCCGCATTCAATGTCGGGACTCGAAGCAATATATTGGGCGCAGAATTACCCGGATGAGGTGTCGGGCATTATTGGAATTGACATGTCAGTTCCAGACGCCTATGCGGATAGCGCTCTTAACCAGAAAATAACAAGGCGTATGATGACATTGGGCAGGTTGACTGTTAAACTGGGTCTTCTAAGGATTCCGGGGATTTATCCTCTGAATGAAGCTCCGTTGACCGATGAGGAAGTCATCCAGCAAAAGCTGCTGATGTATCGAAATGCTGTAAATCCCGTTTACATTGCCGAGGGGCAAAATGTTTGGGAGAATGCAAAAGTTGTAAAAGCAGGCGGTAACTTGACATGCCCGCTTCTGATGTTCTGCTCAGATGGAACAGAAATTGGAGACTTTTGGATTCCGGTCCAGAAAGAATTTGCAGAGGAGAATCAGGCTGAGATTGTTTTCTTTGATTGCGGACACTATATCCATTATTTCAAGAGCGAAGAAATGAAGAAGCAAATCGAAGCTTTTCTTGATAGAATTCTGGAATAGTATGTCTGTACATCTGATATCTTTTTTAAGACAAGGGGACGGTTCTTTTGTCTTATCACCATATTCCATGCGGTGTATCATTTCAGCAATCAGCAAATCCATCACTGAGCGTGTCGCACGATAAGACAAAAAAAACCGTCCCCCTGTCTCACAGAGAAGCATTTTTTTGCGCGGGAGAGCAACAAAGCCCTCCCGCGCAGGTTTTGTACATTCGTCTTTTTCATTCAGAACAAATACGTCGAAGTGAACCGCCACCCCGAAAAAACCAGAAGGATTAATTCCTGTCCAGGAGGCTGATTCCAGCGCAGGCAACTCCAATACCTGACAGGATTATAGCCGTGTCATTATCCATCTCTCCCAACACAGAAAGGACGACGACGGCGACTCCCATTGCAAGACATATAGCTCCGGGGATTCGTGAAATAGTTTTACTGATCGGCGTTTTCTCTTCTATCTGCATAGATTCCGACTTCATTTGCAGCAACTCATCTACAGACATTCCGAGAGTCTCTGCCAGCTTCGGGAGAGAAGGCAAATCGGGATAAGAGAGGGCCCGTTCCCATTTGGAAACGGCTTTGTCGGTGACGCCCATTTTTTCAGCCAGTTCACGCTGCGTCATACCCAGTTCCTTACGTTTTTCTGCAATCATCATTCCCATAGATTCCTTTTTCATTTCGTTTCTTCCCCCTTCGAGTTTGTTCCCTGATGACTGCATCATAAACCGCTCGTTACTCTACTGTCAACCGACCGGCAGTTTCGTTTGCTCGACCTGTGGTTTCCTCCCGGTTTCGGGTATTGGGAGATGCTGTAAGACAAGGTGACGGTTCCTTCGTCTGAACATCATATTCCATGCGGTGTATCATCCCAGCAATCAGCAAACCCATCCTTGCGCAAGCCGCACGCTAAGACGAAAGAAGCGTCCCCCTGTCTCAAACTCTGCGCTTCAGCGCCTGTTTTCTACCAGCTGCTCGCCCAGCTTGTAGATGTCCCCCGCGCCTACGGTCAGGATCATGTCGCCGGGGGCGGCGGTCCAGCGGAGGGCTTTCAGGATCTTCTCGAAACTGTCGAAATACATGGCGTTGGGGATCTGCTGGGCCATGTCGCGGGAGGAAATACCAATGGTGTTCTGCTCCCGGGCCGCGTAGATCTCCGCCAGCACGGTCATGTCCGGGCGGCGGAGCTGCTCAACAAAATCGTCAAAGAGGGCCTTGGTGCGGGAATAGGTGTGGGGCTGGAAGACCACGATGCGGCGCTTGTAGCCCAGGTTCTCCGTGGCGTCCAGCAGGGCTTTCAGCTCGCCGGGGTGGTGGGCGTAGTCGTCGTACACGTCCGCGCCGTTGTACTTGCCCTTGAACTCGAAGCGGCGGCCCGCGCCGTAGAAGGCGGAGAGGCCGTACTGCACCGCCAGGGGACTGCAATTCAGGCAGATGGCCGCGGCGGAGGCCGCCAGGGCGTTCAGGACGTTGTGCATTCCGGGAATGTTCAGATGGACGTGGGCGTAGGGCTTGCCGTGATAGAGCACGTCGAAGTCCGTGCGGGTGCCCAGGCTGCGGATGTGCTCGGCACGGACGTCCGCCCCTTCGGACAGGCCGAAGGTCATCAGCTTCCGCCCCAGGGGACGGACCGCGTCCATGGTGTTGGCGTCGTCCAGGTTCACGATGATGTGGCCGTCCTCCGGGACCAGAGAGGCGAACTGCCGGAAGGAGGCTTTGATGTCCTCCAGGTCTTTGAAGAAGTCCAGGTGGTCCGCGTCGATGTCCAGGATGACCGCGATGGTGGGGTAGAAATGGAGGAAGGAATTGCAGTATTCGCAGGATTCCATTACGATGGTATCCCCTTCCCCGATGCGGTGCCCCGCGTGGAGCAGGGGCAGGGTGCCGCCGATCATCACGGTGGGGTCCATCTGGGCGGCCATGAGGATGTGGGTCATCATGGAGGTGGTGGTGGTTTTGCCGTGGGTGCCGGAAATGCAGACGGCGTTTTTGTAGTCCTGCATCAGCGCGCCCCAGGCTTCGGAACGCTCAAAGACCGGAATGCCCCGCCGACGGGCCTCGGCCACCTCCGGGTTGTCGTCGTGGACGGCGGCGGTGCGGACGACGAACTCCGCGTCCTTGGCCAGGTTTTCCGTCCGATGCCCAATCCGCACTTCGATGCCCTTCTCCCGCAGGTGGGCGATGTTTTCACCCTCGTTCATGTCGGACCCCCGGATGACAAGGCCCATGCCGGACAGCACCTCGGCCAGCGGGGACATGCTGACGCCGCCGACGCCGATCAGGTGCCCGCGTGCGCCCGGACGGATGTATGTTCTGAAACGGTTCATATCGCCATGCTCCTCGAACTGAGTTGCGTCCCCCCGGGCCAAAACAGGCGCTGCGGGGACAAAAAGATTTCCCATTATTATACTGTGAATCCCCGGAAAATACAAGCAAAACTTGTATCTGCGCTGAAAAGCCGTCCCCTCGCCGCTTTGGGCGGACATTTGGAACTTTCTTCTTGTGACAGTTGACGAATCGGGAAAAGGGAACTATAATCCATCCAGACAAAATCATACGCAAGGAGGCCGTTTTCATGCCCCGTTTCAGCGATTTCACGTTTTTATCCTGCGACGGTCAGACTCCCATCCACGTCCGGCGCTGCCAGCCGGAGGGCGCGGTGCGCGGCCTGGTGCAGATCGCCCACGGCATTGCCGAGTACGCGGCCCGCTATGACGCCTTTGCTGCCTTTCTGGCCGACCACGGCTTTCTGGTGGTGGCCAACGACCACCTGGGCCACGGGCAGAGCATCGCCGACCCGGACGCCCTGGGTTTCTTCGCCGCCCACAAGGGCTGGGTGCTGGCGGTGGACGATATGCACCGGCTCTATGAACAGATCCACGGGGAGTACCCGGATCTGCCCTACTTCCTCTTCGGGCACAGCATGGGAAGCTTCCTGACCCGCAGCTATCTGATCCGCTACCCAACGGGGCTGCGGGGGGCGGTACTCAGCGGCACCGGGCAACAGCCCGCAGTCATCCTGGCCGGGGGCCGGGTGTTGAGCGCCCTGGAGGTACGGCGCCGTGGCCCGCGCTTTCACAGCGAGGCCCTGAACCGCATGGCCTTCGGCAACTATAACCGCGCCTTTGAACCCCGGCGCACGGACTTCGACTGGCTGAGCCGGGATGCGGCCCAGGTGGACCGCTATGTGGCCGACCCCCTCTGCGGCTTCGTGCCCTCCGCCGGGCTGCTCCACGACATGATGGAGGGCATTCGCTTCAACCAGAAGCCCACGAACCTGGCCCGGATGGACAAGGCCCTGCCGGTGCTGTTCCTCTCCGGGGACATGGACCCGGTGGGCGCGGAGGGCAAGGGCGTCAGGAACGCCTTTGCCAGCTTTCAGAAGGCGGGGATGCGGGAACTGAGCCTGAAGCTCTACCCCGGCGGGCGGCATGAGATGCTCAATGAAACCAACCGCAACGAGGTGTTTCAGGATGTGCTGGCCTGGCTGGAGCGCTGGGTGTAAAGAGAAAGGAGAAATCAGATTGGGTGTTTTGGAGTATCTGGATCAGTTCAGCGGCGTCCTGACGGCTGTCGCTACGGCGCTGTATGTGCTGGCAAGCGTTTTGATCTATCGGGCCAACTATGAGGCGGTGCAGGCCTCCCTGGCGCAGCTGGAGGAGTCCCGCCGCCAGTTTGACGAGACGCGGCGGCTGGAGTGTATGCCCTGCTTCGACGTGGAGCTGGAGGATCTGGTCTCCGGCCTGAACAAGGAGGTGGATCTGACCGCAAAGCTGAACGGCGAGGTGGCGGTCCACAACTGCTCTCTGATCCTGGACAACATCGGAAAGGGCATTGCCCAGGACTTCCGCTGCGTCATCCTCCCAACGGGGGCGGCGGAGACGGAGCTGACCGCGCTGCCGCTGGTGCCCATGCAGAAGCAAAGCGTCGTCAACCTGCTGTTCTGCGCGGACACGGAGGGCTTTACCGACGGCGCGATTCTGGCGGTGCTGCGGCTGGACTTTGCGGACCTGCTGAAAAACCGCTATGTCCAGAACGTGGAGGCGCGCTTCACGCTGGAGCACGGGGCCATGCGGTTGGAAATCGTCCGCATCCACGCCCCGGTTCCGGTAGAGTGAATCCATAGCAAAAACGACCGCATCGCAGAGCAAGCTTCCTGCATCTGCGGTGCGGTCTTTTTGGGCCCTGCGCCCAAACGCCTTATTTCATCTCCCGCCGCCGGGCCAGGTTGATCATGCCCTCCTGCATGTCGTTCAGCTCCCGGAGGAGCTTGCCCGCGCCGTAGGCGGTGCAGGCCAGGGTGTCGTCCACCACCACGGCTTCGATGCCTGTGCGGCTGGTGATGAGTTTGTCCAGGCCCCAGAGGAGGCTGCCGCCGCCGGACATGACGATGCCGTTCACGGACAGGTCCGCCACCAGCTCCGGGGGGGTGCGCTCCAGGACCATGTGGATGGTCTCCAGCAGCTTCTCCACCGGTTCGGTCATGGCCTCGATCATGTCGTTGGAGTTGACGGTGACGGCCTTGGGCAGGCCGGTGAGCAGGTCGCGGCCCTTGACTTCCCTTGTCTCCACCTCGCTGCGGAGGTAGACGCAGCCGATGGAGCGCTTGAGTTCTTCGGCGGTGCGTTTTCCGATCAATACATTGTGCCTGCGGCGTATGTATTTCACGATCGCCTCGTCAAATTCATCGCCCGCCGTGGTGATGGACTCGCACTCCGCCACGCCGCCCAGGGACACGACTGCCACTTCGGTGGTACCGCCGCCGATGTCCACCACCATGTGGCCGTCGGGCTTGGAGATGTCGATGCCCGCTCCGGTGGAGGTGCAGACCGCCTTTTCCACCAGATAGACTTTTCTGGCCCCGGCCTCGATCACCGCGTCGATGGTGGCGCGCTCCTCCACGCCCGTGATCTTGCTGGGGACGCAGACGATGACCCTGGGTTTGAAGAAGCTGAAACTGGTGACCCGGCTGATGAGTTCCTGGAGCATCCTGGTGGTCATGTCGTAGTCGGAGACCACGCCGCCCACGATGGGGTGGATGGCCACGATGTCCGCCGGGGTGCGGCCCAGCATCTTCTGGGCCTCCTCGCCGACTTTCAGCAGCTTGCCGCTGACCTTGTTCACCGCCACGACGGTGGGCTCGCGCACGGCGACGCCCTTGCCCCGGACGTAGATCAGCGTGCTGGTGGTCCCCAGGTCGATGGCGATGTCGCGTTCAAAAAAGAGCATATTGGTTCACCTCGTCAGTATCATAACCGCTTTCCGCAAGCTTTAATCACGGCTCCGGGCCACAGTGGCGCAGACCACCTGGGATGCGCCGCCCTCCAGCAGGGTCCGGGCGCACTCGGAGAGGGTGGCCCCGGTGGTCACGATGTCGTCGATCAGCAGGATGCGCCGACCCTGGATCAGCTCCGCGTCCGCCACCCGGTAGGCCCCGGAGATGTTGGCCCGGCGCTTTTCCGCCGAACCCACGCCGGACTGCTTTTCCGCATTGCGCACCTTGTCCAGAGTGCTGACCGCCACGTCCTGCAGCTCCAGCGCGGCGGCCTGGGCCAGCAGCATGGCCTGGTCGTAGCCTCGCTCCCGCAGCCGCTCCCGGCTCAGGGGCACCCAGGAGATCAGGTCGTACTGGCCCCGCAGATTGGCCCGGATGCAGTCGGCCAGCAGGCGGCCAAAGGTGCCCGCATAGCCGCTGCTGCCCTGGAACTTATAGCGCAGCAGGGCCTGGCGCACCGTGTCCTCGTAGTACAGGGCGGAGATGCACAGGCGGAAGAAGTCGCCGTGCTGGGCGCCTCCGTCCTCCGTGTAGGGCAGATTGGCCCGACAGGCGGGACAGAGCAGGTTGTTGTCGCTTTTCACCAGCCGACGGCAGAACGCGCACTTCGGCGGAAACAGCAAGTCCAGAAGCCCGGAAATCAGTCGCCCCATGTCGTTTCCTTTCTCATGTGCCTTCGGCCAGTCTGGCGCGCAGGCCGCTGTATCGTTTGGACTGCCTGTGGTTGTCGATCATCCGATCCACCAGCCGCTCGTCCCCCACCAGAATCAGCAGTTCCCGGGCGCGGGTGACGGCGGTGTAGAGCACGCCCCGGTACATCAGCGGGGGCGGGCCGCCGCAGAGACAGAGGATCACGGCCCGGTATTCGCTGCCCTGGGATTTGTGGACCGTCATGGCCCAGGCGTGTTCCAGCTCTGAAAGCAGGTCGAAGCCATAGACCACGCTGCGCCCGTCATAGTCCACGGTCAGGGTCTCCGTGTTCGAGTCGATGGCGCGGATGTAGCCGATGTCGCCGTTGAAGACCCCGGTGCCGGAGAGACGGCTTTGTTCATTTGTCCATACTATATCATAGTTATTTCTGATTTGCATCACCCGATCCCCCACCCGGAAGACCCGGCTGCCGGTTTTTTTCTCGGCCTTGCCCGCCGCCGGGGGGTTCAGCGCCTGTTGCAGCGCCTCGTTGAGGCTGGCCACGCCCGCCGCGCCCCGGCGGGTGGGGGTCAGGACCTGGATCTCCTCCGGGCGGATGCCCATGTTTTTGGGCAGACGCTGGGCGCAGAGCTGCACCGTCAGGGCCACCGCGTCCTCCTGGCGCGCTCTGCGCAGGAAGAAAAAGTCCCCCTGGTTGGCCCGGATGTCCGGGTGCTCCCCGGCGTTGATCTGGTGGGCGTAGCGGACGATGCGGCTGTCGGCGGTCTGGCGGAAGATCTCCGTCAGGCGCACCACCGCCGCCGTGTTGGAGCGCAGGATGTCCAGGAACACGTTCCCCGGCCCCACGCTGGGCAGTTGGTCCGCGTCCCCCACCAGCACCAGACGGCAGGACCCCGGCAGGGCGTCCAGCAAGGCGCTCATCAGCTCAATGTCGATCATGGAGCATTCGTCCAGAATCAGCGCGTCGCATTTCAGCAGGTTTTCCGCGTTGCGCTTGAAGCTCAGATCAAAGCTGTCCTCCTCGTAGCCCGCCTCCAGCAGCCGGTGGATGGTCTGGGCCTCCCGGCCGGTCAGTTCGCTGAGGCGCTTGGCGGCCCGCCCGGTGGGAGCGGCCAGCAGCACCCGCAGGCCCAGCTGCTCAAACAGGGCGATGATGGCCCGGACGGTGGTGGTCTTGCCGGTGCCGGGGCCGCCGGTGATCAGCAAAAGCTGGTGCCGCGCCGCCAGTTCCAGGGTCCGGCGCTGCATGGGGGCGTAGTGGATCTGCTGCTCCCGCTCGATGGCCTCCAGCAGTCCCTCCAGGTCCGCCTTGCGCTCGGCTTTGACCCGGGCCATGGCCCGCAGCCGCTCCGCCGCCCGGATCTCCGCCCGGTAAAGGGACTCCAGATAGCAGGCCTGGCAGCCCGCCACCGGCTCACAGACCACCTCCCCGGCGTCGATGAGCAGGTCCAGGCCCTCCTCCACCGGCGTGGGCGGGATGTCCAGCAGCTGGGCCGTGGCCAGAATCAGCTTCTCCCGGGGGATGAACACATGGCCGTTGCCGGAGTTGTGCAGCAGCTCGAAGCTGACGGCGGCGGTGATGCGCTCTTCGCTGTCCCCGTCCAGGCCCAGCTCCAGGGCCAGGCGGTCTGCCTCCGCAAACTGTGCCCCGATGTGGCGGGCGCAGAGCAGATAGGGATTCTCCCGCAGCTCCGCCAGAGCCTTGTCGCCGTAGGAGCGGTACAGCCGCATGGCGAACTTGGGCTGGATGCCGTGGGCGCTGAGGAACTCCATCAGGTGCCGCAGCCCCAGCTGCCGGTGCAGGGCCTCGCTGATCTCTTTTGCTTTTTTCAGGCTGATGCCCCGCAGTTCCGCCAGGCGCTCCGGCTCGTGCTCCATGACCTCCAGCGCCTTGGCCCCGAAGGCGGAGACGATGACCGAAGCGGTGGCCGGTCCCACGCCCCGGACGGCGCGGCTGGCCAGGTATTCATAGACCGCCTCCGCCCCGGTGGGCAGTTTCCGCTCCGCGTACTCCGCCTGGAACTGGGGGCCATAGCTGGAGTGGTTGACATACGTTCCAGAGAGCGTCAGCCGCTCCCCCGGCGCGGCAAAGGGCAGACAGCCGGTGACGGTGACGGACTTGCCGTCCTCCGTCTCCAGCTGGAGCACCGTATAGCCGTTTTCCTCGTTGGTGAAGATGATCTCGCCGACCGTGCCGGAGAGTTCCGTCTGCGCTTTTGTCTCCATGTGCGTCCTCATATCCTCTTCCGATAATCGCCGCGCCGACGGCCCCAGCAGCCGGGTCCAGCACTGCCACAGCAGCAGACCCAGGCTCTCCGTCAGCAGCGCGGCGGCGGCAGCCCGCAAAAGCATGGCCCTCCCCCCTCCATCCCCATGCTATGGGAAAGAGGGGAAGCGCGTCATAAGACCTTGGCCAGAAATTCCCCGGTGGCGCTCTCCGGGCAGTGGGCGCAGGCCTCCGGCGTGCCGGCGAAGACCAGGTGGCCGCCCTTGTCGCCCCCCTCGGGGCCCAGGTCGATGATGTGGTCGGCGCATTTGATCACGTCCAGGTTGTGCTCGATCACCACCACGGTGTTGCCGGCCTCGGTGAGCTTGTCCAGCACCTCGATCAGCCGGTGTACGTCCGCCATGTGCAGCCCGGTGGTGGGCTCGTCCAGCACATAGACCGTGCGCCCGGTGCTGCGGCGGCTCAGCTCCGTGGCCAGCTTCACCCGCTGGGCCTCGCCCCCGGATAGGCTGGTGGAGCTCTGCCCCAGCGTGATATAGCCCAGGCCCACGTCGTAGAGGGTCTGGATCTTCTCCCGGATGCGGGGCAGGTGCTCAAAGAAGCGCAGGGCGTCCTCCACCGTCATGTCCAGGACCTCGGCGATGTTCTTGCCCTTGTAGCGCACCTCCAGCGTCTCCCGGTTGTAGCGCGCCCCCTTGCAGACCTCGCAGGGGACGTACACGTCCGGGAGGAAGTGCATCTCGATCTTCAGCAGGCCGTCGCCGGAGCAGGCCTCGCAGCGGCCGCCCCGCACGTTGAAGGAGAAGCGCCCCGGCCCGTAGCCCCGGACCCTGGCCTCCTGGGTCTCGGAGAACAGGTCCCGGATCAGGCTGAATACCCCGGTGTAGGTGGCGGGGTTGGAGCGGGGGGTGCGCCCGATGGGGCTCTGGTCGATGGCGATAATCTTGTCCACCTGGTCCAGGCCCTCCACGCCGTCGCTCTGGCCGGGCCGGGTCCTGGCCCGGTTCAGGCGGCTGGCCAGCGTTTTATAAAAGATCTCGTTGATCAGACTGGACTTCCCGCTGCCGGAAACGCCGGTGACGCAGGTGAAGACCCCCAGGGGGATGTCCACGTCGATGCCTTTCAGGTTGTTCTCCCGTGCCCCCCGGATGCGGAGGAACTTGCCCGTGAGGGGACGGCGATGCGCCGGGACGGGGATGCGCTTCCGGCCGCTGAGGTAGTCGCCGGTGATGCTGCGGGGGGCGGCGCAGATGTCCGCCACGCTCCCCTGCCCTACCAGCTCCCCGCCGTGAACCCCCGCGCCGGGGCCGATGTCGATGATGTGGTCGGCGGCGTACATGGTGTCCGTGTCGTGCTCCACCACGATCAGGCTGTTGCCCAGGTCCCGGAGGCGTTTCAGCGTCTCGATGAGCCGGGCGTTGTCCCGCTGGTGCAGGCCGATGGAGGGCTCGTCCAAAATGTAGAGTACGCCCATCAGACTGCTGCCGATCTGGGTGGCCAGGCGGATGCGCTGGGATTCGCCGCCGGAGAGGCTGCCGGAGGCCCGGGAGAGGGTCAGGTATTGCAGCCCCACGCTGCGCAGGAAGTCCAGCCGGGAACGGATCTCTTTCAAGATCTGCTCCGCAATCATGCGCTTCTGGCCCGTCAGCTCCAGCCGGTCCAGGTGGACGATGGCCTCTTCCACGGAGAGGTCGGTGTAGGACATGATATCCATGCCCCCCACCGTGACGGCCAGGGCCTCTTTTTTCAGGCGGCGGCCCTGGCACTGGGGACAGGGGGCCTCGCTCATGCACTGTTCCAGCTCGTCCCGGGACCACTGGCTCTGGGTCTCGCTGTAGCGCCGCTCCAGGTTGCGGACAATGCCCTCAAAGGGCTGGGACATGAGCCCCTGGCCGTTCCGGCGGGCGTAATGGATTTGCAGCTTTTCGCCCCTCGTGCCGTAGAGCAGGGCGTCCAGGGCCTCCGGGGAGAAGTCGGCGATGGGCGTGTCCAGCGTGAAGCCGTAGCGCTCCCCCAGGGCC
>Ga0310697_10006574_pt1 | contig 11034 bp, 1 predicted proteins | sample 172DNAGHGlowgp2_FD_203883 | JGI IMG/M metagenome (GOLD analysis project Ga0310697, IMG submission 203883) | Sheep rumen microbial communities from Palmerston North, Manawatu-Wanganui, New Zealand - 1728 DNA GHGlow gp2 (v2) (version 2) | ecosystem: Host-associated > Mammals > Digestive system >...
AGTCTTGCCGTTCGCGATTTCGATCGGGAACCCGCCCGCCGCGCTCGTCACGTTCGCGCCTGAGTTCTTGCGGAGGTCGAAGTACTTCGCGCAGTCGGCATTCGCCTTGAAGGCGGTACCGTTGAAGGTGACGACGTCGAGGTCGTCGTTGTACATGAGGAAGCCGTTCGGCACGATCGCCTCGCCGCCGTTCAGGTTCAGCGTGGCGAGTGAACGGGTAGTGGAGGACGTGCCGAGCGCAAATTTGTCAAGTAGCTCCACCGTGCCGCCAACGATGGAAACCGTTCCGGTGGAAGTGACGGCGGTGCTTTCGGCATCGTAGCCTGCTGCTATGCGCAGACGGTGGGTGACGACCCGTCCGCCGGAGACGTTCATGAAACCGCGTCCGCCGTGCCTCTGCGAGGCGATGGTGATGGCGTAGCGTCCGGCGTAGTTCGCTTCGGACGCATTCGTCACCACGAGCGCGCCGCCGCGGACGTTGAGGTAATTGTCCGTCGTGGAGTCGCAGGTAACCACGAACGGCCCCGGCACGTCAGTCACGCCGGCGTCTTCGTCGAGCGTCAAGGTCATGCCCTTGTCGATGAACGTGCGCCAGTATGTGTTCTTACGCAGGCCCGCGCCGTCCTTCAGCGTCAGCGTCGTACCCTGAGCCGGACGGAACTCGCCCCAGAAATCAAGGTAGAAGGTGCCGTTCTTCCATGTGACGTCGCCGCCGAGGTTGGGATTTGTCATGACGTTGTACACGTTGCCGCCGAGGTCAAGCGTACCGCCGTTCTGGGCGAGCGTGCCAGAGGCGTGAAGACCGCCGGTGAAGGCGAGCGTACCGCCGCCGGTGAAATTGAGGTTGGCGGTGTCGATTGGCGCGGCGTACGTGACGGTGGCGCCGGACGCGACGTCGATCGCGTTCGAAATCACGGAGCGGGTGCCCGCCGTGCCGACCGTGGCGTCGGCGGAGAAGGATGCGTCGGCGAGATAGGTGTACGCGCCGGAAACGTTCCGCCATCCGCCCTGTTTCCACTTGGCGTCGAGGTAGTTGTAGATGGCGACGCGCTCGTCTGTGGTAAGGACTCGCGTGAAGATAATCACTTCCGAAAGGGCACGCCCGCCATCGCGGTCGCCAACGTATGTACGGTCGCGCGAAAGCTGGTTGCTGCGCGTGTTGCCCGCCGTCGCGATGGTGATGATGTTGAGCGCGTTGGCGACGGGCGCGGTCGCATCGGGGTTGGAGACGGCCGTGGTTGCGCTGTTGAGGTAGAACGTCGGCTTGCCGGGATAGCCACTGGAGCTTTTCGCCCAGTTCTCGTTCCAGACGTAGCCGGACTTGCCGCGGTGCAGGTCCCAGTAGGTGTCGTCGCCGAGAAGCGGCTCCAGCTTGTCGTCGAGATTGAACTGTCCCACGAGGAACACCGTGCGAATCGTGGAGATGCGCGTGTATTTGAGATCGACGTCGCTACCGGTGTTGCCCATCTGGAAAGCCGGAACGCCGTTCACGATCTGCACTCCTCCATATCTTATGACGCCCGCGCAGTCACCGCTTGTCTGGGTACGAATCCTGTACGCGACGGCATCGCCGTATGTCGAACGCCCTGCGCCCTTGTTGATCCATTTCGTTACGCCGAGTTCGTTGAACTCGAAGTTCGCTGGCGACGCGGCGTCCAGCCACATCGCGGACTCGCCGAGCAGCGTATTGACATTAACGTCGCCAAACACCGCACCCGCCGCGCCCACAAGAGCCAGCGTGCAGATAAGTTTTCTCATTTCTTTTTCTCCTTTTTCACTCGGTGGCGGCTTCGGCTACCGCACGAATATGTACGTGCCGGCGGGTCTGCTGTTGCTGAGCGCAAGGCGGCCGTTCTGCACTGTGAGCGTGAAGTTCGCGGAATAGTCGCCGTCGTTGGCATCCTTCACCGTGAGCGTAGCGGCGGGGAGGTCGGAGGCGGTCAGGCCCGTGATCGCGCCGGTGAGGTAGTAGGTACTACGCGAAGGTTTCGCGTCGAACGTGACGCTGAGCGACTTCAGGCCCGCGAATGTGGCCGGTGTCGCATCACTGAAGTTGACGCACGGGAGCGTGCCGTTATTCGCGCCCGCGTCCGTCACCTCCCAGCTGTTGTCGTCGCCGGTGAAGCGATACGGGCCCGCAAGCGTGCCGCTGCCCTTCAGCGTGCCGTAGATCGGGCAGAAGCGTCCGTTGAGGGCCGCGCCGGACCACGGGCTGCCGTTCGAGAGCGTCGCGCCCGCGCCGACCGTCGTCACGCCGCCGAGGCCGGGCCTCTCCGTCAGCTGCGCCACGAGCGCCTTCGTCGTGAGCGTGAACGTGCGCTCGTCGAACGGCTGCTTCGCCGTGTCGCCCGGACGCATCACGGCGAGGCCGTAGCCGCTGTTGAGGTTGGCGGCGTCGGGTCCGTATCCACCCGTTCCGTCGCCGACGCGGATCTCGTAAGAGTGCCAGCCGGGCGTCATCTTCACGGTGCTTGTCGCAAGCACATTGTACGCCGTGTTGTTCAGTACCTCCACGCCATCGAACTTCACGATGATCCGGTCGTCCCACGACCCGTAGAGCTTCCATTCGCCCGCGTCTGACTCTTCGACGAGGAACCCGCCAGTAAAGCGCACCGAAGACGTCTGCTGCTGCGCGATCTTCGTGTTCAGCACCTTCTGAAGCGAGTTAGTCACCCAGAGCGGCGACCAGTTGGTACGCGCACGGAGGGTGTCGAGGTTTGAGTAGTTACCCGCCACGCGCTCCACCGTCACGCCGTCGGAGGTGATCGGCTTCTTCACGCGCATCCTCAGCGTAGAGGTGTCGAAGCGGTTGTAGTCCGCCGCCGCCTTCGAGGTGCTCGTGCCCTTCTTCCAGCCAAGGCACATCGCGTTCGACTTCCAGTCGCTCACGTATGGTCCCTGCGAACCAGTGCCGTCGTATGTCACAAGGACAAAATCATGCCAGCCGGCAGTCATCTCTGCCTGGGCGGTGGCCACGGAATTGTACGAAGCGTTGTAGAACACCCTCACGCCATCCACCCAGAGTGCCACCTGGTCGTCGAAGTTGCCGGCGAACGTCCACGTGCCCGCATCGTCCTCATCGACGTAGAACTGGCCGCGCGCGGCGAACGCGCTCGAATTCAGCGGCGCCTGGTTGCTGGTGAAGCTTCTGCAGAGCATCTTCAGATGGGACGCGACGGACGGCATCGCGCCGTTGTTCGTGATGTAAGTATAGCCGGCATCCGAACTTCCGTACCCACGAAGCGCCACATACTCCACCGCGCTCTCGCCGGAGATGCCGAGCGACGCCGACGTGCCGTCCTTCAGCTCGAGGCCGCCCGCGAAGCCGGCGAAGCCCGTGAGGTTCACGGTCGCGTTCGCGGCGGTATCGACCGTCCACTTGCCCTTCACGATGCCCTGCCAGTCGCTCGACGTCACGTAGGAGCCCTCGCCCGTGAGCGTCACCGCCGACGAGCCGAAGTGCGGCGTGTAGCTATGCGTGACGGTCTTGCCGTTCAGGTCGATCGTCAGCTCGCCGGGGTCGTCCATGTCCTCGCCCGTCGCCACGAGCATGCCGTAGTACCCGACGTTGTGGTTCGCCGTCGCCTTGTAGAGGCCGCCCTGCAGGTTCGCGTGCGTGTTGTTGTACTTCATGCGCGCCGTCGTCAGGCCACTCGCGCCGAGGTCGAGCTCGCCGCCCGTCATCGTGAAGCGCTCGTCGCTGTTGTCATAGATGTAAGTCGTACGCGAGCGCACGTTCAACCCGCCCACGCTCATGCGTCCGCTGGAGAGCGTCGCGTAGCAGAGCGGGCTGTCGTAGGCAACCGCGAAGACGTTCGCGCAGCTGAACGTGCCGCCGTTCACGATCACCTCGTGCCAGTATTCCGACGCGCCGCTGTATTCGCCGATGCGCGCGTAGTCGGAGAGCGTGAGCGTCGAGCCGGGGCCGATCTCCACGATCGCGGTCTTCGGCGCGGAGCTGTCGATTGCGAGCGTGAGGTTGTTGGCGGAGACGTTCGCGCCGTTGCCGAACACGAGGTGGCCCGGGTAGGACCCGTTGGTCACGCCGATGCGCGACTTGACCGTCCAGTTGCCCGCCGGGATCGTGATCGTCTGGTTGTCGGCGCTGTTGAAGAACTTGATGTCGTTCGGGTTTGCCGACGCGAATTGCGCCGGAACCGTCGCGCTCGCTGCACCGGAGTGGAAATCGATCAGGCCGCTCGTGATGCCGGAGGCGTCGACGTTCGCCGCGTTCGGGAAGCCCGCCGCCTCTCCCATGCCCCACCAGAGCGTGCCGCCCGTCATCGCAAGCGTCATTGGAACGGCGGACCAGTCCGTCGCCGCGCCCACGTGCGCCGAGCCACCGGAGACGGAAAGGTTCAGCGCGCCGGACGCCGCCGCAGGATTGAACTGCAAATCGCCCGCGCTCACGGCGAACGTGCCTTCGCCCGCGAGTTCCGTGCCCGTGATCTTGTGCGTACCGCCCGAGACCGTCACCGCGCCCTCGTTCGTGAACGCGGCGGAGTAGGTGAGCGCCTTGTCGCCGCGAAGGTCGAGCGACGCGCCCTCCTGAACCGTCACGGGCTTGTCCTGGATGTTCTCGTCGTTCGAGGACGCCTTAAGCCCCGCGCCCGTGCCCGTCACGGTGATCGCGGCCTTCGTGCCGGTCGACGCCCAGTAGTGGATGCGCGAGTTGGACTTCATCTCGATGCCGTTCGGCACGTTGAGCGCCGTTGCGCCCTCAAAGCCGACCATGCCGCCCTCTGCAAGCGCGATCTTTCCGATCGCCACATCGGAGTTGTTGAAGTTCAGTCCGCAGTTGGCGGTCTCCGGCACATGCGTCGCAATTGTGAGCGTGACGTCGTCACCGCCCGTGAGCGACGTGTTGCCCTCGTATGTCGCGTTGTCCGGCTTGCGAAGGTCGATGCGGCTCGTGCCGGCAATCGTCGCGTTGGACGACACGACCACGCGCCCCAGCTGATTCTGCCAGATATCGGCATACTCCTCGCTCTCGTCCGTGATCGCGCCGCGTCCATCGACGCCCGTGCCGCTGATCTCGACGATCGTGTTCTGCAGCACCGCGCCGCGTCCCTTGTCGTTGGAAGCGGAGAGCTTCGTGTTGAGGTCGATGGTCGCGCCGTCCTTGACCACGATGCGCGTGTCCTTGTTGCCGACGGAATCCATCGTCGCGCCATCGCCGAGCTTCAGGACGCCGCCCTTCACCGTCACGGTCTCCGGCGCGGCGAATCCCGCGCCGTTGACCTCGAGCGTGCCCGCGCCCTTCTTCTCCACCGTCGTCGCGTCGATCTTCGCCGCGCCGCGCAGCGTGTAGTCCCCAGCCGCGTCGAACGTGACGGGGCCCGTCTTCACGGCGTCCGCCACCTGAACCGTCTTGAGCGCGGCGGTGTCGTTGAAGAGGAGCGGCAGGTTCGGATAGAACGGCAGCTTCGTGCCGTCGCCTCCGAGGCGTTCCCAGGCGAGGACGGATTCGTTCGCCGTCACCGTCTCGGACGTTGCGCCCGCCCAGACGAGCGCGCCGCCCTTGTTCTCGCTCTCGGTAATCGTCACCGTCACCTCGCCGTTCTCGCCGAGGCCGACCGCGCCTGCCGTCGTCGCGCCCGCCGCGCCGCCGAACTCGACGGCGAGATGCTCCGCCGCGCCGGCGGGAAGCTCGGAGGTTGAAAGCGTATAGACGGCCCCTTCCGGCATGGAGTTCGGCAGGTCGAGCTCGATCGTCGCCGTGCCGCTTGCGGGGAGGGACGCAATCGCGCCGAGGAACGCCGCCGTGTTGTCCGGCGTCTCCGTCACCGTCGCGATCACGCGCGCGCCCGCCTCCAGCGTGATTGGGAACGGCGCCACTTCGTCCGCCGGAAGGATGATCACGCCGCCGTCGCGCACGGTGAGGGAACCCGTGAAGTCGGCGAAGGAAACGTCGCCCGTCAGGTCGAGGACCGCGTTCTCCACCGCGACCGTGCCCGCGCCGGAGATGTCGCAGTTCATCGCGAAGTACGGCTTCGCCGACGCGTCGCCCGCGAACGCGAGCGTGGTGCCGGACGCCACGACGACATCGCCCAGGTAGTTGACTTCCGCGCCGGACGCCGCCGTCACGACGGGCGTGCCGGCTCCGGACGTGAGAACCGTCCACTCCGGCACGGACGCGGGCGCCGTGAAGCGTCCGTTCCCCGAAACGTTGAAGTAGATCGCATTGAAGGCGATCGTCCCGCTGTTGCGCTGTGCGAGATACTCGGGCGCGAAGTCGCCCGTGCCGGACACGTTCACCGTGCAGAGCGGCATGTCTTCCGTGGTCGTGCTGTACCAGACGCGCAGCGGGACCGTGAACCTGCCCCCGGAGATGTTGATCTGCATGTCGCGCGCGCTGTAGCCGGAGTAGTCGAGCGTGGCCGTGCCGTCGCTCTGCACGAGGCCGCCCGTCACGTTCATCACGGCGCCGTAGTTCGTGCCGAAGCCGACGTCGGCGTTGCGCTCGGCGATGCGCATGAGGCCGCTGAGCGTCGTCGTCCCGCCCGTCACCGTCACGGGCGCGTCCACGTACTGGAGGATCGCATACTCGCCCTTGATCTTCACGTTGCCGGAGAAGACGAGCGGACGCCCGCTCTCCGCGAACGTGAGCATGTGGGATCCCGCGTATTCCGTCGTGCCGGAAATCGGCGGCGCCGTCTCGACCGTATTGCCCGTGTACTTGACGTAGCCCAGGTTCTCGACCGAGCCGTTCCACGACGGAACGGTCGCCTTCTTGCCTTCCTCCACGACGAGGTAGCCGTCGCCCGGATAGGTCAGCGTCGTGTCGACGCCCGCATACACGGTGTAGGCGCCCGTCTCCTCCGTGACGGTGTTCGCCGCCGTGAGCGCGCGGAAGTCGTACGGCGTCACCTCGGAAGTCTCCACCGCGCCGGCCGTCGCGAACGCCGTGGGCGTCTTCATCGTGGTGTAGGCCGCCATGATCCAGTCGGCCGAGCGCGCGCTCTTCGAGAGGCGCACCTCGTCAAGGTTGCCGATGTAGGTGTTGCCGCCAGTCGTCGTTCCGTATGAGAAGAACGTAAGCGGGTTGCCAATCGTCTGGAGGCTGTAGTCGGAACCGGTCTTGTTCGCCACCTCCACGCCGTTGATGTACATGCGCGAGATAGGCGTCGAAGGAGTACCGTCGAACGTCACCGTGAAATGTACCCAGTTGTCATAGTAACTGGTGATTCCGCTCTTCGTGTACTGGGCGCTGTTCGCACCTCCGGCGAGAAGTTCGGTGCCAGCGGTGCCGCGCGTCGTCACCTCGAATCCGCCCGCGCTCGTCCAGTCCGTCTTGCTGGAAACGATTCTCTGGTTTGCTGTCTTTGTACCCGCCTTGAACCAGCCGGATATCGTGAGCTGCTTCGTGGTGACGTACTGAAGCCACTTGGAACTGTTGGGCGTTGAGAAACGGGCAGCGTTGGACGTGTTCTTCACCGCCTTGCCCACAGGCGAATCAACGAGCGAGAAGCCGGACGTCGTGCCCGCAGCCGTCATCGTGAGCGCGTTCGTCGTGGAGTCCGCAATCGTGGAGCCGTTGTAGTCCGCGAAGTGCCAAACGCCCATGTAGTCGCCCGCGAACGCGACGGCGGATGGATCCGCGAGGGCCGGCACGTTCGCCGCGCCGCCGCCCCAGTGGAACGTCACGTAGGATGTGGCGTTCGCAAGCGTCGGGACGCGCACCCACACGAACGAGTCGCCCGAGGCGTTCCACGTGTCGACCTCGTGCACGATGCGGTTGCCCGCCGCGTCCGTGAAGTAGATGTCCGCGCCGTCCGCCGCCGCGTCGGCATACGCGAAGCCGGGGACGCCGCCGGGCAGCTTGATGAGCGCGGGGAAGTCCGTGAGCGTGTCCGAACCCGTGTAGCCCGTGAAGGTGATGCGCGCGGACATCGCGCCGCCCGCGCGGCGCGTGACGGACGCCTTGAGCGCGCCATCCACCACGGAGAGCTCCAGGCCGAAGCGCAAGGCGTTCGGTCCCGCGAAGCGCACGTCGAGGATGTCGAGCGCGTCCGCCCCCACGCCGCCGGAGACGAGCGTGTAGTCGCCCGCCTCGAGCGCAGCGTCAGGCCGGAGTGTGACGAACGCCATTCCAGAGGATGGGAGCTCCGGCGCGATGTCGAAGATTGCCGAGCCGTCCCACTCCGGCAGCGCGAGCGTCGCGCCGTCCGCGAGCGAGACAGTGTTCGTGAAGTGCGCGGAGGAGCACGCGGTGAAGTCCGCCGTCGTGCCCGCGCCGACAGTGAACGGCGCGATGCCGGTGAACGCGCCGCCGACCGCATACTCGTACCTGCCGCCGCCGATGACGGAGACCGGCACTGCGGCGTTCTGCGTGAGCGCGGCGGTCTGCGACACCACGGACGCAGAGCCGTCCTTCGCCGAGGTGCGGAAAACCACGCCGGTGACAAGGGAGCTGCCCGCGACGCACGTGACGGGCATCGTGATTGCGAGCGGGCCTTCGAGCGGGCCGATGGTCGCGCCGTCGAGTTCGACGGAGCCGGTGCCGGATATGAGGTCCGTATTGAGCGTGCCGTTCCAGCGAATGCGCATTACGCCCGTCGCAGACGCCGTATCGCAGTCCGCCACGCCGTCAACCAAAAGGAACATTCCCGTCCCCGCGTTGAACGCCGGCGTCTTGAGCGCCGCGCCCGCGTGGACGATTGCGTAGGCGTTCACGCCGAGGGTCGAGGTCGGCGCGAGCGGTTCGAGGAGCGTGGTCGTTCCGTTCGTGACGACAAGAATCGCGTCGTTGCCGAGAGCGACCGCGTCGCGCACGGTGAAGTCGCCGTCAAGGATCGTCGCATGGAGGCGCTGCCCCGTAAGAGCCGTCTGGAGATAGCCGATCTCCGTGTGTCCGCCCGGGAGCGTGCGCAGAAGGTGTATCTGCTTCTTCTGGCTCGTCCCGTAGCCCTTTGACGCCGTCCAGCCCGTGGATGTCAGGGGGTAGCGCGCCGGATTGTCCCACGTGCGCACGTTGTAGCGCACGTCCGCCGTCTCGAGCACCGTCTCGCCGGAGAACTCGACCTCGCCGACGCCGACGGGCTGGAACGTGCCGCCAACGGTGAGGTTGGTGAACGTGAGCGTGCCGAGCGTCTCGGGCTTGAAGTCGCCCGCGTACGCCATCGGGAACGCGATGGCCTGCGCGTTCGTCGAGGCGTTCACGACCTCCGCGAACGTCGCGGCGTTGCCGGTGAGCCTCCAGCTGCCGCTCTCCACGCCGAACGCGAGGCGTCCGAACGCCGTCCCGGCGGCGAGGTCATTCCGCACGGTGCCGGAGCCCGTCACGAACGAAACGTTGCGTCCCGCCTCCGCCGCGCGTCCGTCTTTCCAGTTCGCCGCCGTCGAGAAGTCGCCGTCGCCGGCCGTCCACACCGCCGCGCCTTCGTCGTAGAGCGTATCTGCCGTCAGCTGGTAAAGGCCGTAGCCGGCCGTCTGGTTGCCGATTGCGGTTGTGTTGTTGTTCACCCAGTTGATGCTGAAGTCGTTGGCCACCGTGCCCTTCACGCCGTAGTTGCCGTAGCTGCTCGGCTCAAGGTAGCCGACCTTGTTCATCTTCGCCTTCACGTCGTCGCCGTCCTGCGCGAAGTGCGCCCACATCACCTTGTTGTAGCGCGTGTCCTGGATGTACTGCATCTGAACGTCGTACACCTCCGGCGTGTGCGTGGCGTAGAAAGGAACCGCCCACTCCTTGCCGATGGAGCTGCCGCCCGTGCGCGCGCGGATGCGCACGATGTCCTTGAGCTGCGTGTTCCTCCACACCGTGACGTCATAGCCCGGCAGGAAGCCTCCGTGGACGGGCACGGGCGTACGGCCCGCGTGGAGCGCGGAAAGCTCGGCGGCGGTGAGGATGCGCTGATACACGCGGTAGTCGGCGATCGCGCAGCCTTCGCCCACGACTAGCCCCGAATCGCCGGTGCCGCCGTTCATGGAGAAGAACTGGAAGCTCGTGTTCGACTTGTTGTAGTGCGGATGCGGAATCGAGCCGCGATCCACGCCGTCCACGCTCACGTGGACGCGCCTGTCGGCCGCGTCGAGCGAGATCGCGTAGTCGTGGTAGGCGGTCGCCGCGTCCGTGACGGTGATTTCAAGCGTCGCCTCGAAGTTGACGAAGTTCTCGATCACGGAGAAGCGCACCTTGTCCCCGCCCGCCGTGTACATCACGAGGCCGTGGTTGCCGGCGGTGATGGACTGCGTGCCGAGCACGATGCGGTTTGCGTCCGCGACGGTCTTCGCGCGCATGACGATCGTCCAGGATCCGTCGCCGCACGGGAAGCCGGTGCCGTAGGGACACTGCCCGGAAACGGAGGTGATCGCCCAGTCGTCGTCCGACACCTTCTCGAACGTGGCGCCTGCGTTTGTGAACGTCAGGTTCGCGGCGCCGCTCGACGCCTGCACGTTGTTCGTGTTGTCAAACGCATACCACACCCGCGGATGTTCGAGGTGAATGGCCTCCTGCCCGGCGAAAGCCGGGAGAAACCCGCCTGCCGCAAAAGCCAAAGCTCCAATCCAAGCGAAACGAGAAGTTTTCGCCTTCCCCCAAGGGGCGTTGCACGTCAGTTTTTCCATCGCTTTTTCCTCTTTATGACTGCTGAAAATTACTTCTTTGCCAGTTGAACTAGCAAAATGATACCATAATCTCACCACCCCCCGCAAGCCGAAAAGATAATCGGTCACTCACCTGCATCTGCCCAAAAACTGATACTAGAAGGCCCCCGTCGGGGAAGCGGCGCTCTCGCCGCTTCAAATCAGGAAGCGACAGGAGTGTCGCTTCCCCGACGGGGGATGCATTTTTCATGCGCTTTTGGAGGGATGCAGATGGGTGACCGGTTACCGGCTCGCGACAAGCGCGACCGCTCCCGGTGGGGCGAGCCTCACAACTTGCTGTTGTACGCTTGCTGTCACTGCTCGGCGAGACGCCTCGCCCCACCGCGCCTCGCCCTACCACGCGGCGAGGTCGATCACTTGGGCAGATCCCTGCAGACCACCAAGTTCTTCTTGTAGAAGGCCATGCCGAACTTGAGGATGTCGCGCTTT
>Ga0310697_10006576_pt1 | contig 11032 bp, 20 predicted proteins | sample 172DNAGHGlowgp2_FD_203883 | JGI IMG/M metagenome (GOLD analysis project Ga0310697, IMG submission 203883) | Sheep rumen microbial communities from Palmerston North, Manawatu-Wanganui, New Zealand - 1728 DNA GHGlow gp2 (v2) (version 2) | ecosystem: Host-associated > Mammals > Digestive system >...
TTTTATATAATGTTCGAAAAGGTATGGAGCATCATCAATAGTGAAGCCTTCTGCGCGCAAAGCTGCAATTTCTTCTGGCGTTAAAGGCATCCTGCAATAATTACTACCTCTTGTCGCATAACTTTTAATAGTTTGAGCTACATGAGGATAATTTTTTTCAATTCTTCCCGCATCTTCGGTTAATTTTCTTATTTTCTCAATAAATCTCATTATTTCTTCACCTTCAAAAAAATAGTAAATCAATCTCTCTTACTTTATAAATATATTATACTCCAAATTTTACCAAAAGTCAACAAACGGGTCCCCTTGGGGACCGGCTCTTCAAAAAGCGCGAAGCGCTTTTTGATGAGCGGGAAGGGGAACATAAGGTTTTCGCGCACTTAAAGATGGGAAAAATATGGCATTTTGGATATTTAATATATGGTACATCCTTGTTGTAAAGAAAAGAAGAGATATGAATTTCTAGTATGTATAAGGTTAAATATAGGGAAGGGATAAGGAAGTTGCAAATTTGGGAGGGAAGAGTTAGTTTTAAGGTTGGGAGATTTTTGGGGTATATAGTTTATGGTAGTGCGCCAAATTTCAACTTTTGTCAAGCATTTGACTCTATTTTTTTTATAAAATCTATATATCTATTTTTGGTTGACGAAAAACTTACCCCACCTATTTATAAGAGATGGGGGTAAAATTTTGTCAGTCTTTTAAAAAGTCAAATATTTGACTGGTAGTAATTTTTACCGAAAAAAAACGAGTCCGGGGTTCTCTATATAGAACCCCGGACCCAAATTTTTTCGATTTTCCTACTTTTTAGAAATTATATGCCCGTAATAAGCACCAGTTCCAGCTTGTTCGATATTATAATATTCTTGAATATCTTTCTTCAATGAAGTCCATTTTTTAGGATAACCAATTTCTTGAATTAATTGTTCTTTATCTTCCTTTCCTAGCTTACGCCCTAAATAACTATCTGGTATAATCCATTGAGTGTTTGCTATATCAGCTCTTGCAGCTTGTTTTCTGTTTAAACGTTTTTCATTAGCAGCTAACTGACTGTTATAATTATATTGTATTTGCCAGTCTCCACGTTTTCTCCCAGGGAATTGAATTTGTATGTCTTTGTTTCCGCTATGAACGATTACAATTTGTACGTTATCATCCATTAAATTCCAGCCTGTAGCATAAGCCTCTGTAAGTATTATATCATCTATATCATCAGGATATTTATGGTTATATTGCAAGTGATTGACAATGTCTAGCTGATTATTTGTCATTGGTTTTAAAGCATGTTTAGACCATAGACAGACAACTTTTCGTCCTGTATTTTCTTGAATCTCGCGCGCAAACTGCTCGCCTTGTTCTATTTTAGGAACAAATATTAAACGTTTGACTTCTGGATTTGCGCGAAGTAGAACGTGAATATCTGAATATTCATATTTCTGAAATACTTCATAGGCTATTAGCTGTTCTTGAATTTGAATTTCATTTATGTATGATTTTAAACGAGCCCATTTTTCTAGGTTGTCTGCGGTCGCAGTTAAACCAAACCACCAAACTCCTTTCAGCTCAGCCCAATGGAGCAGAGTATCAATGGCTATATAGGAGAATGATTCTTGGGATAGTATGAGACAAATAACTTCTCGCGAACTTTCTGGGTTGCGCTTCCATATATTAGCTTCATCTATTCTTACATACTTGATTAAATTATGAATTTCGTCGCAGCATATATAGTCAAACATCTCAGCTACCAGCTCTCCACGCTTAACCATTGCGCCGAATTTCTGATAGTTTAATATATAGGGCTTATCCAGCTTCTCGCCCCACATTTGGCATTCTTCAAGAGCTATTTTCTCTTCCTCGCCCATTGTTGTGTCAATTAAAATAAGGCATCGCTGTGGCGCGACGCCCAACTGTTTTGGTATAGTATTTATTGCCGCTGTGGTTTTGCCTTGGCCGGTTTGCGCGACAATTAAATTTAGGCGTCCGCGCTCGTAATTTGGGCACTCTAAGTCAAGTGCTTCGGATAAATGCAATCCTTCTCTCATTTTTTTTACACTCCTTTTTTGAAATTTTCTTTCAAAATTAAAGTATTTTTATTTATTTTTAAATTATTTTAAATTATTTTGTCAAATTCCAGCTTTTTTCTTGTTGGCTATGAAAAAATTTTCCAGCTTATTTCCAGCTCCTTACGGGGAAATTATGCGCGCGAAAACCCAGCTCAAACACACACAACATCCCTCCCCTCTTTCTAATATTATTATAGCATAAATTTATATCCAAGTCAAGAAGTAGGTTTTAGTATAGTAGTATAGTACTATGGTAGTATGATAATATGGTAGTATGGTAATACTTTACCAGGGTGAAGTATTGTTAGGGGTTTGTAAATTAGAATGGCCGTACAGTCTAATTTACGTAGGTTTAACTTGACTTCTTGCGCGGTCTGTGCTATACTTATTACATCAAATGAAAGGAGATTTCAGATATGCCTTACAAGACGATTAAATGCCCGAAGTGTGGAGTTGAGGGAAGTTTTGAGATTGTTGCGGATTCTGCGCTTGGTTGGAATTATAACTATAATTGTTATAGTAAGATAGTTTTCTGCACTTGCAATAATTGTAAAGTTTCATTTTCTGCGGAAGAACTTTACGACATTATCGGATATGATGAAGATAGTGTTAAGATTGTGGAGGTAGTATGAAAGAGACAAAGCAAGGCGCTCTGTATTGCGAAGAAGGTTATCATTTTCCCTTTAAGCAAATGTGGGATGATTTTGTCGCTACTTTGGATATGAGTGATGAAAGATTTTGTTTGCTCGTGGAAGAAGTTAATTATATGCGCGGGAAAATCGCGGATTATTATGAGAAGGAAATAAAAGAACTTTAAGAAAGGATTAATTATGCGAAAGAATCATACTCATCGTGGATTTTATGTTAATCTGCACAAGAAAAGTGATACTGGAACTTTTTTGAAGGGCCGAATAGGGAAAAATATGAGTGTTCTAAAAATATATGAATACCAAGATTTTTTGTGGTATTTGCATTTTCATGAATTTCAAAAGTATGGTTTGCTACTTCCTATTTACAGACTTCGTAAAAATTTGAAGTATAGAAAACCTGCAATTAAAAGATGGGAAAAAGATAACGGCACTTAAAGTGTCGTTTTATTTTTATGTTAATTAAAATGTACGTACAACCTATTTAACATAAAATCAAAAAGAAACTCCTTACGGAGTTTCCCATTTAACTTCATTCATTTCATCAATTTCGGCATGAGGGAGATAAATTTCATTACGAATACCCCATTTAAGAAGATTATACTGTTCTTCTGTGAGTTCAATATAATAGGGGTCGGCATCTTCACACCGCAGACAATACTTACGGCGATTATTAGATTCCTTTTCTGTCTTGGGAGAACGCCCGTTAAGAGCGTCGTTGCGGCCCTCATAGTAAGCATCGTGCGCGATAATCTGCCCTACAAGATCATCTGCGGAAAGACTATTACCCTTATAATCAAAATGGCTAATTCCGCGGCGGTCACATTCCTTGACAAGCTGGTAATAGTTCTTTCCCTTAAAATCGGAGTAGTTCATCTTCAACATAATAATTTATTCCCCTTTCATTTGATGTATTTATTATAATATATCTTGCGCGAAAAGTCAAGTTAATTATTAGTTAATTAGACTGTACGTACAATCTATTTTACTATATTTTAACTTGACATATTATATTTTATCTGCTATAATTGATTTATCAAATGAAGGGAGCGCAAGTGAATGATTAGTGAAATTTTAACGGATATTCTGGGATATATCCTATTTGGAGGTTTTATTCTTGGCCTTCTTGGTGGTTGTATTTATGCAACTATATGTGGTATTCGGGGATATTTAGAAGAAGAAGATGGGTTTTGTCTTTTTGTGATTGTTATGGGATGTATTGGCATTATGATTGCCACAATTCTTATCTTAAAGGCTTTTGGACTATAAGAAAGGAGTGCAGTGATATGAATACTTTACTTATAATTATTTTTGTATTATCTCTTATTTTGTGTTGTAGTATTTGGTTAATAATAGGTATAGAAGAAGAAGATTGGGTAGAAATTGGATTTGGAATAGTAGGACTAATTATTTTAATTAGTATTACATTATATATTATTTTAAGCAAAGGAGTAAATATATGAAATTAGGACAAAAAATTAGATTTGATGGAATGGAAGGATATTTGATAGGAAAAACTATCGACCCACTGGAAGAATCGGAAGTTCCATACGAAAGTTATACTTATACTATTAGAGTTTTTCAACCATTTTATAAAGATGGTTATGCGGATTTTTGTCGCTCTGGAAAAGATTTGTTAAAATCTTGGAGAGAAAAAAGGAAGATTAAGTAATATGAAAAAAATTAGTTATAATGATGTCGCCTATATTTGCCGCTACAAAGAAAAACATTTTTTTGAAAAATATTTTTGTAATCATTATATTTGGATGAATAATCCAAATGAAGGAATAATAAAAAAAGATATGAAAATTTGGTTTTATATCTTAACATTTATTCCTGTCTGTATTCTCCAATTTGTTTGTCTTTTGTGGGATGGCGGCATAAAGCATTTTGAAATTCCTTCTATTAATATAATGGCTTATAATGTCACTGGACTAACTTCTGATAATGACGATACCACTATGTTTGGTAGGTTTAAGCAAGTATATAATAGATAGCGGCAAAACCGCTATTTTTTAATTATGTGTAAATTAGACTATACGTATCATTTAATTTACATTCGCTTAAAATAAAGGCGCTTTCGCGCCTTAATCTTTCATTTCTTGAATATCTTCATCCCTTGTGTAAACAAGGACTTCCGTCCATCTCCAAGTTTTATTACATTTGGGGCAAGTTCCATAACCAATATCATAATACGCATGATTATGATACTCGGTATCTACTACATCCTCAAAAGTAACTGTTTCGCCACAATTAGGACACTTCAAATTAATCGACTTCCTTTATTTCAGTTTCGTCGCTATAGATATAATTGACTTCATTCTGATAGGTACGTCCGCAAGTGGGACAGTGCCAAGTGTTGAATTGCGTCATAGTGGATGAACCACCAAAGTCCTGATAGGTTTCAATCTCAACCAGTTCCAGTTCAGTATCGCAATGAGGGCAAATGTAATCCATATATGTTATACTCCTTTCTTTAATAGCAAAATTGAATGATATATTTTTGAGGAAACCAATCTATTAAATCAATGATATGATATTCATTTAATTTTTGTTCTAATTCTTCCAACTCTGCTTTATCCCAACGGATTTCATTTATATTTATTACTGCTTCGTCGGAAGTTTTAGATAAGCCAAGAAACCAATCTCCACCAGTCCAAGTATTAAGTTGACGCAAATAAGAATCCGAAAAATCATACATACTATCTTCATTAGGGAAAAGTTCGTTAATAGACATTAACATTTCATCTGAAATGATAATCCCGTAACACACTCCGATAGAATATTCAATCATAATGTTTAATCCCCTTTCGTTTTCTTGAATATATTATAGCATGGGATGGAGTAGAAGTCAAGTTAAATGTAAGTAAACTAAATTGAACGTACTATTTAATTTACATTTGCTTAAAAAAGAAAAGGGCTTACGCCCTTTTCTCAACAGTGAGGACAATGGAGGTAATCATCACGGCATCCATAACAATAATCGTCATCATCATCATCGTCATAGTCATCATCATCGTCGTCGTCGTCGTCCCAATCATCGTCGTCGTCCTCGTCGTCATCCCAATAATCCTCGTCCTCGTCATAATCGACGGTCAGAAGGTCGGGACAGAGAGGCTTGCCGTTGAGATTGACAATATAGCCCTCATCATTTGCCGCATCAATCGCGGAAATAATGTCGGTCAGAAGGCGGTCAGAATCAGCCTTGTGGGAATTGCGAATCGCATCATCCACCGCATCACGCAGAGCAACCAGGGTCTTGATAGGCATATCAGTCAGAACCACGCCGCCGTTGATGGAAGTGCCGCACTTGATGTTAGAGTTCATATTCATATTGAATCCTTTCTCACTTGGGTTTGTTAAGTGTTTTCCTTCACTTGATTGATTATATTATAGCAGATGGAGTGGAGTTTGTCAAGTTAAGAGTTTGTTATCAATGAGAATAAATCAGAAAGCAAATCAGCGCAGCGAAATTAAATAGTGTGCGAATCAAAGTATATCTTTCGCCGTTGATAGTCCATTCAAAAACGCCAAGAATAAGCAGGATGATAATAGCAATCTTCATAGTTAAATCTCCTTTGGTTTGTAGTGTTGTCCTTCACTTGATGTATATATTATAGCATGGGTTATGGGATTTGTCAAATTAAGAGTTGGTAAATTAGAATTGACGTATGCTTTAATTAAATAGCACTTAACGTGCTACTTAATAAAGGTATCAATATCTGTTACTATTCGCGCGGAAACATAATGTTTCTTACAAGTTAAGGTTTCATAGAAAGCCATATCTTTTTCATAGTTCTTATCAAAGTCCAATATGGCGTTCATGTTAGCTTGTATGGGATTAATATTGTATCTAAACTCCAAACGATTACGCCATGCTTTTGCGTTCTGTTCGGGAATGAGAAGTTCAAATTCAATATTCTGCTCCATAAGTCGATTAATAACTGCTTGATGCGCGGAAATAAAGACATTATATCCCGCAACACTAAGATTATGAGCCAAAGCAACATAAAGATATTCCCATTTGTCTTTCTTGACAAAGTTAGAAGAATCTAAATCTATAGTAGTGTCGGGATTGTTACGACAATAGGTAGATTTTCCACAACCCTGATAGCCACAATAAATCATACAATATCGCCCCTTTCATTATCTATTATATACATATAGGGACAAATTGTCAAGTTAAACTTATGTAAATTAGAATCTACGTTAGGTGTAATTTACACAAACTTAAAAAGAAGGAGGATTACTCCTCCTCCTTCTCCTTGGCTTCCTTTTCGGCCTTGGCCTTTTCGCGCTTGGCCTTGTCCTTAGCGGCCTTTTCGGCACGCTCGGCGGCCTTCGCGGCCTTCTTCGCCTGCTTGTCCTCATAGTCCGCAATCTCAGCGGCCATGAGTTCGGCGGCGGTCATGTCCTCGCGTTCCTCGGCCACGATAACGCCAATGCGGGCGTAGCGTTCCACGCCGTTGGAATCGGTCACAAGGCAACCGTACTGGCGGTCATTAATCTTGTGGATACCTTCGACCTCGGAAATATGCAGGGTGTTGAAGATAGCGGTGCGGATGTTGGAATCGACAAGAGCCTTAGAAATCTTCGCCATAGTAGTAAATCCTTCCTGGTTTTTTAGTGTTTTCCTTCACTTGATGTATTCATTATAGCACGTTGTGTGCCTAATGTCAAGTTAAGATTCGGTAAAGTCCTGCCGAATGTCACACAAGAGCAGTTCTTCCACCGCGGCGAACAGGGACTTCTGTTTTCACCGCCGCAACCCCGGGCATGACCCCTATGCTACATTGTGCCGTTCCTTTCCTTGGAACAATTATATTATAGCAGAAATTTCCACATAAGTCAAGTTAAAACATAGTAAATTACATTTGACGTTCCGTCTAATTTACATTTGCTTAATAAGAAAAGACCCTTGCGGGTCTTAACTTAATATTTACAATCCAGTCCGGCATACTCGGCAAGTCGCCGCATCCGATTGACTAATCCTACGCAATAAGTAGACAATGCTTTTTCCTGCGTGTTTGCTTCTTCCTGCTTTGCTTCGACATATACAGCCATAGCACAAAAGACGGTTTCACATTCGCGCTTGTTTGCCTTTTTCCTTCTCATACAAAATTCATCAGTCGCGCCCAAGTCACGAAAAGGGAAAAACTTAATGCCGGGCGTTATGGCATGGCGTTGTGCTATCTTGTGAAGTATGTAAGATTCAATAATAGCATCGTCAAGCGCGGTATGACTTTCTTCAAAGTCGTATATATCACAAAGATAACGAAAAGTCGATTCTGCGGAAGTTTTGAAAAATGTTCCCGAATTAGTCAAAAGGCCATTTTCCAAACACTTGTTTTTATAGTTCACATTGTTTAACAAATGTGTTGTGGCAAGTCCCCACAAATCAAACATGGAATAGGTTTTGCCACGAAAACGAAAAATTTCTGCTTCAAAGTCAGGGTTACGCTGGTTCTTTTCGCCTTCCGCAATTCGCGCCGCGCTTGCGTGTTGTATCTGTTCCCATTCATTATAGTTAGGGCTATACAATTCCTGAATGTAAAGTTCAGTAAAGGGAATAGCCTTTTTGAAGTCGAACATTGCGTTAAATGCACCGATTCCATCCACCGAGGACATATCAGAAATAAAAATTTCCATGACTTCATTCCACGGCTTTATGCTGGTTTCGCCCTCTTTGAGCATATCAAGATAAATCGGGCGTTTTCCCGCATAATACGCAGTATTGAAAATGGCAGGAACGGCGAAAGTTTCTGCAATCAAAAACTGTTTGCGCTCATAGATATTTCCCGCGCGGTCACAGATAGTCCAGCCAATGTCATAAATCAAAGGTTTGGCAATAGCAATCTTTTTTTTGCGCTCAGGGTCGCCATTTGCGATTTCATCCGCAAAGGGCAAAGTCGCCGTTTCCGTATCGACTACCATAAATTTCAGTTTCTTCATAAATTAATCTCCTTTGGTTTGTGTTGTTTTCCTTCAACTGTAGATATATTATAGCATACCTATTCTCAAAAAGCAAGTTAAACCTTTGTAAATTAGGCTGTACGTTTTATCTAATTTACATTAGCTTAAAAAAGAAATTAACCCTTGCGGGTTAATTCTTTTCGCGGATTGAATTAAGATGCTGCTGGTATTCCTTTTTGAAATTCTTTGCCGCTTCATCTTTCGGCGTTGAATTGCCAAAGGCAAGATACTGATAAATAAGGCCGTTGTTAGTAACTTCGCAAGTTATATAAGACTTATCGGGGTCGGTTTTAAGGCGAACGGTTACAACGTGGGTATGGCCCTTATAAACCTTTTCCATATACAGCCGTTCAACGCAATTCCGCTGCGCTTCGCCCTCTTTGTGGAAATCCTCTTTTGTCAACAGGGGCTTGACAACAAAAGTATCATTTTCATAATAGAGCCATTCTTTGTCGTTATACTTTGCCAGTTCTTCGTTATAATGCGCGTCCCTATATTCTTTTTCAAGATATTTGAGAACGGCATATTTTGTCAAAAAGTTCTTTTCAACTTCTACTTTACCAAACATTTTCATAGAAGTTTTGTAATACCAAGCCAACATATCTCTGATATAACCTGCCTGATTATAACCTTCATACATTGCTTCAACGTGTTCGCTAATAATACGATTCAACGAAGTCTTAATATAATCGGCAGGGTAATCAGCCATAAGCAAGGCAGAAAAAACGTCTTTCGCCCAATCAGGCAAAGTATTAACATACTGTTCATACTGCATCATGGTAAGATACTTATTAATTCTATAAGCATCATAATAATCATTGCAGTTTTCCTTAACATAATCTACAACCTTTTTAGTAAGATTAAGTTTATTGTTAAGGGTTTCCGGCTCATGAGGAAACAGGCCCAAACTCAAAAGCTGCTCAAAACGCGCGCCCTTTTCTTCATTATAGGCGGGGTCGTAAGAATGGGTAAACTTATTGCGATACCAATAAATGGCATAGCCCAACAAACCTTCACTACGCCAAGTAGGCAAATTGTCAAAGGTAAAACACTTGGGAACACCCTTGACAGGCTTGCCAGACTTGCCGATAAACTGCCCGGTGGTAATATCCCACGCGCCGACCTTCAAAGAACAGTCATAAGCTACGATAAAATTACGTTCCTTAACAAAATTCATTCTTAATCCCTTTCTGGTTTGTCAAGTGTTTTCCTTCACTTTCTGAAACTATTATACACCCTATACTGCTATTTGTCAATACTTTTTTGTGTTAAGTATATATAAATTAAACTGTACGTTTAGTCTAATTAACATTCGCTAAAAGAAAAGCGCCCCGAAGGGCGCTGGATTAGGTGCGGCGGGAGTAGGTGTTATTGCCACCGTTATCGGGGCGGTGAACCTCAACCTCATCCTGCCAGAGGTTAAGCATACCATACCGCATCTTGCTTGCGGTAAAGGTGTCGGGCATATCGGCGCTGACAACGTCCCAAAGGTCTTTCACGGTCATCGGCTTGTCCCACGCGGCGCAAGCCATCAGGGCATCATGCGCGGCGTTATACAGTTCGGTATTAGCCCGCGACTTTGCGGTGGTGCGCTCCCACTCGGCGTTGACTTCATCACGAAGCACAGACAGGTCAACAGTGTTATCGCCGTTCAGGTAGTTCTTCATCATCTCAAGAGTAGACTTCTTCATAGGGCATTAATTCCTTCCTGGTTTTGTAAGAGTTTTCCTTCTCTTGATGTACTTATTATATCAGAAATGTGAGGAGTTGTCAAGTTAAGAGTTTGTTATTCATCATCTTTATTAAAAAATTCATCATCTGTCTCTAATATAACCTCAGGAAAAGAAATCGTATAGCCGTCAATGATAACGGTAAAACCTGCGTTCTGTGCCTTTTCGATTGCGGCGGAAATTACATTTTCAAGTTCTTCCCTATTCATATTAAATTCCTTTCTGGTTTGGTGGGTTTTCCTTCCCTTTGATGTATTCATTATAGCACTTTCGCGCTGTAATGTCAAGTTAAGAGTTTGTTAAAGGGGAGTGGTGAGTGCTAACCATTCTTCGCTAATTTCATCCAACAGGTTCCACCCTCTACGTTTGTACGACTTACGCGCGTTCACGTACTCGCCTTACTGGCTCGGCTTTGGGGTTTCTGTCCCTTCAACATCTTTATTATACTACGATTTCCCAACTTTGTCAAGTTAAGATTTCGTGAAGTTGGTGAGGGTGGCGGGAATCGAACCCGCGGTACATGGATTAAAAGTCCATTGCCATACCACTTGGCTACACCCTCATAAGTTTTGGGAGTTCCTTTCCTCTCCCTCAACTGTAATTATTATAACAGAATTAG
>Ga0310697_10006577_pt1 | contig 11031 bp, 11 predicted proteins | sample 172DNAGHGlowgp2_FD_203883 | JGI IMG/M metagenome (GOLD analysis project Ga0310697, IMG submission 203883) | Sheep rumen microbial communities from Palmerston North, Manawatu-Wanganui, New Zealand - 1728 DNA GHGlow gp2 (v2) (version 2) | ecosystem: Host-associated > Mammals > Digestive system >...
TCTTTTCATTCCATTTCATCTGGACTGTCGTAAAACTCCATCGCAGCCAACGCCTCATCGTCATTGCTGAACGCAGAATCCTCCTCGAAGATGCCTTCGACCTCCTCTTCAATCTCCCTATCTTCCAGTTCCTCTTCACTCACCTTTAACCTCTCAGGTGAATACGAACCGATTTTACCAGATTTCATTCTATGTCTCATAACTTATGACTATTGCATGTCAATTGTAAAACTGAAATTAGTCTTTCCATCATTGTCTGGACCATAAATAAATGCATAAGAAAATATCTTATGCCTAGCAATACTATAATTCGCTAAAAAATCAGGAGAAAAAATAGGCAACCATCGAGTCCTGCAATAAACGCCTTTATGAATATTATAGTGATTTGGAATCACAACATTCTTCAAACCAATAATCGTTGCTATGGAACTTATATAAGATGACACATTGGATGATAAATATCCATTATCGTCTGCAATAATCTTAAGATCGCCATCACCACTTTTTCCTTCACATTGAAAATTATTTTTGAAATAATCTTTTGTATGTTCTTTAATTACCTCAACATCCTTTTTCCGTTGTTCAATGTATTCTGTTTTTTTATGTTTTTTCTGTCCTTTTGGTATAGCGATAGCATCTACTTTTGCATCTGAGAGAGATTCCAAATAATCAAGATATCCCTTTAGTTGGGCAATGCTACCATTGGGTGCCAAAGTATTAAGCCAATTCCACCAATTATCAGCATTTTTCTTATAAGCATAAATAGTGGTTTTCATTGCATCATCTGGACGGTTTAGCAGATCACCAACTGTAATAGCAGAATTGGGAACTAAATCGTGAAGATCTGGAAATTGTATTTTTATACCTTCACTCTCCAATTTTGCTACAATGTATTGAAATGTACCAAAGGGATATTTATTCTTAAAGTCCCATTCATCGAATACTCTAAGATTATTTTCATCGTCGCTCTGAGGACTAAATATCTGTTTATTCTTCCTAATATCTTGCATATGTTTCTTATCTAGTGCAACTACATGCTGATCAATACATATTGCTTTAGGATCCGTAACAAACATATCCACATAGACACTACCATACAAATCATCATGCCCATCTGCAAGCCAAACCGTATCTTTGCTATTTGTAAATCCCACAATATTGCACTGACAGTATTTTACAAGAAGCAAACCTGATAAAACCCCATCAATATCAGTATTAATTATGATATCCTTATTCCTTGCGAATAATTCTTTTAACATATTAATTCTTGTTTAATTCTTCCCTAATGTAAAATCCCACGAGCCAAAAGGTTTCCCTTTTATTCTCGGAGCGCCATCGATAATAAAATCAGGTTTCTTTTTCTTGGCTTTACCCGCATGGTTAAATTGATCTTCAATAAAGCCATTATTACATTTAACCTGGATTTTACCTATTATTCTTCCATCTAACTTAAATGCGACAAAGGCATCACAATATTTCTCAACAACAATATCATTAACTTTTCCTTCGTCAACAGTTTTCAGGTCTGTTTCGATAGAATAGCCTCTATCTGAATAGTTTATTACCCAAAATGGAATAGGAGAATTTGCATGAAACATTTGCGCCAAAAGAGTAGTTTTATTGGAAACGTTTGGCCAATTCTCTATTACAGCATCTCTTATCAAATCGTAAAAAGCGTCCGCAACCTTAGACCGTTTTCTGTTCCAGTTGGATATATTCCCGTATGTTTTTTTCATCTCTTCTATATATTTAGGAATATATTCGTTATCATATAGACATTTCAGTTTTTTGATTTGATCGTCTGTGATATATTTTCTTGCTGTGGGATTCAACGAATTTTTGTTTTTATACTTAACCGACAACCCTAATTTTGATATTTTATCACTACTATCTTTTACTTCCAAAACAATATCTGATGGTCCTACATTGTCATTTTGGGTTTCGAATGAAGCATCTATGAGAGAATATCCTCGTTTTTTCAATTCATTTACAATTAATTGAATGCTTGTATTCTTTTGAATTTCCAACACTTTCAACTTATCACTTCGCTTATCAATAGAGCAAAGGACTTTCTTATACTCTTCCGCTTTTGATTCAATTAATCTGGCGAACAAAGCAATCTCATATTCAACACCAGGGTTGGTGTTTTTCTCAATTTCGTTCAATGTATTAGGGTATAACATAATTATGGTTTTATTAAATTAAACACTTGAATATTTAATCCCTTAGCAATTTTCAACAAAGAGAGATAAGAAGGATTTCGCTCGCCTCTCTCCAACATGCCGATATAATTTCTATCCACACCAGACTTCTCTGCAAGTTCAAGTTGCGTGAGTCCTTTCAACTCACGCTTAGACTTGATAATCTTGCCTAATTCAATTAGTTCTACTCTCTCCATAAACCTACAATAAGTATCATTAAAAAAAGCACCGCTTTCGCAGTGCTTTATCTATACAACTTCTAAAAAACTTAATTCTAACTGTCTCTTATCTGGTGGGAACTGGACATCCTTGGAATACTTATGATGGAGTATAGTGTCGCCAAACATATATCTCGCAAAGAATTTTACCAGTTCCACATTAATACTATTTCCGAATTGTTTATATGCCTGAGCATTCTTATCATCATATTGGAAGGTATCGGGAAAACTCTGAAGTCTCGCACATTCTCTGGGGGTTAGAAATCTTTTCTTTTTCCCAACTATTGAAGTCTGGGTAATAGCAACGAGGGCAGGGAAATATGTTCCTGGCTTAACACGAAGGCCAGAAGGCCTGATCTGCATAATATTCTCCCACAAATCAGGTTTATCTGTTTCACCGGCTTGCCATTCTAGTTTTGCCTTTGCTCCAAAAAAATTCTGGTTCTTTTGCGCTTTTGGTAGCCAATATGCAATAAATTCTTTATTATTCTTCCACAGTTCATTATTCTTAATAATAAAATTTCTTTCCCATTTAGGCAAATTATCCCAATCCTTTACTAAATGATTGTCTTCTAATGAACAGAGAGAATCAGCCCATACAGGAAAGCCTGGAAGTTTTTCACATTTTATATTTTGGATAAACTCATTCCATAGATCTATCCACTCTATCTGGTCTTCTCTTAACTTATATTTTTCCAGGTCATCTATTTCGCCATCCTTTAAAAGAATGTCATCTATACTACAAGAGGGAATTTTGTTTATATTAAAATAAAATGGAGGAAGAGTCCCCATGTCTTTTCTTACACACATTATAAAAACACGCTCTCTATGCTGTGGGATGCCTATATAATGAGGACTGAAGATTACCGGCTCATCTATCACATTGTATCCTGCATTATCCAATGCATCATGAATTACCCTCCATGTATTACCGTGGTCGTGACTTGCCAGGTTTCTAACATTTTCTAATAGTGCATATTTAGGATGATGGTAGTCTATTATACGCATAATATCAAAGAAAAGTGTTCCTTTTGTTTTATCCTTAAAACCTAATCGACTTCCCGCTTTTGAAAATGCTTGACATGGAAAACCTGCACATAAGACCTCATGAGGTGGAATATCTTTTGCTTCAATCTTTGTTATATCTCCATCTGGTCTGATGCCATAATTTTTTTCATAAGTTTTTCTGCAATCTGCGTCAATATCACTAGCATATAAGCAAGTTCCACCAAGTTCTGACAATGCTTGATGAAATCCGCCTATTCCACAAAAGAGGTCAATAAACGTAAATTTGTACACAAACTAAACTTTAATTAAATAATATGCCACAAAGTTACAGATTTATTTTGGCGGAATCTGATTAATTAGCTATTTTGGGATTTATTTAGCTTTTATCCTGATATAATCCAGTGCTTTCTTTATTTGATAATTTTTTGTAAGGTCGTGAAATATGGAGTATAGTTGTTTTTATCGTAGATGGGATGTTTGCCTATTCCCCCTAAACTCTCTATTGTGAGACTTTTATTGTTTTTCAATTTGAAACACAAATAGTTATCGCCATGACAATCAAAACCTAATGCTTTCAAGAAACTTGCATTTGCAAGAGTTGGCTCGTCAGATTCAAGTTCAAACAAATCGGCTTTTTCATTATGATAAAGTAAAAGGTACTCTGGCATCATATCACAATCTTCTTTGAAAATGGAACCTTTTCGTCCGTCAGAGCGTACATAATATAATAGATTCTTGAGAATAAGGTCATAGTGATTGTCGTTCTTATAATAGCCGACAAGGGTACATGCATCTTTTTCCGTATATGGTTCGCAAGCTCCCTGTCGTTCATTATAGTCACCAACAAAGGCATTGAAGATAGATTGTGCTAAACATTTCCCCAGACGAGGAGGTACTGCGTTCCCTATCATCTTATAGGTTGCTTTTATATCATCACTGTCAAAAATGAAACTATCAGGGAATGTCTGAATTCTTGCACACTCTCTAACACTTAGCCTTCGATATTGAGACATTTTATCTTTCTGGAAATCCCAGTTTTCATGCCCGTAGAACATCATCTTTGGAGAAGAAGGATGGAGTTGGATATTATCTGCAGTAGCATGAATTGTAAATGAAGGTTGTTGCCATCCCCTCCTCCGATTCCCTCTATAATAGAAAGAGCCAAAGTCTGTAGCAAGTACATCATGATTGGAGCGTTGTGTGTTAACCACAACTTTCTCCATGCCACTATATCTCACAGGATCTTCTGTAATATCTCCTATAGCCTTGCTTAATGTCACTGGCTCAGTACAAGTTGGCAATGGAAATACGTAATCCATTTTGAGTTCTTTTCTAAATCCAATTAAGAATACGCGTTCCCTATTTTGAGGAATAGAATAATTAACCGCATCTAATAATTTCCATTTTACATCATACCCGGCAGAGGACAGACGATTTATAAAATCTTGAAAAACATCCGAGAACTTGGTATCTAGCATTCCCTTTACATTTTCAATTAAAAAGAACTTTGGTTTCTTCGCCTTAATGAAATCAATGTAGGTAAGGAACAACTTTCCTCGTTCATCATTTAAACCACGCTGCTTTCCTGCAACACTCCAAGACTGACATGGTGGGCCTCCAATAAAACCATCGCAATCCGGTATTTCTTCTGGACGGACATTATTGATATCACCTAATACTAATTTCGTATTTGGGTGATTCCTAATATATGTGTCACGTACAGATTGGTCAAGGTCATTAGCCCAAACCACTTGAAATCCAGCCTGTTCAAAGCCAAGATCAAGACCACCACAACCTGCAAAAAAAGACACAACCCGCATATTATCAGTTTAAGAGTTTATTATCTCATGTGTTTTTACATCACATTGCATTTGCAAAAGTACAAAGAAAAACGGAATTACCAAAGAAAAGTCGGAAAAATATGTCCTAAATCTGGGACATAACATTGCACATCGGGCAATATATTGCCCCAGATTCAGGGCAGACCATTTTAGAATTTCATTTATATGCCCCAGATTGTGGGCACGTTTCTGCCCCCCGGGCAATCATCTGTCCCAGTTTTGACACTGTCATTGCCCCCCCGGGCAGAGTCATGCCTCAGATTTGGGGGACGTTTATGCACACCAGGCAGAATCGTGTCCCAAATTTCAGGCACTCATAATGCACACCAGGCAATATTGTCTCCGGATTTTGCCATGTCATTGCCCCCCGGGCATAATGATGCCCCAGTTTTCGGACAGACTTCTGCCCCCCGGGCAAAGTGATGCCTCAGATTTGGGGCAGACTTTTGGAAATCTGAAGCGATATGTATGATTTTTCAGACAAACCTCTCTACTTCTGGAACACGATGTCCCCCAAATCACCCATACCATCGGAAACCAAAAATGGCTTGTCCAGAAATTCAGACATATCATGCCATTTCAAAAATGCCCTGTTCCTGATCTCACTCTTTTTGCTCTTTTTTGTCGTAAAGATAATCCATTTTTTGCGCTTACATTATTTATCTTTTTGCACCTTTGAAATCGCGAGCGCAATGTTACACAAGAGGTCAGGAACTGTGTACCTACGGTTTTATCAAAAAATGTGAAAGGCTTGGATAATCCATTTAAAGTAATTACCTTTGCAGGAAAATAAATCAAATATATGAAACAGAAGTATGCAGTCGTTGTATTCTTGATGCTGATAGCGGCATCGGGACTGACGAGTTTCAGCAGTTACAGCGCTACGGAGCGTTTGGTAGAAGACGATATGAGTCAGGCGCTGGCCTTGGCACTCGACGAGCAGCAGAGTGATGTGATCAGTGCCGACACCATCCGGGTGTTCAACAGTCATCTGCAACTGGAACAGTTGCGAGGCCATGCAATGTTGGCAGTGGATACAAGACAAAAAGGATTCCGATGTGAAGCAAAGTGTTCTATGGCAACTATCTTCGCGATGTCGGAGCAGCGCCCCGCCCTGGCCCTGTGGATGCTGGCGATGCTTTGGGCCGGGTTCTGTTTCTATCGGCGCAGGCAGGCCATACCGCTTTTGCCGGATAGACACCAGTTCGGAGGTTTGAGTTATTCCGAGACGGAGGCCCGTTTCTTTGATGCCGAAGGCCAGCACGTGAAACTCACGCCGATGCAGCAGCAACTGATGGAGATGTTTTTCCGCTCCCCTAATCATACACTCTCAAAGACGGAGATCTGTGATGCGCTCTGGCCCAAGAAAGAGGATGCTAATGAGACGCTCTACACCCTGATCCGACGACTGAAACCAATCATCGAACAGCATTCCGACCTGAAAATAGAAGCAGACAGGGGAAAGGCGTACGAACTGACAATCAGGTAGATAGACAATTGTCAGTGAAATGTCAGACAAATGTCAGGCTTTTATTTTGCCAGATAAGGAATCTCTTCATACCTTTGCAGCACAAAAAGCAAGCATATGAAGAGATTTCTGTTTTTATCGATGTTGGTTTTCATTGCAATCATGGTATGGGTATCTGTTCATGAGAAGGAGGATGATGTGCCCTTACCCCAGAAGTTGGAGCGGGCGATGAGACTCACACGGATGATGGAATATCAGGACGATGACTACGAATACATCATCCGATATCCTGCCTTCTTCGAGCAGACCGACGACTCGCTGATGGATAAGGGTTGTTGCCGTTTCAGTTTCTGGCAGGACAGCACGGAGATTACGCAGACAGCATTTGTAGAACAGAACCCCGACAGCCTTACTCTGGATCAGGCGATGGCAAAATATGCCTCTGATCTCAACGCCACCCAACAGCAGAAAGGCAATGATTATTTCATCCTTTCAGGTCATATTCATTCTGTTGACGGACAGATTACGAGCCGCCGCTATCATGCCAAGTTCGTGCAACACCGCAAACTTTGGTTTGTGCAGACGTTGGCCTATCCTGAAGACTGCGAGCACGCCGTTCAACGAATTATCCATGAGATTGATGCTTGGCAAGTATGGTAGAGCATGACACAGAGTCTCTCTGTGTTCTTTTTTGTGTCAAAATCTGAAACTAGTTTCAGACTTTTACCCTCGGCACCCGATTTCCGGGTTTTGCCGAGGGTTGTTTCATGTCTTTTCCGTACCTTTGCCGAACAAAAATGACAAAGAATAAGATGAAACACATCAGACGATTCCTTTTCCTGCTGGCCATGCTGTCGGCAGTGACATTCGGAATGTCTCAGACGATAATTGTCAAGGACAGCATCACCAATGAGCCAATATCATTCGTGAGTGTCTGTTTCGGGAAAGAGTCTGGCTGCTATACTGATGAACGAGGAATGATAACAATTCCAGACGGAGCAGCACAGATACGCTTATCACATATCTGCTACGAGACCAAGGTCATCTCTAAGATGACAGAATACGCGCAAACAATCTTTCTCGTTCCGAAGAACATCAATCTTGACGAAGTCGCCGTTAGTGCAAAGGTCCCCAAACGAATAAAGACCACAGAAGTGGGATTGAAGAAAGCGAAGACGCATGCCAAGCACAAGGGAGCCAATGGATTTGAGATGGCCTTGTTTATTCCATACGACAGCACATGGACAGAAACACCATACATCCATTCCATATTGGCAAGCCTTGATTACTCCACCTATTATCTGGTTTTCACGGAAATCAAAAACCCTATCTATGCCACTCTCCGCTTTGACCTTCGTCTGCCAGATGCCAAGACTGGCGCCCCAAAAGACGAATCCCTCATTGATGGTGGCATTATACTCCCTTCCAGTCAGAAACTCGGCAAAGATGGCATAAGCCTTCCCCGTCCTATACCATTTCCCCAAACTGGCGTATTTGTTGTAGTGGAGTGGATAACCACAGCACAAGTCTCAGAATCATGCAATCTTGTGCCCTCTCTTAACATGACTTTGGATGAGAAGGAAAACAGAACCTGGAACAAAAAGACATTTCGAGGCATGGACTGGATGCAGGAACAAAACGAACCTGCGTATCAGAATGAAGAGGCAAAGGTCTTTTATAAAGGCAGGACGCCATCTGCCAAACTCGGTTTGAAAATATCAAAATAAGCAATATGAAACAAGCAAAACTATTCTTCCTCCTGATTGCTATCATTATAGTCGCCTCTTGCAAGCCATCGGCACAGCAAACGGCGGCAGATGCGGAACAGCCGACGGGTAGCACCGAGGCCGTGACCAGTGCGGACACCCTGCGTCTCGTCATCGCCGACAAAAGCCTCTCGCAAAGCGATTCCGTCATACGGATGACACTGAACCTTCCATTGGACTCTATTGTCGTGGAAATGATGAATAATACGGATAGCACTTGTATGACAGGCGAGGCATACACCATTGAGCAATGGGTAAACGGCGAATGGACGGTACTGCCCATCAAGCCGAGGAAAGACGGAACTGTCTATGCCTTTAACGATATTGGCTACGAACTCGCTCCACACAGCACCCGCCTGTTCACTATCCACGTAGATTCAGACAAATACGACTTCGAGCGAGGGCAGATATACCGCATCGCCAAAGAGTTCTTCAAGAAAGTAAAGAAGGTGCCGCAAAGCGTCTATCGCTATTTTTCATTTGAGTAATCCATACCCTTCGAAATGATACAAAAACCCAATGAACATTTGTTCAGGCTTTCACATCTGGTAGCAATTTTTTGTCTTGCTATGAACGCTTTTGTGGAAAATTTAGTAACTTTGCAGCCAAATAGCCACTGACGATGGAACAGAAATTCGGGAAAAACAGTATTGATATTGAGGTGCTGCGCGAGTTTTGCGAGCGCGAGGGCAAGATGGTGGAGTACCGCAAGGGCGAACAGTTGGAGCGCGAGGGCGACCCCGCACGGTGGTTCGGCTTCGTCACCGAGGGGTGCTTCAAGTACGTGACTCACGGCATCAGCGACGACAAGGAACACATCACATGGTTCTCGTTCGAGGGCGAGTTTGCGGGCGACTATCCCGCCTGCCTCGACGGTGGCCCCGCGCTGACCACGATCGAGGCGATGGTACCCACCCGCATCATCCGTGTGAGCGGCGAACAGCTGGTGAAGCGGTTCAGTCAGGATAAGAAGTCGATGGATCTGCGCTGCCTCATTGCCGAGCACCTGCTCAGTCAGGCCCGTGCCCGCTACACCGACCTCCACCGCGCCACGCCCCTCGAACGCTACGAGTTGCTGCTGCAGCGCTGTCCCGGCATTGTTGAGCATCTTGCCTTGCAGGACATCGCCTCGTTCCTGAACGTCACTCCCAAGACCATCAGCATGATCCGAAAGGATATCACTTTCGGCAAGGATTAGCCACAGATTTTACAAAACAACAATGATCAATTTACATGCCTGTTATTGTGCTTTGTTTGCTGACATCGAACAAAAATCACCTTTTTTGTTTGCTGGTATCAAATAAAAGTATTATCTTTGCCCACGTTTTCATATTTTCAATACAAATGCATCATGGCAATAACGAAAGAAACATTCCGTACCCTGATTCATGAAGGACAGGAAGAGATAAGAGACGTTGAGTTATATAATCGCCCGTTTGACTTCGAAGAAAACGGACGCTATGTACTTGTTGGAGTACGTCAGGCGGGTAAATCCTATATGCTATATAAGCGTGCCAGACAGATGATGGAAGCAGGCTATCAGTTAGAAGATATGGTGTATATTAACTTCGACGATGAACGCCTAATGGGTATGAAGGCAGACGAACTTGACCTTATTCTTCAAGCCTATCAGTCTGTATATAACCATGTGCCTGTGCTATTCTTCGACGAGATTCAGAATGTTGAGGGCTGGGAACATTTTGCCCGTCGTCTGGCCAACAAGAAATACCATGTCTATATCACTGGCAGTAATGCCAAGATGCTGAGCCGGGATATTCAGACTGTACTTGGTGGGCGATTCTTCGATGCGCTGATATATCCCTATACCTTTTCGGAATACTTGGAAGCCAAAGAAATCATACTGGAGAAGGAATGGCAATATGGCAGCCAACGTGCGGTGGTGCAACAGTCTTTTGCAGACTATATGAAGTGGGGCGGTTTCCCTGAACTGCTCTTATTCCGTAACAAACGCAATTGGCTTAACGGTCTCTATGAAAAGATTCTCTTGGGTGACATCATTCAACGCAACAAGGTAAAGAATGAGATGGCATTACGGCTGACCATGAAGCGATTGGCAGAAAACGTTATGCAGCCCATCTCATATAATCGCGTTGCTAACCTGATACGCTCCACAGGGACGAATATAGCCGTTTCTTCTGTCAGCGACTATGTGCGTTATGCACAGGAAGCCTGCATGTTGTTTTCATTGGAGAACTATGCTTCGAAGTTCGTGGAGAAAGAGACGGTGAAGAAACACTACTTTGTTGATAACGGTCTGCTGAGCATCTTTTTGTTCAACGGTGATACAGCGCTGTTGGAAAATCTCTGCGCTATTCATCTGCGCAAACGCTATGGAGAGGAATTGTGCTACTATAATAAAAATGTCGAGGTTGATTTTCTCATAGCAGAAGAAGGCTATGCCATTCAAGCCTCCTATTCTATCTATGGTGAGGGCATGCAGGACACTTTTGAGCGTGAGACCAAGGCATTGAAACAGTTGGATACTTTCCTTTCATTGAAGCGTATGGT
>Ga0310697_10006578_pt1 | contig 11030 bp, 10 predicted proteins | sample 172DNAGHGlowgp2_FD_203883 | JGI IMG/M metagenome (GOLD analysis project Ga0310697, IMG submission 203883) | Sheep rumen microbial communities from Palmerston North, Manawatu-Wanganui, New Zealand - 1728 DNA GHGlow gp2 (v2) (version 2) | ecosystem: Host-associated > Mammals > Digestive system >...
CTACGAGAACTTCGTTATAGTTAAACTCGTTTACAACTGTATTCAACTTGAATTTGATATCAGAATTTATTTTGCGAATACACTCAATCTTTTGGTAAAGTTGTTCAAACGAAATAGTTTTCCCACCACATTCGCGGCCTATCTCCATATTCGTTTGGTGTTCCAGCGAATCTACAGAAATGCCTACCTGCGAAATCATATGTGCAAACGGGCGGATGTTTTCAAGATGACTGCCGTTTGTGATGATGGATATTTTCATCCCATATTTGCATGCAATCTTTACGACGTTCCATAGACGTTCGGGAAACATGACAGGTTCTCCGCCAACAATGTTCAAGCGTATGTGGAAAATATCAAGACTGCGAAAATGCTTATAGATATTGAGAATCACTTTTTCAACATTAGCCAGATTGCACCAAATTTCGGTAGGCTTATTCCATTTGGCAAAGCAGAATTTGCAATGGTAATTGCATGCTTCGGTGATATGCCAGTTGATGACTATGCTTTTATTAAAATTCATGGTGTTCCTCCTAGTTATTTGTTGCATGGGGAATGATGCCGCCAGTTTGGATGAGAAACGCGCGAATGTAGCGATTGTAGTCACGTCGGAAATTTGCAGAGGCACGTGGATCGCTTGGCGTGGAAGGAATTACAAAGCATTTTGTAGCGCCATCGGCCAAGTGCCGCAGAATGGGATGCTTGCCATGTCGCACAAGTAACCATCGGCCACTTCTAAGCAAGGCGTTACACATTTCGTTGATTTTAGAGTCGTTCGAGAGATTTGACATAGGTTTCGGTCCTTTTTGAAATGAAGAAGTACACCACCCATTCGGTCAAAATGGGCTCTACTGCCTATTGTTAATTTTGTCAATAGGAAAGGAACTTTTTTAGGGAGAAAATGCTACATTGGGATGTATTAGATGTACTTGCGTTAGACAAAGATTCTTCAGGCAATAGAAAAAGGCTCTTTTCTATTGCCTAGCAGAATCAATGAATTACTTTTTTCCTCCCTGGTAAAGCTTATTGTTGGGATTCAGTTGGTCTGCGTGGTTATTCATCCGCAGCTGGTACTGGTAATTATTCGGGTTCATCTGATCCGCATGGTGGTCCAGATCGGCCTGGTTCATGTTCTTGTTTGCCATAATGGCCTCCATAGTTAAATGATAAAAGCGTACCCCACTCGGGATACGCTGTAAATATCGCAAAGAGAACCTTGGATTCCTACGGGAGAAAGTTCTCGAAAATTTTTGGGCAACTAAAAAAGCTGAAATTTGAATAATTTCGCCATTCTCTAAAAAAACACATGCTGATTTAGATTAACGATTGGAGATATTTTGCTACTTCGCGACACCGTTGTGCATACAGCTCACTATAGGGCACATCTTTCCATAAGCGCGACCATTGGTCTTCCCAACCCACCGCAACTTTCAACCATTCGTCAATCATTTTCTGTGTCACTTGATTGTTTTTTTGGACATGTTCGAACATAATTTTTACACCTTGCAACCAGCCAATCTCGGCTGCAAATTTAAGAGCGTTATATGATTTGGGACCGTTGTCCTCATGTTCCATATTTATTTCAATAAGGGGGTTTGCTCCGTTATCGAGTAAAAGTTGCAGAATCCTTAAGCACTCCTCTTCATGTACGAACTTTTTTACTATTACATAATGATTTCTTGCGGTTATCTGTTGAATTCCAGAGTTATTCGTAATACTCCTTTGCCATTCTACCTCGCGTTTTTTTTCCGGTATGCTAGAGGCCAATGTTGAATATAAAATTTGTTGGTATTCCGCATTAACGGAATTGTCAACGGGTCGATTATAACGGAAAAGAGGTTCTTCTAAATGAAGGTCAACATGCTGTTTTTTAGAAAAAATTCTTACAAGATGGTATATCGCTGGCGCTGGTGCATAACCAGCTTTTTCGTTAATCCACTTTTTTACTTGATCATTATTGGGTACAAAATTTTTATACAATTCAATGATGTTTCTAACAATATCAAAATTTGCTGTATAAATAGCATTTTGAAGAATAGATTCATTTCCCACTTTGGTCACGCTAAATCCTGTTTCAAAATCATCTAACGATTTGCTGCGTAGTGGAGAACTCTTGCAACGATTTACAAGACTGAAGAAAATCTCTTTTGCGACATCAATTTGTTGCGCAAAAGCTTCGGTATAATCCCGCTCATTGAACTGCTTCTTTGTATATGGAAGATAATGTTCTAAAACGTCTTTTCTTCTGCAATACTTGGCAGTAGGAGGAAAAATTGTTTGAAGAAAGAAGCCATAGGGATTCATTAGGCTCATATTTACAAGTGACCAAAAAATAGCAGAGTCATTTTGATTGCCTATTTTTGTCACTTGGATGTTTTTATTTTTCAGCAGATCTTTTACTGCTCCTAAATCGTTTATTCTAGAAAAAAAGGATATTTGCGGTGCATTCAAGCATTCCCCGAAATTGATGTAAAAACTATCTGCTTTTTTTACATTTGGCTTTGGGAAATGTAGAGAATCATCAACTTTGCGCTGCATACCATAAAAAATATATTTTGGAAAAAATTCATCAAAACGTCTAGACCATCTATGCATATTTGCATCTATATTTTCTTTAGGATTATTTGACAATGGCGTGGAATCCATTAGTCTATAATATATTCCAGTCACATACAATCTTTTGAATATGGGCAATAATTTCTTCTTTGATTCCCGATCAATGCCTTCTTGCTGATGCAAATAAGAAACACAAGTTAAGATTTTAGGGTAAAAAAAATCAAAGGAAGAAGGTATTGAAAAAAAGATTTTTGACATGCAATCAAGATAAGGTAGAATGTCTTTGTACTTCTTTTGAAGTACTAAATGGTGAATGTCAAGATACAGAATATAAGGGTAAAATCCAGAAAAGCTTTCTTTTTTTAGTTCGCTAAGAAGGTTCTCTACCTTTTCTATGGAGTCTAATTTCTTTCGATCTTTTAAGATGTTGATCACTTCATGAAAATTTTTATCAAACTTTTCTAATCCGTCTTCCCATTGTTTTTCTTCAATATAAAAGTTATCTTGGAATTTTTGCCAAAACCAATATGCAAACAAGATTTCCCGTTGCGGAACAACATCGTCTTTTATAGATTCCGCAATGGATTCCCAAAACTCAACAAACGATTCAATAGAAGGAGTTGACCCATTTTCAATCCATTTACGGTAATTGTCTTTTACCCGATTGTTTGCGTTTTGTAGTTTTGGGGCTAGTTCGCTCTTTAAATACCTGGTGAATGGTTTTGTCTCTTTTGGGCAATCCTTCAACCAGTGAATACCATTTTCTAAATTCCATCTCTTCAGGAAAACATTCATCATAATTGCACATATAAATTCATTTTTGTACGCATATCGCATAGAAAGTTCTTTAAGTACATCTTGATATGCCCACCAAACGCAAAGGTTGTCTAGTGAGCCAAAATCAAAACACGAAAAGAAATTGGGCAAGTCATTCCAATCCAAATTTCTCTTGCCATCTTTTGAATCTTCGATTTTCTCCTTTATTGTGTTAAAATGGTCTTTATTTTTCTTAACAAAGAAATGGCTTGTGGCAAGCATCACTTCCTCTATTGTAGGAAGACGTTCGTCCGACTTCAACGGATCCTTAAGAAATTCTTCATAGCTTTTTACGGACATTTTATTGCTCCTGTCGGAATACTGTAAAAATTACATTTGTTTTTCTGGTATCAAATAAAGAATTTTTCTTTTAGGATTTCGAGGGGAGAATGTTTGCAAAAATTTTTGATCTCAAAAATTGCCGAATTTTAAATAAAAATGGCATTTTTGCCCATAAAAAAAGAGCGGCGGTTCTTTTCGAACCCCGCTCACGAGAAATCCTCGCGCCATCAGGTAACACCATAGGTGCCGTTCAACAGCGATTCGTTTTATATGGCGCCCATCGTTTTGCTCCTCAAAGGCATGTTACCATACGTTTCAAGGCCATTCACTCGACGAGCGCCCAAAAACAAACCACCATTTCCGAATGACTATTGGACTTTTAACCCATTACGGAGTAAGCCCAGCGCTCCACAGAAGAGCGACTAATCATTTTGATTTTGTTTTGGTCTTATGAATATACAAACAAAAATCCAGCCTGTCAAGCCTTGTTTGCGGAAAACGTGTGTCTTACATTTCCTTAAAAAACGCATCCCATTTATATAATCAGAACTTGAAATACGTTTCAGGCGGAACTCCGAAAACCTGGGACAGTTTCGCTGCCATTTTCTTGGATACCGGGCGACGATCATGTTCCATCGCAGAAAGGTTCTGTATGGAAATGCCGAGTTTTTGCGCGAGAACATTCTGAGTCCATCCGCGAAGCCCACGGTCGGCACGGATTGCCTTGCCCGGAGTCATCTCCGCAGACATTTTCTTGTACCAATCAGTGCTTTCGAGCGCGACAGACTCCTCGTCCATATTATGGCGCTTCTTGGTTGGAGCGTCATAAATCTTGACGCATTTCGGGAACATGTACTTGAGCATCCCTAAAACGAAATCGGGAATCTGTTCTCCTTCGATTTTGAAGGAGACCGCCTTCTTAGTGCCGTGCGTAGGGGGCGCTTTCACGACTGCCAACATAGTAAACCTCTATGGTTAAAGTTCCCGATTCATTTTTCCAGCATGCGACCCATTTCCGCGATAAATGGCAATGGTACATGTTCACACCGAGTTTGGAATAATTCATAAACGATGGCTGTTCTGGACCACTTGTTTCCAAAGCTGTCTTCAGACGGAAAAACTTTTCCTGTTCTGGCTTGGGCATTTTATCAAGTTTTTTTAGAGCTTTATGAGTTATTCTTACCGTGTATCTTTTTATAATATACTCAATTTTTGACAAGTTGTCAATTTTTTCTTTCATAATGAGTGGTTTTAGCCTCCATTTTGCCGCATATCGCGACCGGTTAATGTTAGAGGCGTCCCCTTTATCCTGAATTCTCAGAAAAAAAAGACGCATTTCTCCATTTGACAGAGAAACGCGTCGGCCATTAATGTACCTAATATCTAAAAAGCTGGCAAGGGGCTTAAGGAAATTTTACATCCCAAGTTCCGCGTTTATCAGAACCGATACGAGTAATGTAGCCCTTCTCTTTTAAAATCTTCATATTCTTATTTACATTAACCTTTTCATTAACCTTTACGTTAACCTTTTCATTAACCCCTTCGTCCTTGTGACTTGTCAAAACAGCCCAATCCAAAGCGTCATCAAGCAACACTGTAGTTACATATACATTTAGCAACCCATGATTGCTGTTTTTCGTGTAAAAGAGACTTGTAGAAATTAAGCTTCGAGCTGACTGCGTAATACAACAACATCTTCCAAAGAAAGTCCCGTGGCTGCGGCTATTTTCTCGTCAGAATCGCCGAATTTTATCAGTTTCTTTGCAATTTCATAGACATGTTCTTTAATCATCGTGTCAATTTCATCCGCGAATTCTACAAAAACGCCTTCCACCAAAGCGTCATGATACCATTTTTCGTGATATATTTTCTGATATACCTCGATCTCTTTTTTAAAACTAATTCAATTTCAGCGCAGGTACAATACCTTCGGATGTTACCTCCCCTCGTACAATCAACGGGCTGGTAAAAAAAAACGCACCTCGTTTTCGTATAGGAAGGCACGTACGAGCTGTAATATGTATCTAAATATCAGAAAAACGGCACGGAGAGCAACAATTAGTCATTTCTTTCAGAATCACAAGAAACAAATGCCATTGTAGGGAGCGTGGAGTCGGAAAACCACTCATGCATATCTTGCATTATATGAATACCATAATCGTCAGCCAATGAAACCAAATTTCTTAATTGAACAGCAAGATTATCATTTGAAGAATCTTGTCCATTATTTTGCGACATCAACCTATGCCAAGCAACATTAAAACAATGGTACAAAATTAGACTCTGCCATCTATTTGGAATAACAGCGCCAATATTCCATGCTAACAAATCTTTTTCAAACACATCAATTCCATTTATTACAATAGCTTCTTTAAATTTAGCTCGACCATAACCATAATGAGTATATAAAGGCGATGAGCCATTCAAATTTGGATTTAACACCAAAGAACCACTTGTTTTTGAAGCAGATTGCACTTGTAACTGGCTTGCAGCTGCATAAAAAAAATCAACAAGTTTGTGATTATCATTGTAAAAAACACCATATGTTGTCAAACTTTGAGCCGACGCCCCCATCAACACCCATGGTGGAAACTCAGGTGATTGAACCATGTAACGTTGACTCAATAGTTCAAATTGTCTAAAATTTGCTTTAAATTTATAAAGAGGGGCAATTAAAGTTTTCTTTTCTCGTTTTGCTTGAAGAAACGAAATACGAACTCTTTTTGTTCGACTATCTAAGGAAAAAAGCAGTAAATCAGCTATTTCACACTTAACATATTTATGATTTGAATCATAGAAATGTACGTAATGTTGATGAACCTCTTCGCAAAAAACATTCTTTTTCCCACGATGATTCAAAATATCAAGCATCTCCCGAAACAAAGCTACTTCGCCTGCAGAAGACATACTCACATTTTTATTCAATAAACTTTTCATTTTTCAAAGGTTGTTTTAAATGTATTTTCTATAAATTTAATTTTTACAAATTAATTCATTTTTTTTTCAAAGATTCAAAAAAAACAACCTATTTTGACAAAATCTTTGTTAGTTTCTAACAATATTCACTTATCCCGCGGTAGCTCTCACCATTGTTCTTGCCGCAGAGATAACTCGCTCCACAAGGAAGTTCTGAAATTCCTGATTTTCTAGGAATATGCGGAAGAGTTCCGAGCGGGCGGCCATGTTCTTGACGATAATTTGCTGCAGGGCGTCGCCGCCTTCGATTTGCACGGTCGATTCGTCGGCATGCAAAACGGCGTTGGCGAAGCTTTCATTTTCGGCAAGTTCCTTGGGCAGTTCGTCAATATCCTTCTTTACTTTATCGGGATATTCCCATTCCACGCCGCCGTAGCGCTGGTTGAATTCTTCCAGAATGTTGCTCAGCTTGACAAGGTCCGGTTCTTTTTTGCCAGCGGCTCCATTACCCGTCGGCACGGGCGCAATTTCGGCATTCTCGTTTTCAAGGGAAATTTTTGCCGCTTCCTGTTCCACAATTCGCAACTGGTCAAAGTCAATCGATTCCAGCAAGCCTTCGGTAAAGTCTTCGCGTTTCAGCTTGGGCAATTTCGTCACAAGATACTTGTAGAACGTCCAACGTTTTTCCCAATCCTCACTACCGAACGGCATAATGGCGGCAAGGAAGGTGTAGATGCGCACGAAATTCTTCATGGCGCTCTTGCAGGCAATCTGCTGTTCTTCTTGCAGGTCATTCTTGAATCTTTCTACGCACGTATCAATAATCGGGTCCAGTTCTTCGCGCGGGGATGAACCCAGATATTTTCTGCAATACAAATCAATTTCGACTTGCGTGTAAATGTTGAATTCATCCAGTTCAAAAATCAGGTCATTCAGTTTATTCGGATCAGTCTCGCCCGCAAGCGTCGTCATCTTGTAATAGCGCTGGAACGATTCCTTGATATCTTCGGGATCATTCGCGAAATCGAGAATGAACGTGTCCTTCTTTTTTGGGTGGCAACGGTTCAATCGGCTAAGCGTCTGCACGGCCTTGATATCAGTCAAGCCCTTATCGACATACATAGTGTGCAGCAGCGGTTCATCGTAACCGGTCTGGAACTTGTCAGCGACAACGAGAATGCGATACGAATCCACCTTCATGTTCTTTTCGATATCGGCAGACGGGAACTTGTTGATGCTCGCTTCGGTTTCTTCCTTGCCGTGATACACTTTTTTTCCGCTGAACGCAACAACAGCCTTGTACGGGCTCTTCATATCCTGCAACTGTTTCGAAATGGCGTAATAGTAATCAATCGCCCTTTCGATTCCGGCAGTCACCACCATGGCACGGGCCTGTCCACCCACCTTGTTCTTGTTGATGACGTTATTGATAAAGTGGTTTACAATGATGGCAGCCTTTTTCTCGACCGTTTCAGGGCGACTTTCCACATACCAACGGATTTTCTTTTGAGCTTGGTCTCGATCAAATTCGGGGTCTTCCTTTTGCTTGCGAATGAGTTCCGATTCAACAACCTTGTAATAGCTCTGATATGGCGTGTAATTTTTCAGCACATCCAAGATAAAGCCTTCTTGGATAGCCTGACGCATTGTGTAATTGTGGTGAGGCTCAAATTTCGGTTTTCCATCGGGCTGCAGAATCTTTTTTCCGAACATTTCGAGAGTCTTGTTCTTGGGAGTCGCGGTAAAGGCGTAGTAATTCGCGTTCTTTACCATCTTGCGGCCTTCGATGGTCTTGTTCAAGATGTCTTCGAAATCTTCCTCGTTCTCGACATCGACACCGGCAATCGCCATGTTCATTTTAGCCGAAAGCGAGCCACTCTGGCTACTATGCGCCTCATCGATGATGATTGCAAAACGGCGGTCAGCAAGAGCCGTTCCGATTTCCTTGAGAATAAACGGGAACTTGTGAACAATCGTGATGATAATTCGCTTGCCCGCAGTGAGTTCCTTGCGAAGCGTTTCCGAAGAATCTGCCCAGCCGACAATATTGCCGAGCTGGTTATAGGCATTGATATTGTTGCGGATTTGCTTGTCGAGGTTCACGCGGTCAGTCACGACGATGATGGAATCCATCAGCTTTTCCGTTCCGCGCAGTTGCTGGGCCAGCATAAAGGCAAGCCACGTAATCGTATTCGACTTACCCGAACCCGCACTGTGCTGAATCAGGAACTTTTGCCCCAGTTCATGCGACTTGGTTTCTTGTACCAGATAACGGACGGCATCAAGCTGGTGGTAGCGGGGCCACACGACCGATTCCTTGACGACTCTTCCCTTTTCATCGGTAAATTTTGCGACCTGAGCCAAATTCTCGACAATGTAGGAGAGAGTCTGCTTTGTAAGCACATAATCCCACAAGTAGGCTGTTCGCGGGCCACTGGGATTTACCGGATTGCCGGCTCCGCCATCGACGCCCTTGTCAAACGGCAGGAACCACGATTCCCTGCCCTTCAATTCCGTACACATGCGGATGTTGTCGTCATCTACGGCAAAGTGGACCGCACAACGCCTGGGCTGCAGTAGCAATTCCTTGGGATTGCGTTCATTCGGATTGGAATACTGCGCCACCGCATTCAACACGGTCTGGCCGGTATAATGATTCTTGAGTTCGATGGTGATGACAGGCATGCCGTTAATGAAAATCACCATGTCGATAGACAAGTCAGGGTTCGCGACGCTAAAGTGAACTTGTCGCGTGACGGAGAAAATGTTCTGGTCGTAATAACTTTGTCCCGATTCGCTCAATTCAGACGGGAATGGGTAATACATATCAAAGTGCGTGGTATTGTAGTTATAGCCCTTGCGGATGACGTCGATGACGCCTCGCTTGGTGATTTCGTTCTTAAGCCTGTCAAAGAACGAGTGACGGCTATGCGGATTCTTGAAATCTACCGCCTTTTGAACTTTGTCTTCTTGTGTATCCCAAAGAAACGCCTCCAGTTTGTTGCAATCCAAGGCGTAATCAGTGCTGTAATCGGACGGCACACCTCTATAGTAGCCGTTAGTCTCAAGAAGGCATTTTTCGATGAGAGTTTCGAGACCCTTTTCTGAAGTATCCGTCGGCATAATTAAACCTTTACCTTACCTGTAACCACATCACTTATCAAACTTTGCTTATACTCGTTCATGTTCGCAATCTGATTTTCGATGGACGCAATTTGAGAATCGATAGAAGAAACTTTCTTTTCGATATAGGCGACTATTTCCTTTTGTTCGGAAAGAGGAGGAATAATCACAGGAAATGTATAGAACTTACTTGGATATAATCTCAATCTACTATCAATAATCCCTTTTGAAAGAGTTTTAAAAGCCCCTGCATAAGCCTTTAGCCTCAGCAAATAGTGAAAATACTTCGGAGCACAATCAATTATAAAATTGAACACGCAATACGCAGGACTTATCACACCTTCTAATTCTGAAACAGCATAACTACCATTCCACGCAAGCATAATATTCATCACAAACTGATTTCTGTGAACAATTTTATATCCTTCAGTTGTTTCCGCTTCAAACATCCCAACCTTTTCACAATCTCGTTTTAAAGAAACTCCTGTGTACTGCGAAAGGCTTAACAATTCACCTGTATTATCGGTAATCTTCTCATCGCTTTCATTAAAAACATGTCTTATTCTTTTTACTTCCCAGTTTTCAGGGATTTTTCCTATCCAAGAAATGCCAGAATCTTTCCATTTGCGTTTCTCTCGTCTTTCGTCTAACTTGCCTGTGACGGCATTTGCGATAACGGACTGTTTGTATTCTTTCAGGAGTTCAATCTGCTTCTGCTTTGCCGAAACAAGTTCATTGATTTGCGCAGTCTTTTTGTCCAGGTATTCCGCAATCGCCTTTTGCTCAGGGAAAGGAGGAACAGGAATTCTGCAATTGCCAATAAAATTCCAATTTGCTCTAGGCATTTTTGTGCCATATGTAGACGCATTTACTAAATCGACAAAACCATATGACAGCAAAATATTTTTCAAGTATCTTTTTTCGCCTTGAAAATCTCTAAAGACCAATAACTCGGAACTACATTTCCCCCTAAAATCGGCTAAAAAACATTTTGCCAAATATGGACGGAGTTTAGAAAACAATACATCGTCTTTTTCAAATTTATTCGCATCCGCATCAGGTTCATAAGAACCTTTAAGCAATTCTCCCGACCAACTAACAATATTTTCCAAACCTATATAAGGTAGTGTTGAATCAGAAGTTTTTTCACATATCAAAGTAACGGTATTTTTCAACCGCAACAGGTTCCAATGCTCCGGCACATCTCCTATCCAAGAGACTCCTGAATCTTTATATCGCGCATACTTTCTCATATAGACAAATTCCTTTAGATTCTTCGACTCCACTTCGTTCCGCTCAGAATGACACTCAAATAAGAGATTGCTTCGTCACAACGTTCC
>Ga0310697_10006580_pt1 | contig 11030 bp, 6 predicted proteins | sample 172DNAGHGlowgp2_FD_203883 | JGI IMG/M metagenome (GOLD analysis project Ga0310697, IMG submission 203883) | Sheep rumen microbial communities from Palmerston North, Manawatu-Wanganui, New Zealand - 1728 DNA GHGlow gp2 (v2) (version 2) | ecosystem: Host-associated > Mammals > Digestive system >...
TCGCCAACTGCGTAATGCCGAACCGCCCGATGAGGAAACGGCTCGTGGCATCATCGAGAAGCTGTTCTTCTCCGACAAGAGATATGACCTGGGACTGGTGGGCCGCTACCGTATCAACCGTAAGCTCAACCTCTCCATCCCTGAAGATGTCAAGGTCCTGACGAAGGAAGACATCATCGCCATCATCAAATATTTGGTCGAACTGCTGAGCAGCAAGGCCGAAATCGACGATATCGACCACTTGAGCAACCGTCGTATCCGCACCGTGGGCGAGCAGCTGCAAGCCCAATTCGGTGTCGGCTTGGCCCGTATGGCTCGTACCATCCGTGAGCGTATGAACGTGCGCGACAACGAGGTGTTTACACCTATCGACCTGATCAACGCCAAGACGCTGTCGTCGGTCATCAACTCGTTCTTCGGCACCAACCAGCTGTCTCAGTTCATGGACCAGACCAACCCGCTGTCGGAAATCACGCATAAGCGTCGTATCTCTGCCCTCGGTCCTGGCGGTCTGTCGCGTGACCGTGCCGGTTTCGAAGTCCGTGACGTGCACTACACACACTATGGACGTCTCTGCACCATTGAGACCCCTGAAGGCCCCAACATCGGTCTGATTTCATCGCTCTGCGTGTTCGCTAAGATCAACAACTTGGGCTTCATCGAGACGCCCTACCGCGAGGTGGTTGACGGCAAGGTCGACTTCAAGAAAGAGCCGGTCTACCTGACTGCAGAACTCGAAGAAGACAAGATTATCGCCCAGGCCACCACGCCTGTTGACGATGAAGGCAGATTTACCGACAAGGAGATCAAGGCCCGTTATATCGCCGACTATCCTATCGTTACGCCTGAAGAGATCAATCTGATGGACGTGGGTCCCAACCAGATTGCCTCCATTGCCGCTTCATTGATTCCGTTCTTGGAGCACGACGACGCCAACCGTGCCTTGATGGGTTCGAACATGATGCGTCAGGCTGTACCTTTGATGAATCCCGAAAGTCCTATCGTGGGCACTGGTATCGAACGCTCTGTTGCCAAGGATTCACGCGTTCTTATCACTGCCGAGGGTGAGGGTGAGGTCATCTTCGTCGACTCGAAGAAGATCGTCATCAGGTATGACCGCACCGACGAGCAACGTCTGGTGAGTTTCGACGACGACGTGAAGACCTATTATCTCACGAAGTACGCACGTACCAACCAGAACACCAGCATCAACATTAAACCTATCGTGCGCCGCGGCGACCGCGTGACTTTTGGCCAGATTATGACGGAAGGCTACGCCACCCAAAATGGCGACTTGGCTCTGGGTCGTAACCTGAAAGTGGCCTTCATGCCTTGGAAGGGTTACAACTACGAGGATGCCATCGTGATTTCGGAGCGCATCGTGAAGGAAGACCTGTTCACATCCATCCACATTGAAGAGTTCACCCTTGAGGTGCGCGATACGAAACGTGGCTTGGAAGAGCTGACCAATGACATCCCGAACGTGAGCACCGATGCCACCAAGGACTTGGACGAACACGGTATCATTCGTGTGGGAGCAGAGGTCAAGGAAGGCGATATTCTGGTGGGTAAAATCACACCTAAGGGCGAATCGGATCCCACTCCGGAAGAGAAGTTGCTGCGAGCCATCTTCGGCGACAAGGCTGGCGACGTGAAGAACGCTTCACTGAAGGCTGGCCCGTCGATGAAGGGCGTAGTCATCGGCAAACGCCTCTTCTCGCGTCTGCAAAAGGATCGCAAGGCCCGCGCCAAGGACAAGGAAGACATCGCCAAGATCGACGCTGCCTGCAAGAAGGAACTGGCCGCCCTCAAGGATGTCCTCGTCGAGAAACTGATGACCGTCCTGAACGGCCACACTTCTACTGGTGTCCAGAACAACTTCAAGGAGACCATCATCGCCAAGAAGGTGAAGTTCACGGCGAAGGCCCTCTACGACATCGATTATCTCTCTGTCAACCCCAACAAGTGGACGTCGGACGAGAAGGTCAACAAGATGGTGGGTGCCATCATCGACAACTACACCGTGAAATACAAGGAAATCGAAGGCCGTTACAATCGCGAGAAGTACGTGGCCAGCGTGGGCGATGAGCTCCCGAATGGCATCGTGCAGATGGCCAAGGTCTATGTCGCCAAGAAGCGTAAGCTGATGATTGGTGATAAGATGGCCGGTCGTCACGGTAACAAGGGTATCGTTTCGAAGATCGTCCGCGCCGAGGACATGCCGTTCTTGGCTGACGGTACGCCGGTTGATATCGTGTTGAACCCCTTGGGCGTGCCTTCACGTATGAACTTGGGCCAGATCTATGAAACCGTGCTCGGCTGGGCCGGACACGAACTCGGACTGAAGTTCGCCACCCCGATCTTCGATGGTGCCACTCTGGAAGAGATTAACCAGTACATGCGCAAGGCCGGTCTGCCCGACAATGGCCGTATGCAGTTGTATGATGGTGAGACGGGCGAGCCTTTCGACCAGCCTGCTACCGTGGGTTACATCTATATGCTGAAGCTGCACCACATGGTTGACGACAAGATGCACGCACGTTCCATTGGTCCTTACTCGTTGATTACGCAACAGCCTTTGGGTGGTAAAGCCCAGTTCGGTGGCCAGCGTTTCGGTGAAATGGAAGTCTGGGCACTGGAAGCCTTCGGCGCCTCCAATGTACTGCAAGAGATCTTGACCGTGAAGTCGGACGATGTGAATGGCCGTGCCAAGGCTTACGAGGCCATCGTCAAGGGTGACAACATGCCTGTTCCGGGCATCCCCGAGTCCTTCAACGTGTTGATCCACGAACTCCGTGGCTTGGGTCTGGAGATTACCTTCAAAGACAAGGAAGGCAAAGTGTTGAATTGATGTTTAATGCTAGTATAAAAAGAAAGAAATATGGCAACTAATAATATTGTAAATAGCAATTTCGCTAGCATAACGGTGAGCTTGGCTTCGCCGGAATCTATCCTCGCTCGTTCGCATGGTGAGGTGTTGAAACCCGAAACCATCAACTACCGCACCTACAAGCCCGAACGTGACGGTTTGTTCTGTGAGCGTATCTTCGGTCCCGTGAAGGACTGGGAGTGCCACTGCGGAAAATACAAGCGCATCCGCTACAAGAACATCATTTGTGACCACTGCGGTGTGGAGGTGACAGAAAAGAAGGTCAGACGCGAGCGCATGGGCCACATCTCATTGGTGGTGCCCGTCGCCCACATCTGGTATTTCCGTTCATTGCCCAACAAGATTGGTGCTTTGCTCGGCATTCCTACCAAGAAACTCGATTCCATCATCTACTACGAACGTTACGTGGTGATTCAAGGCGGTATCCTCGAAGGCAAGGAGATTCCGAACGACAACGAAGGCCGTAAGGTGACCAAGCTCGAATTCTTGAGCGAGGAAGAGTATCTCGACCTGATGGAGATGGTCCCGATTGAGAACCAATATCTTCCTGAGGACGACCCGAACAAGTTTATCGCCAAGATGGGTGCTGAGGCCATTTATGACCTGCTGTCGCGCCTCAATATTGAAGAAGAAGCCAACCGTCTACGTGCTGAAGCCAACGAGGTGAAGGCTCAACAGCGTAAACAGGACTTGCTGAAGCGTTTGCAGGTGTTTGAGGCTTTCCGCGAGGCTAACACGCATATCGAAAACCGTCCCGAGTGGATGATTGTAAAGGTGGTGCCGGTGATTCCTCCGGAGCTGCGTCCTCTCGTCCCGTTGGATGGTGGTCGTTTCGCCACTTCCGACTTGAACGACCTCTACCGTCGTGTCATCATCCGCAACAACCGTCTGAAGCGCTTGATAGAAATCAACGCTCCCGATGTGATTATGCGTAACGAGAAGCGTATGCTGCAAGAGGCTGTCGACTCGTTGTTCGACAACTCGCGCAAGTCGAGCGCTGTGAAGACCGACTCGAACCGTCCGCTCAAGTCGTTGAGCGACAGCTTGAAAGGTAAGCAAGGCCGTTTCCGTCAGAACCTGCTCGGTAAACGTGTCGACTACTCCGGTCGTTCCGTTATCGTGGTCGGCCCCGACCTGAACATGAACGAATGCGGTCTGCCTAAGGACATGGCTGCCGAGTTGTTCAAGCCGTTTGTGATCCGTAAGCTCATCGAGCGCGGCATCGTCAAGACCGTGAAATCGGCCAAGAAGATCGTCGACCGTAAGGATCCCGTCGTGTGGGATATCCTTGAGAACATCTTGAAGGGTCATCCGATTTTGCTGAACCGTGCTCCTACGTTGCACCGTCTGGGTATCCAGGCCTTCCAGCCGAAGCTCATCGAAGGTAAGGCAATCCGTCTGCACCCCTTGGTGTGTACGGCATTCAACGCTGACTTCGACGGTGACCAGATGGCTGTCCACGTACCGTTGGGCAACGCTGCTGTACTCGAAGCCCAGATTCTGATGCTGGCTTCGCACAACATCCTGAACCCCTCGAATGGTGCTCCTATCACGCTGCCTTCGCAGGACATGGTTTTGGGTTTGTATTATATCACCAAGCCTCGTAAGAGCACGCCAGAGCATCCCGTCAAGGGTGAAGGCATGTCGTTCTATTCGCCTGAAGAGGTTATCATCGCCCACAATGAAGGCCGCGCCGATATGCACGCCATCATCAAGGTGAGAGTGAACGTCCGCGAAGACGATAAGCTCGTCAAGAAGCTGGTGGAAACCACGGTGGGCCGTGTCATCTTCAACCAAGTGGTGCCCGATGACTTTGGCTTCATCAACGAACTGCTGACCAAGAAGTCGTTACGTTCCATCGTCGGCGACATGGTGCGTATGGAAGGCACTGCCGTCACGACCAAGTTCTTGGACGACATCAAGAACATGGGTTACTATCAAGCTTATAAAGGTGGCTTGTCATTCAACCTGGGTAACGTCCTCGTTCCTCAGATGAAGAGCAACCTCATCAGCGACGCTAACGCCAAGGCTGCTGAAATCCGTGAGTTCGAAAAGATGGGCTTTATGGGCCCGAATGAGCGTTACAACCAAATCGTTGACCTTTGGACCGACGTCAACGCTAAACTCACCCAAGAGGTGATGAAGGTGTTGTCGAGCGACGACCAAGGCTTCAACCCTGTATACATGATGCTGCACTCCGGTGCTCGTGGTTCTGAGGCTCAGGTGTCACAGCTCTGTGGTATGAGAGGCCTGATGGCCAAACCTATGAAGGCTGGCTCTGGTGGCTCCGAAATCATCGAGAACCCGATTCTGTCGAACTTCCAAGAAGGTTTGTCTGTGTTGGAGTACTTCATCTCCACCCACGGTGCCCGTAAGGGTTTGGCCGATACCGCTCTGAAGACCGCTGACGCTGGTTATTTGACCCGTCGTCTGGTCGACGTGGCCCACGATGTCATCATCACCGAGAAGGACTGCGGAACGCTCCGTGGTATGACCATTTCGCGTGGTGAGGAAATCAAGGAACCCGGCAAACACTCCTTGTTATATGACCGCATCCTCGGCCGTGTGGCTTTGCATGATGTGTTCCATCCTCAGACGGGTGAACTTATCGTCGCCAGCGGTGAGGAAATCAACGAAACTATCGCAGAAGCCATCGACGAATCGCCGTTGGAGAGCGTTGAGATCCGTTCCGTACTGACTTGCGAGTCGAAGCGCGGCGTGTGTGCTAACTGCTACGGTCGCAACCTGTCGTCGAGCAAACTGGTGCAGAAAGGTGAGGCTGTGGGTGTCATTGCCGCACAGTCCATCGGTGAACCTGGTACCCAGCTGACCCTGCGTACCTTCCACCAAGGTGGTAAGGCATCGAAGGGCTTAGTGGCCAACAGCACCGAAGCCAAATATGACGGTTATCTTGAAATCGACGAGCTGCGTTCCGTTGAGGTCAACAAGGATGACGACAACTACCAGATTGTCATCGGCCGTTCTGCAGAGTTGAAGCTGCATGACAATAACACCGATGTCGTTCTGATGACGACCAACATCCCTTATGGTGCCAAGTTGTTCTTCAAGAATGGCGACCAGGTGAAGAAGGGTGACAAGATTTGTGAATGGGATCCCTACAACGCCACCATTATCTCCGAATACAGCGGTAAGGTGCGTTTCCAGAACGTGGTTGAAGGCGTGACCTATCGTAACGAGACCATCGCTGAGACGGGCTTTAACGAGCGTGTCATCATCGAGGGTAGGAGAGGCGCCAAGAACCCGCTCATCGACATCGTGGACGAAAATGGCGAGTCATTGGTTTCCTACGACTTGCCTGTTGATGCCCACGTCATCGTCGACGAAGGCGATGCCATCACTGCTGGTGATCAGCTGGTCCGTATCCCGCGTAACGTCTCTGGCGGCGGCGATATCACCGGCGGTCTGCCGCGTGTGCAAGAGCTGTTTGAGGCACGTAACTCCATCGACCCGGCCATCGTATCCGAAATCGATGGTATCGTTCACCTTGAGAAGAAACTCAAGCGTGGTAACCGTGAGGTCGTGGTCACTGCCAAGACTGGTGAGGAGAAACGTTACCTCATCCCGACTTCGAAGCAGATCCTGGCTCAGGAGAACGACTTTGTGAAGGCAGGTCAGCCGCTTTCGGAAGGTGTCATCACGCCTGCCAGCATCTTGGCCATCATGGGCCCGATGAAGGTGCAGGAATACATCGTCAACGAGGCACAGAGCGTGTACCGTCAGCAAGGTGTGGTCATCAACGACAAGCACTTTGAGGTCATCGTGCGTCAGATGATGCGTAAGGTCGAAATCATCGACCCAGGTGATACCCGCTACCTGCAAGGCGAGCTGGTCAACAAGCTGACCTTCCAAGAGGAGAACGACGATATCTACGGTAAGTTCTTTGTTGAGGACAACGGTGCTTCCGAGAAACTCCAAAAGGGCGAAATCGTCTCGGCGATGAAACTCCGCGAAGAGGAATCAGCCCTGAAGCGTAAGGACTTGGCACTGCCTCAAGTGCGTCCTGCTCGTCCGGCTACGGCTACCCAGGTGCTGCAAGGTATCACTCGCGCCGCTTTGGCCACTGACAGCTTTATCTCGGCAGCCTCCTTCCAGGAGACCACCAAGGTGCTGACCAACGCCGCCATCGCAGCCAAGAGCGACTTCTTGCTCGGCATGAAGGAGAATGTGATTGTCGGTCACAAGATTCCTGCCGGAACAGGTTTGCGCGAATACGAAGACTTGATTGTCGGCTCGCGTGAAGAATACGAAGAGCTGCAAGAAAAGGCCGCAAACTAATTCGTTAAACACTCAGCGGGGACGGTCATAAGGCTGTCCCCGCTTTTTAATATGAAAACATTATGGAAAACAATCAAAAGAATCAATTGAACATCGAAATCAGCGACGAAGTGGCAGAAGGCAGCTATTCCAACTTGGCCATCATCACCCACTCGCCCAATGAATTCATCGTCGACTTCGCCCAACTTATGCCTGGTACACCTAAGGCTAAGGTTCGTTCGAGAGTGATTATGAATCCTTTGAATGCCAAGCGCTTGTATAAGGCCTTGGCCGAAAATATTGCCAAGTATGAGCAGCAATTTGGCACCATCACCGACGGTGGCGGCATCGCCCCGTTCAATATGGGTGTCCCTACTGCACAGGCATGATTATCAGATACTAAAAAAAGAAGCCGACTGCCTATGTCATTCCATCTGGAATCTATAGGCGGTCGGCTTCTTTTGTTTTACACTCAAAACGTTTCTGGTACTTTATCAGCCCCTTCGTCAGCCTCGAAATAAGGCCGTTTCTCAAAGCCAAACATGTTAGCGATGACGTTGCCGGGGAATTTGCGGATGCTTGCGTTGTAAGCCTTGGCGGTCTCGTTGAAGCGTTGGCGCTCCGTCAGGATGCGGTTCTCGCAGCCCGCCAGTTGTGCCTGCAAGGTGAGGTAGTTCTCGCTAGCCTTCAGGTCGGGATAGTTTTCAACGGAGACGATGAGCCGGTTCAGGGATTGGCTCAGTTCATCCTGTGCGGCTTCAAAGTTGGCAAACTCGGTTTCGTCGAAGTTCTCCGTGTTGACGGTGGCAGCGGCGGCTTTGGCGCGAGCTTCCGTCACGGCGATGAGAGTGCCTTGCTCGTATTCTGTGTAGTTTTTCACCAAGGCGACGAGGTTGGGCACCAAGTCGGCACGACGCTGGTAGACGTTTTCCACTTGTCCCCAGGCCTTGGTCATGGCTTCCTGCTTATTCACGAAACCGTTGTAGGTGCCAATGCCCCAGATGAGGATGACACCTACAACGATGGCAATGATAATACCTGTCTTCTTCATGATCAGATGAATTCCAGTTTATCTTGTGTGGTGTTCTTCTCGCAATAGTGGCAGTGCAGCTTGATGTTGCCTTCTGCGTCCTTGATGACGGTGAATTTGGTCGGCACGTCATGCTCCTTGTTGGTGACACAGTTGGGATTGAAGCACTTCACGATGTTCTCGATGCGGTCGGGAATCGTTACGGTCTGCTTCCTAATGACCTCGAAGTCCTTGATCTCGATGATGGAGGCCGTTGGGGCGACGAGGGCAATCTTGTTGATGTCTTCAGGCGCGAAGTACTTGTTCGACACCTTGATGAATCCCTTCGTACCGTATTTCTTGCTTTCCACGTTGGTGGCGAAATACACGGGGTTGCTTACTCTCTCCAAGCCTAAGATCTTGACGACTTGGAACACTTTGTCGGCGGGGATATGGTCGATGACGGTTCCGTTTTCAATGGCGGATACGACTAATTCTTTTCTTTTTTCCATAGCTTTAATTATTTAAGTCCTAAGATAGATGCGATGAGGGCCTGGCGGGCATAGACTCCGTTTTGTGCCTGCTGGAAGTAGTAGGCCTTCGGGTTGGCGTCGACGTCGACGTGGATTTCGTTGACGCGTGGCAGCGGGTGCAGTACGCGGCAGTTGGGCTTGGAGCTCTCCAGCATGGCGTTGCGCAGCACGTAGGAGTTTTTCACCTTCTCGTATTCCTCGGGGTCGGGGAAGCGCTCGCGTTGGATGCGGGTCATGTAGATGATGTCGGAGTGGGGGATGGCGTCCTCCAACTCGGTGTACTGGTGGTATTCGAGGTTGCGGTCCTTGATGTGCTGTTTCACCACGCTCGGGAGTTTCAGCTCGACGGGCGAGACGAGGTTGAACTTCGCGTTGAAGTTGCACATGGCCTCCACGAGGCTGTGGACGGTGCGGCCGTATTTCAGGTCGCCGACGAGGGTAATCTCAAGGTTTTCGAGCGTGCCCTGCGTCTTGCGGATGCTGTAGAGGTCGAGCATGCACTGCGTAGGGTGCTGGTTGGCACCGTCGCCTGCGTTGATGACCGGCACCTTCGACACCTCGGAAGCGAAACGGGCCGAGCCTTCGATGGGGTTGCGCATGACGATGAGGTCGGCATAGCTGGCCACCATCGTGATGGTGTCGGCGAGCGATTCGCCCTTTTGGATGCTCGTTCCAGCCGTGCTGCTGAAGCCGATGACGTTGCCGCCAAGGAGTTGGATGGCGGTTTCGAAACTCAGGCGCGTACGTGTGGAGGGCTCAAAGAAGAGCGAGGCGATGATGCGCCCGTTCAGCAGGTTCTGGTGCGGGTTCTTCTCGAAATCCTCGGCAATGTCGAGGACATGGCAGATTTCTTCAGGCGTGTAGTCGCTGATGGAAATCAGGCTGCGGTTTTTCAGTGAAATTGACATAGGCTTATCGGTTTGATTTGTTCAAATTGTCAAAAAAAAGACGGCCAACAATGTGACCGTCGATATAGGAAACAGGGAAATTCATTTTGGTGGAACCAGTTGATTCCGTGATAATAATCTTTCCCGATGGCTTGTTTTGGTATCTCATCGGACTGCAAATATAGGATTTTTTTATTTCATGACCAGCTTTTTTACTATTTTTGTGCAATTAATTTCATCACTATGTTAGAACAAGTACTAAGAGATTTATTCATAAAGTCATTCAAAACTTTATACGGACAAGAACCGCCTGTGCAACAGGTGAATTTCCAAAAGACACGCCCTGAGTTTGAGGGCGACATGACCATTGTGGTGTTCCCCTTCGGGAAACTGGCAAGCCGCAATCCTGAGCAACTGGCCAACGAGATGGGTGCCGAGATGATCAAGGAATCGGACATGATCGCCAAGTTCAATGTGGTGAAGGGCTTCCTTAACCTGTTGATTTCCGACAAGTTCTGGATGGATTTCTTTAAGGCGAACCACGAGAACCGCGAGTTCGGTCGCAAACCCGTCTCGGGCAAGAACGTGGTCATCGAGTATTCCTCGCCCAACACCAACAAACCTTTGCACTTGGGCCATATCCGCAACAACTTGCTTGGCTGGAGCGTCTCTGAAATCATGAAGGCCAACGGCAAGAGAGTGGTGCGCGTCAACCTCGTCAACGACCGCGGCATCCACATCTGCAAGAGCATGTTGGCCTGGCTGAAGTGGGGCAACGGCTGCACACCCGAGTCGACGGGCAAGAAGGGCGACCACCTCATCGGCGACTTCTACGTGCTGTTCGACAAGAAGTTCAAGGAAGAGGTGAAATCCTTGCTGCCTGCTGATTACGACACCTTGGACGAGAAAGCCAAGGAAGAGGCCAAAGCCAAGGCCGAAGCCGAGTCCACGCTGATGCAGGAAGCCCGCGAGATGCTGGTGAAATGGGAAGCCAATGACCCCGAGGTGCGTCATCTGTGGGAAACGATGAACCAATGGGTGTACGACGGTTTCGACGTCACCTATAAACGTATGGGCGTGTCCTTCGAGAAGATTTACTACGAATCGCAGACCTACTTACTGGGTAAGGCTTTGGTGCAGGAAGGCCTCGAAAAAGGTGTTCTCTATCGTCGTGACGACAACTCGGTGTGGTGCGACCTCCGCGATGAAGGCCTCGATGAGAAGCTCCTGCTCCGCCGTGATGGCACCTCGGTCTATATGACCCAAGACCTTGGCACGGCCCAACTGCGTGTCAAGGAATACGACCCCGAGAAGCTGATTTATGTCGTGGGTAATGAACAGATTTACCACTTCGACGTGCTGAAGCGCGTTCTTGTGCGTCTCGGTCGCGAGTGGGGCAATGATATCGAACACCTTTCCTACGGCATGGTTGAGTT
>Ga0310697_10006581_pt1 | contig 11030 bp, 17 predicted proteins | sample 172DNAGHGlowgp2_FD_203883 | JGI IMG/M metagenome (GOLD analysis project Ga0310697, IMG submission 203883) | Sheep rumen microbial communities from Palmerston North, Manawatu-Wanganui, New Zealand - 1728 DNA GHGlow gp2 (v2) (version 2) | ecosystem: Host-associated > Mammals > Digestive system >...
TGTAGTCTCCAACCTTGACGCCGATTTCTTTAGCGTAGGCCACGCTATTGTGACCTACGTAGTCCTTGATGCTATATCTTTCTCCCGGTCTCATATTGATGCTCCTTTCTTTTCAAAAAAGCGGGCTTTTGAAGTTGCCCGCAACCTTATGCCGTTGCCGCGTTCCGTTCCTTCAATAATCTTCTTCATTTTGTTTACCTCTGTCTTTCTTTCTGATTACGCCTATACATTACCACTTTTCTCTATTGCTGTCAATAGGCAAACAGCAAAAAATAAAAAAAGCGAAGGTTGGTTATCCCTTCGCCCAATAACGGATGCATCTGCGTCCGTCTTGCCTCAACTCTTCGGCGAATGCCTTTACCTTTGCTTCTGACCCAACAATCGTAGATACTTGCCATCTGTCTTCGCCATAGCAGTCAATGTAGATTGACCTGATTCCCCATTCCCTTATCTTGTTCGACTCCTTTTTCAATGCCTTGAGAACGTTTCCCGCGATCAGCGGGTTGTAGGTTTTGAATTGATGTCGCTTGCCATCGTTGCCAGTGTAGTTGATTCTGTATTCTTTCATGATTTTCTCCTTTTATGTTCGCACTATAAATTATAATCGGCACTCTATTGCTGTCAATAGGAATAATGCAGTTTTCCCATAGATCGCTCCCAAATCCGCTCCCAAATCCGTGAGGATGGCGAAAATAGCCTTTATTTAAGCCACTTAGCCAATAAATGAAGGTTGCGGAAAAGCAACTTTTCATATGTGGTCGTAACTGGCGCGCGCGGCCTAAATCCTTTCACTGTGCCGTTTTTCAGTGCTTTCGCCTTTTTAACTGGCATTAACTGGCCGCATGTGGACATTTTCCGCTCCCAAATTCGCTCCCAAAAAAAACCGGGTTCCCCCGGCTAGAATTCACGTGCGTTGATCAAGCCGCGCATCTCATCCGCATCATCGGAGAGGAGATACCCGACTGTCGTTCCAAGGCTTGCATGCCGCAGCAGCTTTCTGACAACCTGCGGGTTTTCGGCGCTCTTGTAGAGTGCCGTGGCCGTTAGGTGTCGCGGCATGTACATCGTCACGCGCGGCAGATTGAATCTCTTTCGCACGTTGATCAGCAATGCGCTCAACGTGTCTATCTCCATCGGCTTGCCATCCAGATCGGCTAGAAGAGGGGAATTGGCAGACCACTCAAGAAGCTCTTCAAGCGTTGGCTTCAATGCTTCTGCAATCGGTATCGCTGATTCCGATTGCTCTGTCTTCGTTGTGATGATCTGCCTGGGCTCATCTTCATTCGACCCGACCGACTTCCTTATATATAAGGTCATGGTCTCTAGATCTATGTCTTCGCGGCTTAGCGCGAACACCTCTTGAGGCCTAAGGCCTTCAAAAAGCATGATGCGGAATGCGTAGTCAAGGCATTCGCAGCGGTGGCGGGTGAGGGTGTGACCCATGCCGTACTTGGCAAGGCCATCCAGCAGCTTGTTTATATCGTCCGTGGTGCAGTTGTTCGGCCTTCGCTTGATCGGCACTTTCGATTTGGGCTTTTGCACGCGCTGCATCATATTGATGACTGGCAAGCCTAGCAACCCGGCGACTTGATAGATTTGCGTCCAGATCGTCCACGCATCAGCCACGCAACTGGCAGAGTGTGTCTTGGCGTACTCGTTTAATGTTGCCTGGACATCTGCCGGTATCACGGCAGTGATCTTCTTTGCCGCGACACGCTTCGGCACAAGCTGGCGATAGATGGAATCATGGCTTCTCTTTGTTTTCAACGATCGGGGCAGCAGTTCCTTTGTTCGTTCGTAGCAGTCCGCGACCGTGTACGAACGCACATCACTTGCCGCAATCGCACCCATTTCGATTTCTTCCCGCGCCTTGTTGCGGCATTTCATCGCCGCTTTCCATGCGTCTGCCGGGGCGGGGAAGTCGCACAAGTAGAACCTTCCTTCTTCTCTATTTATATAGGATGAAGGGGTGTCTGGATCCTTGATCTTGAACTTGACCTGCAGGTATTTGCCTTTCTTCTTGCTGTCTCGTTCATAGATGTTGCTTGTGTCTTTTGCCTTCATATAATTTTTTCATTCCTTTCCTTTCCTTTTTTCGTGCTATAATGTTCACGAGCCGTAAACTACGGTTCCCACCGATGCGGCGGCTAGTGAATTTGGTTTCATTGATTTCCTTCTAGATGGTGGCCAGGGCGAAAGCCCTGGCTTTTTCTTTTTTGCTTGTTGGGTGATGTTGGGTGATGTTGGGTGACGCGGGGAATTGACCATTATTGATCGCATCCCCGCGCGTGAAACTATCGCTAGCCAAAATACTTGCTGAAGAAATCGGAAATGTTGGTTCCGATGGCTTCGCAGTACTGTTTTACAGCTGCGGCGCTCATGTTGTTGCGCCCGGTCTCGTAGTTGCTGATGGCCGATTTTGTGAGGTTCATCTTTTTCGCGACCTCAATTGCATCAATACCACGTTCCAGGCGTTCACGCCGCAACGAATGCGACAGTTTCGCTTTGAACTCATCGTCTGTATACATGTTCACCCTCCGTATACAATATTACACCTACGTGGTATTCCTGTAAATCTCAAGCCGCAAAAAATGCCACAAAGAAATAATTTTTATAAAACAGTTGACTTTCCATGAACCATGTGCTAATGTATTAATGCGATCCATGCTCCGTGGACAATTGCAAAACATAAGAAATTTGGAAAAAGAAAGGAGAAACGGCGAAACAGTGAAACGAGAAATGCTTACGGTGAAGATGATCGCGGCCAAGCACAACACATCGGTCGCAGGCCTGGCAAGGATGCTGGGCGTAAGCTCCACCCACCTTCAGAATGTTGCGGCTGGCAAAACATTGCTATCGGCAAGGGATTACCAGCTGCTCAACGAGCGTGCCGGTGTGCCGTTCGAAATGATAGCAATCGATCAGCGTTTGAATAGAACGCTGGCGGGTGGCGAGAATGCTTGAACCAAAATTCAAGTATTACAAGACACAGGAAATCGCCGACTTGCTCCAGGTTAGCAGAAAGCAAGTCGGTCGATGGAGACAAACAGGGCTTATCAAGATGACAAAGGCAGGGCATGGATATGTCTGCCGGGAAGAGGAGCTTGTAAGGTTCTTGGAATCGATTGATGGCGAGGATGTTTCCGGCACGGCAGACATGGCGGCGCTGGCTCAAAGACTGAAAAAAGGAAGGAAGCCATCAAAAGTCGAAAGACGGATGATGGCGTAGAAACAAAAAAAGAAGAAGGAAGGAAACCAACATGAAAACACAAGAATTGACAATTGAAGAAATGATCATGAATGCGGCAAGGCAGTCAACTGCCGAATTTGACCGCAACAGAAAGGACAGGACGGCGCGCATGGCCGCTCTCATCGGCGAGATCGGCATGGAAACCGCCACCGCCACCGCCGCCACGGAAGACAATGGTGACAGCACCATCGAGGCTATCTTGGCCAATGCCGAAAAGAGACGCTTCGGCCTCTCCTTAGGGGGAAGAGCATGAGAAGACAACACGGCAATACGCCAGAGTCAAAAATCAATCTGCGCAACAGGCTGATTGATTTAAAGAAGATAAACGGCACATCAGAAAAGCCGTTCGACATTGATGGAACCATGGACAAAGACGGTTTCTACACCGTCTTTACCATGGACGGTGAGAAGGAAGGGGAAGAGTTCTACACGAAAATGAACCGTGAAGAAGCTCTGGAATTCACTGCCAAGGCAGTAATCGCCGCCGGGGGCAAGAAGAATGATCCTTCTTGCATTGTGATAGAAGCAATCACTCAGATTCTTGTCATGGGTGCATGTGTATTCACCCATGACGAACTGCGTGCGGAAATCAACCGCATCGCAGAAGAGGAAGGAGACGGCTAATGATCAAGATTAGCGGCACGGATATCCCGCCGCAGTTGAGAAACGCAAGAAATCAGCTGTTTAAGATCGACTGGAAAAGCGATCAGACAGCATTGATTGAGGCATCTGATGTCTTGGCCGCGCTTATCAAGCGAGACCCAACGCTGGCCACAGAGGCCATGACAATAGCCACGGCAATCTCAAAGACCGGCGAAAGGGCAAAGGCATATCTAGAAAAGGCTGGGCAAGATCCGAAAGAAGCACAGCCGACCATCTCAAGGATGGAGGAATGGCTAGGGAAACCGAAGCCGCCGAAGCCAGATAACAGCGACATTCAGGCAATGCAACGAGACCTTAGCATGATGCGGCAAGACATTGATGCGCTGTTGCCCGCATACAGGCGAGCATGCCGATAGCAAAATAACAGGAAGGAGGTGAAGCCTTGGAATATGCCGAGAAGATGAATCCAAGGCAATTGCCGACCAACGAAAGCGGGGTGGAAGCGTTCCAGGAGTCGTATTCTGACCGTTTCACTCCTGTTTCAGACCCGTTCCAGAAACAGGAATGGAACATCGGGGCGGCTAGAAACAACGCAAAAAGGCGTCATGGAGGTCTCAAATTCCTGATTACCCTTGGAACGTTCCTCTCTGTTTCAGTTGCAACTCTAATCTTGCATAACTCTTTGCACATAGCGTGCGCTTGGCTTGCGGCAATGGCCATTGTGGTGGCAGTTGACGGCTTCCGGCTGTTCGAGAGATTCCTGGCTTTGCCTAGCCGCGTGATCATCGCGGCAATCGCCACGATGATAGCGGTGTGCCTGGAATTCCCCGGCAGAGATATCGCCACGCTTACAGTGATCGTGATCATCCTGGGCATTGCGATGGTCAAGACGCTTAATACAAAATGGCTTGGTGCGGAAATCTGGATGATATCAGACACCGCTCAAGCAGCGATGCACGCTGATGCAGACAACGAAGCATGCAGAGCGTGGCAAGCTGATGGCAAACGATCCACAAGATGGATGCTTGCACAGATGAATCTGCCATGCAATGACGATGCACTTGATGTGATCCATCGCGCGGTCTGGCTGGCTGGCTGGCTTGCGGCTGACAAGAGGCTTCGAGCGAGAGAAGGAACACTCGAAAGAATCAAGTCACAAGCCATGTCATATCAGTCAACTGCCAAGCGTCTCCAAGCAGAGCTTGAAGACGTGAAAAACGAATTGGCGCAGTACAAGGACGCGGAAACCCACAACAACTCTGATAATTCAATGCTGACTTGGCAACTCAATCAACTTCGGACGAGAGTCGAAGAACAGGACGCTTGGCTAAACAAGTTGAGAGAGGAGAACGAGCAGCTACGTCAAGGAGTCTATGCGGAACAGGCTAGCCTTGATGAAAGGGGCAAAGCGCTCTTGATTGCGAAATACATGAAATCCGGAGACAGCCAGAATGAAGCGGGAAGAAAGCTAGGACTGGCACAGTCATCCACGTATAGGCTGATTAAGAAAGCCAGGGAAAACGGCTGGATTGAATAGAAGGAAATCAAAAGGAAAGGAAAGGAAATCAAAATGAGTGAGAACTCACAAACATATGACTTAAGCGAGATTTTCACCAATGCCGCCAAGTCATTGGTTGACAGCGGCAAGCTGGAAAAGATGATCGATGAGGCATTGGCAACCGCGATTAAGGAGGCCTTTGGATCATATGAGCTTAAGCAGGTTATTAGAGACGTTTTAACGCAAGTCATCAAAAATGATACTGCGTTAAAGCTAGGAATTGAGAGCTACGCAAAACTGGTAGCAAACCAGATCGTAGCAATCGTGGATGAATCGGGTAGCACCATTGGAGGGTATGCTGGGCAACTGGCAAGAGAACTCTTGACAAAAGAGCCACCTACATCAATAGCCGACATCATCAACGGCTATTATGATGAATTAAAAGAAAACATCAAGAATGACTACGATGAATATACAAGCCCTATCAACGAATACAACAAATTAAATGATGGATATTATCTTTTGATTACAAGCGTTAGAAAAACCCCCCATTCGGAGTTATTCCATATCGACATGGACGAAGAGGGGAATTGGGCGAGGTTTCATGACCACCCGGAAATCTCATTTGACTTTCAAAAGGATACCGATGGATATTTTGAGGGGAAAGGCTATATCACGTCTCTTAAATTCAGGGGCTTCGAGGTATCGCCAGCAACCATGCCGCGATTGTATAACAAGACATATGTTCAGCTAATCAATGCGTATATCGCCGGTGGCTATTCGCTTGAGGGAGACTTTGAAAGAGTAGAATATGGCGAAGATGGCGAAACATTATTCTATGATGAGGACTATTGAGAATGATTGCCAATCATCTATTAACTAGATATTCCAGCATGCAATGAGCATGCAGTCTATCATAATACCTCTCTTTTACATAGCCGCTTCGAGTGGCGGCGGGATACAAATAGCCGCTCTTATCTAAAATAAAATCAAATTGAATAAATTCATAAATAGTCTTAACAGACAGGAAAGGAAAACAAACATGGCAAAGTATTTCAACAACGCGCTTCCAGGGTCTTGCATCCCGGAAGGAATCACAAGGAAAACTATTCTCACGCTTGACGAGGCAAAAATCTATCTGTCGGGCATGGACACTCTCTGCCTTGGACACGAGCAGACATGCCACTTCGCGGCCGAAGAATTGGGGAGACCGGTTGAGCACAACCGCTTGAATCTTCCAAAATTCGAGCATGGTGATTCAATCTTGGTCTACCAATACAGGGGCCCTAGACTTCCAGAAGGCGTCTACACGCTTCCAGAAGGCGCATCGTTCACTTGGGAATTGTACGAATTCATGTATCAATAGAAACAAGACTGTAATGGAAAATATTAAATACTTTACTCACAAAGATACCCATGCGGTAATATGCCCTTTCTGCCTGAAAGGGCATCGCATGGACACGCCAGGAATCAACGTATTCGACACATCAATCGCGCCGGGCAACGAATATACGTTGAAATGCCCGGAATGCGGCAAGGTATTCCACTTGGCATGCCAGGTGGAATACCTGACATATCAGGTAGTTGGATTGGAAGGAGAATCTGATGGTTAATGATTATCAACCAGATGAGATGCTTGTCTGCGAGTGCTGCGGCACGGAGACGGCATGCCTTTACACCGTGGACGGAAGCGAGAACGAGGATGAAAGGCTTTGCTGGCAGTGTGCTGATGCTGTTGCCAGCGAAGTCTACCCAAATCCAGAAGATGCATATGAAGCAATCCGCATGGTCATGTGATGCGTGATTGCTGGAAAAGGAGAAAGTAATGAAAAATGAACGAGAGTTCATTGGCAAGTATACAGGCCATGTTTTTACGACCACAGGCCACGAGATCGTGAGGTGCAAGGACTGCAAGCACGCTGGCCATCTTGAAAATCAAGGATTCACGCTGGTATGCCGTTTGCGTAAAGAATGCACCTTTTACACAAATAAGAACGGATATTGCCATCTTGGGGTGAGAACATAATGGCAAATTGGTGCGAAGGGAAGCTAAAGGTGACCGGCAAGCAGGAAGACATCAAGAGATTCATGATGAATGGCTTGGAACCGGTGGATTACTTTGGCTACACGCGTGAGCCGCTCAAGATCGACAGGGTAGGATGCATCCAAGACCTGCGTTGCTGGATAAAGGGCACAGACAGAGGATTCCTAAACAACATAAATGTCATATTCGATGGAAATGACAACCAAGTTGTCACATATGATTTTGATGCGGAATTCGCATATTCTGCAAGCCCTGAAGAGCTTCTAGAGATTGCAAGGGAATACAATCTAGGCATTGAATTCCATGGAATTGAGGAATGCGCCCAATATCAGCAAGATATTGTGATTGCTGATGGGAAAATCGTAAAAAATTTCGGGATAACGCTGGATGAAATGTAGTCTTGGGAAACCCTGGAGGACAAATATCAATGAAATTTTTTGTAAGATTGCCAATCAAATGCATCGATTGTGATGTTGAGAAGGCGCATTTTGAGGGATATGTGGAAGCGGAGAGCGCCGAAGAAGCAATAAGCGGCGCGGATGATGATTCGCTTTACGTTGTGGTTGATAAAATCGAAGTTTATAGCTGTGACTTCGAATGGTCAAAAGCAACCGCCGTACCTGTAGGAAATGACTAGAAAAGAAATTGCAAAGATCAAGGAGGAATGGAAGGGAAAATGGAAGTGAAGGTATTTGACAAGAAAAGATACGTGAGCTATGCCGAGCTTGTACATTATCTCAAATGGATCATGATCAAATGTGCAAAAGAGCAAAACAAGTTAGCCCTCGCACTGGATATCATGCATTGGGTAACGGACGATGACGAACATGACTACCTCGATAAGCATGGCAAAACACCGGAATCCATCATGGATTACTGGGATGAAGTCAGGGAAGAGCATTACAAAGACAAGTGGGTTGTCGAAGCGAAGATTGACGGAAAACAGATGTATTTCGTTTCCTGTCAAGGCGAGGATGATTACGAGATGTCGGAATCACCCGGTGAAGCACAGCTTTTCAGTAAGCATGAGTATGCTCAGTTGCATGTGGACACCTTGAAAAAGAAAGGCTACGAAGCCCAGGCGATCGGTGCCAATCTGTACTTCTGCCAGCGAGCTTGCGAAAAATTACTAAATGCAATTTTCAAGGAGGAAAATGGAAATGAATGACGGAAATATGAATGCTAAGCACTTATCAGTAAAAGGAGAAAGAAAATGAACGAATGGAGAAGAGAAAGTAGAAAAAGAAGAGAACAACATGCGATTACCGAGACATTGGCAAGATTCCTGATTGGCGCTGGCATTTGCATCATTGTGATGCTGATTGCTGCCAGCGCGGTGAAAGCGGACTATCTCCACATGGAGTGGTACACGCACAAGGGAAAGTCATATTGGTTTGAAAACAACCAAGTCCAAGGTGCGCAAGGTGATCCGAAGAACATCACGGATACCACCTACGGCATCGAAAGAGGACGCGAGATCTATGACCCGGAAAGCAACGGCTGGTACTGGCTTGACGCTTGCTATGCGGGTGCCAGAGCCGAAAACAAAGAGGTCTGGTTTCCATATGTCTACCAGTCTGATTTGAAGACTGGTAAGAATCCAGATGGCAAGTGGGTCATCTATGATGGCCACGGTGCGATGATCAAGGGATGGCTTTACCGGGCTGACAAGGATGCATGGTACCACTACGACATGACAACCGGCGCAATGGCAAAGGGAAGACGCGTGGTTGGTGATGGTGGCGAATACATCTACAAATTTGACAAGACAAACGGCTGGATGGTGGACGATCGCGGCAACAAGATCGGCTATACAAAAGGCTGGGCAATGGCCAGGGAGAGCATGAAGGATTATGAAACCTACTACACTCTCGATACCCAGAAAGACGGCTCCTGGCTCTTCACGGCAAACACCGCATGGCCGAAGAGCATGTGGAAATAGAATCAATATTCGGCGGGTGAAATAGCCCCGCACTCATAAATCCCTCCAATGCTATACATGGGCGAAAGCCCGCACAAGGGCACCTTGAGCAAGTGCCCTTGCGTAATGCAGCCGAAGACTGTTGCAAGCCAGTTTGAAAGATGCAGAGCACGCAATAAGGAAACAGGAGGAAATAATGAAGACTGATAGCAAAAGCACATCGCCAGGGTCACCTTGCCTAAAGTGCAAGAAACACGGCGGGCAGAGGTGCAATACAGGAAGCTGCAAGCCGCTTAGAGACTGGAATCGTCATGAATCGGGAAGAAGGGCAAGAAACGGCAACTGATATGGAACATGGGTTAATCATTGATTGCTTTTGCGGCGGAGGTGGTGCAAGCACAGGCATTGAGCAAGCTTTAAGGCGTCCGATAGATATCGGGGTAAACCATGACCCGGAAGCCTTGCGACTTCACGCCGCAAACCATCCACAAACACTTCACTTGGAAGAGGATATCTTCCAGGTTGATTTGAAGAAGTATGTAGATGGACGCCCGGTTGACTTCATGTGGGCTTCGCCAGACTGCACGCATTTTTCAAAGGCAAAAGGCACAAAGCCGCTAAGCAAGCACATCAGGTCACTTCCATGGGCGGTATACCAGCATGCCAAGGCGATCAATCCATCGGTGGTAATGATGGAGAATGTCGAGGAAATCACGACATGGGGTGATCTGGATAAAAACGGCCGCCCGGTCGAAAAAGAAAAAGGAAAGGAATACCAGAAGTTCATGAATGCCATGAAGTCTCTTGGATATGATTCCAAAACCTTCATTCTGAATGCGGCAGATTATGGAGCCCCAACAACGAGGACAAGATGGTATGCGGTTTTCCGCAAGGATGGCAAGGGCATCATGTGCCCAGAGCCAACGCACGCGAAAGACCCCGATCTGTTCGGGCATGCAAGATGGAAGTCATGCGGGGATTACATCGATTGGGATGACCTTGGCACATCGATTTTCGAACGTGCCAAGCCGCTGGCAGAAAAGACATGCAGGAGGATCGCAAGAGGCATCTATAAGTTTGTTATAAATGCAAAGAGTCCATACATCGCAAGGCACGATGATGGCACGCTTGTAGCCGCCTACATAGACAAGGCCTACGGCGGCAACTACCAGGGATGCGGATCTAGCTGCTCTCAGCCTTTGCATACGATAACAGCTGTAGACCATAGCAGACTTGTATCTGCTTTCCTGATCCAGTACCACAGCGAAATGGGATCAGATGTCCGAGGCCAGAGCCTGGATGAGCCGGTGCGTACGATTGACACAAGCAACCGCTATGGATTGTGCACGGTGGACTTGGACTTGACTGCTGATGCTGACGCCCAAGGACATGGCAGCCGTGATCTCGTTACCGCGTTCTTGCTGAAATACTATGGCCAAGGAACCGGGCAACGATTGGATGCACCGCTTGGAACGATCACCACGAAAGACCGATTCGGGCTGGTGTCGGTGCTGGTTGATGGCAGGGAATTTGTCATCAGTGATATCCGGCTCAGGATGCTGAAGCCGGAAGAGCTGAAGCTGATGCAAGGATTCCCGGCTTCATACATCATCGACAAGGACAAGGACGGTCGACCAATATCTAAAAAAGACCAAGTCGCGAAAATCGGAAACAGCGTTTGCCCGGAAGTCGCGAAAGCCCTTGTTGAAGCAAA
>Ga0310697_10006582_pt1 | contig 11028 bp, 5 predicted proteins | sample 172DNAGHGlowgp2_FD_203883 | JGI IMG/M metagenome (GOLD analysis project Ga0310697, IMG submission 203883) | Sheep rumen microbial communities from Palmerston North, Manawatu-Wanganui, New Zealand - 1728 DNA GHGlow gp2 (v2) (version 2) | ecosystem: Host-associated > Mammals > Digestive system >...
ACAGACGATGGACGAGAAGAACCTGAAGGCAGTGACCTTCACGGCAATGGCCACCAACGGTGTCAACGTTTGGGGGTTTAAATATCGCGACGACTACTCACTCGCCTGGCAGTTGAACAACCAGACGATGCCTGTCTCCAATAATAAATCGGTGCTGAAGAACCTTGACCTCTATGGCGTGAACGTCATCGACAATGTCGGCCTGCAGTGGACCACCGACCGCCCCGATGTAATCAGCGACTGCGGAAAGTACTACCCCTTGGGACTTGCCGACGATACCGACGTGACGCTGACGGCCCGCCTGACCTGTGGGTGCTACTTTTGGCAGCAGCCCTACACCGTGAAAGCCTGGTCGGAGGAAAAGGCACAGTCATCTGTTGCCACCTGGAGCGACGGCATGCTGGCCCACTATACGTTTGACGATGCCTCGTCGCTCGTCAACAGTCTTGACATATCGCAGACTGCCCAGTTGCTGCGCAAGAGCACCACTGCCCTGCCCACCGTAGAGGACACCGAGCTGCTGCGCAATGGCAGCGTGGTGCATCTCAACTTCGGAGCATCGGGCAAGGAGAGCTATGTGGCGATACCAAATCCCTTGAAGGGCAAGGCTCTGGAGGACGGTGCCACGGTGTCGTTCTTCGTGAAACGCACCGATGACAACCAGTGGGATGCCCTCTTCGGATGCATCGACGGCACGGTACGCCTCTTCATGACCGGCAATCTCTATCTGGGCTTCAACGACGGCAAGACGGAGAGTGCCACCGTCAACCACAACTGGATAGACATCAACAACCCCAATACCGTGGCGAACACCAAGCTGGGCACTGGGCAGTGGCATCATGTGGTCGTCACCTTCCAGCGCAAGGTGGGAGCATCTACCGGCGGCGTCATCATGTATGTGGACGGCAACCGGCAGACGGACAAGTATGAGGGAAAGTTGAACGGAACAGAGTTTACCGCCCGCACCGGGTTCGACTACGGTCTCATCGTCGATCAGTTGGCAGCCTGCGATGCTCTCTACTTGGGCTATGGCTCCTACTGGGGGTCACCCGATGCCCGTTTCGACGACTTCATCGTCTATGACCGTCCGCTCAGTGCGGCCGAGGTGATGGCATTCAACCAGATGATTGACCGTTCCGACAAGGCCGCCGGCACAAGTGGCATCAGCGAGGTGGCAGTCCAGTCCTCCAGTCTGCAGGACGGCCCTGTCTACGACCTCTCTGGTCGCAGGGTGGAGACACCGCATCACGGCCTGTACATCAGGAACGGAAAGAAGATATTAGTGAAATAGAAAATATACTGCCCCCATGAAACGCAGAATGTTTTTTAGACTATGCATCATAGCCCTCCTGACCTTTGTGTCGGGAGGACAAGTGTTGGCACAGACCGACATCACCAAGTATTTCCTCTCGAACTACGGTTTCGACGAGGACTTCGACTATCCCGCCAGCAGTTCCGCCACCGTGTCGCAGGAGATACTTCCTATACCTGGCTGGACTGCCCATCTCAGTGCCGACTATACCATTACGGGCATCTATGAGTTTGGTTTCAAGGGCCGTTTCAACGGGGCAGCCGTTCCTGCCGCCGGCATCGACGGCGAGACAGGAGGCGCACTGGCCCTCTCCACCGGTTGGGAGCAGTCCTTCTGCTACTACCAGACGGTGACGCTGCCCGCCGGCACCTACACCTTCACTGCTGCCACCTATAACGGCAAGACTGCCACGGGAGGCTCCTCTCAACTGGCATGGCTGCCCAGCGGCGGCATCGGCATAAAATCATCGCTCTCCGGCTATCCCGCCCGGCAGTGGACGAAGGACCAGATTACGTTTACCCTTTCCCGGCAGACCACTGGCAAACTGCAGATAGGCTACAAGGCCGCTGCCGGAGGGTCGGGCAGTTCAGCGAACCTGCTTATCGACTACGTGCGGCTCGTAGGTGAGAACATGACCGTGAACAAGACCAAGCTCACTGCCAGTATCACTACCGCCAATACCCTTTACGGCTCGGGTGACGGCATTGGGGCTGCTGCCTTGAAGGAGGCACTCGATGCGGCTCACGGGGTGGCAGATGACGAGGCTGCTACCATGCCGCAGGTGCTGGAGGCCAACTATAACCTGCAGGAGGCCATCGCCGTCTATAACGACCAGAACGCCTCGGAAGAGCATCCTGCCGACAGGACAAGTCTGATACAGAACCCGTCGTTCGAGTCCAATGGCACCAGCGGATGGGACATCAGTGGCATGAGCACCCAGACGAATACGGTGTTCTACCAAAAGAAAGGCACCTACTACGTTGAGGCTTGGGTCAACATCGGACAGCAGATAGGCAATGTGTCGGTGAGACAGAAGCTGACGAAACTTCCCAAGGGCAACTACCGTCTGCTGGCCAATGCCGTACACGTGCAGCAGGCAGGCAGCAACAGTCTGGTGAACAAGGGCAGTGCGCAGACAGGAGCCTTCCTCTTTGCCGGAACCGCCCGGACGGAGATAACCTCCGTCAAGCAGTATGCCGTGTCGTTCGCCGTGATAGAAGAGAAAGGCGACGTGGAGATAGGCTTGATGACGGAGAATGCAACAGGCAACTACCTCTGTGTGGATAATTTCATACTGCAATATACCGGTTCGCTGACCGATGCCAGCTATGCGCAGGAACTGCAGCGGCTGGTGGACCAGGGCAAGGCCCTCAAGGAGAAAGGTGTGCAGCTGTTTGTGGCAGAGAAACTGCAGTTGGCCATCGGCATGGCAGAGGCCGCCCTTCTGGGCATAGGCACCGATGAGCAGGGACAGACGAAATATGACGCGGAAAGCTTGGACAACGGGAGGAATGTCCTGCTGGAGGCCCTCGAAGCTGCAAAGTCGTCGCGCTCGCTCTACGAGGCCCTGCAGGCACGCGTGGACTATGCCGAGACGGTTGCAGGATGGTGGAAGGACACGGAGCGGAAGGCTACGGCACTGGCCAATCTGACTACTGCCATTGAGACGGCGAAAGAGCAGCTCACCGACTATCAGCTCACCGACAACCAGCTGACGCAGGCGGTCACCACATTGAATACCCGCATATCGGCAGTCGACAAGAAGATATATTGCAGCACGAACGCCTGCGGCACCGATGCCGCGCTGAAGAACCCCAACAGCCAGTGGTGCTACGACCGCAGCTTGCAGTCGAAACACTGGATTCTCTTCTGGGAAGCAGGCTATGGCAATGCCGCCCCCGCTGTGGTACCCGGTATCCTGAATACCGCTGACAGGATTTTCGAGTTCTATGCCGACAGTCTGAAGTATATCGCCATCAATCAGGGAAAGTCAAAGACCGATACCTATAAGATGATCATCCGCCTGCGCTTCACTACCGACTGGGAGGCCAGCGGCAGCGGCATCGACGACCAGATAGGTATGCTCACCCTCTCCAACGGTGCCCATACCTCGCGCAGCGGACAGACCGTGGCGCATGAGATAGGTCACTGCTTCCAGTATCAGACGCACTGCGACAACGGTAACTGGAACGGATGGATGTACAACTGGGGCAACTCCACACTGAATGTGTTCTGGGAGATGTGCGCCCAGTGGCAGGCTTACAAGTTCTATCCCGACATGCAGTTCAACAACGAGTGGCTGACCAATACGCTCAACGGCTTACACCGCCATCCCCTCAGCATAGGCCTGCGCTACAATAACTATTTCATTCAGGACTATTTCTGCCATAAGCATGGCATGGACTTCCTGGGGCGTATGTGGAACGAGTCACGCAATCCTGAAGACCCCCTGCAGACCTATATGCGTCTGACCATGACAGGCACCTCAACGCAGAAGCTGGAGCACCTCAACGATGAGATGTGGGAGTACGGAGCACGGTTGACCACTTTCGACATGGACCCCATCCGCACCAAGGGCAAGGCGACTATCAACAAGCGCAGTCAGCCGGCATTCGTCAGTGCCGGCGACGGATTCTGGAGTCCGACGGCAGCCTATTGCATTGAGAACTTCGGCAATAACGCCATCCGACTGAATGTACCCACCGCCGACAAGACTATCTATGCAGAGCTGGTGGGACAGGCAGGAAAGGCAGGTTATACCTCCTATAATAAAGCAATGGCAGGCTGGAGAGTAGGCTTCGTGGCATTGCAGAGAGACGGCACCCGGCTCTATGGCGACATAGGACGTGCCAGCTACACTGATTCGGTGGCAGTGGTGGCGTTCGACTGTCCCGCCAACTGCACTTATGTGTGGCTCGTGGTGAGCGGAGCCCCCTCCCGCTACTGGACCCGCGACTGGCTAAGCTGGGACGCGGAGAGCACCGCAGAGCAGTGGCCCTATCGTGTGAAGCTCTATCAGACCAATATCTACGGAAAGGCCAACAACAACACTTTGCCGGACTGGGTGGACGGTATAGAGACCGTGAAGGCCGGCACTGTGCGCCCAGCCGACAACCGCGTTTATTCGGTGACGGGCGTGATGGTGCGCGAGGGGTCTACCTCGCTCGAAGGGCTGCCCTCCGGCATCTACCTCGTCGGTGGCAAGAAGGTGATGAAGCAGTAGTATTAACCTTAAAAACAATAGAAAAAATGAAAAGAACAGTCTATTTGGGGCTATTGCTCCTGACCGCATTGGTGGTTCTCCCCGTGCAGGCCAAAAAGAAAGCGGAGAAGCAGCAGACGGAGCGTGAGTACTGGTGCGAACAGGCATGGAAGATGGCCCAGCCCGTACTGGAGAACATGGCGAAGGGAGAGCTGCAGAAGAACATGCAGACGGAGTTCTCACCGTCGTTCGACAACCGTAACCGCAAGGTGGTTTACATGGAGACCTTCGGTCGGCTGATGGCCGGTATCGCCCCGTGGCTGGCACTGCCCGACGATGACACGGCGGAGGGAAAGCAGCGCAAGCAACTCAGGGAGTGGGCACTGGCCTCGTATAAGAACTCCGTAGACCCGGACTCTCCCGACTACCTTGTGTGGGGCGCATCAGGGCAGAACCTCGTCGATGCCGCCTATATCGCTGAGTCGTTTATCAGAGCCTATGACCAGCTCTGGGAACCCCTCGATGCGCAGACCAAGGAGCGCTACCTGAAGGAGTTCAAGATGCTGCGCAAGTATGAGCCGCCCTATACCAACTGGTTCCTCTTCTCGTCGACCATAGAGAGTTTCATTGCCAAGGCTGCCGGACTGAAGGAGTACGATGATTATCGTGTGATGACCACCATCCGCAAGGTGGAGGAATGGTACGTGGGCGACGGCTGGTATGCCGACGGCCCGGTGTTTGCCTTCGACTACTATACCTCCTACGTCTTCCACGCCATGTACTTGGAGACGCTGCAGAACATGATTGATGCCAAGGCCAACACTCGTCTGGAGTATAAGAAGTACTATGACCGTGCGCTGAAGCGTGCGCAGAAGTTCAGTATCATCCTGGAGCGGTTTATCTCTCCCGAAGGCACCTTCCCCGTCATCGGTCGCAGCACCCCTTACCGCATGGCTGCCCTGCAGCCCCTGGCCCTGATGGCATGGTATCAGAAACTGCCCAAGGACCTCTCCAACGGACAGGTACGCGCTGCCCTGACGAAGGTGATGCACCGTATGTATGATGTGCAGAACAACTATAACGAGGGAGGCTTCCTTACCATCGGTTTCTGCGGCCATCAGCCAGAGACAGCCGACTGGTACACCAATAACGGATCGCTCTACATGACTTCCCTTTCGCTCATGCCGCTGGGACTTCCTGCAGACCATCCATTCTGGACGTGCGAGGCAGAGCCTTGGACACAGGTGAAGGCGTGGGGCGGCATGCCCTTCCCGAAAGACCACCGCTGGGCTGATGATATTCAGACAAAGGATAAGTGGTAAGCATTTTACTTCGAGAACTGCGCTTTTTTTGACAACTGCGCGTTGCATTTCGTGGCCATTGATTGCGTGGAGCATCGCGGAAAAACTTAAAATCCGTGAAAACTGCGCAATCAATGGTTTTTTTTTGCACGTTTTCCGAAAGATTTCCGTAATTTTGCGAACGGAAAAGTAATTCTTTTTAATACATTAATATAATTATGGTAAACTACAAGGATTTGGGTCTCGTGAACACTCGCGAGATGTTTAAGAGAGCAGTGGCTGGTGGCTACGCCATTCCCGCCTTCAACTTCAACACAATGGAGCAGATGCAGGCTATCGTTCAGGCAGCCGTGGAGACGAAGTCGCCCGTGATTATGCAGGTGTCGAAGGGTGCCCGTAACTATGCCAACGCTACCATCCTCCGCTACATGGCTGAAGGTGCTGTGGCATACGCCAAGGAGCTGGGCTGCAAGCATCCTGAGATTGTGCTGCACCTTGACCATGGTGACAGCTTCGAACTGTGCAAGGACTGCATCGACATGGGCTTCTCAAGCGTGATGTACGACGGCAGCTCGCTGCCCTACGAGGAGAATATCCGCATCTCCCGCCAGGTGGTGGAGTATGCTCACCAGTACGATGTGACTGTAGAGTGCGAGCTCGGTGTGCTGGCCGGCGTTGAGGATGAGGTGGCCTCAGAGGTGAGCCACTACACAAAGCCTGAGGAGGTCATCGACTTCGCTACCCGTACAGGCTGCGACTCTCTGGCTATCTCCATCGGGACATCGCACGGTGCTTACAAGTTCAAGCCCGAGCAGTGTACTCGCGACCCGAAGACTGGCAAGCTGGTGCCTCCTCCCTTGGCATTCGACGTGCTGGCTGAGATTGAGAAGAAGCTCCCCGGATTCCCCATCGTGCTCCATGGCTCTTCTTCAGTGCCCCAGGAAGAGGTGGACACCATCAATGCCTTCGGTGGCAAGCTGCCTGATGCAGTAGGTATTCCCGAAGAGCAGCTGCGCAAGGCTTCGAAGAGTGCTGTCTGCAAGATTAACATCGACTCTGACTCCCGTCTGGCCATGACCGCTGCTATCCGTAAGTATCTGGCAGAGCATCCCGACCACTTCGATCCTCGTCAGTATCTGAAGCCCGCTCGTGAGAACATGAAGAAGATGTACATCCACAAGATTGTCGATGTGCTCGGTTCCGACGGCAAGCTGGCTGAGTAGGATGGTGCTTGGCACAACTAAAAAGCTGCGCAGTGATTCTCTGAATTGCTGCGCAGCTTTTTGGATTTTTGGACTCTTCAATTATTCTTGTCATACGCATGCACGGGGTAGTCCACCGTGTAGTGCAGACCGCGGCTCTCCTTTCGCTCCAGGGCAAAGCGCGTGATGAGATAGCCCACGTTAATCATGTTACGCAGTTCGCAGATGTCCTTTGAGGCTTTCACGCGCTTGAAGAGGTTCTCCGTTTCCTCATAGAGCATGTCCAGACGGTCCCAGGCGCGGTGCAGGCGCAGGTCGCTGCGAACGATACCCACATAGTTGGACATGATCTGGTTGACCTCCTTCACGCTCTGCGTAATCAGCACCTGTTCCTCGTTGGTCATCGTCCCCTCGTCGTTCCATTCCGGTACCCGCTCGTTCCAGTCGTAGAGGTCCACATGCTCCAACGAGTGGCGGGCTGCCGCATCGGCATAGACCACGGCCTCGATGAGCGAGTTGCTGGCTAAGCGGTTGCCTCCATGCAGTCCTGTGCAGGAACATTCGCCGATGGCATAGAGGCGGTCGATAGAGGTCTGGCCGTTCAGGTCGACCTTGATGCCTCCGCACATGTAATGGGCAGCAGGGCGTACGGGTATGTAGTCTGTGGTGATGTCGATGCCGATAGACAGGCATTTCTGGTAGATATTGGGGAAGTGGTGGCGCGTCTCTGCCGGGTCTTTGTGAGTGACGTCCAAGCAGACATGGTCCAGTCCGTGTATCTTCATCTCCTTGTCGATGGCACGGGCCACGATGTCGCGTGGAGCCAAGGACAGACGCTTGTCGTATTTCTCCATGAAGGTCTCACCGTTGGGCAGTTTCAGAATGCCGCCGTAACCGCGCATAGCTTCAGTGATGAGGTAGGCGGGGTGGGTCTCTTTCGGGTTATGGAGCACCGTGGGATGGAACTGCACAAACTCCATGTCGGCTACGGTAGCCTTCGCGCGGTAAGCCATTGCAATCCCGTCGCCAGTGGCTATTACAGGGTTCGATGTGGTCATATACACCGCACCGCAGCCACCAGTGCAAAGCACCGTCACCTTGGCGAGGTAGGTATTGACGATGCCTCCTTCGGGAGCCAGCACGTAGGCCCCGTAGCATTTGATATGGGGCGAGCGTCGCGTCACTCTCACCCCCATGTGGTGCTGAGTGATAATCTCCACTGCGAAATGATGTTCTTTTACGGTGATGTCCGGACAGGCTCTGACGGCCTCCATCAGTCCCCGCTGAATCTCTGCCCCTGTGTCGTCGGCATGGTGCAGGATGCGAAACTCCGAGTGTCCGCCCTCGCGGTGAAGGTCGAAGTCACCATTGTCCTTGCGGTCGAAGTTTACTCCCCACTGCACCAGTTCGTTAATCTGCTCCGGAGCGTTCTTCACCACTTGCTCCACGGCCTGACGGTCGCTGATGTAGTCGCCCGCAATCATCGTGTCTTCGATGTGTTTCTCAAAGTTGTCCACCGCCAAATTGGTGACGCTGGCCACACCGCCTTGTGCAAAAGAGGTGTTGGCCTCGTCGAGGCTGGTCTTGCAGATGATGCACACCGAACCTTTTTTGGCCCGTGCCACCTTCAGCGCATAGCTCATGCCTGCCACGCCTGCGCCGATAATCAGAAAGTCGTATTTATAGACCATTGTTTTTAGTATTTAAATTGACTGCAAAGTTACGAATAAATGACAATTAATACCCAATAATTACTCTATTTAACAATTCAGCGCGTGTTTGTTCGTATTTATTTGTTACTTTTGCATTTGATATGAAGTATTTTTGGACGTTTTTTGTTTTCTTCCTGACGGTCTTGCCTTTGAGGGCACAGGAAGATTCAGCCATGGAGCAGCTGGAAGAGACGGTCTCAATAGAGGCCGACTCCGTACCAGCATGGCTTCGCTGGCCCCGCAATGTGCAGGCCAGGATAGACCGTATTGTGCAAGATCCGTTGGCAGATATCTCCCAGTTGGGACTGATGGTGTGGGACCTCACGGCCGACTCGGCCATCTACCGCTACTACGACCGGCAGCTGATGCGCCCCGCTTCAACTATGAAGTTGGTGACGGCCATCACCGCACTCGACCGTCTGGGAAGCAACTACAATTTCTACACCTCCTATTATTATAGCGGGCAGATTGCCAACGGTACTCTTTCTGGCGACATATACGTCGTGGGCGGTATGGACCCCATGCTCGACAGAGCCGATCTCCAGGCAATGGTCACGGAACTGCGGCTGTTGGGTATCGACACAATCAGAGGCTCCCTCGTGGCCGATGTGACGATGAAGGATACGCTGAAATGGGGAGAAGGCTGGTGCTGGGATGACGAAAACCCGACCCTCTCGCCTCTTACCTTGGGGCGTGACACTCAGTTCCTGGAGCGGTTGGCTGTTATCTTGGCCGACAGCGGCGTGGTGGCCGACAGTCTTTCGCTGCAGGAAAGGGCGAAGCCAGCCGATGCAGTGCTCATTGGCGTGCGGCAGCATACCCTTGACCAGGTGTTGCAGAAGATGATGAAGGACAGTGATAATTTCTATGCAGAGTGTGTGCTCTACCAGACCGCAGCTTCCAGCGGACATCGTCCGGCAAAGGCCTCCGATGCTTTCGCCCTTACAAGGCGGCTCATCAACAGTATCGGCTTCAACGGTAACGACTATCGCCTGGCCGACGGAAGCGGTCTCTCGCTCTACAACTATGTGTCGCCCGAGCTGATGGTAGCTCTCTTGCGGTACAGTTGGCGCCATCCGGGTATCTACCAGCATTTGGCACCCTCGCTGCCCATCGCCGGCCAGGACGGTACACTCAAGAAGAGGATGCGCCGCTCTGCTGCTGAAGGCAATGTGCGGGCGAAGACAGGAACGCTGACGGGCATCGTTTCCTTGGCAGGCTATCTCACCGCTGCCAACGGCCACGAGATTTGCTTCTGTATTATCAACCAGGGAGTGATGAGCAGTCGGAGCGGGCGAAACCTGCAAGACCGCATCTGCAACGCCCTCTGCGAATGATTCCTTAGCCTGCAAGGGCCAATAATGACCTTGAAATCATAAAAAAAAGTAAATTAATAGTCAATTCCATAAATAATTGAATATTAATGTGTAATTTTGCGCGATTTTATTTTTTACATAGATGTTTTTAACGAAAAGATGAACGTAATTACAAAGACCCTTCAACTGGCTGATGGAAGGACCATCACCATTGAAACCGGGAAAGTGGCAAAACAGACCGACGGTTCTGTGGTTCTCAAAATGAACAACACCGTGCTTCTGGCCACTGTTTGTGCCGCAAAAGATGCAGTTCCCGGAACGGATTTCATGCCTTTGCAGGTAGACTATCGTGAACAGTACAGTGCCGCAGGACGATTCCCAGGCGGATTCACCAAGCGCGAAGGCAAGGCCTCTGACAACGAAATCCTCACATCGCGACTCGTGGACCGCGTTCTTCGTCCACTCTTCCCCAGTAACTATCACGCAGAAGTATTCGTCAACGTCATGCTGCTTTCAGCCGATGGCGTCGATCAGCCCGATGCTCTGGCCGGCTTTGCCGCTTCGGCAGCTCTGGCCTGCTCGGATATTCCCTTCGAGTGTCCTATCAGTGAGGTGCGCGTGGCCCGTGTCAATGGCGAGTATGTCATCGACCCCACCTTCGAGCAGATGAAACAGGCCGACATGGATATAATGGTCGGTGCTTCTGCTGAGAACATCATGATGGTGGAAGGCGAGATGAAGGAGGTTTCAGAACAGGACCTGCTCGGTGCCTTGAAGGCAGCCATGGTGGCCATCAAACCCATGTGCGAACTGCAGGCTGAGCTCTCCAAGGAGCTGGGCAAGGACGTGAAGCGTGAGTACAACCACGAGGTGAATGACGAGGCTCTGCGCGAGCGCATGAACAAGGAACTCTATCAGCCCGCCTACGACATCACCAAGCAGGCTCTTCCCAAGCAGGATCGTGCTGATGCCTTCGTAAAGCT
>Ga0310697_10006585_pt1 | contig 11021 bp, 9 predicted proteins | sample 172DNAGHGlowgp2_FD_203883 | JGI IMG/M metagenome (GOLD analysis project Ga0310697, IMG submission 203883) | Sheep rumen microbial communities from Palmerston North, Manawatu-Wanganui, New Zealand - 1728 DNA GHGlow gp2 (v2) (version 2) | ecosystem: Host-associated > Mammals > Digestive system >...
CAAAGGTTATAAAGATTGAGCTACGGATTATTGAACGGGCTTTGGTGCAGGTTTATCAACCGGTTTCGGTGCTGGCTTTTCGACGGGTCTAGGGTTTTCGCCTTCTATCTCTTTAGGTGGATTGTTATTCTGCGGTTCGTCGGGGTCGGGCATTACAGTATCGCGGAACTTCGACCAAAAATCCATATATTGTATTGAGTCTTGATAAGGACAAATTTTTTCTTGAGTAATTGCTTCGACATGCGAGAGGTCAACGATAAATATTGCGCTGACTACTGCCGTCGCCAATATTAAATTTTTCGCTAACCTTCTCATTGGGGTTCATTCCTTATTAAAAATTATTTGAAGGGAACCTGAGGCGGTGCAAATTTTTTGCGACCGCCGCCGCGTACGTCGCGGAAAGGCTTAGTTCTACTTGGGATATAACGCGGAGTTGGGCGAATGGGATAACGCCTTACGTAAAAATCTTTTGGCGGTTCGGTAAAGCTTCGCGAAACTTTTACAGGCATTATAAATCTTTTCTGTTCGACGAAAACTTTTCCCGCTTCTACTTCGCCCGTACTTAAAATTAAAATTGCAAGTGTCGCTAAAATTACGGCGGCATTTTTCATTTAACGACCTCCAAAACATGGAAAAAGGAAAGCAACCTAAAGGCTGACTTTCCCTTTTTTACCGATTCTATTTAAAAAGAGCAGTCAAGCCTTTTAAATTTTCTTCAACTAAGTCACTTCCTTAGGCTAATTCTTTGATTAAAAATATTAAGAGTAAGCCGCCTACAATTTCCTTCGGGACATCTAAAACAATTCCGATTAGTGCCAATATCAGCGGCATATCTATCCCTCCTTAACTCTTTCCTTATGTTGCAGTAATTCTACAAAGTTTTTCTGCGTTTGTCATTAAGGAAGGATTAAAATTCTCTTTAAAAAAATCTTTAGAGTCGCATTAAATTTCCGTTACATTTCAGTTAAGAATTATTTTTTAGCTTATGGACAAGCAGAAAAAAATCGATTAAAATAGCGACAGGCAAAAATTTTTCATTAACATTTCATTAGGAGGGAACCCTATGAAGAATAAAATAACGGTCAACAAATTAAACGAAAAGCTCCATTTTTACCTTATCTCCAATGGCAAGCGTTATTATCTATTTACTCAAGATTTTTCAAAGGGAGTTTATCAATTTTTTAAGGGCGGGCGATCCGAGTCCGAATTGCATAAATACAACCTTTGGAGAAAAAATCCGCGTCTGGATAAGACCATTGAAAAAATCCCGATGTATATGCGCTACGTTTTAAAGGAAGGCAACGCCGCATAAAATCATTTAGATTTAAAATTTACCTCCCGTCAAAAAATGGCGGGAGTTTTTATTTTTTTTCAGATTTACCACGTCTGCGGAGTCATGGGAGTTACCACACCAAATTTATATCCCCAATCGCGCAGAAAATGAATCAGCTCCGGCAAAGCTTTAACCGTCTCTTGTTTATCGTCGTTGCTGTGCATGAGAATAATAACCGAACTTGGCGGGTCGTCGCCCAAATATTTTAGGACATTGTTAATTTGCGTGGAAGCATTCGGCTTGGCGGGTGTGGCGTCTTCGGTTAAGGCGTTCCAATCGTGCTCAATGTAGCCGCAATCTAAAATCATCGCCCAATAATTTGCGTCTAACATGCTCGCGCCGCCTGGCGCACGAATTATAAACGGACGGACGCCGATAACATTTTTAATCGCAATATCGGTTTGAATAATTTGTTCCATGAAACCCCACGCGCTTTTATAAATATCGTCATAGCGGTGATTGTAACTGTGATTGCCAATGGCGTGCCCTTCGTTAAAAATTCGCCGCAAGACGTTAGGATTAGCCTCAACCATATTGCCGCAAACGTAGAAAGTTGCCTTGACGTTCTCGGCTTTTAAAATATCTAAAATTTGCGGCGTAACTTTATCGTCGGGTCCGTCGTCGAAAGTAAGATAAACCGTCGATTCGGCGTAATAAGGTTCAAGTTTGGGCAGGACGACAGGCAAACCTTTTTCTTGACGCTCCCACAAAATATATTTATCGTAAACGGGTATGGACGGATCGTTAAGTTGAAGGTTAGAAAAATAGTCGTCCGCAACAATATAATCTTTGCCCTCTTGCGCCACAACGAGCGGAGCCTCTTCAGTTTTATTTTCGGGTTGCGCGACGGGCTGCGCGGGCTTATCTAAATTTTCTTCGGTGGAAATGACAGTTGGAATTTCATAGGGATCTGTCGGCTTTTTATCTGCGCCACAACCCGTCATCAGCAAAATTATCAGCATAAAAAACGTAAAAATTTTTTTCATATGGTACTCCTTATTTAATATTTTTTTTAATATAACGCAACCTGAATGCATAATCAAGCGCGAAAAAATTTTTTTAGAAATAAAAGGGTTGACGGCAAAAAAAGTGAAATAGCCTTTTGAGGTGATTTTGTGACTGATAAAAATTTATTCTTATACGACTTGGCGATAGTTGCGATTTTTAAGAACGAGGGAAAATATTTAAAGGAGTGGCTGAATTATCATCTGCTTGCGGGCGTTGAACATTTTTATCTTTACAACAACGATAGCTCTGACGATTACGCGGAAGTCCTTGCGCCTTATGTAGAAAATAATTTAGTGACGCTGATTGATTTTCCTGGTAAGTCAATGCAAAGTCCCGCTTACCACGACGCGCTTGAGAAATATCGTTTCGATTGCCGATATATGGCGTTCATAGATTTGGACGAATTTATTTTCCCAAAGACCAACCGAAGCATTGCGGAGGTTACGGACGAAATTTTATTGCAAAATCCAAAGGCTCAAGCCCTTGCCGTCAGTTGGCGTTGTTTTGGTTCTAACGAGCAAAAGACCGCTGATTATTCACGCGGCGTCTTGGAAAGATTCACGCAGCGAGCTAATGACGATTGGAAAAATTGTATCAGCCGAGAAAAAAATTTCTTGTGGATTGGCAATATGTACGTAAAACTTATTGCTAACCCGCGCAGTGTAAAATTTTTTGCAAGTCCGCATGTCGGCGTTCATTTCGGTACAAATTATTCTGTCAACGAGCGCGGCGAAGAAATTATTTCCTACGAAAATAAAAGCATGTGCGCCGAAAAAATCGCGCTCAATCATTACATGATTAAAACTTGGGAAGAGTACATGATTAAAAAAAATCGCGGTTATGCCTGTGCGGAATCTAATCCTTATGATAAAATTTTTTTTGACGAACACGACCGCAACGAGATTTTTGACGACGGAATTTTAAAATACCGCGCCGCCCGCGCAGAAAATTTTTCTCTTGAAAGTGACGCTGAAAGACTTCGCCGCGCTGAAAATGCTTTGATTAAAACTTTAACGCAATATTCGCCTTTCAACGCGCCGCCAGAAATTTTTGCTGGTAAGCTGGAAACTTTTTTGACGTGTCGGGCGTTGGCTGAAAAACTTGGAACTAAAATTGGGAACAAGACGACGGAGGAGTACGCGCTTGTTTGGATTTATCAAAGCTTCATGCAGAAAAATTCGTTGACATATGCCGAACTTCAACTTTTCTTGAGTGCATTGCCCGAAATTTTAGCGCGACCTTTTACAATCTGTAAGTTGCTAAATAAAATTACACAGGAAAAGATTTTCCCGATAATTTACGCGGATTTAAAGCGGGAACAAAATTGGGGCGGCTTTTATGATTTTAAATATATTCAGCGGCTTTTGAACTTGATGATTGAAGTTTGATGAAATACTCGGAGGTGGTTTTATGGTTGATAAAAAGTTTTTCATTCATGATTTTTCGATTGTTGCTGTGATTAAAAACGATGCACATTACCTTGAGGAGTGGTTGAATTATCATTTAGTTGCGGGCGTAGATCATTTTTATCTTTACGATAACGACAGCTCGGACAACACGCACGAAATTTTGGAGCCGTATATTGAGGCGGAGCTTGTAGATTATTTTCCGGTTTCGGGCGAATTGATGAAAATTCCCGTCTACAATGAGGCGTTGCACCGATTCAAATTTGCAACGCGATATATGGCGTTCCTGGACTGCAACGAATTTCTTTTTCCTAAAACTAATCAGAGCGTCGTGGAGGTTGCAGACGAAATTTTTTCTAAAGATGAGCGCGTAGCGGGCTTGGTTGTTAATTGGCAAATTTTTGGCTCGAACAATTTGGAGAAAGCGGATTTTGAACGCAATGTTTTGGAAAGATTCACGCGCCGCGCGCCGCGTGATTGGTTTGAACCGCCGACGGAAGAAAATCAACCTGCCGGAAATATTTTTGTCAAGACGATAGCCAACCCGCGCTACATACGTTCGATTATCAATCCGCACTTTGCTTTTTACTTCGACGGGAAATTTGCCGTCAACGCGGCGGGCGTTCAAGTTCCGTATTGGGGTTGCGAGCCGGTGACTGATAAAATTGTTATCAACAATTATTTCACGAAGTCGCGGGAAGAATTTCAAAGCAAGTCCAACAATATGGCGGTGTTTGATAAAAATAATCGCAACGATGAATTTGACGACAGCATTTTAGATTATCAAGGTGCGCGAATAGAAATTTATAATCAGCCGCCACCCTTTGAGCGCGAACAATATTACAAGTTGCTTGAGGAAACTTTGTTGCCCGTCATACGCTCTAGCGAGTCCGATGAAAATTTTCAGGGCAAGTTGGAAACTTTTATGACGTGTTGGGCGTTAGCGGGAAGTTTAAAACAAAGTGCGCCCAAAGATAGTCGCGGAAAATTTATGGAGGAGGCGGCTCTTCGCGTCATAAACCGCACGCACGCAACCGAAATGAATTACGCGGAAATAATGATGATGATGAGCGCGTTACCGCCGATTCTCCGCTTACCTTATGATATTGTCAATGAAATTCGCCAAAATTGCGTAAGCTTTGTGCGGCAGATAATGGACAATCTGCGCCAGAATTCGCAGTGGGAAGAATTCGTTGACATGGGGAATTATTTGGAAATGCTCATGGCGTTTGATAGGGAGTAGTTGTTAGGTGGGTAGGTTGTTAGTTGTTAGCATTTTCCATTACACATTACTCCTTACTCATTACTAATTATATTAGGGGTGATTTGATGATTGACAAGAAAGACGTTTTGCACAATTCGCAGAACATTTACTACCGCTCGATAATCGGCGCGGCGGAGGCAGGCTCGTCAATGCGGCTCGGCATTCGCATTAAAACCGACACCGTTATTAAGCAAGTCCTTTTGCACACATGGGAAGAGGGCGCGGGCGAGAAATGGTCGAACTTGGCGACTAAGGACGGCGATAAGTCCAAAGAAAAATTTTATTCGCTGATAACAAAAATGCCCGATAAGGGCGGCTTGCTCTGGTACTATTTTATAATCGTTTCAGAAGGCAGAACTTATTATTACGGCAACAATCCCGAACTTTTAGGCGGCGTTGGCGAACTTTACGATCATGTTCCGCCCGCTTTCCAAATTACGGTTTATCAAAAGGGCGCGAAGACTCCCGATTGGTTTAAACATGCCGTCATGTATCAGATTTTCCCTGATAGATTTTATCGCGAAGGCAACGAGATTATCGAGAAGGAAGGCGCGGTTTTCCACGCAAGTTGGAAAGATGATCCCGTTTATTTCAAAGACACCGACCGCGACGAAATTATTTCTTATGACTTTTTCGGCGGAAACCTGCGCGGCGTCGAGAAGAAATTGGATTATCTTAAGGAGCTGGGCATTACGGCGATTTATTTTAATCCCGTCTTCGAGTCTGAAAGCAACCACCATTACGACACGGGCGATTATCATAAAATTGATCCGATTCTTGGCACCAACGAGGATTTCAAACATTTAATTGACGTGGCGGCGGCTAAGGGCATTAAAATTATTATCGACGGCGTGTTTAGTCATACTGGTTCTAACAGTATCTATTTTAATCGCAACGGCAAATACAATTCGGTTGGCGCGTTTCAATCTAAAGATTCGCCTTATTATGAGTGGTACGACTTCCGCAATTACCCGACCGATTACGACAGCTGGTGGAACTTCCCGACGCTCCCCAATGTCCGCGAAACTACGCCGTCTTATATGGATTTTATGATTCGCGACAAGGACAGCGTTTTAAAACATTGGATGCGCGAGGGCATAAGCGGTTGGCGGCTTGACGTTATCGACGAATTGCCCGCTGAATTTTCGCGCTTATTCTTTACTGAGCTTAAGAAAATAAATCCGGAAGCTGTCCTTATCGGCGAGGTTTGGGAGGACGCCTCAAATAAAATTGCTTACGGCGTCCAGCGTCAATATCTTTGCGGCTACGAAATGGATTCGGCGATGAATTATCCGTTGCGCGAACACATTTTTAATTTTATTTTGGGCAAGATTGACGGCGAACTTTGTATGCGGCGCATGGAGAGTTTGCGCGAAAATTATCCTAAAGAAAATTTCTACGCGATGATGAATTTAATCGCCAGTCATGACATAATGCGCCCCGTGACGATTTTTGGCGAGGCTCCTTACTATGACCAGATGCCTTATTACGAGCAGTCGAAGTTCAGATTGGACGAGGCGGCGGAGAAAATTGGTAAGGCGCGTTTGAAGATGGCGGCTCTTTGGCAGATGACTTATCCGGGTGTTCCTTGCATTTATTACGGCGATGAAATCGGTATGCAGGGCTTCAAAGACCCGACTAATCGTCGTCCTTACGATTGGGACGGCGGCGACCAGGAACTTTTAGCTACGTATAAAAAATTTATCGCAATGCGCAATGAGAATATCGTTTTGCAGACGGGCGAACTTTTGCCGTTGCCGAGTAAAGGCGACATTGTAGCTTATGCCCGCGTGATTCGTGACGGGCACGACGTTTTTGGGCGCGAGGCAAAGAACGATATTTATCTTGTTGCGTTCAATCGCGCTAAAACTCGCGGCAAGGAAGTTTCTTTCGACGTGAGCGACTTTGCTAACGGGCAATTCGTTGACGTGTTCAATCCCGATAAAAAATATCCCGTTGCTCGCGGGCGCGTCACCTTTAAGATTGATCCGCTCGAAGGCGTTTTGCTTAAGCACATTAAATCTAAGCAGAATTACGACCGCCGCGCAGGTGTCATTCTCCACCCGACAAGCCTTCCGTCAAAATACGGTATCGGCGATTTGGGCAAAGAGGCTTATGAATTTGTCGATTACCTTAAGGCGGCGGGACAATCTATCTGGCAAATTCTTCCACTCAATCCTGTTGGCTATGGCTATTCGCCCTATCAATCGCCGTCGGCGTTCGCGGGCAACCCGATGATTATTTCAATCGACGCGCTGATTAAAGACGGGCTTTTAGAAGAGGCAGATATAAAAGTTCCGCTCAAGCTCGGCAAATCTAAATTTGTTGAGTTTGACGCCGTAACCAAGCTCAAGGACGCGGCACTTACCAAAGCTTTTGAAAACTTCAAAGCTAAACTTAAAAAGGATTCCGCGCTTAAAAAGGATTTTGAAAAATTCTGCGCGGAGCAAAAATATTGGCTTGAAGATTACGCGCTGTTCGCGGCAATTAAAAAGAAAAATGACGGCGCGTATTGGGTCGATTGGGATTTGAAAATCAAACAGCGCGATAAAAAAATTCTTGCCGCGCTCAAAAAGGAACTTGCGGACGAAATTTTATTCACAGAATTTGAGCAATACATTTTTGCGGCGCAGTGGGATAAACTTCATCAATATGCTTTGGAACGCGGGATTCAGATAATGGGCGACATGCCGATTTTCGTTTCAGCGGACAGCGCGGACGCGTGGGCTAATCAACAGGAATTCCAACTTGACGAGGAAGGACACCCCGAAAAAGTTGCGGGAGTTCCGCCCGATTATTTCAGCGCGACCGGACAGCTTTGGGGCAACCCACAATACGATTGGAACGAAATGGCTTCAACAAAATATAAATGGTGGAAGTTGCGCTTTAAGCGGATTTATGAAATGGTCGACATTGTGCGCGTAGATCACTTCCGCGCTTTTGAATCGTATTGGTCGATACCCGGCGACGCGAAGACCGCCATTAACGGCGAATGGATTAAAGGACCCGGCTTGAATTTCTTTAAGGAGATTCGCAAGGAGATTGGCGACGCGCAGATTGTTGCAGAAGATTTAGGGATTATCACGGACGCGGTTGACGATTTGCGCGAAGCTTGCGGCTTGCCTGGCATGAAGGTTTTGCATTTTGAATTGCACTTCAACGAGTACGGGCGAATGGGCTTTGTGCCGCCCGAAAACAGCATAACTTACACGGGCACGCACGACAACAATACGACGGTCGGTTGGTTTATGGAAGATGTCGACAACGACAGCAAAGCGACGATTGCCGCGCTTATCGGTGCTGATGTTCGCCGCCCTGATGACGTTTGCAAAAAGTTGATTGAATTTGCTTACGCATCGAACTCGCGCTTTGCGATTGTTCCTATGCAGGATATTTTAAAACTTGACAGCCGCAATAGAATGAATACACCTGGCACGGTCGGTACGAATTGGGGCTGGCGTCTAAAGCCCGATTATTTATCTGAGGCGGAGGCTCCCCAACTTAAAGCTCTTTGCAAAAAATATTTGCGCTGATTTTGGAGGGATAACTATAAAAAATTTTCTAATGCGATTGGCGTCGAGTCTCCTTGCGTTGATGATAATCTGCGCGGGCGCAAGCGATTGTTCAGCTAAAAAGAAAAAAGTTCAGGAAAAAATTTTGTACATACCGCACGACAGCCGCCCGATTGTAAACAAACAGACGATTGAGGTTATGGAAAAAGCCGGCTGGGTAGTTGTCGCGCCGCCTTTAGAACTTTTAGGCAACCGCGAAAATCTCGGCGACCCCGATTTACTTTGGGATTGGCTGAACAAAAACGCCAAGAAAGATATAACGGCGGCAGTCATTTCGGCAGATTCGTTGCTGTATGGAAGTTTGGTTGGTTCGCGCAAGCATGAATATGACGGCGATACGGTTTTGGCGCGGGCGGATTTGTTCAAAGAATTTCGCAAGAAACATAAAAAAATTCCGCTATATGTTTTCGGCTCAATCATGCGCACGCCGCGAACGGGTTTAGCGTCTGGTTACGAGGAGCCGGATTATTATCGCTACTACGGCACTAACATTTTCCGTTTAACCGAACTTATGGACAAACAGGAACTTGAAGGCTTGACGCCGCGAGAGATTAAAGAATTTAATTTTTTGCAACGGCTCATTCCGCAAAAGGCGATTGATGATTGGATGGGTCGCCGCGAAAAAAATTACAACGCCAATAAAAAGTTAATCGACTACGCCCGCGATAAAACTTTTGATTATCTTTTGCTAGGACGCGACGACAACGCGCCTTATTCTCAAACGCACAACGAAGGGCGCAAGCTTCTGCAGTACGGGCGCGGGCTTAACGACAGATACATAACGACGGCGGGCATTGACGAGATAGGGCTTGTGCTAATGACGCGGGCTTTAAATAAAAAAGCGGCGACTTCGCCGAAAATTTTTGTCAAATATAATTGGGGGCGCGGCGGGCAGACAGTTCCAGCTTACTCCGACGAGGCGATTGACACTTCTATAAATTCGGCGATAGCGGCGACCGGCGCGACTTTAGTTGACGACGAATCCCGCGCAGATTTAATTCTTGCTGTCAACACGAATCCCGACGGCGCAACTTTCGAGGCTGATAACGACAGCAATGACGGCTCAATCCGCGAGGGCACGCAATTTTTTGCAAACACAGTTCAAAGCTACATTGAAGACGGGCAAAAGGTTATCGTAGCGGACGTTGCCTTTGCTAACGGCGCGGACAATGCGCTTATGAATCAGCTTAAGCGACGCGGCTTGCTGTTTAAAATTCAAGCTTATTCGGGTTGGAATACGCCGACCAATTCAAGTGGCTTTGCATTGAGCACGGGTATTTTATCAATGCGCATGAAGGACGCCGCCATTGACGAATTACTTTTGCGCCGTTATCTTGACGATTGGGCGTATCAAGCGAACGTAAGGGGCATGGGAGCCGCTCAACTGGATTGGCTTGCGGGCGACGGTCGCTACGAATTTTTGAACGATAAGCGCGACTCCGCCGAAGAGAGCGTCGCCAACTTGCTAGAAACTTTTGCGAAAAATAATTTGCCGAACTTCACGGGCAACGACAATATTCGCGTTCACTTCATCTGGAACAGAATGTTTGAGGCTGATATTTCAATCGGTAAATAGACAAAAAAATTATCCCTCCGCTGTGGAGGGATTTTTTTTATTCGTAACTTAGCCATGTGAAAATAAAAATTGCGATTGAGACAATGCCGTTGCGCATGAAGTAAGCTTGAGTGACTTCGCGATAATCATTTGGTCGAACGATTGAATGTTGATAGATTAGGGCAAGCGCGGCGATAAACACTCCGACGAAATACAATTTGCCTAAGCCGAGCATGACGCCAACCGCGATAAAGCAGACGATTGATATAACGTGTAAAAGTTTTGCGATATTCAACGCGCCCGCTGCGCCGTATTTAGTTGCTAACGAGTGCAGACGTTGCGACTTGTCGAATTTTTCATCTTGCGCACCGTAAACCGCGTCGAAAGCTCCAATCCACAGCGCGACCGCCACGCATAAAATTATCATCGGCAAAGAAATTTTTTCAGTAAGCGCGACCCACGCGCCCGCCGGAGCCATTGCTATTGCTAAACCCAAAAATAAATGACACCACGCGGTAAATCGTTTCGTGAACGGATAAATTATGAACGGTATCGCCGCGACGGGCAAAAGTTTCATGCAGACGGGCGGCAGTTGTGCCACCGCGAAGATTAAAATTATCATGCACAGCGCGACGAATATTAACGCTTCGCCCTTTGAAATTTCGCCGCGAACCATTGCACGATATGACAGGCGCGGTTGCTTCTTGTCGTATTTTAAATCCGCAATGTTATCGATAACTATTGCCGCCCACCGCGCCGACGTTATCGCGATTAAAATCCAAATTACTTTCCAAAAATCCGGATTGCCGCCCGTCGCCATAAACGCGCTTGCCAATGCGAACGGTAAACTAAAAATCGTGTGCGGCAGTGCTACGTTATTTGC
>Ga0310697_10006587_pt1 | contig 11021 bp, 7 predicted proteins | sample 172DNAGHGlowgp2_FD_203883 | JGI IMG/M metagenome (GOLD analysis project Ga0310697, IMG submission 203883) | Sheep rumen microbial communities from Palmerston North, Manawatu-Wanganui, New Zealand - 1728 DNA GHGlow gp2 (v2) (version 2) | ecosystem: Host-associated > Mammals > Digestive system >...
TTCAATAAATAGGTTAGTTGTTTCATCTTTACCAGTTTGTTCATTATGATTTGTAGCATCAGCTTTTATTTCAAAATAATCATCCATTGTATAGTAATGAATACTATTATTTTCTTGAGTTAATTCAATACCAACTAATGTATTCTTAACTGAATAAGTATAAACATTTAAATAATAAACTGTACCTTCAGGTAACATTGGTTTAGAAAAATCATAAGCTTCTAAACTTTGTTTAATCTTTTCTTTATCTATCTTTGTATTCTTAGCAATTATATCTAATATTTCATCATCTGAAGCAAAACCATCACGAATAGTTTTAGCCATTGCTGTAACAGTTTCATTATCAATAGCATATTTACTATTTAATACTTTATAAGAATTACCATTAATAGTAATACTTGCTTCTTCTTTAGATAACTTAGATTCAACAATACCATTCTTTAATAATTCAATATATTTATTAACTATTTTATTATATTCTTCGCTATTAATATTCTCAGTCATTGAATATATTTGATCCCAATATTGATTTAAATCTTGATTAGGATTGTAATAGATTAATTCTCTATAACTAGATAATCTTAAGTATTGTCTATTTTCCTTAACATAAATATATGCACTATGTTCTTGACTAGCAGTATCAATTATCTTAATACCACCTTGTAATTTCTTATTAACTGGATCAAATCCACCATTAAATGCATATGTATAACCATTTAAATCTTTTAATTGTTCAATATTAGTATCTATTTGCGCTTCGATATCGAAGATTGCTTTATTATGTGCGATTACTTCAACAGTAGGAGCAACTTCTTTAAACGCTTTATCAATAACTGCATAATAAACATCTTTTGGTTTTGTTAATTTATTTACAACCATTGGATAAATAACAAAATAACCTAATGCTCCAAGTCCTACTAATAAAACTAATACGATAGTTAATATTAGAGGAACATTTTTCTTTTTCTTCATCTCTTCACCAACAGCAACAAATCCAATATTAGTATCCATTTGTGTATTTAATGGATTAGATGGAGCAACCGTAGCAGCATTAGTAGCTGGCTGTGCAGGAGCTGGTTGAACAGCTTGTGCTGGTTCATTAGCGATTGGATTTAAAGCAGGTGTTTCTGTTATTGTTTCACCTTGTGGTGGAGTAGGCGCTGCTTGTGCAGGTGCTACTGCAGGAACAACAGTTTCTTCAGCCTTTGGTGCAACTGGTGCAGCTGGCGCTGCAGGTGCCGGAGCAGGTTGTGCTTCAGCTTGAACTGGAGCAGGTGCAGGAGCCGGAGCAGGTTCTACTGGTAGAGCAGGTGCTGCAGGAGCTTCTTGAACTGGTGCCGGTTGAGTTTCAACTGGTGCAGCTGGCGCTGCAGGAGCCTCAGCTACTGGAGCTTCTACTTTAGGTTCTTCAACTGGAGCCGGAGCTGCAGGTTGTTCTACAGGTGCAGTTTGAGTTTCAGCTACTGGTTCTTGAGGAACAGGAGCTGGAGCTTCTTCCTTAACTTCGGGAGCAGGTTCTTCTTTCTTTTCTTCTTTAACTTCTTCTTTTGGAGCGCTTTCTACTGGAGCAGCCTCTTTATTTTCTTCAGCAACTTTTTCCTCTTTAGGTCCTTCAGCCACTGGAGCAGGGGCATTCGCAGTTTCTTGAACTTTTTCTTCAGGTTGAGAAGTTTCAGCAGTAGTTGGTTGTACTACTTCTTTTTTTTCTTCATTCATAAAATCACACTCTCTATTTTATTCTATATTCTCCTACATTATATCATAAGAATAAAAAAATTATATAAAAGATATTTAAAAATTAAATAAAAGTTGTTATAATTAATAAAGTAAAGAGAGGTTTGAAAATGGAAAATAATGTTGAAAATGCAACTCCAGTAGTAGAGAATATCCCTGCAACTCCAGCTGCACCTGTTGCTGAACCAGCAAAAAAATCAGCAAAAAAATTTATACTTCCTTGCATCCTTGTGGGAGTATTAGTAGTTTTATTGGTAGCAGGCATTGTTGTTAAATCAATTATGTCATCACCAAAACGTGTATTTACTAACGTAATCAACCATACGTACAAAGAAGTAAGTACAACTTTAAAGGAATTAGATGAATTCTATAAACCTGATAAAGAAGCTGTTGAATTCGGTGCTTCAATTAAGGTTGATACTAATCTAGATCCAAAAGAATTAGATTTACCTGAAGGAATTGATTTATCAAAAATTGATTTCTCAAAACTTGAAGTAAATGGTAAATTTGGTTTAGACATTCCTAACGAGGAAGTAATGGCTGAAGCAAATATTAAAGGTAGTAGTGAAACTATTGGTGCTAAGGCTTATGTAAAAGGCGATAAGATTTATATCAAGCCTACATTCTATGATAAAGTTATAGAATTTAATATGGCTGAAGGTGAAATCGATTTCAGTGATATTAAAAAAGAATTAGAAAAAACAGATGAAGTAGATATTGACTTAATGTTATATGATTCTATTTTAGCTGCAGTTACAGATGCATTTACTAATGCTTTAGATAAAGATGCAATGTCTAAAGAAAGTGCAGAAATTGATGTATTAGGTAAAGAAGTCAAAGTAACAAAAAATAGTTATAAAATAAATGACAAATCAGTACAAAAATTAGTTAAAGGTACTGTAGAAAACTTATTAAATGATAAAAAATTCGTTAAGAACTTAGCTAAAGCTACAGGACTTGAAGAAGACAAAATTAAAGATGCTTTAAAAGAAGCTAAGAAGAATGCTTCAAATATTAAAGTTGGTTCTGTAATTGTTGTAAATGTTTATACAAAAGGATTATTAAATAAACCAGTAGGTTTCGATATTAATATGGACAAAGTTAAATTAATATCTTGGTATACAAATGGTGGAAACATCGAAGCTGAAATTAATGCTGGTAAAAAGATTAAATTATCTGTTGAAGAAGGAAAGAAAGAATCAGAAGCTAAGCTTACTTATGATGGTAAGAAAATAGCAACAGCTACAATTAGAAGCTTTGATGAAGAAGCAGTTGATTTCGATTTTGAAATTAACTTAAGCGAATTTAACAGTTCTTTAAAAAATGCAAAAGGAACAATCAAATTCACTTGCAAGAAAGAAAAGAAAAAATACTCTGGTGAATATAAATTCAGAGGAGAGTATGATGGTAAGTTCGGAGAGACTTCAGGAACATACTATATTGAAGCTAAAGACAAATTAGATGGTCTAGATACAGGTAGTGCTGTAAAAGAAGACGATGTTAATGAAGAAGAACTAAACAAAGCTTTAATGAATGTTATTGATAAAGATGAAACATTCAAAAATATTAAAGATTTAGTTGAAAAAAGTGTAAAAGATAAACCAGGTTTCGATGATACTGACCCTTATAATGCTGGTCCTGAATATGACGAAGACGATGTAAAAGGATATAAAGAAGTAAGCAGTGAAGCTGAAGCTGTTAGTTTATTAACTAGCACAAGTCCAACTGTCCTATATGTAAGACCAACAAATGATAATCAAGTAAAAGATCAAACTGAAGCAATACTAGAAGCACAAGCTATCTCACTTAAGTATTCTGCTTGGGTAATTGATGCTGATGATGTTGGTGAAAGTTTTAAAGCAGCTACAGCAAATGTAGAATATAAATGCTATGCTAACTTATCATCTGAAGAAAAAGCATGCAAAAGAGAAGAAATAGATAAAGACATGCCAATTGTTTATATCATCAAAGATGGTAAAATAGCAAAAGCAATGGCAGGAGATTTAACATTCTCATTTACAAAGGCATTATCTGAATTAGGAATATTAAATTAAAAAGTTTTATATGGACAATTCAGAGTGTGTGTTGTATAATAATTTTAGAATAGTAAAGGACTGATATTTATGAATGAAACAATAAGAGAAAAATATCTACCAGTTGGTACAGTTGTATTATTAAGAAATGGTACAAAAAGAGTTATGATTAACGGTTTTTGCACAATGGATGCTAGCAAACCAGAAAAGGTTTACGACTATTCAGGCGTATTATTCCCTGAAGGTTCTCTAAGTTCTGATCAAACACTATTATTCGATCATGAACAAATCGTTAGAGTAGACCATATGGGCTTAGATGATGATGAAGAAAAGTCATTCAAAGCTAAGTTAAAAGAAATCGTTGCAGAAACTGCTTCTGAAGCAGCAGCACCAGCTGAACCTGTAGCATAATATGTAAAATAACAATTACCATTTGACAAACGATGGTAATTGTTTTATATTATTTCCAACGTGTTGATTGGGACATAGTATTTTATGATTTATTCCAAGAGAATCTAACATTGGTGAGAGTTAGATAATAATAGTAAAATATTCCTACCCATGAATGAAATATGAAAATATTTCCGGTTAACAGCCGTTATCGAAATAAGTTAAAATAAGGATGGTACCGTGCTTATGCACTCCTTGTGTACCATCTTTTTTTATTTTAAAAAAAGGAGGAAACAACATGAAATTAAGTAATAGCTTTTTCTATACTCTTAGAGAAGATGCTAAAGATGAAGAAAGTAGAAGTGGAAACCTACTAGTAAGAAGTGGCATGATTAAAAAAGTAGGAGCAGGTATTTACATGTACATGCCTATGGGATTAAGAGTATTAGATAAAATCAGAAAAATAGTAAAAGAAGAAATGGATGCTACAGGAGCACAAGAACTATTAATGCCTTCACTAATACCAAGTGAATATTATGAAAAATGTGGTCGTGTAGAAGCTTTCGGTAGTAGTATGTTTAATTTGCGTGATCGTAAAAATACTCATCTAGTTTTAGGACCTACTCATGAAGAACTATTTACAATCGCTGCTTCAATGCATTTAAAGAGTTATAAAGACTTACCATTCAATATCTATCAACAAGCGGATAAATTTAGAGATGAAGTACGTCCTCGTTATGGACTTATCAGAGTAAAAGAATTTATCATGAAAGATGCTTATTCATTTGATAGAGATGAAGAAATGTTAGAAGAATCTTATCAAAAAATGTATAAAGCTTATTGCAATATCTTTGATCGTATGGGTATTGACTATAAAATAGTTAGAGCATCTGTTGGTGCCATGGGTGGTACTTTATCAGAAGAATATCAAGCAGTAACTGATATTGGTGAAGATGTATTAGTATTATGTGATTCATGTGATTATGCATCTAATATGGAAGTAGCATCTCACAAAATATTAGATAGTGATGAAGAAGAAAAAGAAATTGAAATGGTTGAAACACCAAATGCTCATACAATAGATGATGTATGTAACTATCTAAAACTAGATATCAAACATACCGTAAAAGCTTTATTAATGACAGTAGATGGAAAATTAACAATCTTCTTTGTTAGAGGAGATCGTGAATTAAATGAAGAAAAAGCCTTAAAAGTAACTGGTGGAAAAGAATTAGCATTTGCTAATGATGACCAAATAGCTGAATCTAACGCAGCACCAGGATTTACTGGGCCAGTAGGACTAGAAGGTTGTAAGATCGTTGTTGACGAAGAAATACTACATATGAAGAACTTCTGCTGTGGAGCAAATAAAACTGACTATCACTATATCAATGCCAATGTAAAAGATATTAACTATGATATTGTTGGTGATATTGCTGATGTAATAGAAGGCGATGTATGTCCTAAGTGTGGAGGTAAAATCTATTTCAAACATGGAATTGAAATTGGAAATCTATTCAAACTAGGAGATCACTATAGTAGAGATTTAGGTGTAACATACCTAGATGAAAACAACCAAGCACAATACCCATTAATGGGCTGCTATGGAATTGGTGCCGGTCGTATCTTAGCAGCAGTTATAGAACAAAACAACGATGAAAAAGGTATGATTCTACCAATGAATATCGCTCCATATCAAGTATCTTTAGTTCAAATCGATATGAAGAATGAAGAACAAACTAAAGTAGCAGAAAAACTATATGAAGAATTAACAAATGCTGGTATTGAAGTTCTATACGATGATAGAGAAGAAAGACCTGGTATTAAATTCAATGATATGGAACTAATTGGAATCCCATTACGTATTACAATTGGTAAAAAAGTTACTGATGGTAAAGTAGAATGGAAAGAAAGAAAAAATGGAGAAAACATTGATTTAGATATCAATGAAGTTGTAAATAAAGTAACAACATATGTAAAAGATAACTTAAAATAAGTTATCTTTTTTGTTATACTTATAATAGGTGAGAATATGGAAGAACTATTTCGTAAATTCTGTTATCATTTTCTAACAGATGGACCTGAAGAAGAACTAAAAAAACTAGAAGAAGAAGCTGGTAAAGACTTCGTTGAATACAGAAAGAAGACTAATAAATTTGTTAAAAATCTAAAAAGAAAAACAGCTAAATTAGGTTTTAATACTGACTTTGAATCATTCTGTGCTTTACTAGAAAAATACATTGCTATTAAAGATGATTTAAATGATGATGAAAAGAGAATCTATTTAAAAAATCTTGTTGAATTATCACAAATATATGAAGTAAATTTAAGAGCAGAACTAGAACAATATGTTTCTGTAAAAGAACCAAAAGAAAAGAAAGAAAACGAATTATTTCAAAAACTATGTATCTACAATCTTCGTGTAAATACAGATGTCGATGAATACAATTCATTACAAGAATTTGCTAATAAAAATGACTTAGACTTTAGTGAAATTCAAAAAGTATCATTAATGTTAACTGAAGAAATAAAACTATCTGCCGAAAAACTTGGTTTTGAACCAATTCCTGAAGAAGTACCACGAATGATAGAAAACTACTTAGCTAAGAAAAAAGGTATGACCGAAAGTGAGAAAGCCTTCTATTTAAAGGTCTTATTCTATCTTTCTATCACCTTTAACATCAATTTACGAGAAGAGTTAACAAAAGGTAATTAAAGTACAAAAAGAAGAAATAAATCTTCTTTTTTTATGCTATAATTAATAATAGGTGATAGTATGGCATCAGCAGTAATTCATTTGTGTATAGCAAAAGAAATAAATAAATACTTAAAAATGAACGAGTATGATTTACTTGTTGGAGCAATAGCTCCCGATATATCTAAACAAATAAATGAAACAAAAGAAATATCTCACTTCTTAGATCATACTAACGAAGATGATATCCCAAATATAGATCGTTTCTTAGCAAAATATCGTAACGATCTGCATAATCCTTTTACAATGGGTTATTTCATTCATTTATTAACAGATAAATACTGGTTTAGAGATTATGTCTATCAATTCATTGAAAGATATACAAGAGATAATGTTAAAAAGAAAATAACATATACAGCTATAAGAGATTTAATATACAACGATTATACAAATCTAAATACTGATTTAATTGATAAATATACCTTACCATTAGATATCTTCTACGAAGAATATCGTGAACCGAAAACAGCGATTACAGAAATCCCTGTTGACAAATTAGATATCCTAATCGATAAGATGGGATTAATCATTGAAGAAGCTAAAAAAGAGAAAAATTTCATATTTGACATGAGTGATATTGAAATATTTATAGCTAATTCAGTTAAATATATCTTAAAAGATATACAAATTCTTGGATTTAAAGTATAAAAAATGATTTATTTAAATCATTTTTTTTCATAAATATGATATAATGAATAAGAGAGTAGGTGACGAAATGAGAACATGTCCAAACTGTGGTCATATGCTAAGCGAAAAAGACACAATATGTTTTAAGTGCGGAATGCAATTATCTCAAATAGAAAAACCAAACATGGGCGGTCCAATGCCACCAAGACAACAAATGAATATGAATATGAATAATAATCGACCTAACCCTAATTTTAATAAACCTTTAATGCCACCAAAGAGTGGTGGAGGAGACAACAAAAGCGTTTTTATTGTTTTAGGTGTAGTAGTAGTCCTAGCAATTTTAGCTGTTGTTATAGTTTTAGTAAGTAAAAACAGCAAACTAGAAGAAGACGATACTTCAACTACAACAGTTGAAATAAATGAAAAGGATCCTGAAAAAGAAGTTGAACCAACAGAACCAACTGAACCAGAAGAACCAGTTGAACCTGAAGAACCTGAACCAGTTACTCCAACAGAACCAGAACAACCTGATCCTGTTACTCCAACAGACCCAACACAACCTAGTTCTGGTGGAACTGAATGTGGTAAAGCAGAACCTACAATGGATCAACATTTAGTAAGTAACAATGGTTATACTTATGCAGTACCAAATGAATATATTGAAAAAGATTATGGTACTCAAGGATTCGATATCATTAACTACAAGAAAACTAAAGAAATGATAATCAGTATCAATCGTGGTACTTTAGCTAACTTAAAAGCATCTTTACCAGCTGTTCAACAAATGTATATTGATTCAGGAGCTGTCGTAGCAGGAATTAAAGTTACAACAATTCAAGGTGTTGAATTAATATGTGTTGAACTAAAGAAAGATGGAAAGAGTATGATTATTGGTATTGCTGATGCTGCTCCTGGTGAAATCTTCACTGTAGCTGTATACAATTCAAAATCAAACAACTTCGATTATGATATTTTATCAGAAGGTGTAATCATACTTAAAACTGCCGCAAAGACTTGCGACAACGCTGTTCCAACAGCTAATGAAGCATAAATAAAAAAGAAGAGATGGTGACATACATGAAGAAAGGATACATAATAAGTTTATTTATTATCGGCTTATTACTAGTTGCAACTTTATCAGTTGGAACTGGTTATGGTGTGTGGTTATCATCTAAAACTCAAGAAGAAACAAATACAAGAAGAATTGATTGCTTCAAAGTATACTATGAAAATGAAGGAATTATTGAACTTTCTAAAATAAAACCAGTAATAAATAGTAATGGTGAAGAAACAAGTCCTTATACCGTAACTATTACTAATACATGTGCTACTAAAAAAGAAGTACAACTAAGACTAAATACAGTAAAAACAACAACAATAGATACTAATGCCTTAGTATTAAAAACATCTGGTAATATTGAAAATAATACAATTCTTTATAAAAACTTAGAAACAACTAAGACTGAAGAAGAAGATATCAAAGTAAGTAAATTACTTGGAAAAGTAGAAATAAATCCTAATGAAACAATTAGAACTAATATTAGAATGTGGTTTGATGAAAAGAAAGCACCTAATGTAACAGAAAAAAATAACTATTACAAAGGTCATATTGAAATCATAGATTCTTCTCAAACTATCAAACCAACAATCTATGAAACATTACTAAGAGATCAAGAAGAAATAGACAAAAAGTCTTCACCAGATTTTGGGGAACCAGCTTTAACTGATGAAGGATTAAACGCTTTAAAAGTAGGAAATAGTAAATACTATTACTATCGTGGTGTTATTAATAATAACTATGTTAAATTTGCTAACAATACATGGCGTATAGTTGGTATCAATACTGATAAATCTCTAAAACTAATCCTAGAGAATTCAATTGGTACTAAAAAGTATAGCAATGCTCATAACTATATTGATTATACTGGTTATAAATATGTTTATAACAGAGCAGATAAAAACAATGAAGTATTAAATATCCTAATTGATTGGTATAACAACAATATGAAAGAATATGATAAATACTTAGTTAATTATAGATTCTGTAATGATACAAGTAATACCATTGCTAAGAATCATACATACTTTGGTGCATATAATCGTTTAATAAACGATGAAAAACCAACAATGTCATGTCCTGATAAGAAAGTAGATTTTGGTGGAACATATACATTAAAAACTGGCTTATTAACAGCAGACGAAGCAGTACTTGCTGGAGCTGCAAGAGATACTAATAACTATAGTTTCTATCTATACAATGGCGAAGGATTCTTTACTGGAAGTCCATCTGACTTCTATGCAAATAATGCTTATATGTTAATAATTAGTAACAACGGAAGCCTTACAAAAGATAGAACAAGTTCTGAACATGGTATCAGACCAGTAATAAATGTTAATAGTAATTTAACATTTGAAGGATCAGGAACAAGAGATAATCCTTACATCCTAGATTTAGAATAATAAAAGAGCGTATTGCTCTTTTTTATTTCGCTATAATTTGATATAATGAATAATGAAGAATGAGGGGATATATATGAATGAAAATGAAGAGAAAAATATCCAAACTAACAATTCTCAAGTAGAAGAAAACTCAGCAGTAAATGCTATTGCTAATTCTGAAGCTCGTCAAGACGAAGTAAGAATTGAAGGAGCAAAACAAGAAAACGCTGACTTTACTTCTATGTTCGGTGTTGCTTCTGAAGAAACTCAAGAAGAAAAAGAACTAAAAAAGCAAAGCGTAGAAATACCTCGAGTTCTTGAAGTAAAAGATGAAGATCGTGAAGAAGCTAACAAAATAAACTTAACCGATGAAGAGAAAAAGGCAAATCATAAAAAGTATTTTAATTCTGATGAAAGACTAGTTTATAATATCGAAGAAGAAAAACAAGGAAATCCTATATTTGTTTTATTCTTTTTCCTAGTTCTAATAACAGTAGTTTTAATTCTCCCTCAAATTAGTAAAAAAGTAGACTTCTCAAGTTTATTTAAAACTTCAGATGTAACTCCTGGTGCTAATGGAGAAGAGGAAGAAGAAAACAAATTTATCAAACTAGAATCAGCTGCATCAAGAGCTAAGATTGGTCAACTAGAAATGATCAACTTCGTTAAATCCCATATAGGTGATGAATATAAAATATCATTTACAATTCAAAATGTTGGCGATCGAATCTATCGATTTGATAAAAAGTATTACTTTGTTTTATATAACAAAGAAGCACCGCTATATTATGCCATAATTCATTCATATAATGGTGTGCCTTCTAAAGCAGCCCAAGAGATTTCCTTAGTAATCTCTAAATATGCTTATGAGAAAGCTAACCAATTTAGAATAGAAGAAATAGTAGAAGAAAAATATCCGGAAGTTCAATTAACAGAAAGTGAAGGAGACTACAAAGTATTAACTTGTAGATATCTTGGCGATGAAATGCGTTATTACTTCTCAAGTAATAAACTTGCCAAAATCAAAGAAACATATATTG
>Ga0310697_10006588_pt1 | contig 11021 bp, 6 predicted proteins | sample 172DNAGHGlowgp2_FD_203883 | JGI IMG/M metagenome (GOLD analysis project Ga0310697, IMG submission 203883) | Sheep rumen microbial communities from Palmerston North, Manawatu-Wanganui, New Zealand - 1728 DNA GHGlow gp2 (v2) (version 2) | ecosystem: Host-associated > Mammals > Digestive system >...
TTTAAAAAAGCCAGAACAAAAAGTTAAGAAAATCGCTCCAAATCACGTAAATACCTTTATTTATGATTTAGGAAACAATATTCAAGGTAAAGTTGGAGTAGAAAATGGTATATTCTTTAAAATAGAAGAAATAGAAATAATAACCTTTGATACAGGAATCTGTTTCTTTACGATGAAGACACACTTAGAAAATACTAACAAATTCTTTGATTTATTGGACTTTAACTATAGATTTAAGAATATTAATTCTGAATTCGCATCACTTAAGGATTTTGAGAACATTAAGATTCAAACAGATACCTTTAAAGATATGAAAGATATAACAGAATTGATATCTCAAATCACGGGTATTACACCAAAAGATAAGAGGACTCCAGTTTATGAAGAGGGAATAGTAAATTCACAATTCTATACTTTTTCATATGTTTGTATTGAAACTAGTAACTGGAACGAAAAGACGAACTTTAGAGATATAGAAAATGATTTCTTAAGATACTCTAATGTTTTGCCTAGCAATTATAATTCAGATTTTAATAAAGCTAATCTAGAGCATAACTTACATATTATTGAAAAGCTTAAATATAGCAAAACTGCTATATCTAATACAAGTTCAAATATATTCTGCTCTGGAATTGATACTTATAACTATACTAAACTTCCATATGAATATGAAAATCAATATTTCTACCTATATATACTATCTTTATATAAGAAACTATTCTTACTTAAACTTAGTGTTGAGTTTAAAGAGTATGGAAAGATAGTTAAATTAAGAAATAAATTCATTGATTTTACTAAGCTTATATGGAATAAAGATGTTACATTAGATGATACGGGAGCTCTATATTATAGAATAATTAATAAGACTCTTGATCTAGAAGACTTATACAACGAGATTCAAAACAAATATGAAGTTATTTATAAGGACTTAAATATTGAGAAGAACAACGTATATTACCAAATAATAGTTATATTATTAATCTTTTCATTAATATTTAATACAATTAATATACTGTTCTTGATGTATTATTTCCTATACTAACTATATATAATAGAAGGAAATATAATGAAAATTTCTGTAGGCGCTGATATTATTGAGATATCACGAATTAAAAAGTTAATTGATACAAAGGGAGAAGAATTTCTAAGTAAAATATACACAAATCAGGAAATATCATACTGTGAAAACAGAAAAAAATCTAAATTTCAAAGTTATGCAGCTAGATTTGCAGCAAAAGAAGCTATTTATAAGGCGTTAAGTGATTATATTAATTACGATTACAAATGGACTGATTTTGAGATAGTAAATAAGGAAAATGGAAAGCCAGAAGTGGTATTTAAGCATAAAATAAGTAATTTAGATAGTATAGATATTTCAATTTCACATTGCAAAGAGTATGCTGTCGCTTATGTGACAGCTCTTTTAAAGGAGAATTAGATGGAATTATTTGATACACATGCACATTATAATGATGAAAAGTTTGATGATGATAGAGATTCTTTAATAATGGATATATATAATGAAGGAATTACTAAGTTAGTATGCGTTGGATATAACCTAGAGCAAAGCAAATACGCTTTAGAACTTGCTAAGAAGTATGATTTTATATATGCATCTTGTGGTATTTCTCCTAATGATATATATGATTATTCAGACGAAAAATTAAAAGAAATAGAAGAATTAGGAAAAGAAGATAAAATAGTTGCAATAGGCGAGATAGGACTAGATTATTATTGGGAAAAAGATAATAAAGAAAAGCAAAAAGAATTATTTATAAAACAGATTGATATAGCAAATAGATTAAATAAGCCAATCATTATACACAATAGGGACGCATATGTTGATACAATTCAAATACTAAAAGATCATCCAGTTAATAAAACAGGAATATTTCATTGCTGTCCACTTAATCAAGAACTTATCAAAGATGGCTTGAAGCTAGGGTTTTATATATCTTTTAGTGGAACTGTAACATTTAAAAATGCAAAGTCAGAAGATCCTGTAAAACTAGTACCAATGGATAAATTACTTATTGAAACAGATTCACCATATCTTTCTCCAGAACCTAATAGAGGGAAAAGAAATGATTCTAGAAATGTTAAGTATGTAGCCCAGAGAATAGCAGAAATAAAGGGTATAAGCGTTGAAGAGGTTGCAAAATGCACATATGAAAATGCAAAAAAAGTGTATTTAATCAGATAAATATATAAAGTCAAGTAAAAAAACAGAAAAAAGATAAAAATTTTTAAAAAATTTTTATCTTTTTTTGTGCAAAAAAAATCCCGCAAAGCCCAATTTTCGTAAGAAAAATTGAAAAAAAGCCTGAAAAAGTAATAAAAACTTAATATTTTGGGCGTTTGTTTGCTCAAACGAACTTCCGTAAAGAGTTTGAAGACGTTTTCCTTTAGAGACAAAAATGGTATATTGCAAAAAGTTTTTTTTATTTCTATGATAAGGCTAATGAAAAAGTCAGGGAGGATTAAATTATGAAAAGGAAAATGTTAATCTCAATTGCATTAGTATTAATTATGCTATTGAATTGCATGATGCCTCTTTTTAGAGCATATGCAGTAACAGGTGAAGAGATTCAACTAAACAGTAAATTGTATGCAGCAGTAAAGTCTCAATTGACTGACAGACACATTGTGTATACTGCAGACGATATTACTCACACAATTACTATTAGTCCTGATGAAAAAGCTAAAGTAACAGAATTAGACCTTAACGAGGGTGGTATTTCTGATCTTACAGGCTTAGATGCTTTTTCTAGTTTAACTCACATTGAGTTATCTGGTAATAACCTATCTAGTGAAAGTAATCTATCAGTACTTAATAGTTTCGACCTAGACTATCTAGATTTATCTACTAATAAAATAGGAGATGTTTCTGCTATTGATCAATTAATAGATAAAATGTTAGTTGAAGGCAAAACTGTTATTTTAAGTGGACAAACAGTTACAGTATTATATGATGTTTCTGTTGATGTAAGTAACACTTCAAATAACGACGAAACAAGAATCTTTGATTTCCCAGCAATTCTTGAAAGAGCTGGATTCATCAAAGCTTGTTGGAGAAATGAGACAATGATTCCAGAAGGTTCTTATTCTATAGGATCACCTTCTATGAAGACAATGTCTAACCCAGTAACAGCAAACAATAAAGATTTTGAAATCAGAATTGCTAATGTTAATGGAACTCCATATTTAGGATTATATGCTTTAGAAATCTACATCTATGATGATAGAACTGAAGCAGCTTCAGCAGCAAACTTAAATCCAGCTGCAACAAACATGTTACATGGATGTAGATTCTATATCTATGTTGTTGTTCATGACAATTACTCAACAGCTATTTCTATGTTAGATTCAAATCTATATAGAGCAGTTAAAGAGCAATTAACAGCTGGACAAACAGTAAATGATAAACTTGAAAGTTATCCATTTGCTGTTGATGCAACAGGAAACACAATCTATGATGAATGTGTTTACACAAAAATTGATATCCCAGGACATGAAGATGAAGATTTATATGCTTTATATCCTGAGAACAAAATGGCTGGATTAGATAGCACAACAACTATAGTTTCTCCAAGTTATATTTGGAATGCTTCTGAAGGAAGAATCTATCTAGCTGAAGTGGATGGAACAGATGTTACTATAGGAGAATTCTACACAGATAGTTATGAGACAACAACAATTCCAATTGTTCTAGAAAATGGAATAATTGTACAAAGACAAGGAATTAAATTCCCTCATAAAGGTTCTTGTAGAACTCTATATCTACAAGCATACGATGTTGCAAAAACATTCGTTATTACTAACGTAGATTTAGTAAATAAAATCCATACATTAATTTTAAATAACAAAGAAATCAGAGAACTAAATGGTCTTGAGAAATTTGTTGGATTAGTTTCTAATTTAAATGTATCTCATAACTATTTAGATAACATCGACCCAATCTATGATTTACAAGCAAACAAGAGAGCATTTGAGGCGATAGTTCAACAAGATTTCAATAAGTATTTACACTCAAGTTCAACTGGAAACTTAGCTAAATATTATAATTCAGCTAAATCTGGAAAGGACTCTATTAAGGGTGGAATTAACCAAATTGCTAGTATATTAGAGCAAGTATATGCAAAACTAATTGAAGCAAGCAAAATTGAACCATTAAATGCTGATGGTACAACAAACTCTAATTACGATAAATCATTAACTGATATAGCTGAACAAATTGAAAAATTAATGGAACAATTATATGGATATGATACATATAATGAAGCTACAAATACTACTGGACATGTTAGAGGATTAATTGCAGATCTTCAAAGCAGAGCAGCTGAAGTATCTGGTGATTTAGTAAATGTAGAAGATTATTTAAATTATTTATATCGTATTTATAATAATGACTATAAATTAGCTACAATATTAACACCAGATGTTAACTACTTAACAATCGATGAATACGAAGTATTCAAAGAGAAAACATCAGATAGAAACTCAGCTATTTCACTATACAATGCTTTAGTAAGTAGAATAGTTTCATATGATAATGATGATGCTTTATCAGATCTAGAAAGAAGATTATTTAATGTAGCTTATGCTATTCCAACTCCATCAAATGACGAACCACATCCATTTGGTCAAGCATTAAAAACAATTGATAGCAATTCAGATGTTGATAGAATTTGGGTAGTAAGCCAAATCAACAGAATGAGAGAAATCGCTCTATATTCTGAAATCGATAATTATTGCTTAATCAATAGATTAGCAAAAGGTGATGTAGTTCCAGAAGGATATAGCTTCGCAGCAGATTATCTAAAAGATAGAATCGAAAGATTATCATATGAAGGAATTGATACTTCATTAGAAGAAGCTATACTTTATAACTTAGAGAATGGTATTACAGGTGATCCAGGATCAATGTACTATACATTCTATCAATATGAGTTTGGAACATTCTCATACCATGACGATGCTACAGATATGGATTACTTTGTTGATATTGAAACAGGTCCATATGAGTCATCTGATGGAATTAGATTTACAAACAATACAATAACAGAATTAGATGGATTAAATACATCAAGAATCGATATTACAGATCCAGAAGTAGTAACTGTATGGGATAAAATATTCAAAAATACTCCTTCAAAGAGAAAGTTACCAAAAGAATGTAAACTAGTTGAAATTGCTGGCGGAACATATGAAGGTGAATTACAATTATATACACAACTTATGGCTTTAGCTGGTAAGTTTGTTAAAAACCAAGGTGAAGTATCTAGATACATTACATTAGATGACTTAAAGAGATTAGATATTTCATACAACGCATACCTAGAAGGTATCGCAAGATTATCTGAATTAGACGGTTTAAGAGAATTATATGCAGGTTATGACTATATCACAGACTTAAGTGAAACAGATTGGTCAGCAATCAAATACTTAAGAAAATTAGATTTAAGCTATAACTACATTAGAACAATTAAACCATTAGAAGTATTAGAGAATATCGAATACTTAAATGTAAGCCACAACTTACTATCTGGTAAACTAAACTTTAATTTCACTAATAGCCAAAAGAAATTACAATATTTAGATTTATCATATAACCAATTAGAAGACATCAGACCAATCATGGAATTATTAGATTTCAGAGCAAATGGTGATGATGGAAATTATTTAGCAAGACCTGATACTATGTATATAGATTTAGGTCACCAAACAATCAACTTAAATGTTGAAGAACCAATTTATTTAACAGAATATCCTCATACTATCGATATTGAACTTCCACCAATCTTTACACAATTATTAGCTATCGACGTTGAAAGAACAGGATTAGGATTAGAAAGTTTACAAGGTAGAATTGAATCTGAAGGTAAATACGTAACAGTAATGACAGAAACACCTGGAGATAAAGAAGGATATGTTGTTGTATTACCAATGAGTGGAAACGGACAACCAGTTGAACACTGTGTTGGTGAAGGTTCAAGAGCTATAGTTAAATACAAAGTAGTAGGAAGCACAGTTGAAGATATAACAATTGAGCCAGGATCAGCAGAACTTAAACTAGGAGAATCAATGCAATTCACTGCTAAATTAACAGGAGAATATGTAAAAGATACTTCAGTTACATGGTCTGTAACTGGAAAGACATCTTCAGAAACAACAGTTTCTCCAGATGGTGTATTAACAATTGGAGCTGATGAACAAGCTGCTAAAATTAAAGTTATAGTAACTTCAAATCAAGATTCTTCAGCTACTGACTACGCAGAAGTAACAATCACAGAAAACAAAGACAAAGTTCAAGTAATTGAATCAGTTGAGATTTCTCCATCAGCTGCAAATGTTAAGAAAGGTACAACAAGAGCTTTCATAGCAACAGTTCATGGACAAAACGTAGCTGATCCATCAGTTACATGGATTTTAACTGGAAATCTATCTCCAGATTCTAAGATAGATCAAGACGGAACTTTAACAATCGCAGCAAATGAGACATCACCAAAGGTTAAAGTTACAGCTACATCTAATGCTGATAATACAAAATTTGCTTATGCAATGGTAACAGTTTTAGCAGCTGATGACGACTCAGGAAATGACCAAGACAACCAAAATGTTGCAGTTACTGTAAGCCCATCAAGCAATGTATCAATTAGCAAAGGAGCAAATCAACAATTTACAGCAAGAGTAACAGGAACAAACTTAACAGATAATACAGTTACATGGTCAATCACTGGAGCTAACTCAGAAAATACAAAAGTATCTCCAGAAGGTCTTGTAACAATAGGCAGTGATGAAACTGCTGATAGAATTACAGTTGTTGCTACTTCAAATGCTGATCCATCAGTAAAGAAGAGCATCAATGTAACATTAACAGCCGGACAAGGTGGAGGACAAGATCCAGCAAATCCAGATCCTGCAGATCCAGTAAATCCAGATCCAGCAGATCCATCAAAACCAGGTGTAACATTAAATCTTGAAAAAGTATACAAATTAGATGATGAATACATTAAGAAAGTAGCACCAAAGACACCAGTAAGTGCATTCAAGACAAACTTATTAAATGATAGCAACTACAATGTTGTAATCAAAAAAGATGGTAAAACAATCACAGACGGATACATGGAAACAGGTATGTATATCCAAATCCAAGACAAGAGCGGAAACGTTGTTGCAAAACCAAACGGAGCTAAGTATGTTTACGAAGCAATAGTTACAGGTGACGTAAATGGTGATGGTTTAGCTAACTCATTCGACTCATTATTAATTAAAGCTCATAGAAGTGAAGTTAAATCTCAATCATTAATCGGTGAATACTTAGAAGCTGCTGATATAGATTTCGATAATGATGTTGACACAGACGACTCAAGATTACTTCTATATCATAGAGCAGAAGTTAAAAACTACAACTTAAATTATAATAATTCATTATAATAAATAAGTTTAAAAAGGCATCAAATGGTGCGTAAAAACACCATTTGATACCATGATAATGTATCACAAAAAAGTATTGCATTTTATTAGTATAAATGTTATCCTTATATTGTATATAATGAGATTATAGGGAGAAGTAGGTATTATGAAGAAAAATAAATTAGTATTAGCACAAATAATAATGTTTGCTATTATATTAATTTGCACTAGCGTTTTCGCTACAGTCAACGCAACAATTGCCGTAAGTGCAGACAAAACAACACTAAAAAGAGGAGATGAAGTAACAGTTACTCTTTCACTTAGTGGAGTTGAATCTTCAAAGAAAGTAACAAGCGTTGAAGGATATGTAAATTATAATAAGGCAGTATTTGAGGACTTAAAATACGCAAGTATCGTTAAGAATTCAGATAATAAAGTAACAATCGGATCAGAAACTTTACCTGTTGAAGATGTTACAAATGGAGCTAACAATGGTTCATTTGCATTTGTTGGAGTTAACTTTGACCCAGCATCTGGCAATGATACTAGAATTGTTATGGACTTCAATGATGGAGTTTCATCAGACACAGAACTATTAAAAATAAAATTTAAAGTAAAATCTAATGCAACATTAGGTGATATAGCTAATGCAATAGAATATAAAGCATTCGTTATAACAACTGGTGCTGAAAGTACTTCAGAGAAATCTGCTGAGATTACAAGAACTTTAAATCTAAAAGTAGTAGAAAATGGTGGTAGTCAAGATCCAGATCCAACAAATCCAGATCCAGACCCAACTCCAGTTACATTAAGTAGTATATCTATAACAACTCCTCCAAGTAAGACAGCTTACAAAGAAGGAGAGACATTTGATAAATCAGGAATGGTAGTAACAGCTACATATTCTGATGGATCAAAGAAAGCAGTTACTGGATATTCATACTCACCAACTTCAGCATTAAGAACATCTGACACAGCAGTTAGAGTTACATATACTGAAAATGGAGTAACAAAAACAGCAGACCAAACAATATCTGTAAGTAAACAACAAGAACCAACAGGGAAAACATTATCAAGTATTTCAATTACAAAAGCTCCAAATAAGACATCTTATACAGCAGGAGAAAATTTTGATAAAACAGGTATGATTGTTAAAGCTAAATATTCAGATGGAACAGAAAAAGAAATCACTGGATATTCATGCTCACCAACTTCTGCATTAACAACAAATAATAACACAATAACAGTTTCTTATACAGAAGGTGGAGTAACAAAAACAGCTAATCAATCTATTACAGTTAAAGCTGCAACAAATGGCGGTGGAACTGTAAATGGTAATAATACTAATAAAAATAATACTAATACTAATACAAATAAAAATACAGTTGATACAACAACAAAGACAGGTGCTTTACCAGCAACTGGTGCTAAAATATTCATAGTCCCAGCATTAATACTAGTAGCACTTGCTTATGTAAGTTATGTAAAATACCAAAAATATAAAGGTATATAATGTTTTCTTAAAATAATTAATTAATCCCTGAGGAGGTAGCGAGCGGTGCTACCTCTTCTTTTTTTGCAAAGTTGTTGCATTTGAATAATGAAATTGCTATAATTGAGGTAGATTAATAATGGAGGAAATAATAATATGTTTATAGTAATAGTAGTTATAATACTTTTGATATTGGCTGTTGTAGCAATGTATAATGGTTTAATAAAATCAAGAAACAGTGTTAGAAACGCATGGAGCCAAATAAATGTACAATTACAAAGAAGATTCGATTTAATTCCTAACTTAGTAGAAACATGTAAAGCTTATATGAAACATGAGGAAGAAACATTAACAAAAGTTACAGAATTAAGAACTTCTTGGGGATCAGCTTCTTCAGTATCTGAAAAAGCTGCTTTAGATAAAGAGTTAACAGGACAATTAAGCAGACTTATAGCTGTAGCAGAGAATTATCCAGATCTTAAAGCAAATACTTCTTTTACAGAAGTTATGGAAGAATTAAGAAATACAGAAAATAAAGTTGCTTATTCAAGACAAGCATATAATGATACAGTTACAAGATATAATACACAACTTGAAACAATACCAACAAACATTATAGCTGGAATGTTCAACTTTAAGCCAGAAGAATTATTTGAAACAGCATCTGAAGAAGTAAAAGAAGCTGTAAAAGTAAACTTTGACAAATAATAACTAAAGACCGCTTTTATCATAAAGCGGTTTTTTGTTGCTAAAAAGCAGAAAATATTTTATAATGTCAGTAGATTATTTTTAAGGAAGTGATTAGATGTATAGAGATATAGTAAACAATAAGATTAAAACCGGTATTATTGTAGTATTATTCACTGCAATGATATCAGTGATGATATATTTCGTATGTAACTATATGGGATATGGTCAATATTCAGTAATGATAGCACTTATATTTTCAATAATATCAAGCATGGCTACATACTATAATAGCGATAAAATTGTTCTTGCTCAGGTACACGCAAGAGAAGCAACACACGAAGAAGATTTACAGCTAACTAATATAGTTGATGGGCTAATGGTAGCTTCTGGTCTTAAAAACAAACCTAGAGTTTATGTTGTTGATTCAGCTCAACCGAATGCATTTGCTACTGGTAGAGATCCAGAACATGCCGTAATATGTGTTAACAAAGGACTATTGGATAGATTAAACTATAACGAGCTTGAGGGAGTTATAGCTCATGAAATGAGTCATATTAAAAATTACGACATTCGTCTTTCAGCCGTTATTAGTGTTATGGTTGGATTTGTTATTATGCTTTCAGATTTTGTCTTTAGATTTTCATTTAGGAGAAGAAATAGCAATAACAATAGTGGAGGTGGCAATGCTATTCTTATGATAATAGGACTTGTGTTTGTAATTTTATCTCCACTCGCATCTCAGTTAATACAACTAGCAGTATCTAGAAGAAGAGAGTTCTTAGCTGATGCTACTGCAGTATCATTTACTAGAAATCCAGATGCATTAATATCTGCTCTACAAAAAATTAGCTCAGATCCAACACCACTTGAGACTGCAAGTAAGTCTACAGCACATATGTATATTTCAAACCCATTTAAGAAAAGAGATCCAAATCAAACATCTCTATTTTCTACACACCCATCTATAGCTGATAGATGTGAAGCAATTAGAAATTTAAAATATTAAAAAATAAAAAATGTAATATAACTTTGAAAAGTCATGTAACAGTGTACTTTTCAAAGTTTTTTTAATATTGCTACCATTGACAAATTTGACTTATTAATATATAATCTGCTTACAATTTTATAGGGGGACCGATTATGAATAGCGATGAAAAGTTATCTGTCAAGATACTTAAAAGAGTTATTTTCGTTGGTATTATTGTGATTGGATTATTTACAGTTGGAGTATTAGCTAACAGATCAGATGTAAATTATGTTACAATAGTTTTCCCAGAAGATACAGAATCAGTCGTTTTAACATCTAATGTTAAAGTAGGAGATATATTAGCTGAGAGTCATATAATTGTACTTCCAGATGAAGATGTATATCCTGCTGTAGATTCAAATATAGATGTTACAAAAACAATAACTATTTCGAAGA
>Ga0310697_10006589_pt1 | contig 11020 bp, 7 predicted proteins | sample 172DNAGHGlowgp2_FD_203883 | JGI IMG/M metagenome (GOLD analysis project Ga0310697, IMG submission 203883) | Sheep rumen microbial communities from Palmerston North, Manawatu-Wanganui, New Zealand - 1728 DNA GHGlow gp2 (v2) (version 2) | ecosystem: Host-associated > Mammals > Digestive system >...
GACTTTGCCGCTCTTGTCTTTCACGATCACGCCCGGCTTCTGCGCCTTGCCGTCATAGACGCGGTACGGCGTCTTGCCGTTGAACTGCACGTCGTTCGGATCGATCGTCACCGTGCCGTCATACTTTGGGTCCCGCAGCTTCGAAAAATCGTACGTGTAGCAGATCCAGTCTTTTTTCTTCTGATGCCCGAACAGCGACATTTTGGCTTTACCGTTCAGCATCACCTCGGTGTCATCGGTGAACGCATATCCGAGATACCCGGATTCCAGATAAACCTGCAAACCGTATACGTGCCCTGCCCGGAAGGTCTCGTCCGGCTTCAGATACCTGTTTTCCACATCGTCGTACCAGGCGACACCCTTCCGGAAATACGTATCGTTATGATCCAGCAGGTGGTACACCGGATCGCCGGCCAGTTTTGCGTTGTAATCCGGCTTTGCGCCGATCTTCGGCTCCGTGATCGTCATGGAAACATACCCGATCGTATGCAAAGGCCAGAACGTGTATTCAAACTGCGCCTGATTCCATCCGGGAATGTTCGTCGAGTCCATCGAATATGATCTGTCGTTCAGATAACCCTTGACGCTGTCGACAAACGTGTATCCGTCCTGCGGCGTCAGATACATGCTGACCCGGTAGGAATGCCCTTCTTCAAACACGTCCACGTCCGGCTGAAGAAAATCCCCCGTTTTCAAATCACGCCAGCTGACGTCATTCTTCAGATTTCCGCTCGAATAACTGCCCTGATAACAGTGCGAGCGCGCGGTCGGCTGCGGCGCATAATCCGGATGCTCGCCGACGACCGGCGGCCGGAGCCATGCTTCCATTATATCGATCGGCACGGTTGTTTCCGTCTCTCCGATAATGAACTTCAAATAGTAATTGACGTCGTTGTCTGTGAGTCCCGAAACTCTGAATTCCTGTCCGCCGAGTTCAATATAGAGCAGCGGCTCCTTGACGAAGCTGTCGGTATCATACTTATACTTGGAGGTGTCCTTGATCCGTGTGTGCACGTACAGCGACCACGTCCCGGTCGTGAATGTTCCGTCGCCGTACCCGTTATCAAGCTTATACCAATACGCCTGTATCTCCAGCTGTGATTCCAGCCCGGCAGGCTCGGTCTTCACGACGCTGAAGTCTTTGCTGAGCGAAGTCTGCATCGGATAGGAGGACCCGTTTTGCGGTTTTGGGATCGAGCCCTTGTTATACGCGAGCGTGAAAGACTTAATGACCGTTTTGCCGTCTGCCTGTGACGAAACCGCGGGCAGAAGTGCAACAAGCATCAGAAGCGCAAGAAATGTGCAAAGAAATCGTCTTTTTATCATGGGCTCCTCCTTTTCCGTTCGGCAGAATATATGATCTATTGTTAACGTATCATATCCGCTTCGAAAAAGCAAGCACTCCGGCATTTTTCCTTCACAAAAGTAACGCAACGATTTTTGTTCGCGGCGGGACGGATCAAAGCTCGAACAGCGAGATCTGCTTGTTCTTGGGCATGTCGCCGAACGCGCCGCACTGCTCGAGCTGCGCGACGATTCCGGTGTTCGCGCCGGTCTCGTTAGCAAAGTCCTCGATGGTGGCGTAATGCGCGCCGGGTTTTCTGCGCTCGCAGATCGCGATCGCCTGTCCCGCGCCCACGCCGGGGATCGCGTCGAACGGCGGGCGCAGCGCGTTGCCTTCGATCAAAAACTGCGTCGCGTCGCTCTTATAAACGTCGATCGGCAAAAGCTCGATGCCGCGGAGGTTCATTTCATAAACGAGCTCGAGGATCGTCACAAGCTCGCGGTCCTTTTTCTTTTCGCTGTCGGTCTTTTGCTGCTGCTGCGCGTCCTTTTCGATCTCATCGATCTGGCGCTTGACCGCTTCGGGACCGCCCGCGGCGCGCGTGATGTCGAACGTGTCGGCGCGCACGGTGAAATAGACTGCGTAAAACGCCAGCGGATGATGCACCTTATAGTACGCGATGCGGAACGACGACATCGAATACGCGACCGCGTGTCCGCGCGGGAACATGTACTTGATCTTCTTGCACGAGTCGACGAACCACGCGGGAATGCCGCCCGTGTTCATCGCCTGCTCCATTTCGTCGGTCAGGCCTCTGCCCTTTCGGACGCGCTCCATGATCTTGAACGACAGCGACGCTTCCATGCCGTGCGCGATCAGATAGTTCATGATATCGTCGCGCGTACAGAGCACTTCGGAAAGCTTTGCGATGCCGCCGGTGACCAGCGGTTCCGCGTTGTTCAGCCACACGTCCGTACCGTGCGTCAGGCCCGCGATGCGGATCAGCTCCTCAAACGTGGTCGGGCGCGTGTTTTCAAGCACCTGCCGCACAAACCCCGTGCCGAACTCCGGCACGCCGAGCGTGCCCAGCGAGCAGCCGATCGCGCTCAGATCGACGTGCAGCGGTTCCACGGTCGAGAACAGCATGCGCGTATCCGGATCGTCGAGCGGGATCGAACGCGGATTCAGTCCGGTCAGCTTTTCAAGCATATGCAGGGCGGTCGGATCGTCATGGCCCAAGATGTCGAGCTTGACGAGACGGTCGTCCATCGCGTGGAAATCGAAGTGCGTGGTGATCGTGTTTTTGTCGATCTTGTCCGCCGGATACTGGATCGGCGTGTAGTCGTAGACCTCGGTGTATTCGTCGTTGTCCTTCGGCACGATGACGATGCCGCCCGGGTGCTGTCCGGTCGTGACCTTCACGCCCTCACAGCCCTTTTCGAGCCGCTGCACCTCGGCGCTCGAGAACGTGCGTCCCGTCGCCTCCGCAAACGAGTACACGCATTCGAACGCTTTCCGCTCCGCAAGGCCCGAGATCGTGCCTGCGCGGAACGCGTGTCCCTTGCCGAACATCTCCTCAACGTATTTATGCGCGACCGGCTGGTATTCGCCGGAGAAGTTCAGATCGATATCGGGGACCTTGTCGCCCTTGAACCCCAAAAACACCTCGAACGGGATCTCAAAGCCTTCCTTGTTCAGCATCGTGCCGCAGTTCGGACACGCGCGGTCCGGCATGTCCGCGCCGACGCTGTACTTTTGGCGGTCGATGTCAAAGTCCGAAAACCTGCACTTCGGGCAGACGTAATGCGGCGAGAGCGCGTTGACTTCCGTAATGCCCGCAAGCATCGCGACGACCGACGAGCCGACGGACCCTCGGGAGCCCACCAGATACCCGTCCGACAGTGATTTTTTGACAAGCCGCTGCGCCATCAGATACAGCGACGCGTAATGATTGCCGATGATGGAGTTGAGTTCCTTATCGAGCCGCGCCTGCACGATCGGCGGCAGCGGATCGCCGTAGAGTTCGTGCGCGCGCGTGATCGCCGTGTTCTTGAGTTCTTCCTCGGCGTTTTCGATCGTCGGCGAATGCGTCCCGTCCGGGAACGGTTTCAGTTCGTCGCACAGGTCCGCGATGCGGTTCGGCACGTCGATCACGACCTCTTTCGCCTTCTCTTTTCCGAGATAGGAAAACTCGTCGAGCATTTCATGCGTCGGCTTCAGATACAGCGGCGCCTGCTGTTCGGCGTCCTCGAAGCCCAATTTGGTCATCAGAATCGCGCGATAGATCGCGTCGGTCGGCTCCAGAAAATGCACGTCGCCGGTCGCCGCAACGGGCTTTTGCAGTTTTTCGCCCAGCGCGACGATTTTGCGGTTCAGGTCCCGCAGATCCTCGTCGGTTTCGGCCTTGCCTTCACGCTTTAAAAACGCGTTGTTGCCGATCGGCTGGATCTCGAGATAGTCGTAGAACGCGGCGATTTGCTCGATCCTGTCCTGCGGCTCACCGTTTACGATCGCGCGGAACAGCTCGCCCGCTTCGCATGCCGAACCGACGAGCAGATCGCTCCGGTACAGCATCAGAAGCGATTTCGGGATCTGCGGACGCACGTGCAGATAATCGAGATGCGAATAGCTGATCAGCTTATACAGGTCCTTCATGCCCTTCTGTGTGCGGGCAAGCAGGATGATATGATTCGTGCCGCGTTTTTCCTTGGAAAGGCGCTTTCTGTACTGCTCGTCCGCGTTCAGAACGGCGGGAAGCCGCGTGATCCCGCGGTTTTTCAGGATGCCGATAAAGCGCAACAGGATCTCGGCGCAGGTGCGCGCGTCGTCGTCTGCGCGGTGATGACTGCCCATGTCAATCTCAAAGTAGTTTGAGATCGTGTCCAGCTTATGGTTCTCGAGCTCGTCGCGCAGCAGGTAGCGCGAGAGCATCAGCGTGTCGGCGTACGGCATCGGGAACGTGATCCCGAACCGGTCGCCGTGATGCGTGATAAAGCCGACGTCGAACGAAGCGTTGTGCGCGACGAGCGTGCTGCCGTCCGCAAACGCGCGAAACGCCGACAGCGCCTCACGCGTCGAGGGCGCGCCGCTTAGCATGTCCTGCGTAATGCCGGTGAGCTCGGTGATGTTTTTCGGGATCACCACGCCGTCGTCGATAAAGGTCTGAAACGTGCCCGTGATCTCGCCGTTTTGGAGGCGCACCGCGCCGATCTCAATGATGTCGTTTTTCTCCGCCTTGAGTCCGGTCGTTTCGATGTCGAACACGGTGAACACGCCGTCGGTTTCGATCGCTTCGCAGTCGGGGATCAGATATCCTTCCACGCCGAAGATCGCCTTGACGCCGGTGCTTTTGGCCGCCTTCGCGGCTTCCGGGAACGCCTGCACCACGCCGTGATCGGTGATCGCCAGCGCCTTGTGTCCCCAGCGCTTCGCGGTTTTGAACGCGTCGGTCAGGTTCGTAATGCCGTCCATCGTGGACATGCGCGAGTGCAGATGCAGCTCGACGCGCTTTTCCTGTGCGTCGTCGCTACGGATCGGGCGGTCCAGCAGGCTGACCGCGTCCGCGTAGAACGCGCGCTCGCCGGTCTTTCTCGCGATGCGGCACACGCCCTTTACCCTGAGATCCCTGCCCGCTTTCGCGCTTTCGGTGAGCCAGTAGAGAAACCGCTTTGCCTGCCATTCCTCCGGAAAGCTTGCGGTGCAGTACACGGAATCGTTTAGATCGGTCACGTTGAACTGTACACGGCAGTTTGCTTTTTTGACCCGCTGCGACCAGTCGTCGCGTAGCTCCGCACTCACGAGCCGCCCCGAAATGCACGCGGATTCGCCGGACTCGCCGTCCAGTTCGAAGATCGAAACGTCCTTTTCGCCGCTCGGGATCGGACGCCCCAGGATCGCGTCGTTTTCGGGGAACGGCGCTTCGACCTCGTTCTTCTTTTTCGGATGCACGGGCGCTGCGACACTTTGCGGCTCGACGTCGCGGTACACGAACTCGACCCGGTACGCGTCGAGCAGCGAACGGATCGCTTCCTCCCATACGGTCTCGGATTCCTTCGGTACGTTTTGCGGCACGCGCTCCGCCGTAATGCGAAGCGTCTGCGTTTCGCGCGAAAGCTCCGCGCTTTTGATCCGAAGCCACTCTTCGCGCACGCGCGCCGCGTCGTATGCCGCCCTTAACTCATCTTTCATTTCGCCCCTAAAAGCGTGTTCGCCTCCTCGACGAGCCGCGCTAAAATCTCCTCATAACTGCCGCTGTCGACAATCTCGCCTTTTTTGATCAGCACACCGTTTCCGTCGCCGAACGCCACGCCGATATCCGCCTCGCGCGCTTCGCCCGGTCCGTTGACCGCGCAGCCCATGACCGCGATCTTGAGATACCCGGCGTTGTGCTTCACGCGCGCGTTCACGTACGCCGCGGCCTTTTCGACGTCGCAGCGCGTGCGCCCGCAGGTCGGGCAGGAAACGATCTCCACGTCGTCCTTTCGAAGCCCCACCGCGCGCAGGATCGAAAGCGCGGTCTCAACCTCTTTGACCGGATCTCCGGTCAGAGAAACGCGCATGGTGTCGCCGATGTCCTGCAGCAAAAGCGCGCCGAGCCCCGCCGCTGACTTGACGATCCCGTTCTCGATCGGACCGGTCTCGGTGATGCCGATGTGCAGCGGATAATCGAGCCGCGCCTGCGCGAGACGGTAGCTGCGAACGGTTTCGGCTACGTTCGTGCATTTCATCGACAGCACAATGTCCGAAAACCCGCAGTCCTCCAAGAGCTTCGCGTGCCCCATCGCGCTGCGGCACATCGCCTCGGCGGGGTCCTCGCGGTACAGCGGCAGGAACGCCTTTTCGATCGATCCGCCGTTGATGCCGATGCGGATCGGCACATGATGCGCTTTGCAGCAGTCCGCGACCTTTTTCACACGATCGGCGGAGCCGATGTTGCCCGGATTGATGCGCAGCTTGTCCGCGCCGTTCTCGACCGCTTTGATCGCGAGCCGGTAATTGAAATGCACGTCGGCGACCAGCGGAACGGAGATCTGTTCTTTGATAGCCTTGACCGCCTCCGCGGCTCTCTCGTCGAACACGGCGACGCGGACGATCTCGCAGCCGGCGGCTTCGAGACGCTTGATCTGCGCAACCGTCGATTCAACGTCGCGCGTGTCGGTGTTGCACATCGACTGCACGCTCACCGGCGCGCCGCCGCCGATCATAACGTTTCCAACCTTGACAAACGGTTTCATACTCAACCTCTGAAACAGCGGATCACGTCACTGATCGTCAGCGCGACGATCAGCAGAAGCAGAAGAACCATACCGACAAAGTGCACCAGTCCCTCCTTCTCGGGCGGAACAGGCTTTTTGCGGATCATCTCCACGATCAGAAACAGCAGCCGTCCGCCGTCGAGCGCGGGAAGCGGCAAAAGATTGATGATGCCGAGGTTCACGGCGATCAGCGCCATGAACCACAGGAGCATCGAAAGTGCGTCCGACGTCGAACCTGCCTGCGCGACCGCGCCCGACACGACGTCGACCGTGCCGACGATGCCCGTCATATCGGTAAACTTCGCCTTGCCGGTGATCAGCATCCACAGCGATTCGTACACTGCCTTGCCGAGCTCCCACGTGCGCGGAAACGCCTTGTACGCCGCCTGTCCGACCGAGTTCTGCTCGACCGTTTCAGAGAACGGCAGGTGCGTATATGTGATCTTCAGCCGTTTGTTGCCGGTCTGCTGATCGATCAGATCGCCCAGCGTCAGGGTCTGCGCCGTGCCGCCCGCGGCGATTGTTTCGACGGTGGTGCGCCGTCCGTCCTTCGTTTCGGTCTGTTCAATCTTCGCGTTGCGCAGAACCGTCACCGTCATGCCCTTCGGGTCGGCCTTTTTGATCGCCGCGTCCAGCGCGTCCGCGTTTTCAAGCGTTTCGCCGTCGACCGAAAGCAGCACGTCGCCGACCTCCACGCCGGCTCTCGCGGCGGGACCGCCCGCTTCGACTTCCTGCACGATCAGATGTTCCTGCGTGCTCTGCGCGATCACCTCGCCCGTTGCAAGCAGCATCGCAAAGCACAACAGAACACAGGTCAGGATATTGACCAAGGGTCCCGCGAGCACGACAAGAAAGCGCTTCCACGCCGGTTTCGAGTTGAAGCAGCGCTCGTCCTGCACCTCCTGATCCTCGCCGTAGAAGCGGCAGGAACCGCCGATCGGCAGCGCGCGCAGCGTAAACTCCGTGCGCTTGCCCTTGATCCCGAACAGTTTCGGACCGAGTCCCACGGAAAACTCCGTGATCGTAAAGCCGAGCGCGCGGCCCATGAAAAAGTGTCCGAGCTCGTGCGTGATGACCAGCACCGAAATGCCGAGAATCGTGAGTAAAATGTACCAGATCGTATGCATACCGTTTCCTTACTTCGTTCGTTTTTCCGCAAATGCATCGACCGCGCGCCGCGCCTGTGCATCGGCGGCTTCGATCGCTTCCATCGCATCGGCGGGGCGGTTTGAAACCGCATCGAGCGCGGCTTTTACGCAGTCCTCGATCTCCCAAAACCCGATGCGTCCCTCAAAATACAGCTGTGCCGCGCGCTCGTTGGAGCCGTTGTACACCGTCGGCATGATCCCGTCCGCGCGCAACACCTCGTACGCCATGCGGATCGACAAAAAGCGGTCCTGATCCGCGGGATAGAACTCGAGCGGATGCTGTAGATCGAGCTTTAGCGGCTCGCACGGACAGTCCGTCCGTTCGGGGTAGGTCAGCGCGTACTGGATCGGCAGCCGCATGTCGGGTTTACTGAGGTTCGCCATGACCGTGCCGTCACGATACTCCACCATGCTGTGCACGATCGACTGCGGATGGATCAGCACCGAGATGTGATCGGCGTCGAAATGAAACAGGCGGCTCGCTTCGATGATCTCAAGTCCCTTGTTCATCAGCGTCGCGGAATCGAGCGTGATCTTTCTTCCCATTTTCCACGTCGGGTGGTTCAGCGCGTCGGAAAGCGAAATGTGCTTCAATTCCTCACGCGATTTGCGGAAGAACGGTCCGCCGGACGCGGTGAGGATCAGGCGTTTGACCTCGTCGCGACTGCCGTTTTGAAGGCATTGAAAGATCGCGCTCTGCTCGCTGTCGATCGGCAGCAGTTCCGCGCCGCTCCTTTGAAGCGCCGCGTCGACCAGACTTCCGCCGCACACCAGGCTCTCCTTGTTTGCGATCGCAATGCGCTTGCCGTGTTCGATTGCCTGCAGAAGCGGCTTTAACGCGGCATAGCCGGAGATCGCGAGCACGGTGACGTCCGCATCGACCGTCTCCGCGATCCGCTCTGCGGCGTCCTCGCCCGAAAACAGAACCGTTCCTTTGGGCAGGCGTTCCGCGTCGAGCGGCGCGCGCGACGCGACAAAGCGCGGCCTGAACGCGTTCGCCTGCGCATACAGCGTTTCGACGTCGGTTCCGCAGCAAAGTCCCGAAAGCGCGAACCGGTCCGTGTGCGCGTTCAGCACGTCGAGCGTCTGCCGGCCGATCGAGCCGGTGCTGCCGAGCAGTAAAACCTCTTTTTTCATCTTATTTCGTTCCGTCCGTTTTCAGTCCGCCGAATCGCCGTTCGCGTCCCGCGTAGTCCTTCAGCGCCTTGATCAGCTCGTCGCGCGTGAAGTCGGGCCACTTGACGTCGGTAAAGTACAGTTCCGCGTATGCGATCTGCCACAGCAGAAAGTTCGAAACGCGCTCCTCGCCGCCGGTGCGGATCAGAAGATCCACGTCGCCCGAATCCGCCGTGTACAGATGCCGCGCGATCATTGCCTCGTCCGGCTCTGCGCCGTTCTTTTTCGCTTCCTCCGCCGCAAGCCGCATCGCGCGCAAAAGCTCCGCTCTGCCGCCGTAGTTTAAAGCGATATTGAGTTTCAGTCCCGGATTCTTTGCGGTCTTCGCCTCAGCTTCGCGCACGGTCTGCTGCACGGCGGTCGGAAACCACGTTAGGTCGCCGATGCTTAAAATACGCACGCCGTTGCGGTGCAGTTCGTCGATCTCGCGATTGAAATACTCGATCAGAAGCCCGCACAGGATCCCGATCTCCTCCTTGGGACGCTTGCGGTTCTCGGTGGAGAACGCGTACAGTGTCAGCGACTCCACGCCGATGTCCGACGTGAAGCGGATGATGTCTTTCAATGCCTGTACGCCCGCGCGGTGTCCCGCGCCGCGCATAAGTCCCCGTTCCGTCGCCCAACGGCCGTTACCGTCCATGACGATCGCAACGTGGTTCGGAATGCGGTCCGGGTTCAACCCGAACGATTGGATCTCTTCGTCGCTGTACGTTCTCATCTGTCTCCTATTGAACAAGCGGGGGCTGTCGCAGCAATCGCAACGCCCCCTTTGATTCTCACGTTGGTTTTCTTACGGTCGCGGGTCTTGGACCTCGGTCTGAAACGCGGACCAGTACACGGTCGTTTCCCCTTCGGTTTCGTCCGTCTTGATCACGCGCGCGTCGTCGCCTTTGCCGCCCTTTTTCGAGCGTACCTCCACCGTGCGGACGGTCTTCCCCTCCGCTTCGAGAAGCTGCTTTGCGGCAAGCACCCTAAGGCCCAGAACGTTTTTCAAACCGAAAGGATCTCCTTTTCCTTGGCGGCAAGGATCGCGTCGACGTCCTTGATGAACTCGTCCGTCAGCTTCTGACCCTTCTCCTCAAGCCGCTTCTGATCGTCCTCGGTGATCTCGCCGTCCTTCTTCTGCTTCTTGATCTGATCGTTCAGATCGCGGCGGACGTTGCGGATCGCGACCTTGCTCTCCTCACCCTTTTTGCGCACGGTCTTGACCAGTTCCTTTCTGCGTTCCTCGGTCAGCTCCGGGAACACCAGACGGATCACCTTGCCGTCGTTTGCCGGATTGATGCCGAGATCGGATTTCTGGATCGCCTTCTCGACCGCGGGAATCAGGTTCGCGTCCCACAGTGAGATGATCAGCATCCGCGGCTCGGGCGTGGAGATATTGCCGAGCTGGTTGATGGGCGTCATCGTGCCGTAATAATCGACCGCAATGCGGTCCAGCACCTGCGCGTTCGCGCGGCCCGCGCGAAGACTCGACAGCTCGGATTTCAGGACGTTCAGCGTCTTGGTCATTCGTTCTTTGGTTTCATCGATCAGTTCCATCGGCATAGGATCATCCTCCTTTTCGGTTTTCCGGATTTCAGTATATGGGGAACGGCGTTACGCTTCGGTTCCGTCAATGCGCGTTCCGACCGTTTCGCCGTTTGCGACACGGTCGATCTCGCTTCGCGCAAACACCAGGATCTTGAGACCGTTGTCCCGGCACAGCGTGATCGCCGGAATGTCGATCGCCTTCAGATTGTCCGCGATCACCTTGTCGTAGCTTAAATGCTCGTAGCGGATCGCGTTCGGATCGAGCTTCGGGTCCGCGCTGTACACCGCGTCGACGTTCTTCGCCATCAGCAGCGTGTCCGCGCCGATCTCCAGCGCCCGCAGCGCCGATGCCGTGTCCGTCGAGAAGAACGGACAGCCCGTGCCGCAGGCGAACAGCACCACCTTGCCCTCGGACAGCGCCTGCTTTGCGCCGCGGGCGGTGTACTCATCGAGGAAGCGGTGCATCGGGATCGCGCTCATGGCGACCGTCGGCATGCCCTGCCGCTCGAGACAGTCCTGCAGCGCAAGCGTGTTGATCGCCGTACTTAGCATGCCCATGCTGTCCATGCGCGAGCGCTCCTGCATGACGGTGTCGCGTCCGCGCACGATGTTGCCGCCGCCGA
>Ga0310697_10006590_pt1 | contig 11018 bp, 6 predicted proteins | sample 172DNAGHGlowgp2_FD_203883 | JGI IMG/M metagenome (GOLD analysis project Ga0310697, IMG submission 203883) | Sheep rumen microbial communities from Palmerston North, Manawatu-Wanganui, New Zealand - 1728 DNA GHGlow gp2 (v2) (version 2) | ecosystem: Host-associated > Mammals > Digestive system >...
CATCTCGACGACACTCACCTTGAGGGGCAGGGCCGGGATGTCATACTTGGCTGCGGTCACGCCGGGGCCTGCCCTGTGTGGAAAGATGAGCGTGTCCACGTCATAAGCCTTGTCGCCGATGACCCATTTGTCGCGTGCCGTCGCGCTGGTCGGGACGACCAGTGCGACAGCGGCCAGCCATGTGATAAGGATTGATAACTGCTTCATGACTGCAAGATGATGTCGATGACTGCATTGACGTCGGCAATGCCCACTTCGCCGTCCTTGTTGACATCGCCGTTGGCACTCATGTTGCCCGTGAGAATCATGTCGATGACGGCATTAACGTCGGCAATGCTCACCTCGCCGTCACCGTTCACGTCGCCCTTCACGCCAGGTGCGGGCTCATTGCCCTTCACGTTGCGACCGATCTTGTAGACGGCCATGCCGTTATAAGCCTTAAAGGTCAACAGGGTTACCTCTTCAAACCCCTCGCTGTCAATACCATACTCCACGGCAAAGCAATGCACGCGCAGGCCGCTGTCGTTGACCTTGCCCAGACTGTCGGCGGGAATGGTCCAGTACTTGGTCATGCCACCCAGCGACTGGCCCTCGCCCAACTCGCATATGTTGGCCTGGCAGCCGTGCCCGTTGCCGTTCATGTCGGCGTTGACATAAACCAGGAAGTCGCGGCCCTCAAGTTTAAACTCCATGCAGCCGTTGGGAGTGGCCTGAGGCCACAGGGCGGGGTCGGTTTCCTCAAACGAGTCGATAACCGAGCCTGAGAAGTCATAGATGACTGGTGCCGTGTCAAAGCAGTCGATATAGAACATCTCGCCGCTATAGCGCGACTCCTCGTCGGGGCCCTCAATCATCTTGATGACCGGTGCCAGCGAGAAGCCCGTTTTGGTCTCGGGATAGAAGTTGATGATGTCCATGTAGGGGTCACCCTCAAAGCCGCCTTCCCAGTCGCCGCCCTGGTCAGCATGCATGCGGTACAGGGTGGGAAAGCCCGGGTCGGCTGTCGAGCCCGACACCGTCATGACGTTGCACTCGGCCTGTTCACGCGTGATGTCGCCTATCACGTCAAGGTAGTCGGTGCGCTGCGGTGCGTCACCCTTGTCCATCTCGACCATGAGCGTGAGTTCGCCCGTCTCGGTGTTGACCATATAGACAGGGATATACTGCTGCACGGTACTGGTCATGGGAGCCACCCAGATGTGGTGGAAACTATCCTTGCCGATGCTGGCTACGCCCAGAAAGCGGCCATAGGGGGCTCCGTCGAGCGTGAGCGGCAGGTCGGGCAGCGGGCTGCCGTCCTTGGCCGAGAAACGATGAATCACCGACTGCGATATCGTGTCGTTGCCGATGATCACGGCGCGCTCCTCGCTACGCGCCACATAGATGACGCCCTGGTCCATCGTTGCCGTGCGGGCGCGCTGGTTGCAGATGGCATTGCTCGTGTAGTCGGTGCCGCTGTGCACGCGATCCAGTATCCACTGGTTCACGATTTTGATGCCGTTGATTTCGGGATAGGTCTGCCCGTCGGTCACAGCCAGGGCACCTTGTGCCGCGGTGAGCAGCAATGAGAGGAGAAGTAAAGTTTTCTTCATAGTCGTGGAAATTATCAAAGCCGCGAACCAGCCTCGACGTGGCTCATAGCACGCCGTGCCATCCGCGGCTTTATGGGTTGTTAATAATAAGTTTTTATTGCAGGATGATGGCGATAACGGCATTGACATCGGCAATACCCACCTCGCCGTCCTTATTGACGTCGCCGCTCATGTTCTGGTTGCCGGTGAGAATCATGTCAATCACGGCGTTGACGTCGGCGATGCTCACCTCGCCGTCACCATTCACGTCACCCTTGACGCCGGGTGCGGGACCGTCGCCGCCCACGTGGCTACCGATCTTGTAGACGGCCATGCCGTTATAGCACTTGTAGATGTAGAGGGTTACCTCCTCGTTGCCCTCGGCGTCGGTGCCATACTCCACGTTCATGCTTTGCACGCGTGTGCCACCGTCGCTCACGGCTCCCAGTTGGTCAGGCACCATCCAGTAGCGCTGCATGCCGCCCAGCGACATGCCTTCGCCCAGTTCGCAGATGTAGACCTGGCAGGCCTTGTTGATCATCGTGGCCTCGTCGACACCGGTATACTGTGCGGCAACAAACACGATGAAGTTCCTGCCCTCGAGGGTGAACTCGCACACGCCGTTGGCACCCACATCCATGGGCCAGAACGCCGGGTCGACGTTCTCAAAGTTGTCGACCATCGTTCCCGTCACGTCATAGAGGATGGGCGATGAGGAGAAACCGTCGACATAGAAGAGTTCGCCGCTGTAGCGCGTGTCCTCGTCCTCGCCCAGAATCATCTTGACCACAGGAGCATAGCCCCACTGGGTCACCGTCTCGGGGTAGAAGTCGAGGATGGCCAGGTAGGGATCGCCCTCAAAACCGCCCTCAAAGTCGCCACCCTGGTCGGCGTGCCAGCGGTAGAGCAACTCTGAACTGGCACCCACGGTCATGATGTTGCACTCGGCCTGCTCGCGCGTGATGTCGCCCATCACGTCGATGTAGTCACAACGCGCCAGGGCATCGCCCTTGTCGAGGTTGGCGATGAGCGTGAGTTCACCTGTCTCGCCGTCGAGCATGTAGACAGGCTGCTCGGTGGCCAGTTCGCTCGTGTAGGGCGAGATGTAGAGGTGCCCAAAGTTGTCCACGCCCACGGTGTTGGCGTTTAGCGTCGTGTTGCCATAGATGGCGCCGTCGAGCGTCAGGGGCAGTTCACCCACCATGTTGCCCGTCGCGGCGTCGAGTTTATAGACGACGCTCTGTGACAAGGTGTCGGTGCCCAGGATTACCGTGCGCGCGTTAGTGCGGGAGATGTAGACATAGCCATTTGTCATCACCGACGTGCGTGCGCTGGTGTTGCAGTAGGGTTGATTAGCCCACACCTCGGGTGTGTGGGCACGATCCTGAATCCACAGGTTCACGATGTTAATGCCGTTGACCGGTTCATATTGAACCCCGTCGGTCACGGCCCACGCGGCCATAACGGCCGATGTCATTAAGAGAGAAAGAAGTAATAATTTCTTCATAATCTGTTGGTTTTTAATATTTTATATTTAGATGTCGCAAATTGACTATTCATTAATAAGAGCAAAGTAACAAAAAAATATCCTTACATCAAAATGCCAGACGGGAATAATTACATCAAAACAGGAAAAACTATCGTTTTGTTTGATAAAACGGTGTTTTCCCTGTTCTGATGTAAGGCCTGTGCTACTGGGAGAGGATGATGTCGATGAGGGCGGCCACGTCGCTGACGGTGATCTCGCCGTCCTGGTTGACGTCGGCGCCAGGTGGCGCCGTGCCTCCAGTGAGGATGATGTCGATGAGGGCGGCCACATCGGCCACGTTGACCTCACCGTCTTGATTCACGTCACCAGGGCTCACGGGTGTGTAGCCCAGTTGCTCGTCCATCCAGTTGATGCGTTCCAGAATCCACCGCTTTAGGTAGGCGATCTCGTCGGCATAGTCGGTGGCGATATAGTAGTTGGGCCACACATAGGAACCCCACTTGGGGTAGGCCATCGTGTTGCGTTGCTCGGCCCCTCCCGCAGTGATGACGGTGGTGAGCGAGTCGATGGTGGCCAGCAGGCTCGCCGTGTTGAGGTTGGTACGCCTGTATTGGGCCCACCTGTTCTTGAGCCGTGAGACATAGGTGGGGTCTTCATTGAGCACATACCACCAGAAGGGCACGAGGTTGGCCGACGGGCTACCCATTAGCAGGTCATTGATCTGGTAGATCCAGGTGTCGGTGCGCCACCCTTCGCTATAGTTGGAGTTGCCGTAGGCCAGGTTCATGTCCCACACCACCATCTTGAAGCGCGGATCTTCGCTGTCACGGCGCTTGAAGAACTTGCCGCTCAAGCGGTAGCCGTCGACGTTGTGGCCCAGTTCCATGGCCAACTGGTAGTCGATAAACGACATCTCGTCAAGGTAGTTGCACTCGCCGCTATAGGGGTCTCGGTATTTGCCGAGCGACAAGGCCGTTTCCATCTGGAAGATGAGCCCCTGGATATAGTTGACCTGGGTCTGTGTCATGTCCTCATAGTCGGGAAACTTGTACTGGTAGTAGACATAGGCGTTTGAGAGGACGGTGCCGTCGCTGGTGACTGGGTGCCGCCTGGAGCGGTACACCTTTTGCTGGCCGTCGTTGCGGTCCACCTCCATGAGGTAACCGCCGGTGAGGTCGTCGCCCTGGTCACCAGGGTCGTCAAGGTTGAGCCGATGCTTGCCCTGTGAGACGACCTCGGTGAGGATATAGACGCCGTAATAGGTGCCGTTGTAAATGAGTTCGCAGTAGCGGCCTTGCGGGGTGTAGTCCATCCAGGGGCGTGCCAGTTCAAAGGCCAGCATGTCGCGTATCATGCTCTTGTCGGCATAGGGGGCTATTAGGGCCCACTTGCTATCCTTGCCCATGCCCAGCAGCGAGGCCTTTTTCCAGGTGCCACCCTGTTCGAGCGGCTTGTCGAGCGGCCTGAACGAGTAGGGCTTCTTGGGGCTGTAGGAGTAGGATGTGTTGCCACGATAGCGCAACCCGATGTAGCCGTCAAAGTCGATGTGCTGGCCTGGGTGGGCGATGGTGTCGGCATAGTTGAGGTGGCCGTCGCCATTGTGCAGAACCTTCATGCGGGCGGTGATGCGCTGAAAGCGATCTACGGTGCCGTCTACGGTGAGCCACACGATGGGCAGGTTGGTCGACGTGAGTTTCACACTGGGGTTGGAAGGCGCACAGACGACCTGGGCTCCGACAGTGTGTGTTGCTGCCAGTGCCATCAACATCATGGCCCATAGAATCAAGAGGTGTCTCATATCAGCGGCAAAATTACACCATTAGTCGCTTAATGCCAAGAATCAGTGCCAAAAAAACGTAGGCCGCCCTATTGTGCCTTCTATTGCAACAGTATCATCGCTATCGTGGCGTTGACGTCGCTGATGCTCACCTCGCCGTCGCCGTTGACATCGGCCCGCTTGGTGGCATTACCCGTGAGAATCATGTCGATCAGGGCATTGACATCGGCAATACCCACCTCGCCGTCGCCGTTCACGTCGCCCTTGACGATCTCGTGATAAACAAAGGTGCGCACGTCGCAGTAGTCGGTATACTGGAGCGTTGATCCGCTCTGCAACGTGCGGTAGGCATAGCGTGCCCGCACGTGATAGGTTGTGCAGTCGGTAAGACGTCCAGCCCCCTTAATGGTGCCCAGTAGCGGTGTGGAAAAGGTGCCGCCTTCGAGCGTGCCGTTGTAGGATGTGCGCGACGGGAATGACTCGGAATTGCTGATCTGCACCCGCAGCGACACTGCGCCCTCGACAGGCTCAAAGCGCACGGCGTCGATTGAGTAGAGCACGCTGTCGTCCAGAGAGGGACAGATGATGACGGGCACCGGTGGAATGACCTGGACTGTAGTGAATGAGGACACGGGGCTTGTCGCCGTGGTGCCGCCTTGAGAAGCCGTGACGCGTACGTGATAGGTTGTGGCACCTGCCAACAGGTAATGTGGCACCTGCCAGCGCGGCTCATTGAGAACGATGGTGTCGGGGCTGGTCATTGTGGCCGCAGTGGACACCTCCAGCAGGTAGGATGTGCCAGCACCCGCATCGGTCCATGTGATGACGGGGCACAACGGCACCTGCGTGTCGCCTTGAGCGGGTGAGGTAATGCGCATCTGTCCCACAGTGAAGTGTCGCAGGGCACTCGCGTTGTCCCATTGGCCCAGGCCGCGCGCCACCACACGCCACCAGTAGGTGCCGGTGGTGATTCCCGGGACACGAGTCAGCGGCAGGGTCATCGAGTCGGTCTCTACCTGGGCCACGAGCGAGTCCATCATGACGTCGCCATAGATTTGCACTATGTATCGTGGGGTCTCGCCTTGCCATTGCAGCGTCGAGAGCGGAGGCACCTCGGCACCGTCGTCGGGGTAGAGCAGCACAGGCTTGGCGGCCTGGATAGCCTCGTCACCCGGCATGACAGGAGCATACTCGTTCTCCCAGCGGTCGAGGATGCTCACGGCATAGCGATAGCCCTCGCGCTTGGTTGCCGGAAGCGTGTAACTGGTCCAGTAACTGACGCCGTCGATATACTGGGCTTGGCAGTTGAACTGGGTCATGTCGACGTCGTCGGGGATGGCATACACGACATAGCGTACGCCTGGGATGCTGTCCCACGTGAGCGTGCCGTCGCTATAGGTGAGGTGGGTCACCGTGGTATAGGTTTGGGTGGGCTTGAGCCACGCCGGGGCAGGGTTGAGGGCGACGGTGGGGTACAGGTTGTCGCGCAACCAGATGCGCAACTGTTGCACCTTGCCGTCGATGACCTCCTTCTTGTTGCGCCACGTGCCGTAGCGAAAGTAGACCATGCCCGGATTGCCGCCTGCGGCCATCGCCTCGCGCATGACATGCCCCTGCTTGACAAACTCGTCGAGCGTCCACCCCGCATCGTCGGGAATCCACTGGCTGATGTAGATGTGGCGGTTGAAGCGGGCCGCTATCTTGCCCCACCACTTGGTGACAGGGATAAACGTGCCGCTCGTGTTCCAGTAGACCTGGGGCGCCAGAAAGTCGATGGTGCCGCGGGTCACCCATGCCATGGGGTCGCTGTAGATCTGGTTATACTGCCAGTCGTTGCCGGGGCTGGGTTCCACGCCATACTGGTCGGCCACCGCCTGGCTGCTGCATGCCACACCTGCAGGGCCGATGCCAAAGCGCACCCAGGGCTTGACCTGCTTGACCATGTCGTTGACGTCCTTAACCATCTGGTTGACGTTCTCGCGTCGCCAGTCGCCCTGGCTCATCGTGCCACCGCTCGCCTTGTAGGCGTTATACAGGTCGGCATCGAGCGAGAATGACGGGTTGTCCTGATTGTAGAAATAGTCGTCAAACACGAGGCCATCCACATCATACTTGACCAGTATGTCCTTGCACACGTCCACCACTCGCTGGCGCACCTCGGGGATGCCGGGGTTGAGCACCGTCTCATAACTGGTCGTCAACAACCACTCGGGATGGGTATGGACATAGTCCAGTTCGCTCTCGCCCCACATGTTGCTGCCGTGGGCATACCGGTAAGGATTGACCCAGGCATAGACCTCGATGCCGCGCTTGTGGGCCTGCTCGACCAGATACTCAAACGGGTCGAAGGCGGGTGCCACACCACGCGTGCCCGATACATAACTCGACCACGGCTCATAAGCCGAATTATACATCGCGTCGCACATCGCACGCACGTGATAGTAAATCGTGTTGATGTGGTTCACGCGCAGGGTGTCGAGCATCTTGCGACAGGCATTCTGCATTGTGGGGGTGTTGCGCTCGGTGATGGCCCCGCTGGGCCAGTCGTTGAGGTAGGCCGTGACCCACATGCCGCGCTGCTCGCGCTTGGGTGCCGTGTCGGCTGCAGCCGTGACAAAACTGGCGGCAAACGCCGCCAGTAATGCTATCAGAGTTAATGTACGTTTCATTGGACGTGCAGGATTAACTGGATGTTCTGGACAAATTTGAACTGATTTTAGAACAAGTTGGTCAGGCGCGGGTTGATGCACACGCCCAGGATCTTGTCCTTGTTGCCGTTGAAGTTATAGACCTTGCCATCGTTGGGATTGAAGTAGTACAGACCCGTGGTGTAGGTCTTCTCGGTCGAGGCGGCACGGAAGCCGAAGTAGACGTAGTGCGTCTGGCTGTCCACGGCCATCTGGGTGGTGTAAACGCCCTCGGCATCGGTCGTGTTGATGGGATCGGCCTCCATGGTGATGAAGTTGATGTACTTGTCATAGGTCACCGTGGCATTCTCGGCCGGGATGGCATACTGGGTGAAGCCCACGCCGGGGGTGGTGCCCTTGGTCATCCACACATACAGGTAGCCCAAGTCCTCGTCGAGCGTGAAGGCGCGCGGCTGGGTGGTCTCGAGCACGATGGGATGAGGCACGGGAACGCCGGTGCCGGTCTTGCCGATGTCGGTAGCACGGAAGCGGTAGATGCCGTTGCCCGAGTAGTTCTTGCCCCACCAGAACATGCCCGTCTTGTCCAGGTACAATCCCGTGTGGATGGCACCATAGGCAATGCCCTGGCCGTAGTAACTCAACTGGTTGTTGACCACATAGTAGCCGGCGGTGCTGTTGAAGTTGGTCTGTTCGGTCTCGCCGCGGGTGCTCAACGGGATGCGGCGCACGCCCGTGTTGCGGTCGGTGTAGTAGAGGTAGGTGCCGTCGGTGCAACCCTGGAAGGGGTCGTTGAAGGCCTGGCCACCCACGTTGGTGATCATGACGTTGGTGGTCGAGCCGTCGGCACTCATCACGGTGATTTTGCCGTCGCCCAGGTTGCTGGCCTCGTCGTTGATGTAGTAGTACTGCTTGCCGCAGTCAAGGATATAGACGTTGTCCTGCTCGATGGTGGCGCTGTCGGTCACCGTCTTCTCGCAGGCAAACACCAGTGTCGTGGGCATGTTGCCAGAACTTACGCCCATGTCAAAGGGCAGGTTCTTGGTGCCGGCGGGCAACTGTGACAAGTCCACCAGTTTCACAGCCATGATGTTGCCGCCCTGGGTGGCATAGTACAGTGTGGGCGCAGGAACCGATGAGCCCACCTGCACGTTGACGTAACTGTCCTCGAGGCGGCGGTTCTCACCATTGATGTCAAACCACGTCTGCAGCGAGATGCGCTGGGAGCCGATGTTGCTGAAGGTCAATTTGCCGGGGTTGTCAATCGTGCCATCGGCATGGCTGTAGCCCTCAAAGGTGGTGATCAAGTTACCCTGGGCATCACGTGTGCCGTCGGGGAAGGTCCACACATACTTGCAGGTCAGGTTCTCGGGGTTGGGCAACTCGATGTCGAGGCTGACGTCCACATCGTTGATGACCACCGGAGTGGCGCTCTGCTCGGTCACGCTGAGCACGGGTGCGATGTCGTAGATGAGCAGCGGATAGGTGCGGCTGCCCACGCCATCGACGGTGAGCGTCACTTGGTAGATGCCCGCCTTGTCATACTTGTGAGAGGGATTCATCTCGGTCGAGGTCATGCCGTCGCCAAAGTCCCACGTCACGCTGCCCGACTTAGAGGAGGTGTTAGTGAACTCAACGGTCGAGACCACATAGAAGTCCAGGCCATAGCGGTCGTCGTCCACCCTGTAGGTGAAGTCCACATCCTTAGAGGCAAAGTTGTCATAGTCGGGCGTCTTGTCGACACATGACACGGCCAGTACTGCCATCACGGCCAGGAATGCGATTTTATTGAATGTCTTCATCTTCTTTCATTTTTGAGCGTTAACGATTATCTGTTAACTAATTCAACGTCACTTCCTTGTTATCGGTAGTCACACCCACCTTGCCGTCACTGTCATACACGCGGAACTGGGGCTCCAGGTAGTAGGTGCGGTTGAAGTTCACGGTGTAGGCCTTGTCGGCGGTGTTGTAGATCCATGACGTGAACGGGATGGTCTGTATCATGCTCTTGAAATAGGGCATGTACTGGCGGCGCACCGTGGTGATTTTGCCGCCCGTGTCATCACTGTAGCGGCTGAACAGCCAGTAGGCAGACTTGTAGACAGGCTGCACGTTCACGCCCGACGGGGCGTCGCTCTCGTTGGCTATCTCGTGATAAACGGCGGTGCCGTCATCGGCCACGGTGATGTAGTAGTAGTGATCCACTTCATCGGTGGTGAACCAGGCGTCAGACTTGTCGGCCGATGCCGTTACCGTGGGGAAATTCATGTTATACTGACCATTGAGTTGCTCAAACAACTCGGCTGGGAAGTCATAGTTGATATACACGTTGCGCAGGTCGTTGTAGTAGGTACTGTCCTTGGTCAACGCGTTGACCATGTAGTCCATAAACTCCTGCTGGAACGTCGAGGGAAAATAACTGTCAAACTTCTCCTGATCCCACTGCTCAGGATTGACCCAGGTCACAGGAGCCAGGGTGCGCGAGGTGGGAAAACTGTCGGTCAACACATACTCGTAACCGTCCCATTGGGCCTTGCTGTGGGGATAGGAGGCCACCATCTGGCTGGAGCGCACCGTGTCGGTCAACGAGTAGTTCTTGGTATAAGCGAGCGAGGTGGTCAGTTTGCTGGTCGCCGTGGCGGTCTGCTCACGCTTGATCAGGCACCACACCTCGCTATGGTCGATGGCCTTCTCGCTGGTGGTGTAGTACTTTCCCTTGAAGGTGGCATATCGGCCCGCCTTGACGACAGTGGAGCCTTGCTCCCAGTCGACTGTGGGCAGCACTTGACCCAACTCGCCGTTGTCGGCAAACGGGTCATGTATCGCACACGAGGTCGTGAGCAATGCCATCAGTGCAATCAGTCCATATAATTTATATCGTTTCATCATTGTTGTCAACTATTAACTGTTATCTATTAACTTAACTACTCTTGGGTTAAAGAAGTGACTACACCATACTCGTGAGCCCAGATCATGGGTTCCTGCAACCACTTGTAGTTCTTGTAGGCTCCCAGGCGCTCGAGTTCCTGGCGGTTGTACTTCTCCTCGGTCTCGGGGTCGTAGTTGATGCGCTGTATCCAGGTGTTCTCCTTCTGTTCCTCAGTCAGTCCGTCAATCCAGTAGGCCGCATAGAGGTTGTAAGGACGGCGCAGGGTGGGATAAACGATTTCCTGGTTGTCGCCGATGCCGTAGTGGTTACGGTTGTTGCTGTAGTGGTAGCGGCGCATGTCGGTCCACTGCTCGGGCTGCAGGTACATGGCGATGTACTTTTGCTGCATCAGGTCGCTCAGCGAGAACTCGCTGGGATTGAAGAACCAGTGCTTGTTGCCGCGGTCGGTCACCTTGTGCACCGAGATGTTCTTGCCCTTGTAGTAATCATCGTTGTCGAGGAAGGCTGCAACCTGGGCATCCCAATACTCGGCAGCCTGGAAACCGGGCTTACCGCCAGCAACCGAGTTGCCGGGGTACTTGTTGTCGGTCGATGCGTTGTAGTTCTCGTTGGGATAGAGTCGCAGGAAGGCGGCAAGATGGCGCTG
>Ga0310697_10006591_pt1 | contig 11015 bp, 9 predicted proteins | sample 172DNAGHGlowgp2_FD_203883 | JGI IMG/M metagenome (GOLD analysis project Ga0310697, IMG submission 203883) | Sheep rumen microbial communities from Palmerston North, Manawatu-Wanganui, New Zealand - 1728 DNA GHGlow gp2 (v2) (version 2) | ecosystem: Host-associated > Mammals > Digestive system >...
CTGCATCGACGAGTCCACCATGCGGCGGTAGCGCTTGGCCGCCTCGTAGGGGCCCAGCCAGTCGCGTCCCGCGAGGTCGATGAACCAGAACCCGCTGGACGGCTTCCCGCACCAGATGAACTCGCCCGACGCGCCGTAGAACTGCTTGGCGGGATACTCGACGTCCTCAAGAAGGACGTACTTGCCCTTGAGGTCCTCCACGGAGACCTCCGCCGAGTCGGGCGCGGGAAACGCCTTTGCGATCATCCCCTCCCGGTGCGACTCGATGATGCGCGTCCACTCCTCCTCGCCGAGCTTCGAGATGAGCTGGCGCAGGTTGTCCTCGTTGTGGAGGTACTGCGTCCACTCGGCCTGGATGTCGACGAAGTCGCCCTTCGAGCGCTTGAGGGCGGACCTCACCCGTTGGAACAGCGATTCCACGCGCGGGTCGTCGGGGTATTTCACCTTGAGGTCGCGGACCTTCTCGAGCGCCGTGCGCTGGTTACGCCACACCATCTTCTCTCCGCCGCGCTGGAGGGCCACCTCCTTCTCGAACTCGCGCACGTAGTAGTCCGCGTACCCGATGAGCCGCGTGAGCTGCGCCTGATCGTCCGATGGGGCTCCGTGGAGCACGGGGCACACGGACAGTGCCGCGAGGATGAGTCCGATGCGCCGGACATTTTTCACTGCTGATGACATTTTGAGCCTTTCATGAACATTTTTTCCATCGCGGGAGAGTCTAGCATAAATACCCTCACGCGTCTAGAATGCCAATCGCCGAAAAAATCCGTTGGGCGGTTTCGCCGGTCGGGGAATTTGTGGTATACTAGACGCGCTCTTAAGGAGACTACACATGGCGAACGATGCACTTGCCCAAAAGGCACAGAACTTTACGAACCGCGGACGGCAGGCCCTTGAGGCCGGGCGGTACGATTTGGCCGTTGAGCTGCTGACGGAGGCGCTGAGTTGCGCTCCGGACACGCTGGAGACGCGACGCCTGCTGCGCGCGGCCCAGATCGCCAAGTTCCGCCAGAACCCGCCCGGATTCATGGCCAAGATGAAGTGCATGACGATGCGCGGAAAGGTCCTCTCCCTCGCCAAGAAGGGGCAGGGCGCGGAGGCGATGGCCGAGGCCGAGAAGCTTCTCACGATCAACCCGCTAGACCCCGACAACATCGACGCGGCCGTAAAGGCGGCGGAGGCGGCCGGAAAGCCCGAGGCGGCTGCGATATCGGTGGAGGCCGCGTACTCCTGCAACCAGAGCGACGTGAACCTCCTCGAGCGCATCGCGGCTTACTACATGGCGGCCAAACGCTACGACAAGGCGCGCGACGCCTACGTGAAGCTGTCCCAGCTCAAGCCGGGCGACCAGCGGATCATCCAGCTCCTCAAGAACGCCGAGGCGCAGACGACGATGTCCAGCGGCTGGTCAGATTCCGTCGGCAAGAAGGGAGGATTCCAGAATCTCATCGCGAACAAGGAGCAGGCGAAGAAGCTCGACCAGGCGAACAAGGCGATGGTCACTGGCGAGGACGCCGAAGCCCTGATCGCCGAGAAGAAGGCGCAGATAGAGAGGGAGCCGGGCAACATGAACATGTACCGCGCGCTAGCCCGAATCTACATGCAGAACAAGCGCTTCGCCGAGGCCGTGCAGACGCTCGAGCAGGCCCAGACGATCAACGCCGCCGACCCGGAGCTCGACCGCATGCTCTCGACCGTGCGCGCGGCCGACTACGAGGCGCGCATCGAGGCACTGCGCCAGGAGGGCAAGACGGAGGAGGCCGACGCCCTAGAGGTGGAGAAGGACCAGTTCGTGTTCGACGATCTCGCCACGCGCGTGGACCGCTACCCTAACGACCTCCACCTGCGCTTCGAGCTCGGCTACCAGTACTACATCTACGGCGACCAGGACCCGTCCTTCTACGACGAGGCCGTGCAGCACCTGCAGCTCGCGCAGAAGTCGCCTAAGGATCGGCTGAACGCGCTCTACTACCTGGCGATGTGCTTCCTCAAGAAGGGGCAGCGCGACATGGCCGTGATGCAGCTGGAGACGGCGCGCGACCAGCTGCCGATGATGGACGACCTCAAGAAGAAGGTGGTCTACCAGCTCGGCCTGTGCGCGGAAGAGACGCAGGACTACGAGAAGGCGTACAACTACTACAAGGACGTCTACTCTGCCGACGTCACGTTCGGAGACCTCAACGAGCGCATGCTCAAGATAGGCAAGCTGCTCCAGGAGCGCAAGGGCTGAAGGGGAAGATTGGCAGTCCCGAGGAGAGTCGAACTCCTGTTACTAGGATGAAAACCTGGTGTCCTAACCGTTAGACGACGGGACCGCTCGGTTGGGCGAGCGCATAGTCTATCAAAACGGCGGCCTTTCGGCAAGGGGGCGCGCGCAAAAAAGAAGAAGGCGCGGCTTATGGACGGGAGGGGCAGGTTGTGGTACAATTCTCGCAAACTTGAAAGGAAACAAAGATGAACGTCCGCAAGAACGCCAAGTATGCCGTCGCGTGCCTGTCCAGCATGGGCCTGCGCATCACTCCCGAGAACCGCATGGCGGTCCACAACTCCAACCGTTTTCTCCTGCAGGCGACGAGCGCGGAGACGAACGTGCTGAACGTCACGTCCTCGCTCGGCCCAGAGTGCCTGGTGATGACGCGATTCGTGTCCGGAAGCCCGATGGCCGCCTTCATAAAGGCGCAGCTCAGGGCTCGCAACATCGCGTACGTGGGGCCAGACGTGCCGCAGGGCGGCCCGTGGGGCTACCGCCACCAGTTCAACATAGCGGACTCCGGCTTTGGCCTCAGGGCGCCGCGCGTGTGGAACGACCGCGCCGGCGAGGTGGGCCGCACGCTAGACGCGAAGGACTACGACACGAAGACGATATTCGGCAAGGAAGGCGTCGCCATCCTGCACCTCTCCGGCCTCATAGCGGCGATGAGCCCCGAGACGACGAAGGCCTGCCTCGCGCTCGCCAAGGCCGCGAAGAAGTTCGGCACGCTAGTCAGCTTCGACCTCAACTACCGCGCCACGTTCTGGAAGGGCCGCGAGGCGGAGCTCGCGAAGGCGTTTCACCACATCGCCTCCGTGGCTGACATTCTCGTCGGCAACGAGGAGGACTTCCAGCTCTGCCTTGGCATGAAGGGGCCAGAGGCAGGAGGCAAGGACATTAGGGGCAAGATAGACTCCTTCAAGGAGATGATCGAAAAGGTGGCGAAGAAGTACAAGAACGCGAAGATGTTCGCCACCACGCTCCGCCAGGTGGTCAGCGCCGGCCACCACCTGTGGGGCGCGATCCTTCGCGCGGACGGCAAGTGGTACGTGGAGGAGCCGCGCGACATCGACGTCCTTGACCGCATCGGCGGCGGCGACGGCTTCACGGGCGGGCTGCTGTACGGCGTCCTCAAGGGTTGGAGCGGCGAGAAGTGCCTCCAGTTCGGCTGGGCGAGCGGCGTGATGGCCGCGTCGTCGCTTAACGACTACGCAGAGCCGGCGGACGAGAAGCAGGTGTGGGACGTGTACGCCGGCAACGCCCGCGTGCAGCGCTAGTGACCATTTGACAATGACGGACAACAGTTAATGAAGGTAAAGAGATGAATAAGACAGACATTGAGTTTCTGAAGAGGCTTGTGGACACGCCCACGCCGACGGGGTCCGAGGCGGCGGGCGCCTTGCTGCTGGGACGCTGGATCAAGGAGGCGACCGGAATACAGCCTACGATCGACGTGCATGGAAACCTCCATGCCGTGTACGACGTCGGCGCGAAGCGGACGGTCATGCTTGAAGGACACGGTGACGAAATCGGCTATATGGTCGAGTACATCGACTCGAATGGATTCGTCTATTTTCAGGCGATCGGCGGGCTGGTGGTGCCGCTTTCGGCGGCGGAGCGCATCCGCATCCTTACGAAGAACGGCGTGGTCAACGGCGTGATCGGCACGCGCCCGCCGCACCTGATGAAGGCGGAGGAACGGAAGAAGGTGGCGGCGGAGGAGCTGAAGTCCATGCCGTGCGACATCGGGGCGTCGTCCTACGAGGAGGCGTGCCAGCTGGTGTCGGTGGGGGATCCGGCCGTGGCCGACACCGGATGGCGCAAGCTCGCCGGGACGCGCGTCTCGGGGCGCGGGTTTGACAACCGCTGCGGCACGTTCGCGATGTGCCGCGCGTTCATCCGCCTGGCGACGGCGGACGAGCCGCCCAAGGTGAACGTGCACTACGTCTCCAGCGTCTGCGAGGAGATCGGACTCGTGGGCGGCCGCGTGGCGAGCTATTCCGTCCATCCCGACATCGGCATCTGCTGCGACGTGACGTTCGCGAGCGACATGGAGGGCGACGACAAGAAGGTCGTGGGCGACATCCGGCTGGGCTCAGGCGGCGCGCTGTCTGTTGGACCGATCTACCACAAGGGGCTTCAGGAGCACGTCCTGGCGACGGCGCGGGCGAAGGACATCCCCGTGCAGATCCACGGAGTGCCGAAGGGCACAGGCAACAACGGATGGTCGCTGAAGCTGGAGCGCGGCGGCGCGGCCGTGGTGCAGATCGCGGTGCCGCTGAGGTACATGCATTCTCCGGTGGAGGTGATCGACCTGAAGGACGTCGACAGCGTGACGGACCTGGTCGCCGCCACCGTCCTCGGCCTGGACGATTCCTTTGAGCTCCTTCCGGAGCAGCCGTAGTCCGTGGCTTGCGTACCCCAGGTACTTCTGCTGACGCCGCCGTTCGTGCAGCTTAACACGCCTTACCCGGCGACGGCGCAGCTGACCGGGTGGTTGCGGTTGCATGGCGTCGCGGCCACGCAGCGCGACCTTTCCATCGAAGTGGCCCTGGACGTGCTGCGAGCCTGCGGCGAGCAGCCTATGACGGACGAGGTGCTGTCGTTCCTGCAGGGCCGAAGTCCGGACGACGCGGAGACGCTTGCCGAGCCCGGTTACCTGCCTGAGGGTCCAGCGTTCGGCGAGCTGGAGAATACGCCTTACGATCCCGACCCGCGCGAACGCGCCCTGCTCCGTTGCTCGTTGTACCTTGACGACCTTGCGGCGGCAATCCGCAACGAGGTCGATCCCGACTTCGGCTTCTCGCGCTACGCTGAGAGGTTGGGCGTGTCAGTGCCTGACTTTGGGGTTGTCCTTGGGCGCCTGAGGCGGCGCAGCGTGGTGGACCGTTTCTTGGAGGCGCGGACCGAAGCGGCGCTTCGCGCGGCGTTCGGACGGCGGAAGAAGGGGTTGTACGTCGGCGTGACGTGTCCGTTCCCCGGCACCCTAGTGGGAGCGTTCCGCATAGCGCGGACGGTCCGCAGGCTGCTGCCAGAGGCGACGCTCGTCCTGGGTGGCGGCTATGTGAACACGGAGCTGCGCACGATGGACGATCAGCGCGTAGAGCAGTTCTTCGACGTAATGATGTACGACGAGGGCTATGCGCCGTGGTCGAAGCTGCTGGGGTTGCCGGAGGCGGAAGTTCCGCCGTTCGTGGCGCCGTCGTACGACGGGCTGGACCTATCGCAGTACATCGACCTTGCCGAGACGGCCAACCCGATGCAGAGGCTGTGGAGCAACGGGCGATGGCTGAAGCTTCAGCTGGCGCGAGGCTGCTATTGGCGCAAGTGCGCGTTCTGCGACGTGACGCTCGACTACATCAAGTGCTTCGCGACGCCGCCGCCGGCGGAAGTGGTCGATGCGATGCAACGTCTCGCCGACGAAACCGGCGAGACAGGTTTCCACTTTACGGACGAGGCGATCCCGCCCGCGTTGGCTCGGGGCGTGTCTGAGGAGATACTGCGGAGGCATTTCAAGTGCCGCTGGTGGGGCAACGTCCGGTTCGACGCATCCTACACGCCGGCGCTCGCGAGGCTGATGGCCAAGGCGGGCTGCGTAGCCGTCACGGGCGGGCTGGAGTGCGCGAACGACCGTTTGCTGCGGCTGATGAACAAGGGCATAACGCTTGAATCGGCGAAGAGGGTCATCGCGAACTTCGCAGGAGCGGGGATACTGGTGCATGCCTACCTCATGTACGGATTCCCCACCCAGACCGAGTCCGAGGCGGTTTCGGCGCTACGCTACGTGCGCGACCGGTTCCGCGAGGGGACAATACGGTCGGCGTTCTTCCACCGGTTCGCGCTCACGGTGCATTCGCCCATCGCGAGCGAGCCGGAGAAATTCGGGATAGAGCTGTCGGGCCAGGATGCCCGTGATCCGGGACGCACCTTCGCGTGCAACGAGATCCCGTACGTAGAGAAGGGCGCGCCGGACTGGGACCGCATCGGCAAGGGGCTTAAGCTCGCGCTCTACAACTACATGCTAGGCCTCGGCCTCGACAAGTCGCCAAGATTCTGGCTACATGCGGCTTGCTTGCGAAAACATTGATCCCAAGGCCCGCCCGCCTTCCAAAGGCAACCCCCTTGCGGGCGGTCCGTCCCTGGAACTGGAGTACACGACGATTGTCCGACATTTTTGTCGTTCCGAGCGCAGTTTGTGGTTGCGGCGGCGCGGATTTGGTGCGATAATGGACGCGTTCTCCAAGCGAAAGGAACGCACAATGAAGGAAATAAACGGAAACCTGACGGCGAAGGGGCTGAAGATCGCGCTCGTGGCGAGCCGATTCAACTCTTTCCTCGTGGAGCAGCTTGTGAAGGGCGCGGTGGACGCGTTCACGCGCCTAGGCGGCGACGAGAAGAACCTCACGCTCGTGCGCGTGCCGGGGGCGTATGAGATCCCGGTGACGGCGAAGAGGCTGGTCGGCACCAAGGCGTACGACGCCGTGGTGGGCCTTGGCGCGGTGGTGCAGGGCGCGACGCCGCACGCGTCGCTGATCACGGAGACGACGGCGCGCGCGTTCGCGGAGATCGCGCTCGAGACGGGCGTGCCGGTGACGGACGGCGTGGTGGCCGCCGAGAACCTGGAGCAGGCGGTGGAGCGCTGCGGCACCAAGCAGGGCAACAAGGGCTTTGCGGCCATGCAGGCCGCCATCGAGCTCGCGAACGTGCTGAAGCAGATTTGACGGCTTGGCGATTGCAATCGAACGCATTCGACGGCTATCGAAAGAAGAGAAAAACAAAGTCAATGAAGGAAAAAGAAATGGCGAAGCAAGTAAAGAAGGTGGCGTTTCTGACGGCAGGCGGACTGGCTCCGTGCCTGAGCGCATCGATCGGGTTCCTGATCGACGAGTACACGAAGCGCGATCCCAACGTAGAGATGATCGGCTACATCAACGGCTACATGGGCCTGCTGAAGGGCGAATCGATCAAGGTGACCGACACGGTGCGCAAGAACGCCCTCCTGCTCACGCAGCACGGCGGCAGCCCGATCGGCAACAGCCGAGTGAAGCTTACGAACGTCAAGGACTGCGTCAAGCGCGGACTCGTCAAGGAGGGCGAGGATCCGCTCAAGGTGGCGGCCGACCAGTTGGTGAAGGACGGCGTTGACGTGCTTCACACGATCGGCGGCGACGACACCAACACCACGGCGGCGGACCTGGCGGCGTACCTTGCCAAGAACAACTACCAGCTGACGGTGGTGGGCCTTCCCAAGACGATCGACAACGACGTGTTCCCGATCAGGCAGTCGCTCGGCGCCTACACGGCGGCCGATGAAAGCGCGAAGTTCTTCGCGAACGTGGTTAAGGAGAACAGCGCGAACCCGCGCATGCTGATCGTCCACGAGGTGATGGGCCGCAACTGCGGCTGGCTGACGGCATTCACGGCGATCTACTACCACACGATGCTCAAGCGCCGCATCAAGTTCCTGCCTGAGTTCGGCCTCACCCGCGAGCGCCAGGACGTGCACGCCGTGTACGTGCCGGAGTCGCGCGTGGACTTCGAGAGCGAGGCGGAGCGCCTGCGCAAGATCATGGACAAGTACGACTGCGTGAACATCTTCGTCTCCGAGGGCGCATGCGTGAAGGAGATCATAAAGGAGATGAAGAAGCGCGGCGAGGACGTTCCTGTGGATGCGTTCGGCCATCCGCGCCTGGACAAGGTGAACGTGGGCCAGTGGTTCGCGAAGCGCTTCGGCGAGATGCTCGGCGCGGAGAAGACGATGGTCCAGAAGAGCGGCTACTACGCCCGCGCGGCGGCGCCGAACAAGAAGGACCTCGGTCTGATCCACGACTGCGCGGTTAAGGCCGTTGAATGCGCGTTCGCGGGCATCGGCGGCGTCATCGGCAAGGACGAGTGCCACCACAACGACCTCCGCGCGTGCGAGTTCGAGCGGATCGCGGGCGGCAAGCCGTTCAACGTGCGCAATTCCCGCTTCCGCAAGATGCTGAAGGAAATCGGGCAGCCGCGTCCGCGCAAGACGCGCGTCGTCAAGAAGTGACGACCGGAGGAGGGTTCCTACTATGGCAGAAGAAAAGAAGAAGATTCCGCGTGGCGTGGTCATTGAGTTTGACTTCACGGCCGTGGACGGCGCGCAGCTGCTGTTCGATACGGCAAAGCAGATTCTTGCCGGTTCAGGCATCGACCTGACCATCAAGCTCGAGGCGATGCACCTCTCGGGCGGCAACTACCACGGCGCTATCGCCGAGCTGTTCGACACCGTGCTGGGCAAGAAGGACGACGCGGGGGAGGTGTCTCGCAGTCTCGCCCGCGCGTTTGCCGACGCGCTCACGGAGAAGGTCGCGGCAGCGGTCACGCCCTCGTTCAAGGCGTTCGTCAAGGCCCTGACCGACAGGGGACTCAAGGTCGTGATCGCGACGCGCGCGAACCTGGACGCCCTCAAGCCGGCGCTCGAGGGCCTGGATCCCGAGCTGGTGGTGCCGTACCAGGAGATTTCCGTCACGTACGGCAACTGCAAGTGGGATGCGTGGGCGCGCGCCGTTAATACGAACGGCCTCGTCAACATCCTCACGGTCGGCGTGACCGGCTCCGGCAAGGGCGTCAAGTCCGCCCTCGTGGCAGGACTGAGCGCCATCGGCGTAGTTCACGACCATGTGGCCTACCAGGACTTCGGCGGCGCCGACGCGGTGGTCGAGAAGCTGGACGCCAAGGTGGCCGACGAAGTGTTCCGGATGCTCCACCTATGACCGGCATCGAAAGGCTCCATTCGATAATGACCCGTCTCCGCGACCCGGAGACGGGGTGCCCCTGGGACAAGGTCCAGACCCTTGAGACGCTCAAGCCGTGCGTGCTCGAAGAGACGTACGAGCTGCTATCGGCGATGGACCGCCCCGAGGACAAGGCCAACCACATCGAGGAGCTGGGCGACGTCCTCCTGCAGGTCATGTTCCAGTGCGTGATGGCCGAGCAGGAGGGCCGCTTCTCCTTCGACGACGTGGCGAACGCGATCTCCGACAAGCTCGTTCGGCGCCATCCGCACGTGTTCGGGGACGTGGTGGCCGACGATCCCGCCACGGTCCTCAGGAACTGGGAGCAGATCAAGCAGCAGGAGCACAAGAAGGAGACGCGCCACAGCGCGCTCGACGGCGTGCCGTCCACGCTGCCCGCCCTCCTGAAGGCGCAACGCACCGCCGAGAAGGCGGCGCGGGTGGGCTTTGACTGGAAGGATTCTTCCGGCGTCCTCGACAAGATCGAGGAGGAGATCGGCGAGCTGAAGGAGGCCGTCGCGCAATCTTCCGACACGTCGCTGGACGAGCACGTGAAGGAGGAGCTTGGCGACCTGCTCTTCGCCGTCACCAACTACGCCCGCCACCTGAAATGCGACGCCGAGAGCGCCCTCGAGGGCACCACGGCGAAGTTCGCCCGCCGCTTCCGGGCGGTCGAGGCAGGAGCCAAGGCCGCAGGCCGCAACCTGAAGGAAATGACCTTGGAAGAGATGGACGCGCTGTGGGAAGCGGCTAAGGTTGAGGAGTTGAAAAGTTGAAGGGTTGAAAAGCTTGAGGGTAGTTACTCTAGAGCCGCATGGTTTCTGCTCGGGCGTGAGGGCCGCCGTTGAGATGGCCCGTCACGCCCTTTCTGCCGGCGGGCCGGTGTGGTGCCTGCACGAGCTTGTCCACAACGGGGCGGTGGTGGACGAGCTTCGGGAGATGGGGATGCGGTTCGTAGAGTCCTTGGACGATGTGCCGGAAGGGGAGACAGTCCTTTTCTCTGCGCATGGCGTGCCGCCGTGCGCACGGGCGCAGGCGGCGGCGCGGCGTTTGAAGGTGATCGACGCCACTTGCCCTTTTGTGGCGCGTGCGCACCGGCAGGTGCGGGAGTTCGCGGCGCGCGGGGTGCCGGTGGCGGTGGTGGGCGATGCGGGTCACGTGGAGGTCGTCGGCCTGGTAGGCGAATACAATGGCCTTAAGGACCTTGAGGTGGTGGGCGACGCGGCGGATGTCGCGGCCTTGCCGTTCCCTTCCGACGGGCCGGTCGGGGTAGTGTGCCAGACCACGCTGTCTTCAACCAAGGTGCATGGCGTGCTTTCCGCCCTGCGGGCGCGCTACCCGCGTCTTGTCGAGACGCCCACGGCCGAGACCTGCAATGCCACGCGCGACAGGCAGACCGCCGTGCGGGCGTTTGTGCAGGCCGGATGTCCGGCAACTACGGGCGTACTGGTGATCGGCAGCGCTAATTCCGCGAATACGGCGCGGCTGGTCGAGATCGCGGCGGAAGCCGGCGCGCGCGCGGTGCGTGTGGGCGGCGTGGCCGACTTGGCCGGAATAGACTTATCCGGCATCGATCGCCTTGGCATCACCGCCGGGGCTTCGACGCCGGAGAGTGTCGTCGGGGACGTTCGTGCCGCGCTTACAGCTCGATAACGGCAGTGACCGGGAAGTGGTCGGAGGGGTATAGCTTCGTGCCGGGGCGCGCGTCGGCGTGAGTGGCGTAGGACTTGACCTTGATGTCCTCCGAAACGTAGATGTAGTCGATGCGCGGGCCGCAGTCCTCCCACACGTAGCCGCCGTTCTTGCGCTTGTCTGCGTCCGGCGACCCCTTGCGGGCGTTGCGGACGTTCGGCTGGAGCTTCATCGCGTCGACGGCGGGATACTCCTTGTCTCGCCACTGCCAGCCGGAGAACGTGCGCCACGGGCCGGCGATCGCCGAACTTGGCGCGAGGTACAGGGCGTTCTTCAGCAACTTCGACACGGCCTGGGCCGGCTCCTCG